>Ga0302320_10023532_pt1 | contig 12089 bp, 8 predicted proteins | sample Bog_T0_3_FD_202130 | JGI IMG/M metagenome (GOLD analysis project Ga0302320, IMG submission 202130) | Peat permafrost microbial communities from Stordalen Mire near Abisko, Sweden - Bog_T0_3 | ecosystem: Environmental > Terrestrial > Soil > Wetlands > Peat | place: Sweden: Abisko, Stordalen Mire...
CGGCTGCCTTAACCTTGGCCCGCTCCGCGGCGAGCTGCGCATCGACGGCTGCCGCTTCAGTGGGGTGGATATGGTGGTAATAGTCGTTGGATTTGGACAGCCGCTGCTTGTCGAGCAGCAGGCCGCCAAAGCGGTCGCCGGTGCCCAGATCGTAGTCCACATCCATCTTGATGGCGTCGAAAGGGCAGACTTCGACGCAGATCTGGCAGCTCATGCAGACGGAGATATCGATATCGAAGACGGCGGGGTAGAACTGCGGTTTGCCCACGGCGTCGGGCTTCTTGTCCGCGCTCTTCTTGATGAGGATGCACTTGGGCGGACACTCCTTCTCGCAGATCTGACAGCCGACGCAGCGCATTCCGGCTTGCCAGTCCGGGCCATCGTAGACCAGGAAGGGAAAGCTGCGCGCGGCCTCGATCTGCGGAATGCGTTCCTCCGGATACTGGACCGTGATCAGCCGGTCTTTGCTGACGTAACTGCCGAGGAAGTTCCGGGCGGTCTCCGCTAATCCTTTGAGGATGCCATCACCAACCACTGCGGGCCTCCAGAAGATTGACCACAGGGGCTAAAGCCCCAGGGGTTGGGACAGCGCGTTGCGGCACGGCTGAAGCCGTGCCCTTAAGCGAGGCCAATGCGTTTGAAGGTCTGCTCTGGAGGGTGAACGTAAAGGGATCGCGCTTCATCGCTTTGCGTATGGCAGCCATCATCGATCCACCTCGCCCAGTACGATGTCGATGCTTCCCAGAATGGCCACGACGTCCGCGACGTTGCGCCCGAGGCACAGGTCTTCGAGCACGGTGAGGTTGACGAGGCTGGGCGGACGTACGCGATAGCGATAGGGATTCGGCGAACCGTCGCTGACCAGGTAGAAGCCGAGCTCGCCCTTGGGCGACTCAATTCTTCCATACGCCTCGCCCGGCTTGGGGCGGAAGCCACGGATCTTGGTTTTTGGGTCGACGATGGGGCCGTCCGGGAGGGTGCGCATGGCCTCTTCAAGGATATTGACCGACTCGCGCATTTCGAGGAAGCGCATCATGTAGCGGTCGTAGACGTCGCCATGGTCGCCCAGCGGAACGCGGAAGGAGAAGCGGCTGTAGAGGCCGTAGTTGTCCACCTTGCGAATGTCGTAGTTGACGCCGCTGGCGCGCGCCATGGGGCCGCTGATGCCGGCATCGATCGCCAGCTCGCGCGAGAGCACGCCGATGCCCTGGGTGCGCTCCATCAGGATTTCGTTGCTGACCAGGAGCTGTTCATACTCGTCGAGGAAGCGGGGGAACTCCCGCACCACTTTCCTGGCCTGGTCCAGCCATCCGGCGGGCAGGTCGACGCGGCAGCCGCCGAAGCGCATGTAATTGCACATCATGCGCGAGCCGGTGAGGGCCTCAAACAGGTCGAGGATCTTTTCGCGCTGGGTGAAGGCGTACATCAGCGGGGTGCCGCTGGAGCCCATGTCCTGCAGCAGGAAGCCGATGAGGGAGGCGTGGTTTTGCAGCCGGGTGAGCTCACCTGTGATGATGCGGAGATACTCGGCGCGCTCCGGGACCTGGATGCCCGCGAGTTTCTCGACCGCCAGGGCGTAGCCCCAGTTATTGGTGATGGAACAGATGTAGTCGAGCCGGTCGGTGTACGGCATGGAGCCGAGGTAGGTCTCGTTCTCGGCGATCTTCTCGTGGTTGCGATGGAGGTAGCCGAAGACCGGCTTGAGGCGGACGACGTGCTCGCCGTCGAGCACCACGTTCATGCGAAAGACGCCATGGGTGGACGGATGCTGCGGCCCCATGGAGATTTCCAGGAACTGTTCGTCACTGCCTTCGGCCGATAGCTGGAGGTCTGCGGGATAGATGGCGGCGCTCATCGGCCTCCCGCCTGGCTGAGGTGCTGGTTGGCCCGCTGAAGGACATCGTCGTGTGCGGTCGGCTCGTACTCGAAGTCGTCGGGCGCGACGTAATCGCGGCGCATGGGATGGTCCTCGAAGCCGTCCCACATCAGGATGCGGCGCAGGTCGGGGTGTCCGTCGAAGACGACTCCGAAGAGGTCGAATATCTCGCGTTCCTGGAACTCGGCGCTGCGCCAGATGGGGGTGAGGGAAGGCAGGTGGACGCCGGCGTCGCGGTTTGTAGTCCTCATGCGGAGGGGGAGCGGGCCGGTGCGCTGCTCGACGGAGAAAAGGTGATAGACGACCTCGAGGGTGCCGGGGATGGTGGTCTTCTGGACTTCTTCCACATCTTGTTCCACTCCGTCGACCAGCTTCTTGATCTTCACCTTTGCGGAGACTTCTTTGGCGGGCCAGTCGATTCCGGTCACATTGGAGCAGTAGTCGAAGCGCAAGGAAGGAGCGTTGCGCAGGAATTCAGCGACGGCGAAGGCGTGTTGGGTATCAACCAGCAGCGAGTGCTGGCCGGAGGGGCTGGGGTTTGCAACCACCTGCAGCCGGCAGCCGGGGACCAGGCCTTCGAGTTCGGATTTAATTGTTTCGAGGTTCATCCGTATTTGCCTGCGAGATCTGCACCAGCGGCGCCTTCCATATAGCCGGGTTCTGGGTGGGTTCCAAATCGTGTGCGCCAAAGCGGGGAACGACGAACTCGCTGGGTTCGGCGGAGTTGAGGTGACGCGGCCTGGTTTCGCCGGTCAGGTGCTGTTCGTCGATCTTCTTCTGCAACATCATGAACGCGTCGATGAGGGCCTCGGGTCGCGGCGGGCAGCCGGGAATGTAGACGTCGACGGGGATGTAGCGGTCGATCCCTTTCAGCACGTTGTAGCCCTGCTTGAACGGGCCGCCGGAGATGGCGCATGCGCCCATGGAGATGACGTATTTCGGCTCGGGCATCTGGTTATAGAGGCGGACGACCTGGGGGGCCATCTTCTTGGTGACGGTGCCGGCGACGATCATCAGGTCGGCCTGGCGGGGGGAGGGACGGAAGACCTCCGCGCCGAAGCGCGCCAGGTCGTAGCGCGCCATAGTGGTGGCGATCATCTCGATGGCGCAGCAGGCGAGGCCGAAGTTCAACGGCCAGATGGAGCTTCTGCGGCCCCAGTTGTAGAGCTCCTGAAGGCTCGTCGCAAATATCCCCTGCTTGCTCAATTCGGTCTTTAGCTTTTCATCCACCCCTAAAATCCTCTTCCGAATTGGCTTTCAGCTTCGATGGTAAAGTATTTCGATTTGCGGCGGGGATGCTAGGTCCAGACCAGGACCTTCTTTTGGTAGGCCCAGACCAGCCCTTCCACAAGCAGGAGCAGGAAGATGAGCATTGCGATGGACTCCGCCGCGGAGAAGCCGGTGAAGGCCACGGCGAAGGGCAGCAGAAAGACGGCTTCCACATCGAAGACGAGGAAGATGATGCCGTAGAGATAGTAGCCTGGCTTGAACTGGATCCAGGCATCGCCTTCGGATTCAAGCCCGCACTCATAGACTGCGTTCTTGCTGGCGCCGGGTTTGTGCGGGGAGTAGATCCGGGCCCACAGCCAGGCCAGCAGCAACGGGGTGAGGGCGAACGCGACGGCGCCCAGCAACAGCACAATGATGGGCATATAGAGGCTGTTGGTCATAGTTCTGGCTCTACTGTAGCAGACCCCCAAACTTAGGCTTGTGACCTAGCTCACATCCTTCCCGCGACACGCCACCGCAGAATGGTGGAGGCTTTGAAGGGGAAAAATGAGAGAACAGGACACGGCGATTCTGGACGGGAACGAAGCCTGCGCCTCAGTGGCGTACCGGCTGGCGCAAGTCATTACGATTTATCCGATTACCCCGTCTTCCACCATGGCGGAGTGGGCCGATCAGTGGAAGGAAGAGGGGCGCAAGAACGTCTGGGGCACCATCCCGGTGGTCGCGGAGATGCAGAGCGAAGGCGGAGCAGCCGGGGCGATGCACGGCGCGCTGCAGGCGGGGGCGTTCGGGACTACGTTTACCGCATCGCAGGGGCTGCTGCTGATGATCCCGAACATGTACAAGATCGCGGGCGAGCTGACCTGCAACGTGATCCACGTGACGGCGCGCGCGGTGGCCACCCATGCGCTGTCGATCTTCGGCGACCAGTCGGACGTGATGGCCTGCCGCTCGACAGGATATGCGATGCTCTCGTCCAACTCGGTGCAGGAGGCGGGCGACATTGCGCTGATCGCCCACATTGCCACGCTGGAGTCGCGGGTCCCGTTTCTCCATTTCTTCGATGGCTTCCGCACCTCGCATGAGATCAATAAGGTGTACGCGATCGCGGACGAGACCATCCGGGCGCTGCTGGACGAGAAGTCTGTACTGAGCCATCGCCAGCGCGCGCTCAGCTCCGATCAGCCCATTTTGCGGGGCAGCGCGCAGAATCCCGATGTGTTCTTTCAGGCACGCGAGGCCTGCAATCCGTACTACCTGGCTTGCCCGACGATTGTGCAGGATGCGATGGACCGCTTTGCCCGCGAGACGGGCCGGGCGTATCACCTGTTCGACTACGTGGGCGCGCCTGACGCGGAGCGGGTGATTGTGATGATGGGCTCGGGCGCCGGGGCCGTCGAAGAGACGATTAACCACCTGAACGCGCAGGGCCAGAAGCTGGGGCTGCTGAAGGTGCGCCTGTACCGGCCATTTGCCGCCGAGGCGTTTCTGGCGGCATTGCCGGCGACGGTGAAGTCGATCGCGGTCCTGGACCGCACCAAGGAGCCGGGCGCGCTGGGCGAGCCGCTCTATCAGGATGTGATTACAGCGTTTGGCGAGGCGGTCTCCGAAGGGACTTCGCCATTTGCGCGGCAGCCCAAGGTGATTGGCGGGCGCTATGGGCTTTCCTCGAAGGAATTTACCCCGGCGATGGCCAAGGGGGTCTTCGACGAGTTGCAGAAACCGAAGATGAAGAACCACTTCACCATCGGCATCAACGACGATGTGACCCACACCAGCCTGGCGTACGATCCTGAGTTTTCGACCGAGGACCCGCGCACGGTACGCGCGCTGTTCTATGGGCTGGGCTCGGATGGAACAGTGGGGGCGAATAAGAATTCGATCAAGATCATCGGGTCGGAGACGCCGGGATATGCGCAGGGCTACTTCGTCTACGACTCGAAGAAGTCGGGGTCGGTGACGACGTCGCATCTGCGCTTCGGGCCGGACCCGATCCGCTCGACCTATCTGATCAGCAGCGCGAACTTCGTGGCGTGCCACCAGTTCCAGTTCCTGGAGCGGATGGACATCCTCTCCGCTGCAGCGCCGGGCGCGGTCTTCCTGCTGAACAGTCCTTACGGCCCGGACGAGATATGGGAGCACCTGCCGCTGAAGACGCAGGAGACGATCCTCAAGAAGAAGCTGCAGTTCTATGTGATCGACGGCAATACCGTGGCGCGTGAGACGGGGATGGGTAACCGGCTGAACACGATCATGCAGACGTGCTTCTTTGCAATCAGCGGGGTGCTGCCGCGCGACGAGGCGATCGAGCAGATCAAGAAGGCGATCAAGAAGACGTACGGCAAGCGGGGCGATGCCGTGGTGCAGCAGAACTTTGCGGCGGTGGATGCCGCGGTTGCCGCGCTGCATAAGGTGAACGTGCCGGACAAGGCGTCGGCGACGTTCGACATCCTTCCCATGCTGCCCCTGGAGGCGCCTGCGTTCGTTCGCAATGTGCTGGGCGCGATGGCGGCGGGCCACGGCGACCAACTGCCAGTGAGCGCGCTGCCGCCCGGCGGGACCTTCCCCACCGGAACGGCGAAGTGGGAGAAGCGCAACATCGCGCAGATGATTCCGGTGTGGGACGAGCAGCTCTGTATCCAGTGCGGCAAGTGCGTGATGGTTTGCCCGCACGCGGTGATTCGCGCCAAGGTGTACGACTCCGCGGTGCTGGCCAGCGCGCCTGCGACCTTCAAGAGCGCCAAGCCGAAGTGGAAGGGCATGGAGGAGGAACTCTACACGCTACAGGTGGCCCCTGAGGACTGCACCGGATGCAGCCTGTGCGTGGAGATCTGCCCGGTGAAGAGCAAGAGCGAGGCCAAGCACAAGGCGATCAACATGGAGATGCAGGCGCCGCTGCGCGAGGCGGAGGCGAAGAACTGGAGCTTCTTCGAGGCGCTGCCCACGGTGGACCGCGGGCGGCTGTCGCATACGCAGGTGAAGGACATTCAACTGCTCGACCCGCTGTTTGAGTTTTCGGGCGCGTGCGCGGGCTGCGGCGAGACGCCGTATCTCAAGCTGCTGACCCAGCTCTTCGGCGACCGGCTGTACATTGCCAACGCGACCGGCTGCTCCTCGATCTACGGGGGCAACCTGCCGACCACGCCCTATACCGTGAACAAGAGCGGACGCGGACCCACGTGGTCGAACAGCTTGTTTGAGGACAACGCGGAGTTCGGGATGGGCATGCGGCTGGCGCTGGACCAGCAGAAGGGCTATGCGGAGAGTCTGCTGGGGCGGCTCGCGCCGGTTCTGGGCGACGACCTGGTGACCGCGATCGCGAGCGCCGATCAGACGAAGGAAGCGGACATCGATGCACAGCGGCAGCGGGTGCGGTTGGTACGCGAGAAGCTGGCCGGCGTTGACTCCGCGGAGGCGCGGGCGATGCTGGCGGTTGCCGACTCGCTGGTGCGCAAGAGCGTGTGGATCATCGGCGGCGACGGCTGGGCCTACGATATCGGCTTTGGCGGACTGGACCATGTGCTGGGCTCGGGCCAGAACGTCAAGGTGCTGGTGCTGGATACGGAGACCTACTCGAATACCGGCGGACAGATGTCGAAGGCAACGCCGCGCGGCGCGGTGGCCAAGTTTGCCGAAGGCGGCAAGCCGAACGCCAAGAAAGACCTGGCGATGGAGGCGGTCGCCTACGGCTCAGTCTACGTGGCGCGGGTCGCGATGGGCGGAAGCGACATGCAGACGGTGAAGGCGTTCCAGGAGGCGGAGGCGTACAACGGCCCGGCGATCATCATCGCCTACAGCCATTGCATCGCGCACGGCTACGACCTGACGTATGGGATGGAGCAGCAGAAGAACGCGGTCCTCTCCGGCTACTGGCCGCTGATGCGCTACAATCCGGCGCTGCGCGAGCAGGGCAAGAACCCGTTCCAACTGGACTCGAAGGCGCCGAGCATGGCGCTGAAGCAGTACAGCTATCACGAGGCGCGGTATACGATGCTGGCGCGCAGCCGGCCCGAAGTAGCGAAGAAGCTGCTGCTGGAGGCGCAGGACGACGTGGAGCGTGCGTGGCGGGTGTATTCAGGCCGGGCGGCGATGCCGGGGCGCAGCGAAACTCCGCATATAGCACCGCCGGAACCGGAGGGGAAAGTGGCGCCCCTGGGAACGGGAGGCAACTAGATGATCGACCTAAGCACCCAGTACCTAGGCTTGAAACTGAAGAGTCCGCTGGTGGTTTCTTCCTCGCCGCTGACCGAGACGGCGGAGAACATTCAACGGTTGGAAGAGGCGGGAGCGGCCGCGGTGGTGCTGCCTTCGATCTTTGAGGAGCAGCTGACGCTGGAGAGCAATGCGCTCGATCGTGACCTGACGCGGGGCACGGAATCGTTTGCCGAGGCGCTCAGCTATTTCCCGGTGTACGAGGATTACCGCCAAGGCCAGGACGCGTACCTCAGCCAGCTTCGCCGGGCCAAGAGCGTTGCCAGCATTCCCGTGCTGGCCAGCCTGAACGGGGTCACGGCCAAGGGATGGGTGCGCTTTGCCAAGGAGATCGAACAGGCAGGAGCGGACGCGCTGGAGCTGAACACGTATTCGCTGTCGACCAAGTTCAGCGAGACCAGCGCGATGGTTGAGAACGGGATTACCGCGCTGGTGCGCGAGGTGAAGCACGCCACCCGGATCCCGGTTGCGGTGAAGCTCTCTCCGCAGTACACCAGCATCCCGCATCTGGCGATGGAGCTGGACCGCTCCGGGGCCGATGCACTGGTGCTGTTCAACCGCTTTTATCAGCCGGACTTCGATCTGGAGAACCTTGACGTTTGTCCGCGGCTGACGCTGAGCCGGCCCGAGGAGCTGTTGCTCCGGCTGCACTGGGTGGCGATCCTGTATGGGGATGTGCATGCCGACCTCGCGATCACCGGCGGGGTACACAGCGCGCAGGATGTGCTGAAGTGCGTGATGGCCGGGGCGCAGGTGGCGATGATGGCCTCGGCACTGCTGTCGAAGGGCATTCCCTATTTGAAGACCATTCAAAGCGACCTGGTCCGGTGGATGGAAGAACACGAGTACGAGTCCATCCGGCAGATGCGGGGCAGCCTGAGCCGCCGCGCGGTACCGGACCCGTCGGCCTTTGAACGAGGGAATTACATCAAGACGTTGAGCAGCTTCACGCTGCGTCCAACGGAAGTGCCATTCACAGTGCCATACAACTGACGGCAAGACGGAGCCCGCCGTTTATCTGGAAAGACGGCGTCCCTGGCCGGAGTTCGCACGTACACCATAGGGAAGATGCTGAAGCAACACGCGAGACCTAAAGGAACGTCATGGGTCTCGCGGCAAATGCAGGCGGGAACTTTAGCGCAAACTGGATGATCGTCACACAACTTCTGTGTCATTCGGCCCGATTTGAATTGGACGATAAACATTTTTATTTCAATGAGGTACAAGATAAGAGACGGCAACTGCTGAGATGGGAACCGAGTCCTGCACCTATTGGCGTGGGGCTAGCTGGAATACAATCGAGACTAGGTGGAACGCTGCGGAGACTCCGAGAGATGAGCCCGACTCGCGTCCAACTATGGACCGGGTCCTAGGGCGCGATTGTGCGAAGAGCGGCGATTGGTTTGATCTCCCTGGTCCGCGGCGAAGGGTATCTACACATGGAAGGGATTCGTTCTTAAATGACTACGAGTGAGCTTTTGACCCATGTCCAGCCCGAATCGGAGCTGGCGGGGGACGTGAAGCAGATCGTCAATGATTTTTCAATTCAGATTGCTACGGTGAACGGCTCCGGTTCGCAGTCGGCCAACAGCGTTCTGCTGCGCAGCATCTTCCGCATGGGCGTTCCGGTATCGGGGAAGAACCTGTTTCCGTCCAATATCGCCGGACTTCCTACCTGGTACACCATCCGGGTCAGCAAGGACGGTTGGGTGGCACGCAAGACCGAGATCGACATTCTGATTGCGATGAACGCGGAGACGGCGCGCGAAGACGTGCTTTCGCTGAGCCCCGGCGCGGCGGTCATCTACGACGAATCGCTTAAGCTGAATGAGCTGCGTTCCGATGTGACGTATTATGCGGTGCCCTTCGACCAACTCGCGGCGGCCACCGGAGCGGAAGCAAAGCTGCGCAAGCTGGTAAAGAACATGGTGTACGTAGGGGTCGCGGCGCAGCTGCTCTCGATCGACATGAAGGCGGTCGAGAAGACGGTGCGCAAGCAGTTCGCCAAGAAGGTGAAGGCGGCGGAGTTAAACCTGGGCGCGGTGCGGGTTGGCTTCGACTATGCGGCGAGCACGCTGACGAAGCAGGACCCGTACGTGGTGGAGCCGATGAACTCCACGCAAGGCAAGATCATCATCGATGGCAACTCCGCGGCGGCGATGGGCGCGATGTTTGCCGGGGTCACGGTGGTCTCGTGGTATCCCATCACGCCGTCGTCTTCGGTGGTCGAGAATCTGATCGACTACATGAAGAAGTACCGGGTAGAGCCGGACGGCAAGGCGAGCTTCGCGATTGTGCAGGCGGAGGATGAACTGGCCGCGATCGGCATGGTGCTGGGCGCGGGATGGGCTGGCGCGCGGTCGATGACAGCGTCCTCGGGACCGGGCATCTCGCTGATGGCGGAGTTTGCCGGGCTTGGCTACTATGCGGAGATTCCCGGCGTGATCTTCGACATTCAGCGCACCGGGCCCTCGACTGGATTGCCGACCCGCACCTCGCAGGCCGACCTGACCTTTATCGCGGGGCTTTCGCACGGCGATACCAAGCACGTGATGCTGTTCCCGGCGACAGTGAAGGAGTGCTTCGAGTTTGGAATCGAGGCGTTTGAACTTGCAGAACAATTGCAGACGCCGATCTTTGTACTCTCGGACCTGGATCTGGGCATGAACAACTGGATGTCTGAGCCGTTTGAGTACCCGGTGAAGCCGATTCGGCGGGGCAAGGTGCTGGACGCGGAGCAGCTAAGGGAGCTGGGCGGATTTGCCCGCTACAAAGACGTGGATGGCGACGGCATTCCGTATCGCACGCTGCCGGGGACGGACCACCCTGCCGCCGCGTACTTTACCCGCGGCTCCGGCCACAACGAGAAGGCGCTGTATACCGAGCGGCCTGAGGACTACGAGAACAACATGCTGCGGCTGGTGCGGAAGTTCGAGACGGCGCGGACGCTGGTGCCGAAGCCGATCCTCGAAGGCAAGGGCAGCCAGCGCGTGGGAATCATCGCCTTTGGCACCAGCCACTGGGCGGTCGATGAGAGCCGCGACCAGCTTGAGCGCGAGGGCGATATTGCCACCGACTACCTGCGCATCCGGGCCTATCCGTTTACCCAGGAGGTGCGCGACTTTGTCGCCAGCCATGAGCGGATTTATGTGGTGGAGCAGAACCGCGATTCGCAGATGTTGAATCTTCTGAAGATCGATCTCGATGCGGTCGAGGTGGTGAAATTGCACTCTGTGCTGCACTTCAACGGGCTGCCGATCGATGCGCGCTCGATCACCTCCGCCATTGCCGCACAAGAAGGAGCAGTCAAGTAGATATGTCGACCACGCCAGTCACACCCAAGCCAGTCAAGACCAATCGCATCGGGCTCCAGATCCTGGATTACCGCGGCGGCAAGACCACACTCTGCGCCGGTTGCGGCCACAACGCGATCTCGGAACGCATCACCGAGGCGTTTTATGAGATGGGCATCCAGCCCGAGCGGGTGATGAAGATGAGCGGCATCGGCTGCTCTTCCAAGTCGCCGGCGTACTTTATGTCGCGCTCGTTCAGCTTCAATTCGGTGCATGGACGCATGCCTTCGGTGGCGACCGGCGCGCTGCTGGCGAACAAGACGATGCGTTCGCTCGGTGTCAGCGGCGACGGCGATACGGCATCGATCGGGATGGGGCAGTTCATCCACCTGATGCGGCGCAACGTTCCGATGATCTACATCATTGAGGATAACGGCGTCTACGGCCTGACCAAGGGTCAGTTCTCCGCGACCGCCGATATTGGATCGAAGCTGAAGACCGGCGTGGTCAACGACCTGCCGGCCATCGATATGTGCGCGCTGGCGATCCAGATGGGCGCGACGTTTGTCGGGCGGTCGTTCTCCGGCGACAAGAAGCAGCTCTCCACCATGCTGAAGGCGGCGCTCTCGCACCAGGGGACGGTGCTGCTGGATGTGATCTCGCCGTGCGTGACCTTCAACGACCACGAGGGATCGACCAAGAGCTACAAGTACATGCAGGAGCACGAAGACGCGGTCGGCGAAGTGGGCTTTGTGCCCTACTTCGAAGACATCGCGGTTGACTACGACGCCAGCAGCACGGTCGAGGTCACATTGCACGACGGCTCGCAACTGCGGCTGCGCAAGCTGCATGAGGACTACGATCCCACCGACAAGGCAAACGCCATCCGGATGCTGATGGAGGTGCATGAGAAGGGCGAGGTGCTGACCGGCATCTTCTACGTGGACACGCAAAAGCCGGACTTCGCATCGCTGCTGAACATGGTGGACGAGCCGTTGGCCACCCTGCCCCAGGAGCGTACGCGTCCCGGGCGCGAGGTGCTGGCCGAGATCATGGAAGCGCACCTGTAATCGGGCGCAAGTGGCCAACAGACGAGCGTTTCATCTGTTAGACTCAATGGGTGGTTGCGCGGAAGGACGAGGGCGGGTCAACCGTTCAGAGTGCCAGTTCCGCGCTACGACAAGATAGAAGAGCGGACCCGGCGACGGCTGTGAGATCGCTCATTCTATGTGACACACATCCACGTTGCCGCAATGCAACCTGGGGACGTAGCTCAGTTGGTTAGAGCGCTGCCCTGTCACGGCAGAGGTCGCGGGTTCGAGCCCCGTCGTCCCCGCCATACATTCCAAAAGACTTACGGGATGTTTGGGACCTGAGTGACAATAAAATCCGGGCACGATATGGGCACAATAAGCTCAGTATCGAGCATTGACCGCAATCTTCCCAGAATCCATTGTGCCCACGTTGGCGCTTAGTGT
>Ga0302320_10023537_pt1 | contig 12088 bp, 11 predicted proteins | sample Bog_T0_3_FD_202130 | JGI IMG/M metagenome (GOLD analysis project Ga0302320, IMG submission 202130) | Peat permafrost microbial communities from Stordalen Mire near Abisko, Sweden - Bog_T0_3 | ecosystem: Environmental > Terrestrial > Soil > Wetlands > Peat | place: Sweden: Abisko, Stordalen Mire...
TGCGTTGGTGAAATTCTGAACCTGATTGCCAGAGACCGTATACCAGCAAACCGACGAAGACTTGCCGCCATGTGAGGCCAGCGCCATACTTGGCGACGACCAGCGCCAAAGCGCCAAGGCAGTTCCCGTAGAGCCAAAACCATTTCTTGTCACAGAGAGCATCTAGCCCGTTCTGAAACGCTTTCATCGCACTTTCGATCATCTTTTGCACCGCCTTACCGTTCCGCATAGATTCCGCACTTCCCGTGCCCTTTGGTCAGTTGCCGCCAGAAAGCATTTGCGTCAAGCAAGGCAGAAGGAACCCAAAGGCGGTGATGTGGTTGGACGCGATAGCCATGAACGACTGATAGGCGGCTAAGAGGCCGCCTGTCCCTTGGGTACTTTCAAGAACATCTATTCGGGCCAGAATGTCGGTCCGTGCCGCTTCGTCGTCTATCGACTGTGCTTGTTCACGCAGCTCGACAAAAACGCGATCCTTCGACATGGAGACGGAGTTAGTGGAACTGTCGATGCTGTCCACGTTCAGCCGCGCGTTGGGGCCGTGGAAATGGATATTCTCTGCCAGCTTCCCAGTTCTCGGCGTTGGGAGGCCGATAGGCGGCGGAATCAGTTCGAGAATGCTACCCGGCTCCCTGCGTTCTCCAAATTTCGTTTGCACTGTGTGCATGTATTGAGACATGAAGGTTCTTTCTTCATCAACTTGGGTAACAATACCGTCGATGCCGGGCAACCTCACTCGGACAGGCGTTCCTACAGCGAAACGCTTGGGCGGCTTCATCGCTTTCGGCTTGGGCGCTTTCATGCCTCTACTATAAACCGCAGCCGTCCCACAAAGGGTAAGTGTTGACCCACGACCGCCGCCCAGCGTTTTCAAGGGCTTGCATGGGTCAAATATCAAGGCCATAATTGAACCATGAAATACGGCTATGCTCGCGTATCGACTGACGACCAGAGTGCAGCCTTGCAGCTCGCTGCCTTGAAGCGGGCCGGATGCAGTACAGTTTTCAAGGATGAGGGCTTGTCAGGAGCCACGACGAAGCACCCGTCCCTGCTCCGTTGCCTTCCCGGTCGGCACCACCCGAACATTTACCTGCCGCTCCCGTGCCAGCCGGATACCGGCGATGAGGCACGCCCCGAGGTAAAGGAGGGAACGGTTCAACCGGGGCATACCGGCGTCCGGGTCAAACATCAGCGGCCTCCGGTTCGATGCTGGCGGGTTAGTGGCGATTCTGAACGCCACCGACGCCAACTGAATCTTTCACATATATAGTGGCGTTCTGAGCAGTTTTTAGCGACAAGCTGAAAAAATAATTTTTGTGGTCGCTCGTGAGGAGCCAACAAGCTATCGACCTCCATCCCGTTGCTGGCGGGTGTCGAGTTGCGTGGCTCCTTGAGGGGAGCCAAAGGCGGCACCGCTGATAAGATGTTCTCGTGTGATGCATATCTCACTCATGCGTGTCTTCCAGAACTCGGCGAAGTGGTCGCGGCAAGGCGGGTAGCTCTAATATGCGATGGAAAACTACAGTGGTTCGGCGACCTGTTCCAGAACCTGACAGACTGCGTGCTGAGGCGCTGAGGCTCAAAGGGCAAGCAGACGCGCTTCTGAGGAAAGCTGATGCCTTACTCGTCGAGGCAGAGGCTCTGGAGACCGCCGAAGACACGAAAGAATCACAGTAGACCGCCACTAGCTGCTGGCCGTCCTCGCTGTTCTCGGCATGGAGATGACCTTCAACGTGGCCGGGGTGGAGAATGGGCTGAATGCTCATTTCCACAGCACGCGCACCGGAGTTCTTGAGCAGGTCGGCTGGCCGGTACCTCAGGGAAGCCTCGTTGGTGACCGCTAGTCCATGCAAGCCTACTTCCCCCTCAGCTTGGCATACTGCTCCTCGGTCAGACTCAGGAACACTCCGCCCCTCCCCATAGAGATTCCCTGCTCCAGCATCAGACGGCTCTCTTGGTCGGTGATGCCGCCGCCGCGCTTCACCAACTCGACAATCTTTTCAGATGATGTGAAGTGTAGCCGCTTGGGTAGGGGAGTCTTCAGGTCGGCCTCAAGGAACTGGCACTGCCAGCCATGTCGGTCTTGGAAGGACACGTACACGCGGTGAGTTCTGTCTTGCCGAGGCATTCCAGCGTCAGGGTCGAACATCATCGACTCCCGGTCCGGCGCTGGCGGGTGACGAGGCCGTCAGGTCGCCCGAGGATGACCTCTGAGGGCAGATACCGCCGCAGTTCGCCGCAGAGGGGGCACTCGACGGCGACCGACTGAAAGGGGAATTCCCTCAGGCCGGATGGAACATCGCGGCGGCAGTGCTTGCAGGTGACCACGAAGGTCTTGCGGCCTGAGGCGGTTGGGAACATGTAGGAATGATAGGAGAAGGCTAGGCGAAAGCCTAGTCGCCAGCAGCCGGGAGGTGTAAAGCGCAATATCTCAACCGATTTTGCGGTGAGTCCGGAATTCAGCTCCAAGAGATTCCAATCAAGTGATACTTTTAGTGATACTTCGTTTCGTACTTTCGTGCCACTCGGTGCAACCTCTTGCACTGGGCTATTCTCTATATAACTATAGTTGTATGAACACTATAGCAACTCGATGCGTTTCGGTACGACTCCGTGCGGTAAGACCAAATAGGGGACTCATAATCCCTTGGTTGGGGGTTCAAATCCCTCCGGGCCCACCAATAAGTCATTCTTATTCAACGAGTTGGAGTTTTAAACGAGCATACCGTCCGAGCCATTTTGGTCAATGTGACCAAGAATGTGACCAAACTGCGGAACCGACGGCGACGGGTTTTCGTTGCGTAGGTTGATTGCGGTCCTCAGGGATGCGAGATCATGGTGTTGGTAGGGTTCCATGGACTTGAGGTCCACGTGGCCCATAGATCCAGCTACTGCAAAGAGATTTCCCGTCGAAGCGAGCGCGTAGCTGCCATACGTGTGCCGGGCCGAGTAAAGCACGAGTTTCTTGCTCAACCCAGCTCTGTCGCGCAGCGTCTGAAATCCCTTGGCGATGGTGGTGATGTGCCCAGACTTTGAACGCGCCGCAGGAAAGACCCAACCTTCTTGTTGCTTAATGCAACGCGCAGCCAAGACTGAAGCCATCCTCTCCGACATGGGCACGAAACGCCTCGACTTTACGGTTTTACCGTATGGATTCCAAACCTGTCTGTTCTCAAAATCCAGGTTCTCGATCCGAATGCGGTAAATCTCCGACGGTCTCATTCCCGTGTCCTGGGCGATTATGAGCACGTCATGGACATCCTTCCTCGTCCTCGCGTTCCGCTTGTTTTTGATCGGCTCCGAAACCTTGCTCAGCAGAAGCTTTTCCGCAGTCGTGCTGATCTTGGTGTCACGTCCGTACGCCTTGGCAAGTTTGAATTTTGGTTGCTCGCGCACTTCGAGCCACTCGACGGCTTTTGAAAACATTCGTTTCAATGTTCTCAGGGCTCTGTTCGTGTAGTGCGCACTGCACTCTTCGGTTACTGTTTTTTTTCCTTTCTTGACTTTGTGCCTGATCGGTGTCGCCTCAACATCGTCACCGGTGATGTGCGACATCCGGTTGCCGGCGAGTTTGGTTGGCGCAAGCAATGCCCATCCACGCTCGTAGTACGCCTTGGTGCTGGGCTCGAGCTTTGAAGACTCGACCCATTTCAGGAATCGAGGCGCGAACTCCCGCAGCACGGGAATGTGTCTTGGTCGAGTTTCGCTTGGTGAGCCCCTCTCGACGGTTTCGGTAATGAGAGCGGATTCTCTGGTCCGCGCCTCCTGGAGTTTGCTGGTTTTGGTTGAGCCCCTGTACCTCCTGCCATCCGCAAAGAACGAGTATTGGTACACAGTGCTATTGGGACGTTTATAGACGGTCATCAAGCTCCTCCGCGACGAATGCCCGCACGGCACTGGTGTGACGGTGGTAAGCAATGAAGTCCTCCACATCCTTTGGAGTGTATTGCACGTCGGCCCTCGGGCCGGGGCCGAGCTTGATATAGTCCGGCCCAACCCCTGCACAGCGCCACTGACGAAGGGTCTGTTCTGCGACACCTAAGACAAGAGACAGCGCACGAGTATCAAGCAAAGGGAACGGGCGGGATGCGACGCTGCCACCTGCGCGGACGCGAGAATATTCTCAAGCGCCAGTTGGCTCATGTGAGCGCCTTCAACCTGAGCCTGGTCATGCGCCAACTGCTGGGCGCGGGCACTCCACGGGAGCTGAAGAACAAGGCAACAAGGCTTGTTTTGCGGATACTTCGGCTTCTCATCGGCCAGAATCGGCCCGAGAGCGAAATGCAACCCCAAACCGGTCCGGTTCTCTCCTCGTCCGGAACCTATCGCCAAACCAGGACCCGATGCCGGATGGCCTGGAATTCAGCTACTTGCACCACGGGCTGTTAAGGGCCGGACCTGCCGACGCTCCGAATCATCCGTCATCGGCAAGGTGTTCGAGATGGCCACGGATGAGGACGCTCTTTCCCTTAGTCGTAAGATTGAGTTGTCATGTGTTTCGCTGGGCTGTCGCCGGCGCGAAATGAGGAGTCTATGCTCCATCTGCGACCCAGTTCGACGCATGAATTGATCTGTCACCAGCAGGACTGGTTCTTCATCCTGGAGCCTGTCAGCGAGAGGCACTGTAGGGTGGAATACCTCAGGGGAGGCGGGCGAATGTCATCATGAATGTCCCAAGTCTTCGCTATATCGACGCGGACGGGTCGCACTCCGTCGTTCTCGACCGCGCCTCCACATCGATTGGCCGTTCGCCCAGTCAAGACGTTGTGTTGAGCGATGCGTTTGTTTCGCGCCGGCATGCGGTGATTGTCAGGGACGGTACAGCTTATACGCTTATCGATCAGGAAAGCAGCCACGGCACCTTCCTCAACGCAGAACGCGTTCAGCGAATGGCCCTTAAGCCAGGTGATGTGATCCAACTGGGCTCGCTGCAGGGCCCGAGGCTCCGATTTCAGCTCAAGCCCTCAAGCGAAGAGGGGAATAGCGCCTCCCAGTCCGCGGTCACCCAACTGCTCAAATCATTCAGCGGATTTGCGCCTCCCGACGGCGATCATCTTCCGGCAGCCCGCGAGATTGAGAAGTTGAATTGGCTTCTGAGCGCTGCCCGCCAATTGAACGCCGGCGGGGCGATCACGGATATCATCACGGCCCTGCTTCAGTTGACACTGCAGCTTACCGGCACGGAACGTGGATTCGTTTTCCTTTGCCAAGACGGCGAAATGAGGCTTGCTCGAGGGCTAAGTGCGCATGGAGAGATCGTTGAAGAGGATTCGACCGTTTCGCGGCGAGCCATGCGCAGGGCAATCGAAAGCAAATTGAAGTTTTCGGTCAGCGACACCCAGGCGGATGAAATCGTAGCGGAATGGCCAAGTGTACTGATGAACAAGATTCGCAGCATCTACTGCATTCCCTTGCGCAGCCGAATCTCCGCAACGGAGCCGAGTCAGTTGCTTGGACTCCTTTATCTCGATAGCCAGATTGGGCCGGGTTATCTCACTGAAGTCGATCACCAACTGCTTGACATGATCGCCACCGAAGCAGCAGCGCTGGTGCACAATGCGCTTCTCGCGGAGGCGGAACACAAAGCTCGCCAGGCGCGCGAGGAGCTGGCTGTCGCGGCGAGAATTCACAGCGGCTTGATGTCGATTGCTCTGCCCGTGATTCCCTATGCTTCGATTCAGGCCAGGGCCGAACCTTGTCTCGCGATCGGCGGTGATTTTTACGACGCGGTAGCGCTCGATGACTGTGTGTGCGTCACCATCGCGGACGTGTCCGGGAAGGGTGTCCCGGCCGCGATTGTGGCGGCAACGCTGCAGGGCATCATTCATACTCAGCTGCTTGCCGGGCAAAGCCTTCCGGAAATTGCCGCCCTCGTGAATGTGTTTCTGTGCACGCGCAACGTCGGCAAGTACGCGACGATGGTCATGCTCAAGCTGTTTCCCGACGGCCGGGTTGAGTATTTGAACTGCGGCCATATTCCGCCATTTTCGATTCTGGAGGCGGAGATCCGGCGCCTGGAGCAGAGCGAGATGATCGTCGGACTCATTGAGGGAGCGAAGTACATCGCGGCTCACGATTTCTTACGGCCCGGAGAGAGGCTTCTGTTGGTGACCGACGGCGTGACCGAAGCGGAAAACAGCAACGGAGAGGCATTCAGCGATTGGGGATTGAATTCCGTGGCGCGCTCTCGGGATATCGAGGAAATCCTGGACGATGTTGCGAAGTTCTGCGCGCCCAACCCCGCTCAGGATGACTGCACATTGGTGGAGATCCGGTACGGCGGCGCGGGCCATGCGCCTGACGCGCGGGTGGAGTGATTTCAGGATTTCGGGTGCGGAGCGGCGCCGTGATCGGAAGCGTGCGTCAGCCTCTGCACTGGCCCACGCGCAAACAGCTCTTGCCACACGGCTAAACCCGTCGTACCATCGCAACACGGCTTCCTGCAGCCTCATCCCATCGGCGATCCGTTTTTTTCTCCTGGTGTGACCTCCGGGATGACGAGTTCGCAGGAGGTTGCGGACCGGAATCATGCCAGAGTTGAAACAAACCTTCTCCCCCGGCGAAGTGATCGCCGGCAACTACCGCATCCTGTCGATCGCTGGTTCCGGCGGCATGGGAGTGGTTTACCGGGCGCTCGATCTTCGCCTGGAGCGCACCGTGGCTCTGAAATTCCTCCCGCCGGAGCTCAACACGGGAGTGCGCGACAAGGAGCGCTTCCTGCGCGAGGCGCGCACCGCTTCGTCTCTGGATCACCCCAACATCGGCGTGATTCATGGCATCGAGGAAACCAGCGACGGCATGACGTTCATCGTGATGGCCTTCTACGACGGCATCTCGCTCGCCGGCCGCATTCGCAGTGACCCCATCCCCGTCAACGAATCCATCCGGATTGCTTCGCAGATGGCAAGCGGGCTTGCGGAAGCCCATTCACGCGGCATTGTTCATCGCGACATCAAGCCTTCCAATGTGATGCTCACTGCCTCGGGACTGGTCAAAATCGTGGATTTTGGCCTCGCCCGGGTGGTCAGCGAGAAAACTGCTTCGCAGACCGGGATCACCGGCACCTTTCGCTACATGGCGCCCGAGCAAGCCATGGGCAACCAGATTGACGGCCGCTGCGACATTTGGGCCCTAGGGGTGGTTTTCGCCGAAATGCTCACCGGGGACAGCCCCTTCGATCGCGAAACCATCCCCGCCATGCTGTTTGCAATCGTCAATGAACCGCCGCGGAACCTGGCTTCGGTGCCTCCCGCTCTGCAGCCGCTGCTTTACCGCGCACTTGCCAAGGATCCTGCAGACCGCTTCGGATCGTGCACAGAGTTTCTTGCCGATCTGGAAGACGCCGCACGCCAACTTCCGCCCCCTGTTGAGCAGGCGTCCGGTAATTCCGAAACGCTTCCGCCACCCGCATCTCGTCACAAAAAGGGGAGCGCTCAAATGCGGCGCGCTCTTGCAGCCGCTTCCCGCTCCCCATGGATGCCCGGCGCTCCACGGCTCTCACCGGTGAGCGTCTGGCTGATGGCCGCTCTTGGATTCCTCCTGCTTTTGGCCCTCGTCGTCCTGCTGGTTCCAACTTTGCGCCAGCGCTCCGCGGCTCTGCTGACCGGAACGCCGGCTGAAAAACACGTGGCCGTTCTCCCCTTTGACAACATCGGCAGCAACCCTGAAAACGCCGCGCTCGCAGACGGACTCATGGACTCGCTTGCCGGACGCCTTTCCAACCTCGACGTTGGCAACCAGTCCCTCTGGGTGGTGCCCAACAGCGAGATACGCCGCCAGGGTGTCGCCGATCCTGCCGATGCGCTCAAGAAACTCGGCGCCAATCTGGTGATCAAAGGATCGGTCCAGCGGGATGGCAATGACATCCGCCTCACTGTCAATCTCATCGACACCAAGAACCTGCGCCAGATAGGATCCGCGGAGGTGGAGGACCGCGCCGGAGATCTCTCCACGCTGGAGAACGAAACGGTCTCCCGGCTGGCGCGCCTGATGAACATCTCGGTGAGCGCCGACATGCTGCGCAATACCGGCGGATCGGTGAACCCGGCGGCCTACGAGGATTACCTGACCGCGCTTGGTTACACCCAGCGCTTTGACAAGCCGGGCAATCTCGACCTGGCCATAGCTGCACTGCAGAAGTCGGTGCAGACCGATCCCGGCTTCGCGCTCGGTTACGCCCAGCTTGGCGAGGCCTATCGCCTCAAGTATCAGGTCACGCTGAATACGCATTGGCTGGATGAAGCTCAGGCCAACTGCCAGAAAGCCGCCGAGCTGGATAATCGCGTGCCGGCTCCGCTTGTGACCCTGGCCGGCATTCACGACGTCGAAGGCAAGCATGACCTTGCTCTCCAGGAGTACCACCACGCCCTGGATCTGGATCCGAAGAATGCAGCGGCGCTGACCGGGCTGGCGCGTTCGTATGAACGATCCGGGCGGATTGCGGACGCCGAAAAGACATTTCAGGAAGCGGCCGACCTGCGGCCCGGGGATTGGGATGGATTGAACAACCTGGGCGCCTTCTACGACCGGCAGGGGAAGTACCCGCAAGCCGTCGCCGCCTATCGCCAGGCACTGCAGATCACGCCCGACAATGCGGACCTCTATTCCAACCTTGCCGCGGCGTATATCGACGCCGGAGACCGGCAATCGCTCGCAGGGGCGGAACAGGCGCTGAAGCAGTCGATCGCGCTCAGCCCCAGCTACCCCGCCTACGCCAACCTGGGCCTTCTCTACCTGCAGGAAAAGCGGTATGCGGACGCGGCAACGGCAACCGAACAGGCCCTGCGGCTGAACGGCAACGACTACCTTGTGTGGAGCAATCTGGTTCTGGCTTACGAAGGATCGAATCAGATCGAGAAGGCGGAAACGGCGCGGCGCAAAGCCGAAGAACTGGTCCGCAAGGTAACGGAGCTGAAACCGAAAGATGCGCTGGCGCAATCGACATTGGCCGCGTATTATGCCCAGGACAAGTTCAAAGACAAAGCCCTGGCCGGAATTCGAACCTCCCTGGCGCTAGCGCCGGACGATCCCGGCGTACTCACCAATGTCGGAGAAGCCTTTGAGTCCCTTGGAGACCGGGAGCAGGCTTTGAGGTATATTGAGATGGCCCTGCGCAAAGGGTATGCGCTCGACACCATTGCCATCGATCCCGCGCTGCAGTCGTTGATCGCCGATCCGCGCTTCAAGCCGCTTGGCAAATAGCCACGATCTAACTCCAGCCTGCAATTCCCACAGGCAGGTCCACGTAGCACAACCAGATCAAAGGGAGGAAAAACCAAATGGCTCGCAAGGACCTCGATATCCCAGATGGAATCGGCAAATCCAATATGCATAAACATGACGACCAGCTTTACATCAAGGTCAAGAAGGACTGCACCTGGTGCTATTCCGACCCAAGCGGTTGCTTTCCCAGCCTCCTGCCGACTGGGCCCTACACGGCCACCAATCCCCCGACAGTCTATGGACCCTACACCCCCGAAACCGAGGGGGTGGTGAACTATAACGCCGTGACCAGCGGTACGTGCGACCCCAATGCGGAACGGGCGATTGCCGCGGCCGCGCATTCAATCACGGTGACTTCAGTGACTCACCCCAAGTAGGTCATCAAGCCCTGCTCCATTCCCAAGGGCCCAGTGGTTGAGCAGAGAGTTTCTTGACGCGGAGGTGGCGGCCGGGTTTCGCGCGCGTGGCCGGATATGCTGCGCTCGGATCGGCCGCGGCCCTACCACTCCGGCGGGTAACACGGCAGAAAGGTGAAATTGCGACGGTCATGCCGGCGTTCAACTCCGAAGGCATGAACGGAGGCTGTGCGCGCGGGCGAAGCCAGCTTCCACCACAGAAGTCTGCCATTCCGGAATAGGTACCGCAAAACGCCGTAGCGCCAGGCCATCCCGTCGCTCTGTATGCATCCGACAGATTCCACGATACTTGCCGACTTATGAGTACCGATCCGTTGTCGATGAGTGACTCGATTAAGCGCAAACCGAGATTAGGGATGTGGTCAATTTCAAGTTTGGGTGGTGGCCTATTTGTGCGTTGCTGATCCGGGAATGGGAATTGACCATTGTTGATGGTCGAACGCCAGTACAATGTCCGCAGGGGGATATCCATGGCACTTGGAATTGCTTCCCGTGAAGTGGACCGCGTTGCCGTTCTGGACCTCAAAGGGCGGATCACTCTGGGCGAGGGCAGCGTGCAGATACGCGATGCTGTTTACGACCTGATCGGCAAGGGGCAAAAAAGCATCCTGCTGAACCTTGGAGACGTGAGCTACATTGATAGCTCGGGGTTGGGCGAGTTGGTAGGCGCCTACACCACGGCCAAGAACCGGGGCGCCGAACTCAAGCTGCTGAAACTGACCAGGAAGGTTCATGACCTGCTTCAGTTGACCAAGCTCTACACCGTCTTCGACATCTACGACGACGAGACCGTTGCCATCGCATCTTTCAAGTAGACCGAGTCCGGGCCGCACCCGAGCGGCGACCGAGAAAGACCAAGTGGCTTGTGGATGCGGCCTCTTTCGCTCTTGCTCGATCTTGCCCACACGGCACCGCTGAATGCGATTGGGATTTTACGGCCACCTGAGATTGGGGAATTGGTCAACTTCTGGTTTGCCGACTACTGGCCCAAGACACGCGATTCACTCGGGAGTTGCCTCAACGTACTCGGCGTTTGCATTCCAACGCGAGTTGGCAACGTCAATGATAATGGGCGTGATGTCTTCCTGCCGGGTCACAAAGGAAGGTTGCCAGCTGCGGACCTCTGAGAGTACCTTGTCCGACGACTTAGAAGGGGATCGCAACTGATTCCTGCGAATGACTTCTTTCAGCTTGTGATCGCCAAAGGGCGCCGGCGGCACTCTCTGGTTCATCGACAACGTCTGTATAGAGCAGGAACTGGTCTCCCGCATAGAATGGGATCTCGCGAACTAGCTAAATCGCCTACCCTCCGACTCCCTCAGGGTCATCCTTCGAATGGAAAAGACTGAGCAGCTTGCGGGCGATTGCTCAGATCGTACCGTTGCCACGGCAGGACGGCATTCACAAAAAGCATGTCGGGGTACTAAAGGTGCCGTACCCGCCGTGCACATGCCCAAAAACGTGGATCATTGGCTTCACCCGACGCACAGCGGCGAGAAGTTGGTGGCACCCCGAGTGATCGTCAGAGCCGGGAGCCGGATCGAGGATGCCATACGGCGAGCCGTGGGTGACCAGGATGTCGGTATCATCGGGGATTCCGGAGTAAATTTTGATGCGATCCTGATCTGAGCTTCTTCCAAACGCACCGCCATAGAGGGACGTCATCGGTGACCCCCACACCTTCAACCCCGATACTTCCACGCCCTCGCTAATCAGCGTACTGGCGTTGGAGATCAGGCGTCGCTTGGAATGGTCGGCTTCCAGGAAGAACTCATGATTACCAGGGGTGACAATCTTCCACCTGTGGGGGAGTTCGCCCAGCCAGTCGTTAAAATCACGGATGGCCGCGGCGCTCTTGCTGAACGTGGTGACGTCACCAGCGTGGATCAGAATGTCCCCATCGGGTACCTGTAACTCACGGTGTAATTTATGGGTATCGGGGATCATCACGATCACAAGATGATCGGGTTGTGGCATTGCGGGATGTTTCCCTTCAGGCGCAGTTATCGAATCCTCCCCGAGTTCGAGAAATGCCCCGGAGTCAATCCCAGGAACCTTCCTCGCGGTCCTCAGAGCAGTCCATACATCGGTAACACCTGTAATGGCCTTCAGGACCGTCCGTCGTAACGTCGGTCCTACTGGCCCGCAGATGCATGGCCTTAATGATCTGGTTGACAACGGTCTTTCTTTTCAAAATACACCGATCGGCATAAAGCGCAAAGCGCTGGGTCTTTTTGTTGAAGACGACCCGACCACGCGGAGGTTCTTCGTAATCCATGTGGCGTGGAACGACTCCGAGGCGCTGTTGTTCGGTCCAGTAGTCATCGTGGCTCTTTGGATGGCCACACCGCGATCCCAAGGGAAAGCCTATGGCGGAAGTTCGCCAAATCCGTAACAGAGTGCAATCGCTGCTTGGCCAAGACGGTCTCTGCGTCAGCGTATGACGGGCG
>Ga0302320_10023539_pt1 | contig 12088 bp, 8 predicted proteins | sample Bog_T0_3_FD_202130 | JGI IMG/M metagenome (GOLD analysis project Ga0302320, IMG submission 202130) | Peat permafrost microbial communities from Stordalen Mire near Abisko, Sweden - Bog_T0_3 | ecosystem: Environmental > Terrestrial > Soil > Wetlands > Peat | place: Sweden: Abisko, Stordalen Mire...
CTGCCGGTGACGTTTGTTTCCGATACGACTTCGGTGTGCACGGTGTCGGGCAGCACAGTGACGCTGCTGGTGCCGGGCACGTGCAGCATTGTGGCGAGCCAGAAGGGGAATGGCAGTTTCACAGCAGCGGTACCGGTTACGCAAAGCTTTACAGTTGCGCCTGTGACGCCCACGGCGCAGACAATCAACTTTGGCGCGATTGCGAGTCAATACTTGAACGGGACGATCACGTTGAGCGCGACGGCGAGTTCGGGCTTGCCGGTGAGCTTCTTTAGTTCCACTACAAGCGTGTGTTCGGTGACGCTCAACACGGCGGTTATGTTAACGGTGGGCACTTGCAGTGTAACGGCACTGCAACCCGGCAGCGCCTTTTATGCGCCGGCCACTTTCGTGACGCAGAGCTTCCAGGTGGTGGCGGGACCGCCGGCGGTGGTTTCGGTTACGCCAAACGCGGGTACGGGGACATCGCAGACGTTTGCAGCGAAATTCTCCGACCCGAATCAGGGGACGGACTTGAGCGCGCTACTAATGCTGATCAATACCTCGACCAGCGGCGCCAACGCCTGTTATATCGAATACTATGCGAGCTCAAATTTGATCTATCTGAAGAACAACGCGAATTCGGGCTTTGTGGGCAGCATTACGCCCGGAACGAACACCAGTTTGTCGAACAGCCAATGTACTGTTTCGGGTTCAGGTTCGTCATACGTCACGGCGGGAACCACGGCCACGCTCAGTTTGGCGCTGACGTTCAGCGGTACGGGTCTGGAGAATGTGTATCTGATGGGAACCGAGAAGAACGGCAGCTCGACCGGCTGGGTGCAAGCGGGAACGTGGGGCGCGCCACCGGCAGGGACACCAGCGGTGGTATCTGTCTCGCCGAGTTCGGGAACGGGTACGTCGCAAACGTTTACCGGCAACTTTACAGATACGGCGGGTGGACCGAGCCTGGGCTCGATGTATATGCTGTTCAATACATCGCTCTCGGGAACGAATGCCTGCTACATAGAATACTTTGTGGTGGGAAATATCATCGAGCTGAAGAACAATGCCAATACGGGTTATGTGGGTAGCATCACGCCGGGCTCGAGCGGAAGCTTGTCGAACAGCCAGTGCACGGTGTATGGGACGGGTTCGTCTTATAGCACCGGAGGCACGAGCGGGACGCTGAATCTGAACATCACTTTCGCGAGCACATCGCCGGTGTTGACTTATCTGTATGCGGCGGATAGAAGCGGCGCCAACACCGGATGGGTGCAGGCGGGGACATGGGGGACAACGGTGCCGGCGAAGCCCTCGGTGGTATCGGTGTCGCCGAGTTCGGGGTCGGGCGCTTCGCAAACGTTTACCGGAACGTTCTCGGACACGGATGGCGCGGCCTACTTGAGCGCGATGTACATGCTGTTTAACACATCGCTTTCGGGAACGAATGCTTGCTATGTGGAGTATTTCGTTTCGTCTAATACGATTGAGTTGAAGAACAACGCCAACACCGGTTTTGTGGGAAGCATCACGCCGGGCACGAATACCAGCTTGTCAAACAGCCAGTGCACGGTATATGGCACGGGTTCGTCTTACACAACAGCGGGCGCGAACGGGATATTGAGCTTGAATGTGACGTTCGCGGGAACGGCGGGGTTGTCGAGTTATTTGTACGCGTCGGATAAGAGCGGGGCAAATACGGGATGGGTGTTGGGAGGAAGTTGGACACCGTAAAGAGGGCGGGCTCTGGCCGGCGGAAATCGCGATCCTCCGCCTCGTCATACTCGGCAAAGACTTGATTCAGTGTTTGGACCCGCGCGGGTACAACTTTAGAACTGAGGTTAGGGACGCGGGCCCATGGGGCCAACCGCCCGCAGGGTAGAGTTCTCAACTTTCGGTATGGATCAAGACCCGGAGCGGGAGGATTTCGAGACTTATTGATAGAGAATGCGGCGGACGGTGATGGTTGATATCCGAATCTTGCCGTAGGATGTAGAATTGAGAGGGCCATTCGGCGAGAACTAGCCGAGCGGCTATTATTGTTTTAGGTAGCCGTGAACAAACCAGAGCAAGCACTCGTCTTGGAAGAGCGAGGGCATCAAACCAGAGCTCTTATCCTTGCGCCGTATGGACCTGATGAGAACGGGGTGATAACGGCGATTCGCGCGGGACTCGAAGCGATGGGAATCGAGGCGTCGGCCTGGGCCGAAATACGCTTTGGGGTCGGCGAAAGCCCTATCTCTATAGTCGCGGACGCAATAGAATCGTCGGACCTGATCATTGCAGATCTGAGCCGGCAAAACGCGAATGTGATGTAGGAGCTTGGGTACGCTCACGCACTTCGAAAGAAAAACAATCTTGCTCATGAATGAGCGTGAAGCCCAGAAGATTCCGTCCGACTTGGCCGGCTGGATTTACCTTCTTTACGACCCGTCGAATGCGCTTGCTCTACGTCCAGCCCTTGAGCGTGCCGTCGCTCATTTATTGAAATCGTGAGTAAGGATGGCACAGACCCGGTCGTGCTTTGTGGTGATGCCGTTCAGGGCTGAGCTGAATTTCCTCTATTTATATCTGCGCGACTATTTGGATAGGAAGCACGGACTTGTTTGCGAACGAGGCGATCATCGCATTCTCACGATACCGCTGGTTGAAAAAGGCAGGAAGCAAATTCTTGATGCCGATGTCATCATTGCCGACATTAGCGGCCGCAATGCCAACGTATTTTATGAGCTTGGGATGGCGGAAGCGTACGGAAAAAAGGTTGTCCTGATTACGGGCGATCCGGTTGAAGAGGCCCCGACCGATATCCGGCATCTTGAGTTCATAAAATACAATCTCGCAAATCACGTCGACTTTTTGGAAAAGATAGACAATGCCATACATCACGTTTTCGTGGAAAAATACCAGCGGATGCATTCGCGCGCCTGCGAACCGTTGTTCGAGTTCAATAGTCACTTTCACGCTGACTACGCCGAGGCAACCGCTGAGGAGTTTCAGCGAAGGATGATCCAGAGAGAGAAGTCTCAGGGACTGCTGGGTGAGGCGGACGAGGCCCATGTTGCGGAATGTTTGCTGTCTTGTAGGATTCTCGGCAGATTTGAGGTTCTACAAGTCTCGATGGTCAAGCCGCTACGACTGAAGCATGCGTGTTTTGGCTTGGCTACATCGGGTATTATGCGAGCTCGAATCTGATCTATCCGAAGAACAACGCCAACACCGGTTTTGTGGGCAGCATCACGCCGGGCACGAACACCAGCTTGTCAAACAGCCAATGCACGGTGTGTGGAATGGGATCGTCTTACAGCGTAGCGGGCTCGAACGGGATATTGAGTTTGAATGTGACGTTCACAGGAACGGCAGCACAGTCAACGTATCTATATGCTTCGTATAAGACGGGCGCCAATACGGGATGGGTGTTGGAAGGCAGTTGGACACCGTAGGAGCGAGTCAGCGCTGGACGCGGAAATCAAAGCAACCCGCTTGACGGTCGCGGACTTCAATGTAGTCCACGCTTGGCTGGGCCAGTAGTTCCTCGATGCGGGTTTCGGCTTCGTTAGGCGCGGCGAACACTTGATTGAGCAACTTGGGACCGTGCGCGTATACGTTTAGTACCAGAGGATACGAGCGGAGGTCCTGAGGAAATCCGGCATCTTCGGAATAGCGTTCGCAGTGCTCTTTGTGGATGAAGACTGGGCCGGGAAGTGGGAGGGGCTCGAGACCCTCGAATGGGTTATAGGTGAAGAGGGTTCGCTGTTCCTGGCCGACTCGGAATACGCGTAGGCAAAGGCGACAAGGGCCATGGCCGGCGGCAGTTTCGGAGTGGGCGGGATGGTTATATTGGGGCGCCTTTTGATGGACGCGAACGAAGTCGGCGATGTGGGTGGGGATGGCGATGAAGCGGAGTGGTGTCATGAGTCGAGTATGCGGCGGATGGTGGTTGGTGGATATCCGAATCTTGCGGGGTATTCGGAATCTTTGCCGGACAGCTTCCGCTATTCGCCAATATGTCGACTCGGGGACACGCTACGTAAGTAATCGCGCACGGCATCCTGACCGAAATATTCCGCCGCCCCGATTGCCGTTGAATGATAGAGATCATCCTTGAGCGCCAAGTCAGCGCCGCGCTCGACCAGGAGTTTCACCACCGGCATGCACCCGGACTGAGCGGCCATGTGAAGAGCGGTGATTCCGTGGCCGTGGGTAGCTCCGCCGAAAGTGGCCTTTTGATTGATATCCGCGCCGTGATCGAGCAGCCAGGCGACGGTTTCCACATGATTGCGCACGGCGGCCCAAATCAGGGGCGTGCCGCGATAGGGATCGGCGTTAGGGCGCGCTCCTGCTCTGACGAGCCGCTCCAGCACGGCTAAACGGTTACTCTTCGATGCCCACACGAGTGCTTCGTCCAGTATCTGCCGCGGATCTGACGATGGCTGCCAGTCGGGGAAACCGCTATGCGGACGATAGAAGCCGCGGGCGGCGCAAGCTTCGGGGGTGAGTTCGCCATTGGAGCTGAAACAGGCATCTACGAGCTGCGGGATGCCGAGTCCGGCGGCAACGCGAAGATTGCCTGGCGCCAACGAGTAGCTGCCCAACAGATCGGCCACCTCGCGATGCCCCCAGAACAGCGCGGCGATCAACGGAGTGCCGCCGGCGCCGTGCGCTTCCGCCTCCAGGGCAGCGCCTTTTTTGATGAGCAGGGCCGCTATCTCCAGCTTGTTGGTGTAGGCGGCGGCGTGGAGGGGCGTCCAGCCGCGATCATTGCCGTCGTTCACGTCGGAACCCGCTTCGAGCAATGCCTCGATGGGAGACAGGCCGGCTTTCCACGCGGGCTTGCCGGCGAAACTGACGGCGAGATTGAGCAGCGTGTTACCGTTTGTGCCGCGCTCGCCGGCCAAGCGGGGATGGGAGCGCAAAAGAGCTTGGAAGCCGGCAGCATCGCCAGATTGCAAGGCGGCGAATGCAGACATGAACGGTTCAGTGGTTGCCGTGGCAGGATTGGAGGCGAGGAGGTTCACCCGGGTCGTCAGGTCGTCCCAAGTTTCGAAGCCGTGCTCCCTGGCATAGACCAGTTGGGCATCCTCCTCGGTGAAGGGAGCTTGGCGGATCTCCTCGTCGCTCTTATCGGAAAAGCGCGGGTGCCATTCGCGAATCTGTTCGAGCGCAGCGGGGCCGGCCGAAGAGCGCGTTTGGAGCAAGCCATGAACCCTATCGTTGATCCAGGCAACGTCCGTCACAAATAATCGGGTGTGGCGTGAGCGCGAAGAGGGCTCAGCATAGGCCTTCAGTTTGGGCCAACTGGCGAACCCTTGTTCACGAGCCAGGACAAACTGCGCGTCGTGCACAGAGACAAGCTGGCGCACGGAGCCGTCGTCTAGCGAGGCCCAGCGCGCGTGATGGCGGCGCAGCCGATAGAGAGCGTCTGCATTGCCAGACCGGATTGCCTGCAACAGCTCGCGGGACTGCTTTTTCTGTTGTTCCAGATTCAAGACTGCCTCCTTCGTATGCCTGGTCCGCATGACAGGCGAAAGAGGGTCGACAAAGAGAAAAGCCTTGAAGGAGCAGGTGGGCGCAGCCCTTTCCGCGGACAGGACGCGTCCTGCACGCGACCGAATTTGAGTTTAGCAAAAACCAGAATTCAGGCCATACTCCCGCAGGACGCGGAACCTTTTTGACAGCGTTTTGACGAGGATTTCGCTATCTTGAACTTGGCTACCGCCTTAGTACCAAACGCCGACAAAGGCAGAAGATCCCAAGGACGACAAAATGTTGATGCTTAAAGACGCTATTCAGAAAATGGCAATGCGAAGTTTACTTCTCCTCATCGGGCTGACGATGGGGTGCACATTGGGCTTCTCCCGCGGGCAAAAGCCCGAAACGATCGACGCTACCGCTGATGGGACGAGCATCCAGCTGGGACGCATGGTCGGGATAACGCTGGATGTCTACGACTACTCCACTCCGGCAGACACGCAAATCCTGGACCAGGCATTCGACAAAGGCGGCGACCATGGATTGGTGAATGCGCTGTCAAAGATGAAGGCGGTGGGCCGGATCGCCGTGACGGGCACGTTAGGCTATGACGTCAGCTACATCCACGAGGTTGTTACGCCGACCGGGCGCAAGATCACGTTTGTTACCAACCGTCTGATTCGCTTCGGAGAAGCGTACTTCGACACGCGGTCGGAGTCTTACAACTTAACCGTCGGCGAATTGACTCTGAACGATACCGACAAGAGCAAGAGTACGGGATTTCTGTACCCCGAATGCAAGCTGAAGGTCGACAAGCAGGGGCAATTGCAGTATGAGCTGGTGGGAAATCCATTCACGCTTAACAATGTTCTCGATTGGCAGGGCACGCCTGGCGTCAACTAGGCCAGGCGGAGAGCAAATCGGGGAGGCGCTGGGTCCCCACAGATACCGTGGTTAGGGGTGTTGACCGCCGACAATTCGCAGATCGGTCACAAAAACCCTGAGGCGCGGCGTTGGGGAATCGTCAGTTGTTGAAAGGTTGAGGTGTCGGCGTGCCACTCCAGGCAGAAGCCGAGCGATGAAAAGCAGGTAAACGTATCCAGATCGAAATCGGTTTGACACTTGTCAGCGAGTCGGGGTGATAGGGGCCGTCTTTTTGGAGTTTGCGGAGGAGGTTTCTAAAAACGCTTCGGGGACACTGGTTCAGACGAGCTAAGAAACCGTCGAACGGGACGATTGCAAACTCAGCTGAGAGGCGGGCTAACTCCCATTTTCGGATTCGTGAATCAACTAATGGCTGGCGGCCGCTATGCCCATATCTTGCAGCGTTTGCTGGAGTTGTTCTTCACTGTCGCGAGAACCAGCCCTGATTGCTTCGATCCTCGCCAGCAAATCGGCTTTTTCCTTCGCGGATTTTTGTTTGGTGTTATTATTCCGCTGCGATTCAACGCGCAGGACTTTCTGATCCTCCGTGATGATCCTAAGCTCATCTCCCTCCTGGAGTTTCAACAGATTTAGTAAATGTTTAGGTATGGTGGTTTTGCGGCCCGCCTCAATTCTCAATCGAAACGATTATTCCATATTTTCAAACTCTATCTGCTAGGGTTGCCAGTTGATGGACGGTGCCTGAAGTATGAATCATTTCACGGTAATGTCACCAAAACTTCCCACTTTACGTTGCAGTTGGGGATTTAATTCGCCTTTTATTCGTCTAATCGACTGAACAGCTGGAGCACAAATCCGGCAAACAGGACAACCAGGCCAGCCAATGCCCGCTTTTTCTCTTTACGCAGTATCTCCAAAACGAGGTCCGCAAAGTTTGCTAGGTTGCCGCGTTGGGTCTCAAAGTGTGTATATCGGGGAGTTTGGAAAGAGCTTTAGCGGCGGCACCGGCATTTCGATAGTCTTTCTCCCTACCGATCTCGTTTAGAATTAGAATTCTGGCTCCGCCACCCAAGGAGTACGAGGTGAGAAGTGCGGGGAACACATCGGTGGGTCAAGTTGCGTCCACGGGTTGTGCTCAACTCTTTCATTTTCAGATGCGTCTTTCCTGCCGCGACGTTGTTAATGATGCTGATCTCCTGCAGTAAGGGGCCTACAGCAAATAATTCGCAAGCTTCAGTAGGCGGGGCGATGGATGTTAATTATTCGGCGCGCATCGGAGTGGCGGTGCGCACTAACTCGCGGACATGCGTCGCGGTGAAAGATGCGACGCTCCAGCCCGGCGGTGCGGTGACAGTGGTGGTGCCGCTTTCGCCACAGACCTTTACAGACGCGCAGGTATCGGCTCCGAGCAGCGAGGCGTGTCCGATCAGAGAGGAAGCGTCGCCAGGGGTATCAAGTTATGAATTGTCTTTGCCGAGCTCGGCGAATGTTCCGAAGCTTGTGCCGCTGATTGCGGTGGTGGGAGCATCGAGCGGAAGCGGGTTCGCGATGGACAACCTCAATGTGCAGGCCGATCTGGCACAGACCCACGCGAAAGATACTTTCCGAGCTTGCGGGGCAAGCGATGGGGTGCATTTGAGTGTCTGGCAAGGCGTTCCGGTGACGGGGACGCTGTTGTGGACGGGGCATTATTCGGAGGTAGGAACTCCGAGCGAGTTACCGGCGTGTACTGCGATGGAGATGGGGCCGGTTACGCCGGGATCACGTTAGGCGAAGGAGGCACCTTTCTTTTCGCGGCCGAGGCCGGCGATCAGGGCGGTGAAGAGGAAGACGGAGGCGGCGGTGGCGGCCATGGCGGTGGCGTAGCTCATGTGCTCGGCGAGGAGGGGTTCAAGGTAGGCGACGGGGCCGGCGAGCAGGACGCCGCATTGGTAGGCGAAGCCTGGGAGGAAACCTCGGATAGAGTTAGGAGAGAGCTCACTGAGATGCGCGGGGATGACGCCCCAGGCTCCTTGTACGCAGAATTGCAGGAGAAACGCTCCGGCGACTAAGAGAGCGACGCGCGGTGCGTAGGCCCAGAGAGGAACGAGCAGGACAGCGAACAGGAGGGCCGAGACGATGGCGCGGCGGCGTCCGAGGCGGTCGGAGATGAAGCCGATGAGAGTGCCTCCGAGCATGGCTCCGAGATTGCCTACGGCGGAGATGAGTGAGCGGTCGCGCACACCGAAGTGCCAATAGCGTTGGAGGAAGGTGGGAAACATGTCCTGGGTGCCGTGCGAGGCGAGGTTCATGCCGGTCATGAGCAGCACGAGATAGAGAAAGAGACGCCAGTGTTGGAGTATGGCGTGACGGAGGTTGGCCCAGCTTTCCTCCTTCGATTTTTGCCAGACCTCGGATTCCTTGACGCGGACTCGGACGAAGAGGGCGAGCAGGGCGGGAAGGCCTCCGAGAAAAAACATGGAACGCCAGCCCCAGCGCGGAAAAAGAAATAGATAGGCGAGAGACGCGAGGAGGTTGCCGAAGGCGTAACCTTGTTGGAGCGCGCCGGAGACGACGCCGCGCCATTTGACTGGCACCTTTTCCATGGCGAGAGACGCGCCGACGCCCCATTCGCCGCCCATGCCAATGCCGAAGAGGGCGCGGAGAATTAAGAACGTTGTGAAGTTGGGGGAAAAGCCAGTGGCGACTTCGACGATGGAGTAGAAGACGAGGTCGATCATTAGGGGGAGGCGGCGGCCGTAGCGGTCGGCGAGGAGGCCGAAGATGAATGCGCCGACTGGGCGGAAGGCGAGGGTAATGGTGATGGAGAAGGCGATTTCCTTGTCGGATTTGTGGAATTCGGAGGCGATGGCGGTGAGGCAGAGGACGACGAGGAAGAAATCGAAGGCGTCGAGGGTCCAGCCGAGGAAGCTGGCGGTGAGGGCGGGCCAATGGCTGTCGGAGGAGGAGGCTGATTTTGCGGGCACTTCGAGCCACTATAAACCATGGGGCGATAGGCGAATTAAGTGTAACGGGGTGAACGTCCCCGAAATAGGGAACGAAGGGGGTGGGCGCTACGTAGTATAAATGTATGATGCGATGGCTACCGTGGTTCCCTTTGATGGCCGCTTGTTGCCATATTTTTGAGGAATTTGTGTGGCCCGGCGGCTTTGCCGATTGGTACAGGCGGTACCGGACAAACGCGTCGCGGGTTACGACGCGGATGTTGGTGATTGTAAATGGGGTTCTATTAGCAGCCTGTGTGAATTACGGGCTCGAAGCGGAGACGGAGTTGGGGGCGGCGGCACTGCTGGGGTTATCTACGCTGCTTTGCTCGAACGGATTGTGGCATGCGTGGGCGAGTGTGCGGACGCATACGGTTTCGCCCGGTGTGGTGACGGGCGTGATGTTGTATATTCCGCTGATGATAGTGGAAGGGAATGGCTATTTACGCGGGGGAAAGACGCCGCTGTGGGCGGCGGGGGTAGCGATGTTGGTGGGCGGGTCGTATCAGGGGTGGTCGGCGCTTTATCATCGAGGCGGGATGAGGGAGAAAGCGGAATCGTTATGAGGCGACCTGGACGGGGAGCCAACGGTCAAGAGCGCGCTCGAGTTCCTTGGCGGAGATGGGCTTGCCGAGAAAATCGTCCATGCCGGAGGCGTAGCACTGGTCGCGCTCTTCTTTGAGGACGCCGGCGGTGAGGGCGACGATGGGGGTGCGGCGGCCGGTGGTGTGCAGGCCGCGGATGCGCTTGGTGGCTTCAAAGCCGCTCATGATGGGCATCTGGCAATCCATCAGGACCAAGTCGTAGGAATGGTGCTGAATGGCGGCGCAGGCCTCGACGCCGTTCTCGACGATGTCGACGCGGCAGCCTGCTTTTTCGAGCAGGATGCGGGCTAAGAGCTGATTGACCTTGTTGTCTTCGGCGACCAGGATGTGAGCTCTCTCTCCGGGCGGCACGACGCCACGGGAGGGAGCGGCGGCAGGTGTTTCGCCGTTGAGCACGGACTGGATGGCGCGCAGCAAGGGCAAGCGCCTGACGGGCTTTTCGACGAAGATGGCCTCCCAGGGGCTTTCGGCGTAGGTTTTGAAATCGGCCTTGGAGCCGAGAACGACGGTGGTGGCACTATTGGTGGACTGGCCGGAATCCCAGAACTCGGGTACGGCGGCGGAATCCACCAGCAGGGCGGCAAATGGGCTGTTTTCGAACTCAGGAATGTAGGGGAAGGTCGAGACGCGCAGACCGACGCCCTCCAAATGGCCGCAGATTGCAGACGCCAAGGCGGCGTGCTGCGACACGAGGCCAATGTGTTTACCCTCAAAGCAACTGGCATCGGGAAAGGCTGGCGAGGCAAGCAGGAAGACGTTAAACCAGAAGGTGCTGCCTTCTCCGAGCTGGCTATGCACGCCGATGCTGCCGCCCATCATTTCGACGAGGCGTTTAGAAATGGCGAGGCCGAGGCCGGTGCCGCCGAAACGGCGGGCGGTGGAACTATCGGCCTGCTGAAAGGCTTGGAATAGGCCGGCCTGCTGGCTAGGGGTGAGGCCGATGCCGGTGTCTTTAATGGCAAAACGCAGAATGGTGATCTGATCCTGCGAGGCTTCGCGGGTGACGGAGAGGCTGACGGAGCCTTCGGCGGTGAATTTCACGGCATTGGATAGCAGGTTGAGGATGACCTGGCGAAGGCGCGCGGCGTCGCCAATAAAATCGAGTGGAACGGCGGGGTCAATTTTGGTGGAAATGAGGAGATTCTTGGCAGCCGCCTGGGCGGTTACCAGTTCGATGGACTCTTCGAGTACGGTGGATAGATCAAAGGGAGCGCGTTCAAGATCAAGGCGGCCGGCTTCGATTTTAGAGAAGTCGAGAATGTCGTTGATGACGCGCAGGAGGGCTTCGCCGCTCGAGCGGATGGTGTCCATGTAACAGCGCTGCTGGGAAGTGAGTTCGGTATCGAACATGAGGTTGGCCATGCCGATGACGCCGTTCATGGGGGTGCGGATTTCGTGGCTCATGGCGGCGAGGAAATTGCTTTTGGCGCGGGTAGCGGCTTCGGCGCGATCGCGCGATTCGGCCAGTTCCATGGTGCGGCGGGTGACCGCGCTTTCGAGCAATTGCTCGTTGCGTTTTTGATCTTCGATATCGGTGGCATTGCCGACCCAGCGGACGATCGTGCCGTCGTCATTGCTGACCGGCATGCCCGCGACTTTGAGCCAGCGGTAATCGCTATCCTTGGAGAGCAGGCGGAATTTAACTTCGAAGCGCGAGCCGGCGGCGACGGCGGCGCTCCAAAGGGTGGCGACGCGGTGGCGGTCGGCGGGATGGACGGCGGCAAGCCATTTGTCGCCTTGCAGTTCGCTCAGCGGACGGCCCGTGAATTCGACGGCGCGGGGACTGAAGTAATCAGGCTGACCGTCCGGTCCGGCAGCCCAGAGAATTTGGGGCAGGGCCTCGACCAAGGCACGCCAACGTTTTTCGTTTTCGAGCAATTCGGCGGTGCGCTGAGCAACCAGCGGTTCGAGGCTGTGGCTGGATGAGTGGACCTCAGTCACGGAGGTTCGGCTGGCGTGGAGTTCGCACTCAAGTTGCTTGCGATCGGTAATATCGGCATGAGAGCCGACGAGGCGAATGGCCTTGCCCAAGTGGTCCCAAACGGCTTGGGCGCGGGCGCGGGTCCAACACCAGTGTCCGTCACGATGGCGGATGCGGTATTCGATCTCATAGGCTGAGCTGCGGCGGCATAAGTAATCCGCCAAGGCAGTTTCCACTTGAGC
>Ga0302320_10023540_pt1 | contig 12087 bp, 10 predicted proteins | sample Bog_T0_3_FD_202130 | JGI IMG/M metagenome (GOLD analysis project Ga0302320, IMG submission 202130) | Peat permafrost microbial communities from Stordalen Mire near Abisko, Sweden - Bog_T0_3 | ecosystem: Environmental > Terrestrial > Soil > Wetlands > Peat | place: Sweden: Abisko, Stordalen Mire...
CGAGACATCGAAGACAATAACCTGGACGCATTCGTCCGGCTTCTGCGCAATAAAGTGGATCGCAAAGGCTCGCCCAAACTTATCGTCAACGTGCGCGGCGTGGGTTACATGATTCGCGCGGAAACGGTCGCAGAAGGCCAGGCCGTATGAAGAGGCTTTCCGTCACTTCCCGGGTGATTTTGTTGTACCTCGGGATTTTCCTGCTCGCCGAAGCGATCTTTGGCGCAAGCCTTTATGTGATTCTGCGAAAAAACATTTTCGATATGGCTGACGCGGTAATCGAGGGCCAAGTCGCCGATCTGCAGCGATTCCTCGGCGACCGCCAGCTTTCAACGCCGGCCCAGTTGCAATCCGACGTCGCCGAGGAGTACAAGGTTGAACGTTCCCGGGACTATCTGCAAATCGCCGATGCCAGCGGAAACTTGATCTACCGTTCGCCGTTGCTCGCGGAGCACCTTCTTCCCCCTGTCTCCTTTGCCGACTTAGACCGGCCTCTCTACGAAAACCGCAAGCTCGGACCGGGCCGCTTCCGCTTCCTGAGCCGGCAAATGGACGTGAGCGGGCGAATGTATTTGGTTCGTGTTGGTCATCCCATGCAACTGGAAAGCGAAACCCTGGCTGCATTCAGCGCGTATTCGTTCTGGTTGGGTCTTCTTTCGCTGCTCGCAGCTTCCGTGGGCGGATATTGGTTGGGTCGGCGGGCCTTCGCCCCAATCGAATTGTCACGTCCCCTGTAGTCGCCTTACGCTCTCGCCTCGAGGTTCATCTTCATGCCAAACTTCGGCCGTAATGTAATCAGCGGCTGTGGCTCCACACGGTGACCCGGGACCAATCGCATTTTCCATTTTTGCCCCAGCGTCGCCAGAATCAGCACTCCTTCCATCCATGCGAAGGACTCCCCAATGCACTGGCGCGCCCCCGCTCCGAACGGAAAGTAACTAAACTTGCCGCGCCTCGCTTTGCCTTCCGCCGAGAATCGCTCGGGATCGAAGCGCAACGGATCCGGGAAATATCTCGCATCGCGGTGCGTAATGAATTGGCTGATGAGCACCGTAGTTCGCGCCGGAAGAAAGAATTTGCCCAGCTCAAAATCGTTGAGTGCATAACGCCCCATCGCCCATGCCGGAGGATAGAGCCGGAGCGATTCTGCCAGCACGCTCTCCGTATAGCGCAGGCGGGGCATCTCTTCGAACGTCGGCAACCTGCCGCCAGGAAGGCTGTCTATTTCGGCATGAAACTTCGCTTCGCATTCCGGATTCTGCGAAAGCAAATACCATGTCCACGACAATGCGTTGGCCACAGTCTCGTACCCTGCCAGAAAAATCGTGATGACTTGATCTCGCAAAGATCGCCGCGACTCTTCGTCGTTCCCCGGGGACGCCGCCAGCATCATGTCGAGCAGGCTGCCGCGATCCACTTCGGCCTTCCGGTGCGCATCGAGCATGCGATACACCACGGCATCGATTCTGTTCCGGGCGCGCACAAAGGCAGCCAGCCCCGGCGGACGCAGGTGCACCAGCCACTCCGCCGCCGGCAACATCACCAGAAAATTGTAGAGACCCATGATGCGGTTGATGGCCGCTGCGAGCTCGAAAACTTCCTCGCGCAGATCTGTCGCAAATAGGGTGCGGGAAACAACATTCAGCGTGAGGTGCATCATGTCCTGCGCAATGTCACGCTCGCCGGCGCCCCATGAATTACGCACGCGCAACGCTTCCTCTACGATAACGCCGCCATATTCCACAATCCTCTGCCGGTGGAAAGCGGGCTGCGCCGTTTGCCGTTGCGCGCGGTGCGCCGCTCCCTCGGCCGTGATCATCCCTTCGCCCAACAGCATCTTGCTGCGCTGCACCGTGCGCTCTTTGATGAAATTATCATTCTGCACCACCAGCACTTCCCGGATGTATTCGGGATGATTCAGAAAGACAATATGATGATGGCCGATTTTGTAATGAGCAATGTCGCCGTAAGTCTCAGCCAGATACTGGAATAAAAAGATGGGATTTACCGGGCGGAATTTGCTCAAGGCGAACCACAGGAGATTGCGCTGCAGACCGGGCGGAAAACAGTATTGTTTTTTGCGTTGCGAAGAAAGATTCGATTCAGGCTGTCGTACCGCGGTCCCCATCCTGTTAGTTTAACCCGCTCAAACGGATCACTCCGGTAATATGCTTTGTCATCCCAACACCTCCACCCGGACCAGGGGTAAGGCCGTCAAATCACGCGGGACAATCGGGTTCCCGTCACCAAAATTCTCCCCGGTCTCTTCGCCCGTGTCTTCTTCCTGATTACGATCTCCACATCACGACCCAGCGCATTCAGAAAATGCATCAGACGTTCCACGGAAAAACCTTCCAGGCGATAATTCACTAAAGCTGAGACTTTCGGCTGGTTGATGGCGAGTAGGCGCGCCGCATCGGTTTGTGACAAACGCTGAGCCTCAATAATCTGATTGATGGCAACCGCAAGGCGCACTCGTGTTTGCTTATACTCGGCGTCGCGCAGACCGAGGTCGACAAACACGTTGCCGGAACTCTTGACCACGGCGGCATTATTTTTCCCGTTTGCCATATAGCGCCTCATAGTCTTCGCTTGCTATTTTGAGCCTTCGAGAAACCAGTTCAACATCTGTCTGGGCTGTCTTTATGCCTGTCGGCGACTTCTTTTGAAAGGCATGCAATACATAAGCAGCTTTCTCAAACTTTACGGTGTAGACAGCCCTGTAAGTGTCGCCTCGATGATCCTGCACAATTTCTAAAACCCCTGCGCCTTCACCTTTCCAAGGTTTCGCCTTAGGGTGCTTTCCGCCAAACTGGGCCACACTTAGGGCGATGCCAATCTCATCCCTCACTTTGCCGGGAAATTCCATAAGATCGCTCTTGGCTGACCGATCCAGAAAAGCGGCTTTTCGCCAGGGGAGTTCTTTGATCGTGACATTCTTATTATCCCAATTATGGGATATGCAGTCAACAAATAGTGCGAGCCTTACCGCGCCATCTCATCCAGTGCCGCCAGTACTTCTCCACTATGCCTCGCCGGATCTACGCTGGTATACGCTTTCGCAATCTTTCCGCTGGGATCAATCAAGAACGTATTGCGCCTGGCAAATTTCACCACTCCAAGGTTCGTCAGCGAGCCGTAAGCTCGGCTAACGCTGCCGTCGCTATCGGCCAGCAACTTGAAATTCAACCCTTCCTTCGAGCAAAACTTCTTGTGGGAATCCACGTTGTCCACGCTTACGCCAAGCACCACCGCATGCCGTTCGCTATACTTCGCCTGGTCCGCTTGAAAGTTGTGAGCTTCGCGCGTGCATCCCGGAGTCATATCTTTCGGATAGAAATAAAGGACCACCCAACTCCCGCGATAATCTTTCAAGCTGACCAAAGTTCTCTCTTGCGAAGGCAGAGTGAAGTCCGGGGCCACGCTCCCAGCCTCGATCAAAGCTTCGTGCGACCCCGAAAGCATTCGCACTCCGAGCAGCACAAGGATCGCCACCACAATCACGAGCAGCATGATTCGCATTATTTTGAGCCCTTCCAGTGCGCAGTGTACGCGACCCCCGCATTGTAGAACGTTTGGACGCCTACTTTCGTCCAGCAAAATTCCGCATAATTGCTTATCATGAAGCATTCAGCATAATCCAACGGAGATACCAGACGTGGCTCAGACGCAGACTGACGGTCAAGAAGTATTAGAAACACGAGAGTGGGTCGACTCCCTCGACTATGTTCTCTCCCATGGCGGAGGCCCGGTTCGCGCCGGCCGGCTGTTGCAGCAACTGGCGCTGCACGCGCGCCGCGCCGCGGGAGTGAATCTACCTTTTTCCGCAACCACTCCCTACCAGAATACGATTGCATCTCCGCAACAGGCGCCGTTCCCCGGCAGCCAGGAGATGGAACGCCGCATCAAGAGCCTGGTCCGCTGGAACGCGCTCGCCATGGTGGTGCGCGCCAATAGAATTCAGGAAGGCATCGGCGGGCACATTTCCACCTTCGCCTCCGCCGCCACTTTGTATGAAGTTGCTTTCAATCATTTCTTCCGTGCGCAAACCGAAACCGGTGACCGCGACTTCGTTTACTTCCAGGGTCACGCTGCGCCCGGCATTTACGCTCGCGCTTACCTCGAAGGCCGTATTCCCAAAGAAAAGCTGGAGAATTTTCGCCGCGAGTTAAAGCCCGGCGGCGGCCTCAGTTCCTATCCGCATCCCTGGCTCATGCCCGATTTCTGGGAGTTTCCCACCGTTTCGATGGGCCTGGGACCGATTCAAGCCATCTATCACGCGCGCTTTATTCGCTATCTGGAAAATCGTGGACTCAAGGAATCGACCGGCGGAAAAGTCTGGGCCTTCCTGGGCGACGGCGAAATGGACGAGCCCGAATCGCTTGGTTCGATCACTCTGGCGTCCCGCGAAAATCTCGACAACCTGATTTTCGTGGTGAACTGTAACCTGCAGCGCCTCGACGGCCCGGTCCGCGGCAACGGCAAAATTATTCAGGAACTCGAAGCCATCTTTCGCGGCGCGGGATGGAACGTCATCAAGTGCATCTGGGGTTCCGATTGGGATGCCCTGATTCGCGCCGACCGCGACGGCATTCTGGTCAAGCGTCTGGGGGAAGTCAGCGACGGTCAATACCAGAAATATTTTGTCGAGAGCGGAGCCTACTTCCGGCAGAATCTTTTTGGAACCGATCCCCGCCTTCTGAAAATGGTGGAACACCTCTCCGATGAACAGCTGGCCCGCATGCGCCTCGGCGGACACGATCCCATCAAAGTGCACGCCGCTTTCCGCGCCGCCGTCGATCACGTAGGTTCTCCCACAATCGTGCTGGCCAAAACCATTAAGGGTTACGGCCTGGGCGAAGCTGGCGAGGGCAAGAATATTACTCACCAGCAGAAAAAGTTGAATGAAGATGAGTTGGAACTTTTCCGCTCGCGCTTCGGAATTCCCATTCCTGACGACGAACTGCACAATGCGCCTTTTTATCGTCCGTCCGATGACAGCGCCGAAATCAAATACATGCAGGCCCGCCGTAAACAACTCGGCGGCTACATGCCGCAGCGCAAGCTCCGTGCCACGCCTCTGAAGCCCGTCCCGGAAGCTTATTTTGAAGAGTTCTACAAAGGCACGGACGGCCGCGAAGCTTCCACCACCATGGTCTTCGTCCGGCTTTTGTCCAAGCTGCTGCGCGATCCCGATATCGGCAAGCTGATTGTTCCCATCATTCCCGATGAAGCCCGCACCTTCGGTATGGAAGCGTTGTTCCGCCAGGTTGGAATTTATTCCAGCGTCGGACAGCTCTACGAGCCTGTCGATATGGACACGCTTCTTTATTACAAGGAAGTAAAGAACGGGCAAATCCTCGAAGAAGGCATTACGGAAGCCGGGTCGATGTGTTCGCTAATCGCGGCGGGCACGGCCTATGCCAACCACGGCATCAACACGATCCCTTTCTTTATTTATTATTCGATGTTTGGCTTCCAGCGTATCGGCGATTTGATCTGGGCCGCCGCCGACATGCGCTGCCGCGGCTTCCTCATCGGCGGCACGGCCGGGCGCACCACGCTCGCTGGCGAGGGCCTCCAGCATCAGGATGGGCACAGCCACGTTCTGGCGCTGCCCGTGCCCAACCTGCTGGCCTATGATCCAGCATTCGCTTACGAAATTGCCGTCATCATCCAGGACGGCATCAAGCGTATGTACGTCGATCAGGAATCGGTTTTCTATTATCTGACCGTCACTAACGAACCCCTTCCTATGCCAGAAATGCCGAAAGGCGAAAACGTTCGCAGCGGCATTCTCCGGGGACTGTATCGCTTCAACACTTCGGACGCAGCCGATGCCAAGCTTCGCGTGCAACTGCTGGGCAGCGGAACCATCATGTACGAAGTGCTCAAGGCCCAGACTATCCTGAAAGAAAAATATGGCGTGGCCGCCGATGTCTGGAGCGTCACCAGCTACAAGGAACTGTACCGCGACGCCAATGATTGCGAACGCTGGAACATGCTCCACCCCGGCGAATCCGCAAAAGTTCCCTACGTAACTCAGACGCTCAAAGATGCGCCCGGACCGTTCATTGCGGCATCTGATTATATGAAGGTGCTGCCGGAGTCCCTGGCCAAGTGGGTGCCCGGACAGCTGGTTTCACTGGGCACCGATGGCTTTGGCCGCAGTGAAAGCCGCGCCGCCCTGCGCGACTTTTTCGAAGTGGACGCTAAACATATCGTGCTGGCTACGCTGGGCGCGCTGGCTCGCGAAAATAAAGTGGGCGTGGACGTGATGAAGAAAGCGGTCCACGATCTGGGGATCGATTCGGAAAAACCAAATCCGGCAATCAGCTAGCGCCGGATTGCCGCCAGCTTTCGAAAATGAATAAGGGATGGAATCAGTGATCGAATTCAAATTGCCCGTACTCGGCGAAAACATTGAACAAGGCGACTTGGTGCGCCTGATGGTAGAGCCGGGCGCGAAGATCAGCGAAGGCCAGGCCGTCATGGAACTTGAAACCGACAAAGCGGTCGTGGAAGTTCCCTCCTCTGTGAGCGGCACTATTAAGGAGATTCTGGTCAAGGAAGGCGACAAGATTAAAGTCGGGCAAGTCATTTTTACGGCGGATAGTAATGGCGCTTCCGCGCCCGAGAAAAAGTCGGCGAAGCCGAAAGATTCTTCGAAAAAAGAGGTTGAACCGGCCTCCGCCCAGGCTGCCGCCCCACAAGCATTTGCCGCTGCCGCACCGCAGTCTGTTCCCGGAGATCAAGCGGCGCCTCGTGCTGAGGTTCGCCCACGGTCCACAGATTCCGCCGCCACCGAATTTCGTCTGCAGGAACTTGGCGAGAATATTTCCCAGGGCGAACTGGTTCGACTAATGGTCTCTCCCGGCGCAAAAGTTTCCGAGGGCCAGCCGGTCATGGAACTCGAAACTGACAAAGCGGTTGTCGAAGTTCCCTCCACCGTCAGCGGCGTCGTCAACGAAGTGAAAGTAAAAGAAGGCGAGAAAATTAAAGTCGGTCAGGTGGTTTTCACGCTGCAAGGCGGAACACCTTCGCAAGCAGAAGCGGCGCGCCCGCAAAGCCGCCCCGTGGAACACGTCTCCGGCCAGCACGGGGCGCGGCTCGCCTTTCAAGCCGCCATTCGCGCCGAAGGAAAAACCGAAGAACAGGCGTTGCCCCCCGATCAGCCTCGGCCCCGGCCCGCACAGTTTTCCATGCCGGTGCAGTTGGGCAAGGTCGCTGGCACCGAGCATCGCAACCCCGTCCCCGCGGCTCCGTCCACGCGCCGGCTGGCTCGCGAAATCGGCGTCGACATCTACGAAGTCCAAGGCACCGGTCCCGGCGGACGCATCAGCGAAGACGATGTGAAGGCGCACGCGAAAGCCGCGTTGAGTTCGGCTGCAACTGCAGCTCAAGCCCCCGCCCGCGCCGGGCATTTCGTCGCTCCCAAGCTTCCCGACTTTTCAAAATGGGGAAAGATCGAACGCGTTTCCATGCGCGGCGTCCGCCGCAAGACCGCGGAACACCTGGCGGAATCCTGGAACACGATTCCACACGTCACCCAGCATGACCGCGCCGACATTACCGAACTCGAACATTTGCGGGCGCGCTTCGCTCCCAAGGCCGAACAAGCCGGCGGCAAGATGACCGTGACCGCCATCGCATTGAAAGTTTGTGCAGCCGCGCTCAAGGTCTTCCCGCAATTCAACGCCACCATCGACATGGAGAAAGAAGAAATCATTTACAAGCAATACATCAGCATCGGGGTTGCTGCCGACACTGACCGTGGCTTGCTCGTCCCCGTGATTCGTGACGTCGACAAGAAAAATATCGTGGAACTGGCGGTCGAACTATCGCAACTGTCGCAAAAAGCGCGCGAGAAGAAAATCACACTCGCCGATATGGAAGGCGGAACTTTTACCATCACCAACCTCGGAGGGATCGGCGGCACAGCGTTTACCCCGATCGTGAATCATCCCGAGGTTGCGATTCTCGGCCTCTCGCGTTCCCGCATGGAGCCGGAGTGGATTGGCGGAAAGTTCGAACCGCGTCTGATACTGCCGCTTTCGCTTTCATACGATCATCGCCTGATCGACGGCGCCGATGCCGCCCGTTTCCTGCGCTGGGTGGCCGAAGCGTTCGAGCAGCCTTTCCTGCTGTCGGTTCAGGGCTAAAACCGCGCGGAATGCATTCGTTCTTCACATTTGACTAATGGCAATTCTTGACCAGATCACAGACGGACGCACCGACCTGGTGTTCGACTATCTTGCCCAAGGCAACGCCGCTACGGCCACCGACAACGACGGCGTTCCGTTGATCAAATGGTGCGCTTATTTTGGCGATGTGAGCGCGATACGCTTCTTATTGGCGAATGGCGAGTCTTTGGCTTCTCTCGCGGGCGAACTTACCATCGCGGCATTTCACGGCCATTGGCAGCTCTGCCAGTTTCTGATTGAGAACGGAGCCCACGTGAATCAAGCCGAAGACGAAACTGGAGAAACTCCGCTGCACTCAGCCTTATGCAAATCGAGTGCCAGCCATGATCGCGTGGTGCGCGTGTTGCTGGCCAATGGCGCCGATCCGCACTGCAAGACCAAAGTGGGGGCCGAGACCGGTGGATTCATGCGCGACGCCCGGACCAAGGGGGAAACTCCTCTGCACCGCGCTGCCGCCTTCGCCAGCGCCGAAACCGTTCAACTTTTACTCGACGCCGGCGCCCAGAAAGACGCTCGCGATTGCAATGGAGATACTCCGCTTTCCTGGGGAAGCTGGCATCTGCGTCCGGATCCTATTCTCAGAAAATTGTGTTACGGTCCTTACCGCATAAGAGAAGATCGAAAATCGATGGACGTAAATCTGCTCGGAGAGCCTTACCCTTCGAAAAGTTGAAGAGCGAAAGCTAACCCGTAAAGGACATAGAAAGAAAAATGGCGGAAAATTCCAGTCTTCGCGTCGCCGTAGTGGGCGGCGGTCCCGGCGGCTACGCGGCCGCATTTCTCGCCGCCGATCTCGGCATGCAAGTCACGCTCATCGATCCGGAAGCCAACCCCGGCGGCGTTTGCCTGTACCGCGGCTGCATCCCCTCGAAAGCTCTACTCCACGTCGCCAAGCTGATCGAAGAATCGCACCAGGCCAAAAACTGGGGCATCGAATTTTCCGAACCCAAAATTGACCTCGGCCGGCTGCGAACCTGGAAAGAAGGTGTTGTAAAGAAACTCACCGGCGGCCTCGGCGTACTCTCCAAGCAGCGCAAAGTGGAATACATTCAGGGCCGGGCCGCCTTTGAAAATTCGACAACCCTGCGCATCACAAAATCGGACAACTCGGAAGAATCGCTGACCTTCGATCGCATCGTTATCGCCACCGGTTCGCGCCCGGCTATTATTCCGGCCTTCAAACTCGATTCGCCGCGCCTGATGGATTCCACCGGCGCGCTCAATCTCGAAGACATCCCCGGGAGCCTGCTGGTTGTTGGCGGCGGATACATCGGCCTCGAACTCGGCTCGGTCTATGCCGCGCTCGGCACTCGCGTCACCGTCGTGGAAATGTTGCCCGGCCTGCTGCCCGGCGCCGACCGCGATCTCGTTCTGCCTCTGCACAAGCGCCTCGAAAAACTGTTCGACACAATTCTCCTGAACACTACCGTCTCCTCACTTAAAGAAGACGGCGCCGGAATACGCGCCACCTTCGATGGCGCGAATATCACCGACGCCAACCGTGAAAAAGTTTTTGATCGCGTTCTGGTCTCCGTCGGCCGCAAACCAAACTCAGAAATCGCGGGACTCGACAAAACGCAAGTCCAGGTAAATCCGCGCGGGTTCATCGAAGTGAACAAGCAACTGCAGACCGCCGATCCCTCCATCTACGCCATCGGTGACGTAGTCGGCGAACCTATGCTCGCCCACAAAGCCTCGCACGAAGGCCGGGTTGCCGTCGAAGCTATCGCCGGGCACAAAGTCGCGTTCGAACCCGCGGCGATTCCCGCCGTCGTCTTCACCGATCCCGAAGTTGCCTGGTGCGGCCTCACGGAAACTCAAGCGGAAAAAGAAAATCGCGAAATCAAAGTAGCGAAATTCCCCTGGGCCGCTTCCGGCCGGGCCGTGACCCTTGATCGTCCGGAAGGCATGACCAAGCTGATTGTCGATCCGCAGACGGAACGAGTTCTCGGCGTGGGCATCGTGGGCGCCGGCGCTGGCGAACTTATCGCCGAAGGCGTTCTCGCCGTCGAAATGGCCGCTCTCGCCAGCGACGTCGCCATGACCATCCATCCGCACCCCACACTGTCAGAAACCGTGATGGAAGCCGCCGAAGTTTTCTATGGCACCAGCACACACATCTACCGCCCCAAGCGCGCGTAGGCCCAGGGGCGCGTAAAATGTGGAAGAATCCAATGTCTTCTTTTTCCAAAGCCATTTATTTTTTCGCGATCAATCTCGCGCTCGGACTTACACTTTCATCCACCCGTTCGCTCGCTCAACTTCCTGGAATTTCCACCAGCGGCGCCTCATCAAAATCCTCCGATCAACTGGGCCGCGAAACTCCCTACGGAACCGTCTTTGGATTCCTGCAAGCCGCGCAATCGGCCAACTACAGCATCGCCGCGCAATACCTGCAGATGAGCCCCTCCCGCCGCCAGAGTGACGGCGATGCTACAGCGATGAAACTGAACGTCGTCATGAACCGAGCCTTCAATGGCAGCCTGAAACCGAGCAGGCAGGCGGAAGGCACACCACAGGAGGACGTTCCGCTCGACCACCAAAAGCTCGGCACCATGTCCTCGGGCGATGTGGAAGATGATCTGGAACTCGTTCGAGTGATCGACCCCAGCGCCGGGAAAATCTGGCTGATCTCTTCCAACACTTTAACCAAAGTTCCAGAACTCTACGATCAAGTCGAGGCGCGGCAAGTCGAGACGAAATTGCCCGCCTGGACAGTGCGAGAGCAGTTCGGCGGCATGCCTCTCTGGCAATGGTTCGCGCTCATGCTGCTGATTCCAGTCGCGGCGGCGGCGGCGTGGCTCCTGTTAATCCTATTCAACATCCCTCTGCGCTACTGGGCGCGCAGACATGGCGAGAGCGAGGTATCGCGGTGGCGCTCCGTCTCCGCGCCCGCATGGCTGCTGGCTGGAACGCTGATTCACCGCATACTCGCCATTTACCTCGGGCTACCGCTGCTGCAGAGGCACTATTACAACCAGGTGGTCGCGGTCGCCGTGATCGTCGGCGCTTTTTGGATTCTTTGGCGCATCATCCGCTGGTTTCTGCAGCGTGTGCGCAACCGCGCTCTCGCCCGCGGACACTCCGGCACCGGTTCGCTCATGCTGCTGGGCGAGCGCATTATCAAAGCCGTCGTTTTCATTGCGGCGCTGTTTCTGATTTTCGGCGTGCTGGGCTTCAACATGAGCACGGCGCTGGCGGGCGTTGGCATCGGAACGCTCGCGGTCGGATTCGGCGCACAACAAACCATCGCCAACCTTTTTGGCGGAGTCTCCGTTCTGGGCGACGAAGTGATGCGCGTCGGGGACGTTTGTAAATTCGGCGACCGCACCGGTACGGTCGAAGACATCGGCCTGCGCTCTACTCGAGTGCGCACCGAAGAACGAACGTTGCTCGCCATCCCCAACGGCACCGTGGCCAGCATCAATGTCGAAAATCTCAGCCGCCGCGACAAGATGCTCTTCAAGACCATGCTGAGTCTGCACGCGGATACTCCCCCCAATCACGTGCGCCTTGTGCTTTCGGAGGTTCGGCGCGTATTGACCGGCTTTCCTAAGATCGAAACCAGTTCCGCGCGCGTGCGTCTCACCGAAGTCACTCCGGCTTCGATCAATGTGGAAGTTGTCTGTTATGTTTTGACGCGGGATTTCGACGAATATGCGACGGTCCGGGAAGACTTGCTGCTGCGCATCATGAACTTTGTGGAGGATTCCGGGACCAATCTCGCCACGCCTTCGCAGACGTTGTATTTAAGCGGTGATCCCAAACTCCCCGTAGATAAGAACCCGCCCAAGTGATGTCTAAGTGTTTGAAAAAATTGTTAGGGGAGAAAGGATTTGAACCTGACAGATTGAACTTGCCGGATTTTTCTAAACTGCCCGGC
>Ga0302320_10023542_pt1 | contig 12087 bp, 8 predicted proteins | sample Bog_T0_3_FD_202130 | JGI IMG/M metagenome (GOLD analysis project Ga0302320, IMG submission 202130) | Peat permafrost microbial communities from Stordalen Mire near Abisko, Sweden - Bog_T0_3 | ecosystem: Environmental > Terrestrial > Soil > Wetlands > Peat | place: Sweden: Abisko, Stordalen Mire...
GTGAAACTATTTCCGATGACAGCGTGTCAGGACAAATCTTTACCTAAGCTATTTTCGGATTGAATCATGACTTGCCCTCTTCACCGTGATCTTTGCGAGTGCCCGGCCGGCGCCGATGGGCAGGCTTGGCCGCGTTGGGAAACTGTTGCAGACTCGCACTTGAGTGCGCCTGCGCCGAGGGCAGGGCCCGAAATATGGGAAGGACAAGAGACCGAGCGCACGGGCCCGGTTCTGTTGATCGATGTTTCGCCAGGCGATGGGGCTGCGGTTGCGCCGGAAGATTCTCTGGCTTGGCGAAAAGAAGTGACGGCCCGGCTGAGTCGATACCAGGCGCGGCGCAAGCCCAGACCTCCGCGCTATCCGTCTCTGAATCTGCGCTTTGAAGACCAGCGCGCCACTGTCGTTTCAGCCGAATCTTCTGGCGCTTCCAGATTGCTGTCGGAACGAGAGTTAGCGTTGGACGAATTTGCCGGCAACGTCCGGGCGCCGGTCGATGAAGCATTTCGCGAAGAAGCCTCGCCTCCGGCTGGGACACTTCAGTCCACAAATGAAACTGCGCAGCAAGTCTCGAGTCCGGAGCTTTCGCATGCAGTTTCCCATTCAGTCCGGGCGCACTCCACGGCTAAGATTATCGAGTTTCCGCGCTCCTGGACTCCCCCCGCGCCTCCGTTCGACGAACTGGCGGAGCCGGTTCCTATTCATCCGAGCGTCCTTGAGGTACCAGAGGTTGTGCCTCCGCCGCCTGCTCTGGGTGGAATCACGATTGAGCCTGCTGTGCGACCCGAGGTGGAGAAGCGACTGGGCATCGATATTCCCCTGCGAGGCGCGCCGGTGGGGCGGCGAGTTCTGTCGGCTCTGATCGATGACACGATCGTCGCGGCCGCCTGCGCCTTGTTCGGTTATATTTTTTGGAGGCTGACATCGATTCGCCCATCCCGAATTCAGACGATTGGAGTTCTTGGCGGAGTTAACTTTTTGTTCTGGGGAATCTACCAGTATCTGCTGATCGTCTACGCGGGCACGACTCCGGGGTTGCGACTGGCTGGACTTGAACTCACGCGTTTTAACGGGAGTGCGGCCGTCCGGCGCATTCGCCGGTGGCGTGTGCTGGCTTCCTATCTATCTGCGGTGTCTCTGGGCATGGGGTATGCCTGGGTCTTTTTGGACGAAGACTCGCTGTGCTGGCATGACCGCATCACGCATACCTACCTGGCGCCGAAGGGGCCAACGCCGCAGTAAGATTGCAAGATCAAAATCAGAGTCAAAATCAAGGTCAAAGGCAGCGGACAGGAGTGTCCGCTCCACACGGGCCGGGCTATGCTATCTTCAGAGCTTATTCTTATCCCGGGTCAGGCAATCCTCTGAAGCATGGCTACATCCGCAGGTTCTAAACCGGCCATCAAGGTCTTCGTCGCCACCACGGTGATGTTGACCTTCATTTCGTTTTGGCGGGCTTCGGCCATAGTTCTTTCCGATCTGGCATCTTCGGCTTACTACGCGGGTGGCGATGCGGAAAAGGTCATCGGCAAGAGCGCTCCGTGGTTCATTCTGGCGGTCATGCTGTTCAGCTATGCAGTGCGGGCGCTCTACATCGAATCCAGCAGCATGTTCGTGCGTGGCGGAGTATACCGCGTGGTCAAAGAAGCCATGGGCGGAACTCTCGCGAAGTTTTCCGTCTCGGCGCTGCTTTTCGACTACGTGCTGACGGGGCCCATCAGCGCTGTATCCGCGGGACAATATCTGGCAGGATTTATCAAGGACATGGGTGTGTATCTCCACCACCCGTTAAGTTTTTCCGACGACTACTTTGCCGCGGGCCTGGCCATCGTGGTGGTGGTTTACTTCTGGTGGAAAAATACGCAGGGCATGCACGAGTCCAGCCAGAAAGCGCTGCAGATCATGGTGATCACCACGGTCATGGTGGTGATTCTCCTGATCTGGTGCACCATCACGGTTTTGCGCGCGCCCATCGTGTTGCCGCCAAACCCGCTGCATGCGGGAGTGATTCCGCTGAACAAAGAGTCCCTGGGATGGTTGAACGGGACTTGGTTTGCGAATATCACCTGGATCATTCTTTTCGTCGGCTTCGGGCATTCGGTGCTGGCGATGAGTGGTGAGGAGACGCTGGCGCAGGTGAATCGCGAGATCGAGCATCCCAAGCTGAAGAATCTGGAAAAGACAGGGCTGGTTATTTTCATTTACAGCCTGCTGTTCACATCGCTTGTGTCGTTCTTTGCGGTGATGATCATTCCGGACAAGGTTCGGCCGGATTATTTCGCGAATCTGATCGGCGGTATCGCCATGTATCTGGCGGGTCCGGAGAGTTTGAAACTGCTGTTTCATGGATTTGTCGTGTTAGTCGGCGTGCTTATATTGGCAGGCGCTCAGAATACGTCGATCGTGGGCGCGAACGGGGTATTGAATCGCGTGGCGGAAGATGGCGTGCTCACCAGTTGGTTCCAGAAACCGCACAACCGCTTCGGCACCAGCTACCGCATCATCAATCTGATTGTGGGCATGCAGTTGCTCGTCATATTCCTGAGCCTGGGGAATGTGTACGTGCTGGCGGCGCTGTACGCCTTCGGCGTGATCTGGAGCTTCGCCATGAAGTCGATCGCGGTGCTGGTGCTGCGATTCACCGAGCCGGGAAATCGCGCATGGAAGGTGCCAGGGAATCTGCACATTGGGAAAACCGAGATTCCAGTGGGATTGATTCTGATATCCGCCGTGCTGTTGATTACGGCGGTGGTGAATCTGTTCACCAAGTATCAAGCCACCATCGCGGGGGTGATTTTTAGCGGCGTATTCTTCACCATCTTCACGGTTTCTGAGCATCACGTCACCAAGGAACGCCATGGCAAGCCGGAACAGCTCGACCAGTTTCGTGTGTATGGCAACCAGGAGTTGGGCAGCGGAGCGATGGGCGTGCGGCCGGGAAACATTCTGGTGGCGGTGCGCGATCCTCGGAATCTCTACTACCTGCGCCAGGTGCTGACCCACACTAATACAGGGAAGCAGGACGTGGTGGTGATGAGCGCGCGCCTTTATCATCGCGAGCCTACCTTTGGCGGCAGCGCGGTGCTGGAGGCGAGCCAGGTATTCGACCACTACGAGCAGGAGCTGTTTACCGCGGCCGTGGCGGTTGCTGAAAAAGAAGGCAAACCGATTTCGCTGCTGGTGGTACCGGCGACCGATGTATTCGAAGCCATCATGGTGACCGCGCAGCGGCTGGATTCCACCCGCGTCATCTGCGGGCTCTCGAATAAGCTCTCCGCCGACGAGCAGGCCAAACTCACCGGCGATGCCTGGGAGCGGATGCCCGAGCCTCGTCCCCGGTTGATGTTGGAAGTCTGCGCACCCGACGGGACAGTGCGGGAATATGCAATTGGTCCCCATACTCCGCGGCTGCGTCCGCAGGATGTGGAGCTCATGCACAAGCTGTGGCTGGACATTACCGCCGATCCTAAATATTCTGCAGCCCATCACTACCACATCGTGGCGCTTGCACTGGAAGAGCTGCAGCGGGAGCTGACTACCGAGCAGCGAGCCGGGCTGCTGCAAAAGTTGCTGGAAGAGATGCGGCGTTCCGAGACGGAGTGAATCGGATGATGTATCTCGGAGCAAAAATTAAGAGCGCAAGATAGCTTCCAGCGACGCTCTTAACTCGCGATAGCGGAAGGGATATCCGCTGGAAATAAGTTTGCCGGCTTCTACCTTCTGACTGGCAAGCAGCAATTCTTCTCCCATCTCGCCGAATGCCAGCTTCACGGCAAACGCAGGCAGAGGAAAAATCGCCGGGCGTGAAAGAACGCTGGCCAACGTTTTGGCAAACTCTTCGTTTCTCACCGGCTTGGGCGCGACCAGGTTGACGGGTCCCTGAATCAGATTATTTTTCAAGATGTGGTGGATGGCGCCAACCATGTCCCGCACATCGATCCAGCTCTGCCACTGACGGCCATTGCCGGTGCGGCCGCCGAGGCCGAGTTTGAAGGGCGGCAGCATCGCAGCCAGCGCGCCCCCTTTGGGGCTGAGCACGATGCCGGTACGGATGTGCGCGGTGCGAATATCGGCTTGCACGGCGGGCATGGTGGCTTCCTCCCAGTCCTGGCAGACCTCGGCGAGAAATCCTGTGCCGGGCGCGCTCTCTTCGCGCAGGGGTTCGTCGCCGCGGTCGCCGTAGTAACCGATCGCCGAGCCGCAAATGAAAACCCTGGGCTTTTCTTCGGCTTGCGCCAGGGCTGAGGCGAGGTTGAAGGTGCCGACCACGCGGCTGTCTCGAATCTTCGATTTCTTGGAAGCAGTCCAGCGTCCGAAAATGCTCTCGCCGGCAAGATGAATGACGGTCTGGAAGCCGGAAACTGTTTGCGGAGAAAGCGGCACCGCAGGGTCCCAGGCAATCTGATCCTCTCCCTTTGCTTCGCCTCGCACCAGCCGAATCACGGATACTCCGTTGCTGCGGAGAGAGGGAAGAAGTGCGGTTCCGATGGGCCCGGAAGCCCCGCTGACAAGGATTCTCGAATTCATGATCGCAGAGTGCCAATGTAACAGTTTGTCAAGCGACTTTGCCACTCGCCGGGCGCCGAATCGTGACTTTCGATGTCCAGGAACTTTCTGGTAGCTGCCTACGCAGGTGTAAAATCAGCGCAGGAATTTTGTTTTCGGAGAAGTGAATGAAACGAATTGCGGCTTTGCTTTTGCTGGTGACTTTGAGTCTGGCTGGATCCATGGCGGCTCAAAAAGAAAATCGAAGCATCGGTGAGAATTCGCGGGAGGCGCGCAAGGCGTCCAAGCAATATCAGAAATACGGAAGGAAGCAGGCGAAGAAGCAGCGCAAGGCTGCCAAGAGGGCGCAGAAGGCACAAAAGCGGGCAGCGAAACGGCACCACTAGTTCAATCTTCCCCACGCGATTCCTGCATTTCAAAGGCTCTTCCAAACCTGCGCTACCTTACGATTTTTTGCATGGATCACCCCAATTCAAGCCGCGCGTGGTGGTGCAGTTTGCGGTGAATCCAGAGAGCGGAGAATCAAGAGAAGAGGTCGAGCTGCGCTCGACCCTTCGGCTTCGCTCAGGGCAAGCTAGCCGGGGGCGGCTGTCCCCACATAAATATCATTGCGAACTGCACCACTACCAGCCACGTCCTTCGGACCTTCCGCGCTAGTTCACGGGCTATAATCTTTCATGGCGAGCTTGCGCCAACAGATCGCGACTACCGCTCTAACGCTCACCAAGTTCCGTGAGTTGATGCGGCGGATTCAGGAAAACCGGCCGCAGGACGATCTGACGATTGTCAAAAAAGCTTACGATTATTCCCTCAAGCATCATGACGGCCAGACCCGCGCCTCGGGAGAGCCTTACCTGGTGCATCCGCTGGAAGTGGCGCTGGTGCTGGCCGAGATGAAGATGGACCCGGTGGCCATCTCTGCCGGGCTGCTGCACGATTCCGTAGAAGACACTTCCGTTACGATCGTCGATATCCGCAAAGAATTTGGCGAGCAGGTCGCGCACATCGTCGAGGGCGTGACCAAGATCAGCAAAATTGACTTCGCCACTCGCGAAGAAGCGCAAGCGGAGAATCTGCGCAAGATGATGCTCGCCATGGTCGACGACATTCGCGTGGTGCTGATCAAACTTGCGGACCGGCTGCACAACATGCGCACGCTCGAACACTTGCAACCAGAGCGGCAGCGAAAAATTGCGGAGGAAACACTCGAGATCTACGCTCCTATTGCGCACCGCCTGGGCATGGGGAAAATTCGCGGCGAACTGGAGGATCTGGGCTTCCGCTTTCTCGATCCTGCAGGCTACGAGCAGGTGGAAAAATCCGTCAACTCGCGACGGAAGGAGGGCGAAGCCTTTCTCGCGAAAATGCAGGGAATCATCAATGACAAGTTGAAAGAGGCTGGGATCCAGGCGAAGGTGGAGAGCCGGATCAAACGGCTTTTCAGCATTCATAAGAAATTGCAGCGGCAACGTATTTCTGTCGATCAGGTCTACGATCTTTTCGCCATGCGCGTGATTACGCGCTCGCTGCAGGACTGTTATGCCGTACTCGGAATCATTCACAACATCTGGCGTCCGGTGCCGGGGCGCATTAAGGATTTCATCGCCATGCCGCGGCCCAACTTTTATCAGTCGCTGCACACCTCGGTGATTACGGAAGATGGAACGCCCTTTGAAATACAGATTCGCACCGAAGAAATGCACAAGATGGCCGAGGAGGGCATCGCGGCCCACTGGAAATATAAAGACGGTCCGGTGTCGGCGCAGGATGAACAACGACTGGCCTGGTTGCGGCAGGTGGTCGAGTGGCAGCGCGACGTCAGCGATCCCAATGAGTTTCTTTCCGCGCTGAAGGTCGATCTTTATCCAGAAGAGGTTTACACCTTTACGCCGAAAGGCAAGGTGGTGGTGCTTCCGCGCGATGCGACGCCGGTCGATTTTGCTTACACGATTCATACCGAGGTGGGGCACACCTGCGTGGGAGCGAAGGTCAACGGGCGCATGGTGCCGCTGCGCCACAAGCTGCATTCGGGCGATATCGTCGAGATCCTCACGCAGGCCGGACACAAGCCCAGCCGCGACTGGCTGGGACTGGTTAAATCGTCGCGCTCCCGCAATAAGATCAAACACTGGCTCAACGTTCACCAGCGCGAGCGTGCGATCGAAATTGGCCGCAAGGTGATCGAGAAAGAAGCCCGTAAATACCACATCGCGCTGAAAGAGATCAAAGATGAAGAGCTGATGAAAGTCGCGTCGGGATATGGTTTGGGTAAAGTCGATGACCTCATGTCCGGCATCGGCTACGGAAAATATTCCGCGCGACAGGTGTTGGCGCGCCTGCTGCCATCGGGGGCTACGCCTTCCATCGCCGGGGATATCGAAGCCGAGGGACTAAGTTCGAAGCCGGGCGCGATTGCCAGCGTGGTGCGACGGGTTTTCGGCGATCACAACGCGATCATGGTGAAGGGCCAGGGCGACATGCTGGTCTATCGCGCCCGCTGTTGCAATCCCATTCGTGGAGAGAGCATTGTCGGCTACATCACGCGCGGCAAGGGAGTTGCGGTGCACGCGGTGAATTGCCCCAATGTGACCAACCTGATGTATGAACCTGAACGCCGCATCGATGTGGAGTGGGCTCGCGACGAATCCACGCCGATGGCTTACCCGGTCAAGCTTACGGTTTACTGCGACGATCGTTTTGGCATGCTGAAAAACATAACCAGCGTGATCGGCGACGCGCAGAGCAACATCCGCAATATTGAAGCTCGAACCGCCAACAGCCAGGCCAGTGTGGAAGTGGTCCTCGAAATCTCCGACCTCAGACATCTGGAGCAGATCATGGCCGGGCTGCGAAAGATACCCGGCGTGCATGAAGTGCAGAGGCTGCAGAAGATCTAGAAGTAATCCATCCCTGGGTGACTTTTGCAGATTCCACCCGCAACTTCGTTCTTGACATCCCTGGGCGCGACGGTTACGATTTGTAGGTACCGACCGGTCGGTCGGTTTGAAATCATTGTTTCCCAGATCGCTGCATCGAGAGGAGCACGCTGGTGGCTACTATTTTTTACGAACGTGACGCGAATCCTGAGGCGCTGAAGAATAAAACCATCGCCATCCTGGGCTATGGAAGCCAGGGTCATGCGCAGGCGCAAAACCTGCGGGACAGCGGTTACAAGGTGATCGTGGGACTCGAACCCACGCGTCCCAGCGCGCAGCAGGCCCGGGCCGATGGCATGGTGGTCGTGGCTCCCGACGAGGCCGCCAAGCGCGCCGACTGGATTCAAGTGCTCACGCCAGACGAAACTCAGGCGCAGGTTTACGAGCAATTCATCAAGCCGTATTTGCATCCGGGAAAGATTCTGGGCGTCTCGCACGGCTTCAGCATTCATTTCAAGACCATCGTGCCGCCCACCGATGTGGATGTAGTCATGATCGCGCCCAAGAGCCCGGGCCATCTGCTGCGGCGTGTGTATGCCGAAGGGCGCGGCGTGCCTTCTCTGATCGCGATTCATCAGGATTCGAGCAAGCGGGCGCACGAATATGCGTTGGCATACGCGCACGGAATCGGTTCGACTCGCGCCGGCGTGCTGCAAACCACTTTCAAAGAAGAGACCGAGAGCGATCTTTTTGGCGAACAGGCGGTACTGTGCGGCGGTCTGACTTCGCTGATCAAGAAAGGTTTCGAGACTTTGGTCGAAGCCGGATACGCACCCGAGATCGCGTATTTCGAATGCCTGCACGAGATGAAGTTGATCGTCGATCTCATCTACGAGGGCGGGCTGAGCCGCATGCGATATTCGATTTCGAATACTGCGGAATATGGCGACCTGACTCGCGGCGAAAAAGTTGTGGGCGACGCCACGCGCGCGGCGATGAAGAAAACTCTGGCTGACATTCAGGACGGAACTTTCGCTCGCGAGTGGATCAAAGAGAACAAAGACGGCGGCTACCACTTCGCGGAGTTGCGCGAGAAGGAACAGAAGCATCCGATCGAGATCGTAGGAGCCCAGTTGCGCGGCATGATGAGTTGGCTGCCGGGCCGCCAAGGGAGCGCTAAGAAGCCGGCCGAGGCGCCCAAGCCTGAGCCGGAACAGGTCGTGAATGCTTAAGGGAGGCGAAATCGTTCTGCAGTGCGTGCGCGCCGAGGGAGTTGACCTGGTGTTCGGTTATCCCGGCGGCGCGATCATGCCTTTGTATGACGCGCTGGAGGGCAGCGGCGTCCGGCATGTGCTCACGCGGCATGAGCAGGGCGCGGTCTTTGCAGCCGAAGGCTACGCGCGGGTCACGGGAAAAGTTGGCGTGGCCATCGCGACCAGCGGTCCGGGCGCGACCAACCTGGTGACTGGGATCGCCGATGCGAAGATGGATTCCGTTCCGCTGGTCTGCATCACCGGGCAGGTGCGCAGCGCGATGATCGGCACCGATGCGTTTCAGGAGACCGATGTTTTTGGCGTGACCTTATCGCTGACCAAGTGGAGCCGGCTGGTGCGAACCCTGGACGAAATTCCGGAGGTAATCGCCGAAGGATTTCACTGGGCGCGCAGCGGACGGCCGGGACCGGTGGTCATCGATATTCCCACGGATCTGTTGAAACAGAAAAAAGATTTCTCTGGTCCGGTGAAGTTCACTCCTCGATCGCGGTCGGAAAGTCCGGATGGCGGGTTCGGGGATAAGATCGTGAATTTGCTGCAAGGCGCCAAGCGTCCCGTTGCGCTGGTGGGTGCCGGCGCGAAGTTGTCGGGAGCGACTGCGCAATTGCGCGGCCTGCTTGACGATTTGAATATTCCCACGTTCGCCACGGTGCACGGATTGGGCGCTGTTCCGCCGCAATCGCCGTACTATCTCGGCATGGTGGGCATGCATGGAGCGCGGGCGGCCAATATGGCGCTGCATGAGACCGATCTGCTAATGATCTTTGGCGCGCGGCTGGATGACCGCGTCACCGGAGATCCATTGCAATTTGCGCCGCATGCCAAGATTGTTCACTTTGAAATTGACCCGGCGCAACTCGACCGGGTGCGGCCTTGCGAAGTGCCTGTGATCGGAAATCTTACGGACACAATTCCAATATTCCACGAGCATTTGCGTGGCGCAGCGTTGCCCGACTGGAGCGACTGGCGCGCCTTGGCTTGCGGCGATGAGCGCGCGGAGATTGATCCGCATGGACTGGCTCAACTTACCGTTCGCTTTCTCGATGAGCTTTTCAGCCGGCTACCGAAAGATAGCGTGATAATCGCCGACGTGGGCCAACATCAGATGTGGGCGGCGCAGCGATTTCGTTCTGCGTCCCCGCGCGGGTTTATCACTTCGGGCGGGCTGGGAGCCATGGGTTTCGCTCTTCCTGCCGCTGTGGGAGCGCAACTGGCGAAGCCGGAAACCTGCGTCCTGTGTGTGTCCGGGGATGGCGGTTTTCAAATGAACATTCAGGAACTGGCTACGGTGCACCGTCTCGACCTGCCAATAAAAATGGTGATCGTGGACAATAAATATCTCGGCATGGTGCGGCAGTGGCAACAACTTTTCTACCAGCGCAACTATGCTGAAACCGATTTGAGCGACAATCCCGATTTCGTGGAGATCGCCAAGGCTTACAAAATACATGCCCGGCGCTTGAATGAGGCTGCCATGGCGGAGTTTCCAGTATCGCGCGAGACCGGCGATCTGATCGATAACTTCCTGCTCTCGCCGGAGCCGGAGTTGCTGGTGTTCGATTGCGCACCCGAAGCGAACGTATATCCCATGGTTCCGGCGGGTGCGGCGCTTTCGGAGATGGTGTTCAGGGACGAGTAAGACGGTTACCAGGGGGATGACCATGCAGATTTTTCACATCCGATATCGCAATAAGCAGGGCGCGCTGATGCGAATTTTAAATGCAATATCTCGCCGGGCGCTCGATCTTACAACGGTGCATGCGGAGGCCGACGGTCAAGATCATGCGGTGACGCTGACCGTCGAAGTTTCTCCCAAGCAGATCGGGCAGCTTTGCCGGGAATGGTATTCGATTGTGGATGTGATCGATGTGCGTTCCAGTGCGGCTTTGAGCGAGCCTGGAGATGAGGAGTGGGCGCCGCTTCCGCCCGCCTCGGCGAATGGCGCGGAATCGGCGCGCGCCGCCTTGGCATAAGTTTTGGTTGGGTCGTGTCAGAGCGTGATGCCTCCTGGGTAAGCGTCATGCGAGCTGGGGAATCTGCGATTGAGGGCCTTACAGACGCTACTCGATTGCAGACTCCCCGTTTTTATTGACTGCAGACGTTCTTGCTACCAGCCGCTATTTATCTTTAGATTGTTTATCTGTACCCATCGACCCTATGGATCTCAAACATCGCAGCCGCGGAATTACCGAAGGGCGCGACCGGGCTCCGGCGCGCGCCATGTTCAAAGCCATTGGCTTCACTGACGCGGATCTGCGCAAGCCGCTGATCGGCGTGGCCAACACGTGGATTGAAACCATGCCCTGCAACTTCCATCTGCGGCGCCTTTCCGCGAAGGTGAAAGAAGGCATACGCGCCGCCGGAGGAACGCCCATGGAGTTCAATACCATCGCCATCTCCGATGGCGAAACCATGGGAACGGAAGGCATGCGCGCTTCCTTGGTGAGCCGAGAGGTGATTGCCGATTCCATCGAACTGGTTTGCCGTGGGCAAATGTTTGACGCGGTAGTGTGCGTGGTGGGCTGCGACAAAACGATTCCTGCGGCAGCCATGGCGCTGGCTCGCATGGATCTTCCCGGGCTGGTGTTATATGGCGGAACCATCGCCGCTGGCCGATTTGGCGGGAAAGATGTCACCATCCAGGATGTGTTTGAAGCGGTGGGGGCGAATGCCGCAGGCAAAATGAGCGACCAGGATTTGCATGACCTCGAAGGTGCGGCGTGTCCCGGCGCGGGGGCCTGCGGCGGACAATACACGGCGAACACGATGTCCACCGTGATGGAGATGATCGGGCTCTCGCCCATGGGGTTTAACAGTGTGCCCGCGATGGATCCTGCCAAGGATCAGATTGCCTTCGATTGCGGCAAGGTGGTTCTGAAACTACTCGGCGATGGGATCAGCCCACGCGAAATCCTGACTCGCGATGCTTTTGAAAATGCGATTGCCTCGGTTGCTGCCACCGGAGGATCGACCAATGCCGTGCTGCACCTGCTGGCCATCGCTCGCGAGGCCGACGTTGATTTGGAGATCGACGACTTTCAGACAGTCAGCGAACGCACTCCGTTGTTGGCTGATTTGAAGCCCTCGGGACGTTTCGTGGCGGCGGACATGCATCGTGCCGGCGGCGTTCGACTGTTAGCACGGCGTTTGTTCCAGGGAGATCTTCTGCATGCCTCCGCGAAAACCGTGACCGGTCTTTCCCTGGGGGCGGAGTGTGAAAGCGCCGTCGAAACGCCGGATCAGGAAGTGATCGCGCCGCTGGACAAGCCGCTGAAGAAAACTGGAGGCCTGGTGATCTTGAAGGGAAATCTCGCTCCGGAGGGTTGCGTGGCCAAGATCAGCGGCCATGAGCGGCTGGAGCAGCGCGGACCCGCGCGCGTTTTCGAATCGGAGGAAGACGCGATGACAGCGGTCACCAGCAAGAAAATTCAGGC
>Ga0302320_10023544_pt1 | contig 12086 bp, 11 predicted proteins | sample Bog_T0_3_FD_202130 | JGI IMG/M metagenome (GOLD analysis project Ga0302320, IMG submission 202130) | Peat permafrost microbial communities from Stordalen Mire near Abisko, Sweden - Bog_T0_3 | ecosystem: Environmental > Terrestrial > Soil > Wetlands > Peat | place: Sweden: Abisko, Stordalen Mire...
GCGGTCCTGACTAAGATAGGCCGCAGATAGGCACGGGAGACCTTGACGAAGCCGGACCGTGGGTAGGGACGGGCGGCCCGCCCGTCCGGGTCCGCGAACGGCCCGGATGTTTGCACGGATGGGCGACTCTTGACGAAAGCGGACAGCAGGTAGGGACGGGCGGCCCGCCCGTCCGTGCATACTTCCCACCCAATTCCGCAGCCACGATTGCCCTTCTCGGAAGCCTGTCTCCATTTGGGAAAATGGGCTTGGACGACAGCGTAAAAAAAAATGCGTCGCATTGGACGCCGTTGGCTGGAAACTCGACCGGGTGAACCTTGCTTCGTGGAACGTCAACGGCGTGCGCGCCGCCCTCAAAAAGGGTTTTCTTGAATGGATGTCGTCCTGCCGCGCAGACGTCATCTGCCTCCAGGAGACCAAGGCCCACCCAGGCGACGTCCAGCATGTGAAATGGCCCCGTGGCTGGACTGCCATCTGGAACAGCGCGGATAAAAAGGGCTACAGCGGCACAGTGGTCTTTTCGAGAGTCCCGACGCTGAGCGTGGCCCTCGGTACCGGCTCTGCGGAGCACGACCGGGAAGGCCGCGTCATCACCGTCGAATTCCCGGACTTCCGCCTGGTCAACGTGTACCAGCCGAATTCGCAACGCGGGCTGACGAGGCTTGCCTATCGAACCGGCGATTGGGACCCGGCCTTCCTCGCGTTCCTCAAGAAGTTGGAGAGGAAGGGCAAGCCGGTCATCTTCTGCGGGGACCTGAACGTGGCCCACGCCGAGATCGACCTCGCAAACCCAAGGCAGAACCGGCGCAACGCCGGGTTCACGGACGAGGAAAGGTCGAACTTCACTCGGATCCTGGATCGCGGCTTCACGGACACGTTCCGGGAGTTTGAGAAGGGGCCCGGCCACTACACCTGGTGGAGCCAGATGGCCGACTGCCGCGCCCGGAATATAGGGTGGCGCGTCGATTATTTTGTCGCCAGCGAGAAGCTCCGTCCCGCGCTGAAGAGGGCTTGGATCGAACCGAAGGTAATGGGCAGCGACCACTGCCCAGTGAGGCTCGAACTCGGCTGATTTGGAGGAAGGGGGTCGATCAGGGTCCCCACGCAATTCCGGACTTGGGCGTTCAGGCTTCGGGTCCGCTTCCAGGAGCAGGATTTTCAGGCGTTCGGAGGTAGGGACGGGCGGGCCGCCCGTCCGTTCGAACTATTGGGCCTGCAGCAGCCATCACGGGACAAGATTGCTCTGGCTCCCAAACATAGGGCCAATCCTTTGAATCGGCGATAATTCCGGCGCGCACCGGATTCATGCGGATGTACCCTGCTTTGGCATCCCATTCCTTGTCGTTTCGAATTCGATGGTCAAAGAAGCCCTTTTGCCAACGAACCCCCGCCATCCGGGCCAAGTACCCCTTCCAAAGGGAAATGATCGAGACCATTCCCTTATTCGGAGGAAACGCTGCCAACATATGCATGTGGTCCGGCATCAAAAGAAGGATGCGGACGAACCAATCTCCGAGTTCGTGGCGATGGCGGGCAGACCCCAACACGATGGAGGCAGTTTCCGGATTGCATAGCTGATTCACATGACGCGGTTGGCAGCACACCGTTATGAAGAACAGGCATCCTGGACGAACCCATGGAGGAGGAGTGTGGGCTAGCAGCCTTCTCTTTGGAGGGTCTGGAGCCCAACGGCTGGGCGAAGCGTCTGAAGGATCCATCTCGACCATGATAACAAGGACCGGGGTGAGGACGGGAGCATGGCTGCGGACTTGCGCCATGATATGCACGGACGGGCGGGCCGCCCGTCCCTACCCGTCCCCCGTACTTCCGGCTGCCCGTGGCGCCTGCCATCGGTGCTATCTGCCGTCCATCCTACTCGTCGCCTGTCCTACCTGCTGCAAGTCCCCACCAGTCGCCTGTCGCTACCAATGGCCCACCCTTCTTGCCGGCTGTTTGTTCGATGGTCGCATGTCCCTGCTGAGCGCAGCATTTCGGGAGCTTGGTCGGCGTTATTCGCAGATCCCGGACGGCTATCCCGCCCGTCCGGGCATTCACTTCCTGCGTCGGAGGCCGGAGAGAAAGTTCTCGAGGGCCGAGAGGGCCGCGACCGCGGCCAGCTCCTGCGCCAGAGTCCGCGGGGCGCCCGGGCAGTCCACCCGCCCGCTTCGCACCCCGTAGCGGCCTGTCCGCTGGCGGTGGGCCACGGCCCACCATGCGTAGGGCTCTGTGACGTTCCACTCGAGGTCCGCCTCCGCATAGCCCGTTGTGGCCACGGCAACGTTCGCCCCAAAGAACCTGCATGCGCCGCGGGCCATCTGCTCGGCCACCTCGGCCGAAACGCAATTCACCGCGGAGGCGGCAGCCCGATCCACGCCGAGGCGCCGGACCTTTTGCTCGAGGTTGTAGGCGGTGATTCCGCCCAGGAAAAAGCGCGACGCGCCCGAGATCTTGCCGATGTGGGACTGGACCCGCCCGCAGGTCACGCTTTCCGCCACCGCGAGCGTGAGCCGCGGCCGGGCGAGCATCAATTCCTTGAGGGTTGCCATTTGGGGTGAGCAGGGTGTTGAAAAACAGCACCTTGGTAGCGGATCGACATAATTGGCGCGAGCCCCGCGCGTCAATGGGCTGCGTGTTCCGCGCCGCGTAATCCGGGTCGCATGCGTCCCTGGGCTGCGAAGAGCCCGAAAGCCTGCACGGACGCGCAGGGCCGCGCGTCCCTACCCCCTGCAAGTCAGCCGCACATTACGTCCGCCAAGTCAGCCGCACATTACGTCCGCCAAGTCAGCCGCACATTACGTCCGCCAAGTCAGCTGCGCATTGCAGCACGCTGGTCAGTCGCCAATTACGGAAAGCTGGCACAAGCGGCTGGGGTTATGCTGACGCTTGCGAGGTAGGGACGGGCGGCCCGCCCGTCCGCGCAGTCTTTCGGTTACGGCGGCGCCGGAACGGCGGGGAGCGTCGTGTTTTGCTGGACGGGACTGGCCGGCTGCGGGCCTCCGAAGGCCGGCCATGGGGATGCATGGATTCCAGCCGAGTCGGTCCAGATGAAGGTGCTCCCTGCAGGCCCGCCCCGGGTCAGGACATGGGAATCGTTCCCACCCGCGTTGAACCGGATCCGGGAAATCACCTGGACGGGTGCGACCTGGATGCTGGCGCTCACCGGCGGGGCCGGCAGCCACTGGCCATTGCCCGCCTGTGCAGCTTGAAGGACAACGGCCCCGGGACCCGTCAGCGTGAGCTCGTTCCCGTTCAACGCGGCGGGCCCGCTGACCAGGAGCAGGCTCACAGGAAGCCCCGATGAAGCCGTCGCGGCCAGTGGAATCGCCGCGCCCGGATAGCTCGCCGAGCCCGGGGGCGAAAACGAGATCGTCTGCGGCTGCCTGGCCGCGAAATTGGCGATGATCATCATCGTCCCGTCCACGGTCAGAGCCAGGGGATTTGCCGTGCTGCTGATGCTGCCGCTCCACCATACGAATCTTGCGTTGACCCCCGGCGTCGCCGTCAGCGTGACCACGGAGCCGGGAGGATAGGTCCCTCCCGGCGTCACGCTTCCGCTCCCGCTCACAAGGGTGCTCACCATGTACTCCGACTCCGTGGCGGTGACCGAGGCGGATTGGGTTACCTGTCCGCCGGGACCGGCCGCCGTGAGCGTGTAGAAGTAGTTTCCCGGGGCGGAAAGGGTCACGTTCTGCGAGCCCGAGAGGCCCGTGCCCGCCAGGCCGGTGCCGGCCACAACCGCCGATGTGGCGTTCCCGGTGCTCCAGGCGATCGTTGCGGAAAGTGGAACCGTGCCGCTGCCTGGGGAGGCGGTGATCGATCCCGTGGGCGGAAGAGGGGCGGTCACCGTGACCGAGGCGGCTGCTGGGTTCGAGATCCCGACGCTGTCTGTGCCGGCCGCCCGAAAATACCAGGTGCCGACCGACGGTGGGCTGAATGCCCAGGACAGCGTGTGCTGCGCCGCAGGTCCGCCGGTCCAGTTCGCCCCGGCGACCGTCGTTCCGGAGGTCCACGTTGACCCGTCCGGGGAAGAGTCGATCGCCTGGGCGTAGAGCGTCGCCGACGGGGATGTGGTCGCGGCCGTCAGCACCACCGACTGTCCAAGGGCGACCGATCCCGCCGAAGCCGAAAGCTCGGTGGCCGGCGGCGAAATCCGGGAGAGGATGGCGATTTCCCAATAGACAGGGGCCCCACGCCCTCCCCCGCCGCAAAAGTTTACGGGCGTGCCGTCGCCCATCATGCTAAAACCGGGAGCCGAGCCCCCGCCGCCGGAGCCCGCGATGTTCGATCCGTTGGTGCTAAAGGCCTGCGCGATCCAGTAGGTTCCATCGGAGGGATGAAAGACCACAAACTGGTCGTCCCCGAGGACCCCGTCGCTCCAGGGGATCACCCCGCCCGGCGACGAATACGTGTAGTAGTCGGCTCCGGCACCCGGCACGCTCATATAAAGCGTCATCACGGTCGGGAACCCCGTCCCCGTAAGCGTCGGCCAAAACCTGGCTCCGTTGCTGCTGAGGACGCCGGGCTGCAACGGAAGATACACGGTCGAGTCCGCCTGTGCCCGGCACTCGTTCCCGTGCCATGCTGCGATCCAAAATGCGGCGAGGAAGGCCGTCAGGCGGCATCGGCCCCTCCTCATCGCGCCAGCCTCCGAAAGAGGTCGAGACGCAGTTCAAGGGTCTCCGGCTTTCGCTCGATGTCGCCGTCCAGTCCCGCGAGGCGACCCGCCAGCCACGCGGGCACGATGGCCGCCAGGGGAGTTCCAGGCAGCCCGATTCCGGGAAGGTCGGCCGTGCGATACGTGGGAAACCAGCCCGGCGGCACGCCGCAGGCCGAGGGCACGGCCGGCCCCTTGCGGGCGAACCCGTTGGTCACAAATTCTCCGCGCCAGGCGACGACCATTCGTTCCGACGCCACAAGGCCATGCCTCCGGGCCCGGCCCGAGAATTCCTCGGGAAGGACGATCCCCGCGGCCAGCCCGGCGGCCACGCTCCTCAACTCGGCCTCATAGGCGGCTCCCCCCGCGCCCGTTGCCATGGGAGGGGTGACGTAGCGGCGGTTTGCCCTGCCGGGAAGGACGATGCCGTCGCAGTATTCGGCCGGAGCAAACACGAGCTCCTCCCCGGGACTGCGCGGCTGCAGCCTGCAGCCACCGTCCGCCTCCAGTTTCCCCACCCCCGGCTGTCGCTGCTCCACCCCGGCCCAGGGAGCATCCTCCCGGTCCAAAGAAACCGAAATCCGGAACAGGGCTGGGAACCTCGCGAGGAGGAAGGCGGCGGCGAGCCGGCGCTCGGACGGGAGTGCGAGATCGTGGACGGCGCCAAATAGAAGCAGCTCCTGCTGGACAAACCGGTAGTCCGGGATCGCACAGGGCGGGCATCCCGGCTGGTACTGGGATGCGACCCGGATGCCGTGGAGGCGATCCCGAAGAGGCACCGCCAGTTCAAAGCTGAACCCCTCGGTGGCGGAGCCCGCGGCATCCACGTCCACACGGCTCACCCTCCGCGCGGGGTAGACAGCGTCCGGCTCGAGGGTAAACGCCACCGAATAGGCCGTCCCGGCGGGAAACACTGCACGAAGCCGGCGCGCGAGGCTCCGGTTGGCGATTTCCCAGAAATCCCGCTTGTCCGGATAGTTCGCAACAAAGTCCCGGACGATCGCGGCAACGTTTGCGTCGCCGATCGGGTCGCGCCCGTCAAAGTCGACCCTGACGTCGAAGGGCGCGCCAAGCTGGTACTGGTTCGAGCCGACGAACACCGACGCCGAGGCGCCGCGCACGATCGCCGGCGGGAAGGTGGCTGAACCGGCAAGGAGTCCCAGGGCGACGGTGTGGCGCATGGTCGGAAGTTTCCATCTCCATACTAGCAAGTGGACTCACCCCCAGGCGGTTCGCGCAGATGCCTTGCTATTACTCCAGGCATGCCCGCATCCACCACCCCTCCCGCAAGGCCCCGCGTCGCAGGCGCCGGCGGCTTCACCCTCACAGGAATGATCACCGGACTGGCCGCAACTGCCGCGGCCGTGGTCCTGGGCGTCCTCGTCACCGCCCGGGTTGCGCAGCACGGCGTGCGCGATGCCGAGGCCGCCATCGCCGGGCTCCAATCCTCGCTCGCCGGGAGTCTGGCGGGCGCCCAAGTCTCCACCAACGTGGAGGCTTCCCCCGATCCGGAGCCCGCGTCGGACGCTCCCGGGACCTTGTGCTACGGCGCCCCGCCGCCCCCGCCTCCGGCCGTGGAGTTCCTTGCGTGGAATCCCCCCTGCATCACCCCGGTGTGCGCATGGCATTGCCGGCTCTGGGCGCGCCGTCCAAGGCACCGGTTTCCCGGCCGCCTCGTTCCACCGCGGAGGCGATGATCCCCGCAATGGCCTCGCAGTACCCGAGGTCGTCGCCGCCGGCATAGATCCCGGTCACGGGGCCCCCCGCCAGGATCATTCCGGCCGCTGCAAAGACGAATGCCTCCACCTCGCCTGCCGCCCTCGCGGAGTGGCGCGCCGCCCGCCAACCGCATTCGCTGTCAGCCCAGAATGCGCTCGCGGCCGGGTTGCCCTGCGCCGAGGGAGCAAGGCCCACCGACAGGCCTCCCCTCCTGTCGACGGTCACCAGGAAACTCCCGGGAGAGTGCCGCAGGACTTCGAAGTCCTGCGCCCCCGGGCACCGCGGATCGATGCCGGACGGATCCCAACGGGGATTGCGCAGCCACCATTCCCCGAACCCGGATTCCAGTGCGCTGAACGGCTCGGCCTCCAGAGCCTCTGCCCGGATGCCCAACGGGTGGAAATACCGCCCCATCGCCCAGGCGAGCACGGGGTGGGTCTTGGACGTGACCCCGTGGGCGAGCCAGCGCGCCAAAGCCTCTTCCGTGGCATCCATCGTCATCCCGCACACTGTAGCACGGTCGCCGACATGGCTTGAACCTGCCATCCCCCCTGGGGCTGGTGCTCCAGGGCCATCCCGGCGGGCATTGGGCGGCGCGTTCCGGCGGCCCGATTGCTATAGTCGAGGCGATGCCCCCGGCGCCGGACTACACGCGGAACCACGAACTCTTCTCGACCTTCAGGAGCCTTCAGGGCCACCTGGCCGGGCGCCTGGCCGCCAACCCTGGCGTGATCACCGCCTGGTTCAACTCGCTGCCGCACCGGGACACGGACGCCCCCGAGGGAGACCCCGTTCGCGCCACGCCGTCGTGGCGCACCGCGCGCCTGAGCACAGGACGCCGCCGCGAACTCGCCTTGCTCCTCAGCCGGGCCGACAACCCGCTGGCCGGTGCCGAACCGCTTGCCGCATGGCTGCTCTCCTCAGTCCCCGTCTGCACCTACCTCGAAATCGCCGATTCGGCGCGACCGAGCCTCCTGGCCGTCGATCCCCTTGCCGACGACTTCTGCCGCCAGGTGGTGAGACTTCGCGAGACGATCTTTCTGGCGAACTACGGCCTGGCCAAGGTTGCGGCCCGGAACAACAACCCCTGGGACCACTCCGATCTCCTCAGCGCCGCATCCTGCGGGCTCCTCGATGCGATCGACCGGTACGTGCCCGGGGCCACGGCCGCCCGCTTCAGTTACTTTGCCAGGTACTGGATTCGCTATCACCTGTCGCGCCACCTCCAGAAAAACAGCTCAGTCGTCTCGTTTCCCATCCACCAGCACCGCATCGGGCGCCGGATCGAGCGCTATCTCGCAGCCCGTGACTCCGGACCGCACCCCGTGCGCGTCAAGGTGTGCGAGGAGCTCTCCCTCGGAGCCGGCGCCTTCCACTCGTACAGCCTCAAACCCAGGATCGTCTCCCTGCAAAGCCCCGCCAACGACCGGGAGGAGGCCCCCGGGTTTGAGTTCTTCCTCTGCGACCCGGCTCCCACGCCGGACACGGTCCTCGAGGACGCCGAGACAGCCTCCCATCTCCGCGCCCTGCTCAGGACAAGCGCAGAGCCTGAGACCGGCGTCATGCTGGCCTATGCGCGCAGTGTCGGGGCGCTCGCCGAGGCAGCGGAGGACTACCTGTCCTCCCTGCACAATCTGACCCTCGACCGCATCCGCCGGCGGGGGTGACTCTCACAACCCGGGCTCGGGCTGGGGCATCGGGCCGGACTCCTTGGCAGGGAGCGGCCTCGGCTTCGGGACCCGGGTGCGGGTCGGGGTCTCCACCGGTTTCTCCACAGCAGGCTCGTTTCCCTCCTTCACCGCCGCCTGCCGCCCCGGCCGCACCAACTCAAGGCCGGCAACCTTGTATCCAAGCTCGGCCAGATGGCCGTAGCAGTCCTGCAGGCGTTCGGCCAGCTGTGAGTCGAGGCTGCTCGTCAGGGCAATTTGCCTCGACCTCGATCCGCCCGACGAAGGCTGCCAGATCAGGTGGACTCCATCCTTGTCGGCATAGACCGACCGCAGCACGGGGTCGGACGCGCCCCTCGCCGCCGGCCTTGGTTCAACGGCGGCCGGAACCTGCGTCACGACTTCGGGTGGCTGCCTTGCGGGGGCGGGTGCGACGACTACCGGCACGCCAGCAGGGGCTGCCTTGGGAACCGCGTCCGCCGGTCGCTCCCCAAAGATCCGCCCAAACCACGACCTCAGCCGTGAGAAGAAGCCCGGCCGCGCTGCGGGCTGGCGGGCGTGATAGTCTTCCAGCGCCACCCGGTGGAAGGCCTGGAGCGCCCCGACAAGCGGCGTCCGGCTGTCTCCCCGGATCTGCACCGTCCTTCCGTCGAGGTCGAATCGGGCGCCGTAGGGCTCGATGCCAAGGTTCTCCAATCGGGTGCTGTTCAGGTTCGGATGCGTTGGGTTCATCCGCCCTATTAAAGCAAGTCGGCGGGGCGACCCCTTACCTTCCTCACCCGTCCGTCTCCGGAGGAAAGGCCTTCTTGAAGGCCTCCTGCACCTCCACCAGGGTGAACGGCTTCATGATGACTGCGTCCGCCCCCAGGCTCGCGGCCAGTTTCGTGCAGTAATCGCCCATGAAGTTATGACCGCCCCCGGACATCGCCAGGATGTAGATATTGGGGCGCTTCTTCTTGATTTGGGGAATGAGCTCGATTCCGTCCATCTCGGGCATGAGCACGTCGGTGATGACCACGGAGAACTCCTCCTTCTCCAGCGCCCGCAGTGCTTCGACTCCGTTGCCGGCGCAAGCCACGCGGGCCCCCATCGGTTCGAGGATTCGAACCAAGACGCGACGTATGGACTCTTCGTCGTCGACTACCAGGATGGAGCGCTCCTTCATGGCTGATCCTTTGCACAAGAGGACAGACGAAGCCTCCGAACGCAAACAACCAGTGGCCGCGCGACCGAACTAAATCCTCCCCTTTTCCCTAATTGCCCGTACGTAATCTCCGCTCCGTGCCTTCTTCCGAAGCCAGCATCTCCCTGACAGGCGTCATCGAGCGCATCATCTTCCTGAACGAGGAGAACCACTACACGATCGCGGAGTTCCGTCCCGAGACTTCCGACGGACTGGATCTGGAGAAACCCCAGCCGGTGACGATCGTGGGCGCGATGCCCGGCGTGGAGTGCGGGGAGACCCTGCACCTCACCGGCGAGTGGACGCGGCATCCCAACCACGGGCCGCAGTTCAAGGTGGCCGCATTCAAGAGCGAGCTTCCGTCCAGCGTCCACGGGATCCGCAAGTATCTGGGCAGCGGGCTCGTGGACGGCATCGGCCCCGTCTACGCGGACAAGATCGTCGATGAGTTCGGGGCCGACACGTTCCGGGTGCTGAGCGAGGAGTCCGCCCGCCTGCTCAACGTCCCGGGCATAGGCCCGAAGCGGGCCAAGGCGATCAAGCAGGCCTGGGACCAGAAGCGCGCCGAGCGGGAACTCTACATCTTTCTCCAGACCTACGGCGTCACTCCCGGGCAGTGCGTGAAGCTCGTGCACCAATACGGGGGCCAGGCGCAGAGGATCCTCTCCGAGGAACCCTACCGCGTGGCACGGGAGATCCAGGGCATCGGCTTCAAGACCGCCGACAGGATCGCGATCAACCTCGGCTTCGCCAACGACGCCCCGCCCCGGCTGGAGGCCGGCCTGCTCTACGTGCTCGAGACCCTGGGCGAGGACGGCCACACGGCGTTCCAGCAGGGGGACCTCGTGGACCGCACCGCCAGCCTGCTCGAGACCCCGTCCGACCTGCTCGGGGCCCGGATTGACGCCCTGGTCCAGTCGAAGCAGCTCGTCCGCCACGAGGACGGCCTCGTCCAGTTGCCGGTCAACAACCTGTCCGAGCGCAAGATCGCCGGCGCCGTCGCCCGGATCGCCCGCTCGAGCCAGGGGCTTCCGCCGATCCGGATCGACGCCGCCGTCCAGTGGACCGAGCAGAAGGCCGGCTTCGAGTTCGACGAGCTGCAGCGCTCGGCGGTGAGCAACGCGCTTTCGAACAAATTCTCGATCCTCACCGGGGGACCCGGGACCGGCAAGACGACCTGCCTGCGCGCGCTGGTCGACATCCTCAAGGCCAAGCGGGTCCGCGTGCACCTGGCGGCCCCCACGGGCCGGGCGGCGCAACGCCTGGCCGAGACGACCGGCGGCTTCGCCTCGACCATCCATCGCCTGCTCAAGTTCGATCCGGCCACGAACAGCTTCACGGCCAACGAGGATTCCCCGCTTGCAACGGACTTCCTGATCGTGGACGAGGCGTCGATGCTCGACACCCGGCTCGCCGCGGCCCTCCTCCAGGCCGTTCCCGCAATGGCCCACCTGCTCCTCGTGGGCGACACGGACCAGCTCCCGAGCGTCGGCCCGGGAAACGTGCTGAAGGACCTGATCGGGGTCAGCGAGCGCCTCTCCTCGGGGCAGTCCGCGTCGCGTGAAATCAACATCCCGGTGACGAGGCTGTCCGTCATCTACCGCCAGCAGGGCCAGAGCTCCATCGTGACGACCGCCCACGCCATCAACTCCGGCAATGCGTCGCCGCCTCCGGTCGTCTCCGAGGTGGGAGCCGCCCCGGCCTCGGCCGACCTCACCTTCATCGCGGCGGAATCCTCCGACGACTGCCTGGCGAAGGTCATCGAGCTCTGCACCGAGTATCTTCCCAGGCACTGCCCCCAATTCGACCCGATCAATGACGTCCAGGTCCTCGCGCCCATGCACAAGGGCATCGCCGGCGTCTCCAACCTCAACATCCGCCTCCAGGACCTGCTCACGCCCTTCAAGCGGGGCACCCGGGCCGACGTGGATTTCACGGGCAGGCGCATCCGGATCCGCGGCCCCGTCTTCTCCTACGAGGCGGGCGACAAGGTCATCCAGCTGCGCAACAACTACGACAAGAACCTGTTCAACGGAGACATCGGGGTCGTGACCTCCGTCAACCCCGAGGCGGGGCGGCTCACCGCCGACTTCGACGGGGAGCCGCACACATTCGACCGCGACGACTTCGGGGACCTTTCGCTCGCGTATGCCATCAGCATCCACAAGTCCCAGGGGAGCGAATACCCGGTGGTGATCGTGCTCCTGCTCAAGGCGCATTTCATGATGCTCCAGCGCAACCTGATCTACACCGCCATCACCCGCGGCAGGAAGAAGGTCTTCATCGTGGGCGAGCCCGCGGCCTACTCGATGGCCGTGCGCAACTCCGAGGCCAAGCTGCGCATCACGCACCTGAAGGAGAAGCTGCTGGGGTAGCAGGCCTTTTCGGGACGGGCCGACGCTTGCACGGCAGCCGCTGCCTTCGCTTGCGAGGTCGCCCTTGGTTTTGCTTGCGCGGTGGCCGTTGCTTACGCTTGCGAAGTAGGGACGGGCGGCCCGCCCGTCCGTGCATACCACCGGGCCATTCGAAGAACCCGGACGCGCAGGGCCGCGCGTCCCTACCAGATTTCCGGTCACGCGGACCCACTACGCGGACCCACTACGCGGACAATGGACGGAGCCTGAGATCGAACTGCCCGGCCAAACCTCCCAATCCAAATTTTTCCCGGCTGACAAAATTCCAACCTGCCAACCCCAAGTCCCTCGCTCCTCTTGACACCCACATTCATCTTGCCACCGCGGAAAGCCGGGTGTTTCTAGGAAATGCCTGTAGGGGAGTCCTCCGCGGAGGGCTGAGAGTGCGGCGCGATCGGCTGCGATACCCTTCGAACCTGGACGGATCATACCGGCGAAGGAAACAAGCA
>Ga0302320_10023545_pt1 | contig 12086 bp, 10 predicted proteins | sample Bog_T0_3_FD_202130 | JGI IMG/M metagenome (GOLD analysis project Ga0302320, IMG submission 202130) | Peat permafrost microbial communities from Stordalen Mire near Abisko, Sweden - Bog_T0_3 | ecosystem: Environmental > Terrestrial > Soil > Wetlands > Peat | place: Sweden: Abisko, Stordalen Mire...
AGCCCGCCATATTCGGATTGCCATTTGCGATAGGTGACTTGCGTGAGTCCGATCGATCGGAGCGCGTCGGCGACGCTGACGCCCTGCGAGGTCAGCGCGTCGACCTGACGAAGCTTCGCGACGATGTCCTCCGGGCGCTGTCTCTTTCTCGGCATTCTGGCGTCCTCGGCGACCGTCAAATTTGAACGCCGCGAAGAGCGGTCGTGGGGTTGACGACCGGGCGGCCGAAGGTCTCTCCCACCCAACGGCCGCCCAGCGCGACGCGCGCGGGGCAATCTTGCCGGCTACGGCGCCCGCCGCGCCGAACTCGCCTGTCAGGCCTTCGGCAGTTCGAATGCGACGAAATGCGATCCGTCGGCGGTCTTGATCCTCATCAGCACCGCTTTCCTGCCGTCATGACGCGCGACCGCGATGTCGGCGGTCACCTCGTCAGGCCGGGAGACCGTCTTGCCGGAGACATCGAGAATGACGTCGCCGCTCGAGAGACCCTTGCCTGCCGCCATTCCGTTGGGATCGACATTGACGATGACCACGCCTTGATCGCCGGCGCCCGCCACCTGGTTGGCCGGGGCCAACTCGACGCCCAGCATGGGCGCGGCGTTGTCCGGCGCGCTGTCAGCCTTGGCGGTCTGCTCGTTCTTCTGCGAAGCGAGCGTGAGGCTGACCGTCTTCTCGGCGCCGTCGCGCAGGTAGGCGATCTCCGCCTTGTCGCCTGGCTTCAGCGCGGCGACCTGGCGGGTGAGGTCCGCGGCGTCCTTGATCGACTGGCCGTTGAGTTTGGTGATCACGTCGCCGGACTTCAGGCCGGCGTCGGCGGCGGGCGTACCAGGCTCGGTCTTGTCGACCAAGGCGCCGCTCGCGGTCTTGAGCCCGAGCCCGTCGGCGATGTCCTGGCTGACCGGCTGAATCATGACGCCGAGATATCCGCGCTGCACGACGCCGCCGTGTTCGAGCGAGCCGACGACGCTGTCGACTGTGCTGGCGGGAATGGCGAAGCCGATTCCGACGCTGCCGCCCGACGGGGAGAAGATCGCCGTGTTCACGCCGACGACTTCGCCTTTCAGGTTGAAGGTCGGTCCGCCCGAGTTGCCCTTGTTGATCGGAGCGTCGATCTGCAGGAAGCTGTCATAGGGTCCTTCGCCGATGTCGCGGCCTTCAGCCGAGATGATGCCGGCGGTGACGGTGCCCCCGAGACCGTAGGGATTGCCGACGGCGACGACCCAGTCGCCGACGCGCGGCGTCTCCTTGGCGAAGGAGACGAACGGGTAGTCGCCTTTCTCGGTCACCTTCAGCAGCGCCAGATCGGTCTTGGGGTCCGTACCGATCACCTTGGCGTCCAGGGTCTTGCCGTCGTTTGTGGTCACGGTGACGGTCTTGGCGTTGGCGACGACATGGTTGTTGGTGACGACATAGCCGTCGGCGGAGATGAAGAACCCGGAGCCGAGAGCGACGGCGCGCTGCGGTTCCGTCTGACGCGGCGCCATGCCGTTCTGATCGCCGAACCGCTTGAAGAACTGCTGGATCTGCGGGGGCAGGTTATCCATCTGCCCGGAGAGATCTTCGCCGCTGGCCGCGGCGTTCACGATGTCGACCTTTACCGACACCACCGCCGGCTTCACGCGCTCGACGACCGTGGCGAACGACGGCAACGACTGAGATTGCAAATCGGAGGTCACCACCGCGGCGGCGCTTGCGGGCGCGGAAGCGGACATGACCATTCCGCCGATCGCGCCGGAGGCGACCAGCGCCACGACGGCGGCGGAGGCGAGCATGCGATGGCGACGATGGCTGCGGTCGTTCAGATTGAAAAATGACATGGCGGGTCTCCGTAGCGGAAAGATCGTCTTCCGCGCTCGATGGCGACACCATGCGCCGCGGCGCCCCCATGGCAGGTGGCCGGCGCGTTAACCTTTCTTCATCGCCATGCGAAGGACGTCGTTGCGCACGAAGCCGCGCCTCGCGCCGCTTCAGCCGTCATTTCGAGCCGCAACTCGCCCGCCAGGCGCGGCGTTTTACGCGCAACAGCAAGAATCCACTCTACTTGGCAGGGGTCGGCTTCTTCTGAATCTCCGCCAGAAGGACGCTGGCGCGCGCCGCACCCTTGTCTCGGTCGCTCGACGACATCGACGCGAAGGCGGCCTCGCGCTCGACCTTTGCGAAGCCAAGCCCTTCGATGACCGCCACTTCCGACCAGGCGTAGCTCTCGATCGGATCGGCCGTCGTTCCGAGTCCGAATCGGTACATCTGACCGAGCCGCATCGCCGCGCGTGGATTGCCCTGTCGCGCCGCGTTGCCCAGGAGATCGAAAGCCTTCGCGTAATCCGGCGGGGCGAGGTCGCCGTTCAGATAGATTTCTCCCAGCCTCGCCTCGGCGGGAATCGAATTCTGGGCGGCGGCTTTCGCGTAAAGCGAGATCGCTTTCGTTATGTCCTTGGGCACGCCGACGCCGAGTTCCGACATGTGGGCGAGCCAATATTGAGCCGCCGGATTGTCTTTGGCGGCCAGGTGATCGAACAGGTTCAGCGCGAGGGCGTCGCTTCCGTTGGCGAAAGCGAGCTTGCCCAATTTGAGCTGTTGCGCGCTCGATTCGATCGGCGACGGGACGAGGCTGGAAAAGCCGCCGCGCCACCGCACTTCCTGGAATAGCCCGCCGATCGCCAAGGCGACGACAATCGCGCCGACCATGGAGAGCGAAAGTGTCGGCCCGCCAGGCGGTCGCCGGCGTGGATCGGCGGTTGTCATATCATCCTCAGTTGGAAAGCCGCCTCAGCGGCGAATGGACTGGCGACGGACCGCCCGCGCTCTTGGCGTTCAACGATACGTCGCAACTTCGCCCATCGTCTCACGCGGCGCCCTGCCGAGGCTCCGACGTCGTCGAGGATCAATTCATCTTTCCCCGTTTCGAATATCGCGCAGGCCAAAGGACGCCGCCTGTTTTTGGGGCGATATTCAACTGCGGGCGTTAGCCGCGACGATCTCGCCGGCGAGTCTCGCCGCGGCCTTGGCGTTGTGTTCTCGCGCGTCCCGATCGCTTCGGTTGAGCCCGACAGCGTCATTCAGCGACCTGCGCGGATGAGGGCTTACGCCGCTTTTGCGCCACCGTAGACATCGAGGTTCGAGGGCTTGACCGCGCCAAGAATCGCCTTGGCGCGAGCGACTTCTTCGGTCGTGCCGCGCGCCATCACGAGAAAGCTGTCTTCCTTTACGGCCGTTTCGTACTTGATCACGCTGTCCTTCGGTATCCCGGCGCCATAGAGAGCGGCGCCGAGCGCGCCAAGCCCGCCCACGACCACGGCGTTCTCGACACCGGAGATCAGCACGGTCGCCAGATAGCCAAGCACGACGACGTGCCCGACAAAGGGGATGGTCATGAAGATCGAGCCAAAGAACAGGCCCCAGAAGCCGCCCCAGAAGGCGCCGCGAGAGCCCCAGAACTTGACCCGGTCGCCGGCGGTGTAGAAGCCGACGACCTTCTCGTCGGTGTGGTATCCCCTGCCGACAAGGCTGAGATTCTTCATATCAAAGCCCGATGCGGCGAGCTTTTTCACGGCAGACTCCGCACCCGTGTGGTCTGCGAAGACGGCGACGACCGAATTGACGATTTCCATTTGATCCTCCTTCAGGACGGGGCGGCGCCAGGCAACGGCGCCTCCGTGCCGCGAGCTGCGGGCCACGAGCGAGCCACGGAACATTCACGATGACCCGCTCTCAACGTCCGTCGCCTAGCCGACGCAAAGATATTTGCCGCGACCGTGCGCAGATAGGCTCGGAATCTACTCACCGTTGATCCGGTCGGTACGCCAATTCTTGGAAGCTTACGGCTCGGTTTCCTATGGAGTACGTCCGCCTTGCGTTCTGTGTGAGCGTCGCCGAGTCTCGACAGACCTTCAATGTTCGCGCGGAGTTTCGATCGACGGCGAAACTTTCTCCGAACCGTTGGGGCGCACCGGCGAACGGTCGGCTTTCTCCAGAAGGTCGATGAACGGCTTCATGATGTCGATCGGCATCGGGAAGACGACCGTCGAATTTTGCTCGGCGCCAATTTCGGTCAGGGTTTGCAGGTAGCGCAGTTGCATCGCTGCGGGAATGCTGCCGAGGATCTTGGCGGCGTCGACGAGCGTCTGGGAAGCCTGGAACTCGGCCTCGGCGTGAATGACCTTGGCGCGCCGATCGCGCTCGGCCTCGGCCTGTTTGGCGATCGCCCGGACCATGTTTTCGGTGAGCTCGACGGTCCTGATCTCGACATTGCTGACCTTGATCCCCCAGGTTTCCGTCTGCGTGTCGAGTATGCCTTGGACGTCGGCGCTCAGCTTCTTGCGTTCGGACAGCATCTCGTCGAGTTCGTGCTGGCCGAGCACCGCGCGCAAGGTCGTTTGCGCCAACATGTTCGTCGCGGGAAGATAATCCTGCACCTTGATGATCGCCCGTTCGGGATTGACGACATTGAAGTAGAGCACCGCATCGACCTTCATCGAGACATTGTCGCGCGAGATCACGTCCTGGCTGGGGATCTCGATGACCTGGATGCGCAAATCCACCCGCACCATTTCCTGTATGAAGGGGATCAGCAGCACCAGGCCAGGGCCCTTGACTTTCTGAAACCGTCCGAGCGTGAACACCACGGCGCGCTCGTATTCGCGCAGGATGCGCACCGAGGCGGCCAGGCATACGACGACGACGAAGGCGACGAGGGGAACGAGGTAGGTTGCATAGGTGAACATCGGTCTGGCGCCTCTCTCAGGTCTTGCTCTTAGGTCGTGCCGCGCCGCGCTCCGACGTGCCGGCGGAATCAAGCGGTGCGCACGCCGCACGCCCGCTGGCTTTGCGCACGCGGCAAAATAGGCCCACGACGGCGCGCCCGGGCAGCCTCGGAATCTACCTATTGCGCTCGAGCGACTTGGCCGACCGAACGGTCCCCGGCCTGATGCGCTCGCGAGCACCCCCCGGGCGCTCTTTCATCAGGCCGACTGAGGCAGGGCTGCGTGGCGTTGCGAGAGAGTTGGTCCCGGTCGGCAGAGGGTTCCGCGAAGGCCGAGTGGATCGCCGCCAAAATTGGTCGTTTGCGATATTGGCGCGGCGGGCGTGACGGGGGGAGAAGTTATGGGAGGCGGTGTTCGGGAGGGATTGGGGCATCGCCGACCAAGGCCTCCGTTGGGCGGTCTCCGTCGCGCATCGCTGCGACGCATGATGGGTCTTTCGGCGATGGATGGCGGCCAATCCGGGCATTCCGCGCGCGTTGCTGGCGCGATGCTTATTGAAGGAGTTGCGGTATGTCCCTTCTGCCCATCCGGAACGGTCCGTGATTGCTACCCGACGAACACAGGTTCCTCTTCCGTCGCCACGCGGACGACTTGACCGAGTCGTTGATGAAGTCAGCGAGGTCGCTCGTTTTCAGGCCCACGGGGCATCGATATCTTCGTAGGCCGCCACAAGGGCGTCGATCTTCGAGAGAACGTTCTGATGGAACCGCCGCTGTCGCTCGGTCAGGTCTACGCCATTTTGGGTGATAATCGCGCCCCTCTCGATTTCGTCGAGAGCGGCGACTGTCGCTGCCCTATCTTTGCGAAGCGTCGCGATCTTATCGTAGTACTCGCCCATGCTGATCCTCGTGTTTTGCGGCAAGCCTTCCGCACGACGCGGGTGCGGCGCGGGAGCCTGTCGAGCCGACTTGCTTTTGAATTGAGAAAGGACCCGCGGCCTCCGCAGTCTCGTATTGCGGCGAATTCACGGCGAGAGTCGGAATCTACTCACGACGCCCGATTGCGTATGTCGTCTGCCACAAGGCTCGACGCCTTCACCTCGACCAACGCGGCGCAGCCGGAAAACCTGACGCAAAGCGGCGATGTCGCACGGATCAAGCGCCAAAGTTTCTGTTTGAAAGCGCGGGTTGCGACTGCCCTCCGGCGATAAGATCGAGTGCGGCGGGGGCAGGTCAAGACGAGTCATGCGTCGATCGCCGTGACGCAAGCCTCACGGCCGGAAGCCTCACCGATATTGAAATCGAAACTGAGCGTGCGCCTGCGGCGCCGGCAGCGACGCGCGAACAGGAGTGGAGTCCGGCTCCGGCGCCTCGAGAGGCCATCGTTCGATCATGGCTGATGTGCGAGATGGGAGGCGCGCATGCGCCGAGATCAAATCGCGACAGCCTGGACGCGGCTCGTAGTCGAAGTCGCTTTGCCGCTGAGTTCCACGCCCGAAGCCTGCTGTAGCGCCGAGCTGGCGCCGGGCGCGGAAAAGGTCTGTGCGCACCGTGGTTGTGGCAGCCCTCAATGTCGCAGCGCCGACGGCCGTCTTGTCTCCTGGGTCCGGGACCGTCCGAGACTTGGCGATCTGACGATCTGAGTAGATTCCGACTCTACGGTTCGGACCCGTCTGTGGGTAATGCTGGCGACGTCGGTGCGCGCTCCTGTGGATCCGAGTCTGGGGATCCCAGCGGAGACAAGGCCAAAGTTCCGGCGTGGGCTGACGGCGCAGCACGACGGCGGGTCAGAGGCTTTCGTGGAATTCGGCATGGACCGCGTACCGAACTCGACGGCGTCTCTGCGCCTGCCTAGACGGGGCGATCGTGAGAGCGCAGATGTTGAAGGCATGTATTGATCCGCTTCGGCCTATTCGATGACGGGAACCATCAGCGCAGCGATCCGTCTCTTGTCGAGTTGGGAGGAAGCATGAGCCCGCGTCTGATCATCGTCTCGAATCGAGTCGCCGTCCCCGAGCCGGGAAACAAACAGATGGCCGGAGGGCTCGTGGTCGCGGTGAAAGCGGCGCTGAGAAACCGCACTGGCGTGTGGTTCGGCTGGAGCGGCAAGATCGACGAAACGGAGACGGCGCAGCCGCGCATCGTCGAGCGCAACCACATCACCTATGCCGTGATCGATCTGTCGAAGACTGATTTTGAAGAATATTACAATGGGCTGGCGAACCGGGTGCTGTGGCCGATCCTTCACTATCGAGTCGATTTGCAGGAATATTCGCGCGCCGACCATTCCGGCTATATGCGCGTCAATCGCCAGTTCGCCGACAGGCTCAGCGCCTTCCTCAGAGAGGACGACGTCGTTTGGGTGCACGACTACCATCTGATGCCGTTGGCGCGCGAACTGCGCGCGCGAGGACATCTCAATCCGATCGGTTTTTTCCTGCACATCCCCTGCGCTCCGTTGGACATTCTGCGCACCTTGCCACACCACGAAGAGATTCTCGGCGCCCTCACCTACTACGACCTCGTCGGCTTTCAGACCGAGAATGACCGCGATAATTTCGCCGCCTACCTCTTGGCGATGCCGGGGGCCAAAGAAGGCCGCGACCTGACTTTCGAAGTGGGGGGGCGCCAGACGCGGATCGGCGCATTTCCGGTCAGCATCGAGACCGCCACTTACGCGCGGCTCGCGCGCAACGCCGCGCGGTCGCCGCTCGCCAAGGAGATCAAGGAGAGCCTTACCGGGTTGCGTCTGGTGCTCGGCGTCGACCGCCTCGACTACTCGAAGGGCATCGTCCAGCGCATCAACGCGTTCGACCGCTTTCTCGAAGTCAATCCAGAGTGGCGATCCCGGGTCACCCTGTTGCAGATCACGCCGAGGAGCCGGTCCGACCTCAAGGACTACGCCGCGATCGAAAATGAAGTGACGGCGCTGATCAGCCGAGTCAACGGCCATTATGGCGAGGCGTCCTGGACTCCGATCCGCTATATCAATCGAGTCTATTCGCGCACCGCGCTCTCAGGCATCTATCGTGCGGCCGATGTGGCGCTGGTGACGCCGCTTCGCGACGGCATGAACATCGTCGCCAAGGAATATGTCGCCGCGCAGGATCCGGAGAATCCCGGCGTGCTCGTCCTGTCGCAATTTGCCGGGGCGGCGGCGGAACTCACCGGGGCGCTGATCGTCAATCCACACGAGAGCGACGCCGTGGCCGCCGCGCTGAAGCGCGCACTGGAAATGCCGTTGTTCGAGCGACGCGAACGCCACGGACCGATGCTGGAACATCTCCTGGTCCACAATATCGAACGCTGGGCGGAGGACTATCTCGCAGCGCTTGCCGAGACGCGGCAGCGCCCGAGCTTGATGAGCGAACTGCGCGCATTCCTCAGCCCTTCGAGGTCGTCGACCGATCGGCGGGCAACTCCGGAGGCCAGAAGACAAGCTTGAGAGAGGCTTGCGTAGGGAACTGGGCGCGCTCGGCTGATCAAGTGGTTAATCGAGGCGGGGTCCGATTGCCTGCCAATCGCCGCTCTGCTGGCCGTTCGCGCTCGCTTTGGCTCGCAGCGTCGGCGCCGGGCGCTGACGGCTCTTCTCGTCCCGGCCCCTCTTCTCCTGAGTCGCCGAAGCCCGGCGCGGCCGCGAGCGCGGTTCTAAGCGCTGCGCAAGCGCAAGCGACCGCCTGGCGACGCGCGACGCAAAAACGGGGCGCTCTTTCTTATTTTCGGGTCAGCGCAAGTAGGGCGCTGTCTCTAGCGCCCGCGAAATAAAGCTTTGTTGTCAAGAGAGTAAATGGTGGAGCCAGACGGAATCGAACCGACGACCTCTTCAATGCCATTGAAGCGCTCTCCCAACTGAGCTATGGCCCCGAATTTTTCTGCCGCGCCGCAATCCTTTGGGGAGGAGCGGCGTCGTCCGGCGGCGCGGCTTATAACCGCAAATGCGCTTGGCCGACAAGGGCCGATCGCACGATTGTTGCGCGTCTCTCGGTCGCGCCGCGGAGTTTGCCCACTTAGGGCTCCTCGTCGGGAGCGATGTCGCCGTCGATCAGATTGGTGACGTCGTCTTCCTCTTCCTCCTCCGCCTCTAGGAAAGGATCTTCAGGCTCGGCTTCGTCTTCCTCGACGTCGATGTCCTCAACCGCCGGCTCGGCGGCCTTCTCCTCGGTCGCCTCGACTTCCTCGAGCGACACCAGCTCGACGCCAGCCGGCTGCACAACCTCGTCTTCCTCGACCTCGGGCTTGGCGGCCGCTCGCTCGACGCGCGCGGCGCCTTGGAAGATCGTGCCACATTTCGGGCAGACGATCGGGTCCTTGTTCAGGTCGAAGAACTTAGCGCCGCAGTTCTGGCATTGGCGCTTGGCTCCGAGCTCGAGTTTGGCCACAGGCGACGATTCCCTGACAGTGGGGCGGCTGTTGTTTGGACGCTCCGGTTAGTCGGCGTCGCAGCCCGTGTCAATGCGTTTCGGCAACCGCGGTCGACAGCGCCGGAGGAGGGTGTTACGAGCCCAGCCCCAGACCGGCAAAACGGCCGGCGAAGCAAGGTTTTGCGAGTCCGGATGTCCGCTCACCCGACGCCCTCCGCCCAGCCGCTCGGCGCCGAGCGCGGCGGCCCGCTCAGAGGCCGCGTCCGCCCTCCGGGCGATAAGTCGATTTCGCACCGCGCCTTCATCTTCGGCCTGTTGAGCCGCGGCCGGACCGCGATCGAGGGTCTGCTCGAAGGCGACGACGTGTTGCGCACCGCGGCGGCCTGCCGCGCGCTCGGCGCCCGCGTCGAACGCCACGGCGCAGGGCTTTGGCAGGTCGACGGCCTCGGACTCGGCGCGCTGCTCGAGCCGCGCGACCCGCTCGACTTCGGCAACGCCGGCACCGGCGCCCGCCTGATGATGGGCGTGGTCGGCGGCCATGGAATCGTTGCGACTTTCGACGGCGATGCGTCGCTGCGCAAGCGGCCGATGCGGCGCGTGCTCGACCCGCTGCTGCTGATCGGCGCGCAAGTCGTGGGGGAGGCCGAAGGCGGACGCTGTCCAATCACCTTGCGCGGCGCACACGATCCGGCTCCGATCGCCTACCGCACGCCGGTCGCTTCGGCGCAGATCAAGTCGGCTGTGCTGCTCGCCGGGTTGAACGCGCGCGGCCGCACCATTGTCGTCGAAAGCGAGGCGTCGCGCGACCACACCGAGAAGATGCTGCTCCATTTCGGCGCCGACGTGCTGGTCGAGTCGGAGGGCGATGGGCGGCGCATCACCCTGACCGGCCGCCCCGAGCTCACGCCCCGCCCGGTGGTCGTCCCGGCCGATCCGTCGTCGGCCGCCTTCCCGATCGTCGCCGCGCTGGTCACCCCGGGCTCCGACGTCGTCGTCGAGGGGGTGATGATGAACCCGCTGCGTGCGGGGCTCGTCGTCACTTTGATTGAAATGGGCGCGCGGATCGATGTGCTCGGCCGGCGGCGCGAGGGCGGCGAGGAGATCGCCGACCTGCGCGTGCGCGCCAGCGTGTTGAAGGGCGTCGAAATCCCAGCTTCGCGCGCGCCGTCGATGATCGACGAATATCCGGTCCTCGCCGTCGCCGCCGCCTTCGCCGAGGGCGAGACGCGGATGAGGGGCCTCCACGAATTGCGGGTCAAGGAGAGCGACCGGCTCGCGGCGATTTCGGCCGGCCTCGCCGCCGCGGGCGTCGAACGCGAGATCGTCGGCGACGACCTGATCGTTCACGGCGGCGGGCGGCCGCCGCCGGGCGGCGGCGTGGTCGCGACCCACCTCGACCACCGCATCGCCATGAGCTTCCTCGTCATGGGCTTGGCCTCAGCCAGGCCGATGGCGGTCGACGACGCGGCGATGATCGCCACCAGCTTCCCCAATTTCCGTCCGCTGATGGAGAGCCTGGGCGCGCGCTTCGTCTGAGCGGCGCGACGGGCGTCAATGCGCGCGCTGGACGGCGAATTCGACCGCGTCGAGCAGCGCGTGCTTCCACGGCGACGGCGGGAACAGCTCGAGCGCGTCGCGCGCCATCGCGCCGTAGTGGCGCGCACGTTCGACCGTGTCCTCGAGCGCGCGGTGCTTCTTCATCAGCGTGAGCGCGGTCTCGAGGTCGCCCTCGCCGAACTCGCCGCGCTCGAGCGTGCGGCGCCAGAAATCGCGGTCGCCGATCGAGCCGCGGCGGAACGACAGCACCACCGGCAGGGTGATCTTGCCCTCGCGGAAATCGTCGCCCACGTTCTTGCCGAGCTTGGCCGACGAGCCGCCGTAGTCGAGCGCGTCGTCGATCAGCTGGAAGGCGATGCCGAGATTGGCGCCGTAGCCGCGGCAGGCCTCGATTTCCACCTTGCCGCGGCCGGCGAGGATCGGCCCGACCTCGCAGGCGGCCGAGAACAGCGCCGCCGTCTTGGCGCGGATCACTTTGAGATAGGCGTCTTCGCTGGTCGCGGTGTCCTTGGCGGCGGAGAGCTGCAACACCTCGCCCTCGGCGATGACCGCTGCGGCGGTCGACAGCACGTCGAGGCAGGGGAGCGAGCCGACCTCGACCATCATCTTGAACGCCTGGCCGAGCAGGAAATCGCCGACCAGCACGCTCGCCTCGTTGCCCCACAGGACGCGCGCCGCCGCCTTGCCGCGCCTGAGATCGCTCTCGTCGACGACGTCGTCGTGCAGCAGCGTCGCGGTGTGCATGAACTCGACCGCGGCGGCGAGCTTGACGTGGCCTTCGCCGCCATAACCACAGAGGCCCGCCGTGGCGAGGGTGAGGACCGGTCTGAGCCTTTTGCCGCCAGAGGAGATGAGGTGGTTGGCGACTTCCGGGATCATCGCGACGTCGGAGCCGGCCCGCGACAGGATGGTCTGATTGACCTGCGCCATGTCGTCGGCCACCAGAGCGGCCAGGCGTTCGAGGAGCCGCTCGGGCGACCTCTCCTCGAGCGGAACGACGATACCCACGGGCGCTTCCCTTGCCATAGCGGAACCACGCGACCATAAAGACGCCTAGGCAAGCCGGCAAGGGCGGGCGCCGGCCGAGGCGGCAGGATGGTCGAGCTCGTTCGCACTAATGATCTCGTGCTCATCTCGTTCGTCGAGAGCCTGCTGAGGCAGGCCGGCGTACGCTTCTTCATCGCCGACAATCACATGAGCGCCGTCGAGGGCTCGCTCGGTTTCCTGCCGCGCCGCATTCTGGTCGACGCCAACCAGCACGCGCAGGCGCAGCGGTTGATGCGCGAGGCCGGCCTGTCGCGCGAACTCAGCAATGGTTGAAGGGGAGACGACCAGCCTCGATGCGATCCTCGGCGGCCGGCTCATGCTGCGCCAGCGGCGCGACGGCCATCGCGTCGGGCTCGATGCGATCCTGCTCGCCGCGGCGGCCGGCGCGCCGGCGACGCGGCTGATCGACGTCGGCGCCGGAG
>Ga0302320_10023546_pt1 | contig 12086 bp, 18 predicted proteins | sample Bog_T0_3_FD_202130 | JGI IMG/M metagenome (GOLD analysis project Ga0302320, IMG submission 202130) | Peat permafrost microbial communities from Stordalen Mire near Abisko, Sweden - Bog_T0_3 | ecosystem: Environmental > Terrestrial > Soil > Wetlands > Peat | place: Sweden: Abisko, Stordalen Mire...
TTAAAGGCAGTATTTTCGGATCGCTCCAATTTAAAGCTGGTAGCCACTCCAACTTAAAGGCATCAAAATGCTATCGAATGGCCAATTCGCTCCAAATTAAAGCTGAAAGCGACACCCGGATCGCTCGGCCATGGAATCGGGGTCGTCGACCCAATTTCCTGGGCAGGTCAGCGAGACTCCTCTCCCTTGTTGGCGCGGGATCTTATAGCATCCTCACAGCGTGACGAATCGGCGGCACCGCGCTCAAGGATTGTCATGCAGGCTATCGCCCTCATTGTCGCGCTCTCTCTCGCCGTCCTGTCCTATACGCTCAACGCCACCATGATATCCCCGCTTTTGCCCGACATTGCGGGTCAATTTCGCGTCGGCAGCGCCGATATCTCACTGGTGTCTTCGCTGTTTTTCCTGTCGGGGTCGGTTGCCGGCATCGTGCTCACCCGCTGGAGCGATTTCATCGGGCGGCGGCGCATGTTGCTGGGTGCCTTGGCGACAACGTCGCTGGGCACGCTGATTTGCATCATCGCGCCGACCCTTCCGCTGCTGCTGGGTGGCCGCGTGTTGCAAGGCGCCGCCAGCGCCGCTTTCCAATTGTCCTATATCGTCCTGGTCGAAATGCTGACGCGCGCGCAATTCAGTGTCGCGTTGGGCGTGATCACCGCCGTGAATGGTGGTTTCGGCGGAATCGACGGATATCTGGGCGGCCTGCTCGCCAGAATTTATGGCTATCGATCCGTATTCGTCTGCATCCTGGTGGTCGGCATGATCGCCATCGTCTGTGTGCAAAAGACTCTGACGCAACAGGCAGCGCCGCGTGTAGGGGAAAAAATGGATTGGCGCGGGGCCGCGTCACTCTCCGCCGGACTTGTTTGCCTGATGTCGACGCTTTCGGCAGGATCGGCGGTCGGCTGGCTGGCGCCGCTTCCGGTTTCCTTGCTGTTGGCGGCAATCTTGTGCTTTTGGCTTTTCTGGCGCGTGGAATCCGGTCAGCGATTCCCGTTGATCAATGTCGCGCATTTCCGCTCGCGACAGATCTGGCCAATTCTGGCCACAACGATCCTCACCCTGGCCAGCGTCTTTGCCACCGTCAATTTCACGATCGTGCTGCTCAGCCAGAACAAGGACATCGGCTTCGGTCTCTCCCCGGCGCGATCGGCGCTGATGTTCCTGACCCCGCCCGCCCTGATCGGGGTTGTGTCGGCGCCGCTGTCGGGATGGATCGCCAACCGCTGGGGCTGGGTCAGGACCATGCGCGTGGGCATAAGCTGTTGCATCCTGACACTGGGCATCATTGCCCTGTTTCCCGTGCAGCAAGGCACGGTTTTCCTATGCGTCGCGGCGCTGGGGATTTTCTATTACGGTCTTGCTCTCACGACGGTAAACGGGCTGGGTGTGTTTCTGTCGCCGGCTGAGGCGCCCGCCGCGCTGCCTGGCCTCAATGGCGCCGCCTTCGGTATCGGCGCCAGTCTCGGCATCGCCATCGTTGCTCCCTTCGTCGCCCAGGGCGATCTCGCGGGTTACAATCTGGCGCTATGGACGTCCGTCGCTATTGCCATTGCCGCATTGGCGGCAAGTTGCTTTGTTGTTCATCCGGCCCTGGAGACGGCAAAAGCCTGAGAAGGAATTGCAATGCTGATCAATCTGCACAGCCATCTGGAAGGAAGGGTGCGTCCGGCGACAGCGGCGGCGATCGCTCGCCGCCTCGGCGCGCCGGAGCCGCCCAAAGGCTGGGAAGAGGCCTTGCAATTGGATCGCCCGGCCGATCTGACCGTCTATCTGACGAAGGTCGCCGCGACCTATCCCTTTTTCAACAGCTGGGACAATGTTTTCCGCATCGCCTGCGAAGCGGTGCAGGATGCCGCCGCCGATAGCCATGATTATCTCGAATTGCGCTTTGGTCCCGCCACCCATGTGCGACCCGGCTTTTCACTCGATGATGTGATTGCCGCTGCCTGCGAGGGTATTGCCGAGGGCACGCGACTGACCGGCATGCCGGCCGGGCTGGTGGTGGCGCTGCTGCGTCATCACGATCTCGACCGGAATCAACAGGTCGCCCGTGCCGCCAGCAGGCGTGCCGGGCGCGGTGTCGCCGGGCTCGACCTTGCCGGAGACGAGCTGCTTTTTCCTGATCTCGAGCCGTTCAAGCCCGCCTTCGCGATCGCCAAGGCCGCCGGTCTGGGCCTGACCTGCCACGCCGCCGAAGCAGCGCCGGCAGAGGCCGCCCGCGACGCCGTCGACCTTCTGGGCGTCAGTCGGATCGGCCATGGCGCGCATATGGTCGAGAATCCTGAGCTGCTGTGCTGGGCTGCGGCCGAGGGCGTCGTTGTCGAAATCTGTCCCACGTCAAACTGGTATACCGGCGCCATTCCCACCATCCTTCACCACCCGGCACCAGCATTCCGCCGCGCCGGCCTACGCCTGGTTCTCGGCGACGACAATCCAATGCAAACCCGATCATGGCTGCGCCAGGAGCGCGTCCTCCTGCACCATCAGCTGCATTTCGACACAGCCGCTTTGCGCCGTCTTGACGAAGATAGTATCGCCGCTGCCTTCGTCGAACCCGGCGTGCGCGACCATTTGATCAAGCGTCTCCATCAGGCGTGAGGGCTGCCCGATGAACCCCGTCTATCACCCGAACGACACCATCCTCATCCTCGGCGCTGTCCCGCAAGAGATCACCGTCATCCGTGCGGCGATGAGCGCTGTTCGCGAGTCCTCTCTCTGGGGCATTCCCTATTGGCAAGGCGCACTCGCCGGCAAACCGGTCATCCTGGCGATCACCGGGATCGGCAAAACCTATACCAGCATGACCCTGACACTTTTCCTGAGCGAGTTCCGGCCGCGCCTGGTGCTGATGAGCGGCACCGGCGCACGCATTGCGCCGCGGTTGCGCACCGGCGACGTGATCGTCGCCAGGACCCTGTTCGAACATGACTATGGCAGCCTGACCCAGGCAGATATGGTCTATCGACCTTTCAACAGCCCGATCAATGGCGCTGAAGTCGCCAATCATTTTTCGCCCTCTGACGCGCTGCTCGCGCTCGCGGAGCAGGCGATCGCGTCTTACCGCTGCCCCGAACTGTCGGCCAATGATACGACCTATCGGGTAATCGTTCGCCAAGGCGTGGTTGCCTCGGCCGACCTGTTCGGCATGACCGGCCAGCGGATCGACAATTTGCGGCAACAGTTCGCGACTGATCTGGTGGAGATGGAGTCGGCACCGCTGGCTCGGGTCTGCCAGACTTTCGCCGTGCCCTATCTGGTGATCCGCGCCGGCAGCAATTTGGCCCAGGAAGCCCCCAATGACGATTATCTGCGTCTGGGGCCGATCGCCGCCGATCAGGCAGCCCGCTTCACGGTGCATCTGGCGGCCCATGTTTGAGCGCGCCCGACGACGCGACCAGGGTGATAGTCGACGAGTCCTCGATGCCTGACCTCAGCCAGCTGCTCATCTCTCTTTGACACCCCCATCCAGATGACTATGATGACCATCAATAGTCATCCAATTTTTCGGGGGTCTTACTGGCATGCTAGTTTCCGTCGCCCAGGCCAAGGCCGAATTTGCTGCACTGGTCTCTCGTGCCGAGGCGGGCGAGGATATTATCGTCACGCGCAATGGCCGTCCCGTAGCGCGCCTGACCCATCTGGAGACGGTGCCAGTCGACTATGGTGACCTCGCCGGTTTGAAGTTCTCGGATGACCTCTCTCTGCCGGATGATGTCATTGCCTGCTTTGAGCCGCAGCCATGACCCAAGCAGTTCTTTTGGACACCCATATCCTGATTTGGCTGCGTCTGGCTCCAGAACGGCTCACACCCGCCGAACGACGGGCAATAGACATCGCGCCGTGTCGATATGTCAGCGCTGTAACGCTATGGGAGATTGCTATCCTGATCGGACTTGGAAGGATCGAGAGTAGCCCGCGCCTCTTCGACTTGCCCGACGGCATCGAGTTTCTCGCCATCACGGCGTCCCACTGCCGAGAGTTGCTGGATCTTCCATCAATCCACAAAGACCCGTTCGATCGAATGTTGATCTCTCAAGCCCGTGCAGACCGGCTATTGTTGGTCACCCGCGATAGCCAGATCACCGCTTACGGCAAAGCCGGGGCAAATACGGCAAATCTGGCGCAATAACGGGGAGGATTATGTCGACAACTTCCGTTGTGGCTGCCAGGCGATCGTCAGAGGACATACAAAGCGGGACACTGGGTTTTGCCAAGGAGTGCTAAATTATTGATTTAATTGACGTACCGTAGGTGATGAAGACGCGAACCGGACCATGTTGATTTCATCGGTATTGTGAGTGGCGCGCATTAGATCCGGCACGAGATCAGGCCAGTCTGTCATGGCCAGATCGATTAAGCCGCTTCCCCGAGCTTCACCAGCGCCTGTATCTCTGTCCACAGAACGCACAAATGTCCCTCGTCGTCACGTTCAATCAAGCCCGCGCCTTCAAGGCGGGTCACATCCTCATAGACGCGCTTGTAGTCACGGCCGAGGGCTGCAGCCAGTTGCCGGATATTTTCGGCGGGCTGCCGCCGAAGGTGCTGCAACAATTCGAGCCGCTTGTCAGTCATGACCGCAGCCAGGGCCGACCATGACGCGAAATTTACACGGTCGGTCGCTTCGACCCGCTCTCCGCGCTCGATCCTACGAATAGCATCTATGACATTCTTGCCGGCGTCCTCAAGGCTGCCGCCGATAGTGATGACCTTCCTCATTTCCGGCCTCCTCTAATCTGCTGGACCTCTGCGATGAACCGCTCGACTAACGCGGTCATCGAATTGAACTGGACCGGCTCCTCCGCGTCGCCAATATGCCGGTGGTCACTCTTGCCGCGTTCGTTGTCATAACCGAGAACGCGCTGCCCGCCAGCGATATAGACCAGGCTATATTTGTATCGATGCTCGGATGGCAGCACCGGATCAGGCACCCGCCAGACCTTCATTTCGACGAAGCTGCCGTCCTCGAAATAATTTTCTGACGCAGCATTGGTTCGGCCCGCATAATGGCGTATCATGCCATAATATTGTGATGGCGTCAAACCTGTGAAATCTCGTCAAACCGACTCGTCTGCACCTCCTGGCAAATAGTTGATATTAAGCGCGAATATGCCTACGGGCTGGGAGCACCTCTCGCGCGATAGATGACCCCGCCGATTTTGTTCTTTTTTATATAAAATCAATCGGTTGATAGATATTATTGGTGGAGTCACAGTTCGGCGCGATTTTACACCTAAGGCAGCGGTGGTGGCTGCGAGGCCCGACTCGATCTCTCAGCCACGGTCCGAAAATCGATCGACAGCGGTGATGCGCTGAACTGGGATATCAACGTCACCCTGGTAAATTTTAGAGCCCAGAAATGCCAGCTCGGCGTCACAGCGATCTTCATCTACGTCCCTCCACCATGATTTCGGCCGCCCATCCGTTCCGTCATTCCAGCGATAACCGCGTGCTTTGAGGATGTCCTTTGATTCGATCGGGCTCCGTTCCGCCCAAACACGACAGAGCGGCTTTCTGGCATTTTCCAGCAAGGTCTTAAAGGCAATCCTGCCGGATTTGGGCAAGGGCCTTGCCAGAATCTCAAGAGCGGCCTGGCAATCACTGAGGGCGCGATGGGCATCGTGAAACAGGCCGACACCGGCCAATAGATAGTTCAGCTTGGTGCCATCAAACCCTTCTTCTTTCCAAGGAACCTGGGATTGCGAGCAGCCCCACGGTTTCAGCGCAAATTCATCACAGAGCCGCTCTACGAACCGCCGGTCAAAGGCCGCATTATGCGCAAGAATGAGGTTCGCTGGTTCGATGAACCTGGCAACCTCGCCTTTATCAATCGTCTGGCCAGCAACCATGGCGTCGTCTATTCCCGTCAGAGCCGTGATTTCGGCAGGAATGGACACCGCAGGTTGTCGTAACCCTTCGAAGATCTCGCCGATCTCGAAGATCACCCCTTCTCGATTGAAGGTAAACGGTACCATGGCAAGTTCGATAATTTCGTCGAGGGCGGGATCCAGTCCTGTCGTTTCGACATCCAAAAATATTCCGAGCCTTAATGCCGAACCGTCGGGTTGGTTGAAAGTGCGACGTGGAACCAGCTTGCGCAAGACCCGATAGCTGCCCGAATTTTCCAGAGTCCGCGCCATAGCCTCGAGATCTGGTTTCATGGGAATGCCCTAATCGCCAAAGCTTACCCTGCGAGTCTCGTTCACGACGAACCCGCCCTGCATCTTGATGAAGGCTTCCGCGGTGAGGAGGGCGTCAAGCAGCGCGCCATGATGTTGAAAGCGCTGGGAGCGGTCGATCCACAGCCGATCGCACAGCACGTCGAGCGAACCCGGCACGCCCGGAAAAAATTGCCGCGACAACTCCTGGGTACAGATAAAGTCGTCGTCGCCGAAGATGGTCTCATCGAAGCCACAGCGGCCCGCGCGGGCATATTCGAAGTTCAGGAAATCGATCTCGTTGGCGGCGCTGTGGGCCAACAGAATGTCCTGTCCGATGAAGGCCTCGAAGCTGTCTAGTATGTCGCGGAATGGCGGGGCATGTTTCAACTCGGCCGCTGTGATGCCATGGACGGCAAGTGACGCCCTGGCGATGGGGCCGCCGGGCTGCATTCTTTTATGATAGGTCTCCCCCGTCTTCCAGCCCGCACCGTCGCGCAGCAATTCGATGCAGCCGAGCTCGATGATGATGCCGGGCAGCCGCATGCCCTTCGGCATCCGCTTGACGTCGTCGGCGCTTGAAATGCGCATGCCGGTTGTTTCAGCGTCAATGGCGACAATGCGCCCCGTTTCCAGCAGATCGTCCAATGTCAGCATCTTGCATCCTTCCTCGTGCCTGCCCCGGCGACGATGATCGGCGGCTTTATCACCCAATTATGCGACGGTCAAAGTCATTGGCCCGCCGTTTCGGCTGGCCGCCGATGCCGATAGTACCAGATCGGCATCATGTGCGCCGCAAGGCGCTGAGATGTCTCCGTGCTTCTCGAAACCAGCGTTGACCACCCGTCGCGACAGCAGTTTGGCCAGGCTGACGTCGGCGCCGAAACGGGCCACCAGCGTCATTCGACCACCCTCTGAGGACGCTCGTCAGCAACAACGAACCCGTCCAAAATTGTCGGCCCCCTCCTACCATAGTGTCGAGATCAAGGCCATCGGTTCCGACCCTAGCCTAGTCTCCGCCATTTCCTTTCCGATGCGTGGAGATGGCAAGACCGTCACTGCCAACAACTTGGCGAAGCCGCCGGAAGCTGTGGGGCGGTGTGTAAATGGAGCCTATCTTGACCAATACAAGCATCCCGACCGAAGTGTTTCTAGTCGCGATTGGTGCGTGATGGCCGCGCCTACGACGCGGTGGACGTTGGCCGAGTTTAACGCTTGAGAGCGGACGCAAGACGAGCGCTACGAATTCGTTGACGGACAACCCGTGATGATGACCGGCATCACGTTGGCGGCCAATCTCATCCGCCTCAATATTACGGGCGCGCTGCGACCTCGGATGTGGAATAGGGGCTGTGAGGTCTTCGGCCGGAGCGCGAAATTGGTGGTTGGCGAGGACGCATTCTATCCCGACGTGATGGTCGTCTGCGGCGGTTTTGACCGAACCGCGGCATCGGTTGACACGGCGACGATCCTCTTCGAAGAGCTCTCCAACAGCACCGTACGCTATGAAAGCGGCTTGAGATTTCTCAAATATCAGCGCGTTCCATCGCTGAAATACTTTGTGATAGTCGCTGAAGCTGAACACGCCGTGCAGGTCTATTCGCGCCGCGAAGAGGGTTGGTGGGATTGGCAGATGGCTCGCTTCCTTCGGCCGACCAGATCTACAACGCCATATTCACAAGCGCAGAGGATGGCTCCCCGCTCGGACTGATTGTTCGGCGTAATCGCCTCAAGGAGACCCTTGGCAACCTGACAATTCTTACCCAGCCGCTGAATAGTTCGGTCGCCATTTGTAGCAACGGCTCGAGATAGGGTGGTACGTCTTCGATCGCGACTGCCATTAGAGTCCCCCAACGTCTCGACCGCGCTCAGAGTGATGCTCGTGCTCCGGGCTTCGGGCACGATGAGCGCACATCGTCGGCGATTGAATTACGCTCCACCGATTCATTCGCAGTCAACGAGTTGGATACGCGCAACGTACGCTGAGGCGAACCGTCAGAGAGCGTGCCGCGTCCTTCGGAAGCTGATCGAGTACGATCCCGGTGCAGGTTTCGCTCGGCATTCTTTTCAGTGCGCGTGACGAGTGCATGGCCCTTGCCTAGCGCGTCTCCCTGAGTCATCAGCCGCTCATATTCCTCCACAGCGATGACCATCACGACGCCGCGCCCGTGCTTCTCGATCAGCACCGGCTCTGCACGCGCGGTGTCGATCATCAGCCCGAAAGCGTTCTTTGCCTCGCGCGCCGACATGGCTTTCATGGCCGAATCCCGTGACGATCAATTGCGCCATTAAGGGCAGAATGGCTCCTTTTACCAAGCTGTTTCGGTTGGGGCCGGGAGGGGAACAGGATGCAAATTTCGGGGGCTGTAGGAGGGGTGGGCCGACGGCAAGATAAAAGCGTCGCGGTCGCTAGTCGTTTTTTGTTCGTCTGATCAATGGGTTATGGCGTTCCCGGTCAGAAGGGTCTGCTGGCGCTTTATGAGAATTCACCAATGATATCAATGCCATTTGCGCCATCCGTCATTGCTTTCGGGCGGTTCGTCATGTGCGAAAGTCGGACGGCAAGGGAAAAGCTTGGCTGTCCGGCGCGCGTATATGATTGCGATAGTTGAGGTTTTCAGCGAGCTGGCAAGGAGGCCCTGCCAGCCGTTTTTCTCAAAACGCTCGCGATTTCAACGAATAAAGCGCCATCCGCCCCCGGCTGACCTATTTTCTTGATCGAGTTACTTCAATCTGATAACTCTCTGTCGTGACGGAGCCACGCGACCCGACCCTCGATGTGCTGCTGGACCTCGACGGACAGGTGCTCGTCGTGGACCCAGAGGGCGGCCACTGGGTCCGCTTCATCGTGACGCGAGTGCCTGTGTCGCCGGAGAAGCCGCACGGGCTGGATTACTCGCTCACGCTGCACGGGCCGGATGGCGAACGGCTGGTCGGTTTCGACAACGCCCATCCGGTGGCGCGGCAGAAGCGGGGCGGGCCACAGGATCATCGTCACCGGCTGCGGACGATCAGACCTTATGAGTACCAGGACGCGGCAACCTTGCTCGCCGATTTCTGGGAGACGGTGGACGCGGTATTGCGAGAGAGAGGAGTGATCCCATGACGACGTTGAAGGTGGGCATCGCCAGCTACGAGGACATGAAGGCCCGCACCATGGCGGTGGCGCACGGCGAGCAACGCATCGCGCCGGAGGAACCGAAGGTCTGGTTCACTTCGACGGAGTCCTTCGCCAAGGTGCTGTCGGCCGGCAACCGCGACCTGTTGCGGGTGATCGTGGAGCAGGCCCCCGGCTCGCTCGACGAACTGGCGCGGATCACCGGCAAGGCGAAGTCGAACCTGTCGCGCACGTTGAAGACGATGGCCGGCTACGGCCTGGTCCGCCTGGAACGCGGCGAGCGGGGCCGGATCACGCCCAAGGTCACGCATGACCGGGTGGAACTTGATCTGCCGCTTACTTGGTCGCGGAAGGCAAGCTGAGCCATGACCGCTTGGGCGCGAGCAGGCCGGACCGCCGCCAGCCCGTCAAGGCTGGCGCGTTCCGCGCCACCGCTGCGCGGCTGCGGCCTTGACCGGCTGTCGCCGGCCCAGCGAGGTCTTGCCAAGCGATCAAGGTTCGAAATGAGTGCAAGCACGCCGTTCATCACGGAGTTGCCGGGAGGGAAAAGAGCGTTGTGGGATAAAGATCGGTCGTTCGCTCGGAGGCCATGTCGCGCGATGCTCGCGGGATGTCCCGTGCCGCGTTTCAGCCTGGGCGTCCTGCCCGACGACCTCTACATCACGCCGGAGCCTTGGCCGCGCATCGGCCGGCCGCCGAAGCATGATCTCTCGGCCTGGTCCGTCACGGACGATTGGCCCGAGCGCGTTCCGGTTACGCAGGCCGCGGTGGACGTGTTCGAGGCGTGGTTCGGCGACCTCTTCGAAGAATTGTTCGGGTCCGGCCGATAATCTGAGCGGAGTTTTGCTATGACCTTACCGCTACGCGCCGCCCTCTACCTGCGTGTCTCGACGGCGCGGCAGGCCGAACACGACATCTCCATCCCCGACCAGCGCCGCCAGGGCGAAGCCTACTGCGCCGCGCGGGGCCACCAGCTCGTCGAGACCTATGTCGAGCCGGGTTCAACCGCGACGAACGACCGCCGGCCCGAGTTCCAGCGGATGATCGAAGCCGGCTCGGCGAAGCCCGCTCCGTTCGACATCGTGCTTGTTCATTCGTTCAGCCGGTTTTTCCGCGACCATTTCGAACTCGAGTTCTACGTCCGCAAGCTCGCCAAGAACGGCATCAAGCTGGTCTCGATCACCCAGGAAATCGGCGACGATCCGATGCACGTGATGATGCGCCAGATGATGGCGCTGTTCGACGAGTACCAGTCCAAGGAGGACGGCAAGCACACGCTCAGGGCCATGAAGGAGAATGCTCGCCAGGGCTTCTGGAACGGCTCCCGGCCACCGATTGGTTATCGCGTCGTGACGGCCGAGCAGCGCGGCGCGAAGGTCAAGAAGCGGCTCGAAATCGACCCGCTGCACACTGAGACGGTGCGGCTGATCTACCGCCTAGGGCTGGAGGGCGACGGCACATCCGGCCCGATGGGCGTGAAGGCGATCGTGAGCTACCTGAACGCGCGCCGTATCTTCACCCGCGACGGCGGACGCTGGGGCATCGGGCAGCTCCATAAAATGCTGACGCGGACGACCAATATCGGCCGCCACGAGTTCAACCGGGCCAGCCCCAAGAACGGGCGGAAGCCGGCCGGCGTAATCGTGACGGTCGAGATGCCACCGCTGATCGATCAGGTCACCTTCGACGCTGTGCAGGCGCATCTCCGCGCCCGGAACCCGAAGGTGGCACCGGCGCGCATCGTCAGCGGCCCTACCCTCCTTACCGGCATCTGCTTCTGCGCCGACTGTGGCGGCGCCATGACGCTCAGGACCGGCAAGGGCCGCGCTACTGTTACTACACGTGCTCGATCAAGGCGCGTCAGGGCGAGACCGGCGCAAAGGCCGTTCGATCCCGATGGAGAAGCTGGACGACCTGGTTGCCGGCCACATCGAGGGCCGATTGCTTCAGCCGGAGCGGCTTGAGGAAGTGCTGGCATCCGTCCTCGATCGCCGCCAGGAACGCGCCGAGCGCCGACGCGAGCATATCGCCGAGCTGCACCAACGGGCCGCGGAAGCCGAGTTGCGCCTCAAGCGGCTATACGACGCGATCGAAAGCGGGGTGGCCGATCTGGAAGACCCGGCGCTCAAGGACCGCATTGCCAGCCTCAAATCGGTCCGCGACCAAGCGTAGGCCGAAGCCGAGCGAACGGCCGCCGCGCTCGAAAGCAAAGGCCAGCAGACCGTCACGCCCGCCATTGTGCGGAAGTTTGCTGCAACCGCTCGTGAACGGAAACGAATCGCTGGCGCCGGCTATCGCCGCGACCATCTGCGAGCGCTCGCCCAACGCGTCGAGGTCGGTGACGGCGAGGTCCGCATCATCGGATCGAAGAGCAATCTACTGCACACACTCGCAGCCGTATCCGGCATACGGCCGTGCCAGTGGTTCGCAGTTCTGTTCCGAAATGGCGTCCCCAACGAGATTCGAACTCGTGTTACCGCCGTGAAAGAGAGGCAAATCTTTTCCCTCAGCATCCAGGCGCATCCGGATAACATGATATTTCCCAATAATTTAGCTATTCTCCAATCCTATGTTGTCCCATCGGGTCCAATACCGTATATTAGACCCGTATTGGACCCGCCAATTGGAGACGGTCATGCCCCGCCAGATCAAGGAAGCCAATCTCGCCAATCGTGAGGCCCGCAGCCGGCTCGCCATCGGGCACAAGCCCTATTTCCGGTTGCTCGATGAGGGGCTGCACATCGGCTACCGCAAAAGCAATTCGGGTAGCGCCTGGCTGGTGCGGTGGTATGTCGGCGCCGGCAAATACA
>Ga0302320_10023547_pt1 | contig 12086 bp, 11 predicted proteins | sample Bog_T0_3_FD_202130 | JGI IMG/M metagenome (GOLD analysis project Ga0302320, IMG submission 202130) | Peat permafrost microbial communities from Stordalen Mire near Abisko, Sweden - Bog_T0_3 | ecosystem: Environmental > Terrestrial > Soil > Wetlands > Peat | place: Sweden: Abisko, Stordalen Mire...
CTTGACCACCGTGTAAACGTTGTGGCCCGAGACCGGCGCCGGGGAACCGGCCCCCGTCTTCGCAATCGTGGTTACCGGCTTGATCGGCGCGGAGCCCGATGTGGCCGTCAACGGGGCTGACGCTGACGTGGTTGGAGCCGTCGTGCTGACGGAGGTGTCCGGATTCGTCGCAGCGATCGCCGTCGCAGGTGCGGTAGTCGCGGCCGGGATGACCAGCTTCTGACCAATATGGAGCAGGTCCGAATTCAGGTTATTGGCCGTCTTGAGTTTGGCCACGCTGGTGTGGTTCAAATGCGCAATCCGGGCAAGCGAATCATGCGATTTCACGACGTAGGGCGTGCCATCGACAGGCGGAGCCAACTGTCCGGAAGTCGCCGGGGTCGGCGCATCCGCCACGACTGGAGCCGCGGGGGCTGGCGTCGAGGTGATGTTGATTCCCGGTTCACTCTGAATGGGACCGGAGGGTTGCGTGCTCGTGCTCACAATGGTAGTCGCGGTCACGGGCGTGGCCAGGGCGAGCGTTGTCGCTGGTGGTGGTGCAGCCGTTGTCGTCGTTGTCGTCGCCGGAACCGGTGAGGGTGCGGTCACTGCCGGCGCGGCTGAGGCTGGCGCTGTGCTGCCGGCGCCGGCCAACGTGGTCGAGGCAGGAGTCGAGACTGGTGCGGGAGTGCCGTCCGCCGCAGGGGCTGGAGCGCTGCTCGCCGTGTCGGCTGGTGATGGCGCGGCACTCGAAGGCGACGCAGTCTTGTCGCCCGTATCGGGTGTCTGGGCATCGCTGACCAGCGCTCCATCCGGCGTAACTTTCAGACTCTTGTGCATTTTGTCCGAGAGCAGGTCCGCATCCGGGCTGGGACCCTTGAGTAAATAATAGCCGCACATGCTGCCGATAACGACGACGTGCAGCGCGAGCACGAAGACGAAGACCGTCATGAGTTTCAGGCCGCCGGTCGTTTGCGGCTTCAGATTACTGTCGTTGGTTTCCATGGTTTTTCTCTTTCTGTGGTTGGGTGGTGGTGGATGTTTGGGATAGAAATTGATTAACTTTGCCCGGCCGCAGCCTGGACCAGCGCGCGGAACTGATTGCCCCGGTCTTCAAAGTCCTTGAACATGTCGAAACTCGAACAGCCGGGCGAAAAGAGCACGGCGTCGCCCGGTTTGGCCAGGCTTCGAGCCTGCCCGATGGCATCAGCCAGCGTCGTGGACCTAATACAGGGAACAGCGGAATTCCATGCGGTAAAAAGTTTTTCCGTCATCTGGCCGATCAACACCACCGCCTTCACTTTTTCGCGCAGAAGTGGACGCAGCCCGGTAAAATCGAGGCCCTTGTCCTTGCCGCCGGCCAGCAGCACGACGGGAGTCCGCATGGCAAGAAGCGCCTTTTCCAGCGCATCGATGTTGGTCGCCTTGGAGTCATTGATAAAGGTGACGCCGCCGATTTCCGCCACTTTTTCGCACCGGTGGGGCAGCGGCTTATACCGGCAAAGAGCAGCAATGGCCGCCTCGCGCGGCACGCGGTAAAGATCGGCCACGGCCAGGGCCGCGAGCATGTTCTCGGCATTATGCGGTCCGATCAGGTTCGTCCGGTTTTGCTCCAGAACCTGCTCGCCGTGAGCAACCAGCCAGCCGTCGATCAACTGGTAATCGGCCGCAGCGCCGGTCGCGCAGAGTGTGATTTTACGGGCCGCAAACTCCGGCAGCCGAAGGTTCACGTTGACGATGGCGTAATCATCGGCGGTCTGATTGCGGAAAATCTGCCACTTGGCGGTTTCATATTCCTCCATCGAACCGTAACGGTCCAGATGATCAGGCGTCAGGTTCAAGTGAACGCTGATACGGGGGCGAAAATCGACGATGTGCTCGAGCTGGAACGAACTGACCTCGAGCACCATCACGTCCAGATTGGCGCTTTCCCGCACCGCAGCGGAAAAGGCCGTCCCGATATTGCCCGAAGCCATCGTGCGCTTGCCGCCGGTGGCCAACACGGCGTCAATCAACTCGGTCGTGGTGGTTTTGCCATTCGTTCCCGTAATGGCGACAATGGGGCAAACGCAAAAGCGGTAGGCAATCTCCAACTCGCCAAACATCGGCAAACCGGCCTGGCGCAACGCCCGCACGAGCGGCGCATCGGGATTGATGCCGGGGCTGAGAACGCAAAAATCAAAGCGCGTTGTCGCCTGAACGCCGGTGCCGAGTTCCACGCCGATACCGCGCTGGCGCAGGGCTTCAGCGCGCTGCGACACCTTGGCGTCGTTCGCTGCATTGTCCCGCACGGTCACTTCCACGCCGTTGTCCTGAAGTAATTTGGCCGCTTCCATGCCGCTAATCCCCAATCCGAGCACCACGGCCCGCTTTCCGTTTAAGTCCATAATTTTTCATCGTGTATTTACCTCAACTTCAAGGTGGCCAGCGCAACCATCGATGCGATCAGGCTCATGATCCAGAACCGCACCGTGACGGTGGTTTCGTCCCAGCCCTTGAGCTCGAAATGATGATGGAGAGGCGACATGGCAAAAATCCGCTTGCCGGTGAGCTTGAACGAGGCCACCTGAAGCATCACCGATCCCGCTTCCATCACGAAGACGCCACCCGCAATGACCAGGGCCAGTTCCTGATGGACACAAATGGCGATCACGCCCAGCACGCCGCCCAGCGCCAGCGATCCGGTGTCGCCCATGAAGACGCGGGCCGGGTGGCAGTTGAACCATAGAAACCCAAGTCCGCTGCCAACCAGGGCGGCACAAAACACCGCCAGTTCTCCCGCGCCACTGACCAGCGGTAAAAAGAGGTAGGCCGCGAGGCGGGCGTTGCCGGCGAGATAGCAGAAAACCGCGTAAGTAAGCGCGACGGTGATGGCGCATCCGATGGCCAGTCCGTCGAGACCATCGGTCAGGTTCACGGCATTGGACGTGCCCATGATAACCATGCCGAAGAAAATCAGAGTGAGGACGGCCGAAAGATTGACAATCAGTGTCTTCATCTTCAGGAACGGCAGATAGAGCCGGTGCCACTCGCCGGTATAATCGGCGCACCAGCGCAGGTACTGAAAAACAAAAATCGCCAGCAATGCCTGCGCGGCCAGCTTGTGCCAGGCGCGGATTCCCCTGGCATTTTTCTTCGCCACCTTTTCGTAATCGTCCGCAAAACCAATGAAACCGAGAAACAGCATGGAGAAGAGCACCAACCCGTAGAGCCGACTCAGCGGGTCGCACCACAAAAGCGAGCTGACCGTCACGGTGAAGAGAATGAGAATGCCGCCCATCGTGGGAGTTCCCTTTTTGCTGCTGTGCAAATCGGCCAGTTCGCGAACCTCGGACTTTAAGCGCAAGGGCTGGCCCAGTTTGAGCCGGGTCAGGACGAGAATGGTCTTCGGCCCCATGGCGAGAGAGAGCAACAGCGACGTCAAGGCAGCCGCCATGGCGCGGAACGACTCGTAACGAAAGACGTTCAAGGGCTCCCAATGGGAGGAAAGATGGTACAGATAATAAAGCATCAGCGTTCATCCATTTCCGCCAGGTTTGCGACAAGCTTTTCGAGGCCCATGAAATGGGAGCCCTTCACGAGGATCACGTCGCCTTCGCACAGGAGAGAGCCCAACGCCGCCGTGGCCTCCCCGGCGTCGAGCGCCTGGACGATCCGGCCGGCCGCCATCCCGCCCGCCATCGCACCCATCGTGTACGCCCCGGCCTGAGGCCCGACGGCGATGAGCGAGGCAAGATTTTGCCGCGCGGCGAATTCTCCGACAGCCCAATGCAGTTCAGCAGCATGCACACCCAATTCACCCATTGAACCCAACACGGCGAGGCGCCGGCCGGTTCCTGGAAATTCCTTCAGCGCAATCAAAGCGGCTTTCATCGAGGAGGGATTGGCATTATAGGCGTCGTTAATGATCGACGCGCCACGGACATTCACCACCTGCATCCGCGCGCCGGGGAGCCGGACCGATTCGAGTCCACGCGCAATTTCGTCCAGGGTCAGGCCGCACTCGTCCCCGACGGCGGCGGCGAGCAGCGCGTTGTCGGCCATGACCCGGTTAATGACGGGAAGCCGCACCGGCACCGACTCGTCCTCATGTGACAGACGGAACGAAAGGCCATCCGCCACGATGTGCACATCGTCCGCACGCCAGGTTGATTCGGGACCATGTCCCACCCAGACCAGACGTGCATTCGTCCGGCCCGCGATGCGGCGGCTCCATTCATCGCCGCCGTTCAAGACGGCCAACCCATCGGGCGGCAGGGCCGAGATCAACTCCGCCTTTTCCGCGGCGATGGCGGCCTGGTCGGCAAAAAATTCGATATGCGAGGGACCGATGCTGCTGATCACACCAATCTCCGGCGCCGTCATCCGGGCCAGCGGAGCAATTTCGCCGGGATGATTCATGCCCATCTCGACCACGCCGTATTGGTCATCTTCATCGAGCCGGATCAGGGTCAACGGCACACCGATGTGATTGTTAAGATTACCCTCGGTCGCCTTCGTCTTGAAGCGGGTGCGGAGCACCGCGGCGATCATCTCCTTTGTACTCGTCTTGCCGCTGCTGCCGGTCACGCCGATGGTGCGAACGGAAAGCAACTGACGATAATTGGCCGCAAACCGTTGCAGGGCTGCCAGGGTATCCGGCACTTCGACCAGTCCCAGGTCATCGGGAAGACCGGACAGGGAGCGACGGGAAACCAGGGCTGCCACCGCGCCGCGGTCCTTCACGGCTCCCACAAACTCGTGGCCGTCAAAGCGATCCCCGTGCAAGGCCACGAAACAATCCCCGGCCAGCAAGGTGCGCGTGTCGGTATGCAGCCTGTCCACCGGCAGCGACGGATCGCCCTTGATCACACGGCCCCCGCTGAAGCGTGCGACTTCATCAAGCGTGCAGCGGCGCATCACGCGGCCCTCCCCTGCAGGAATTCCTGCACCACAATCCGGTCGTCGAAAGGATGAAATTGCCCGGCGATTTCCTGGGTCGTCTCATGGCCCTTGCCCGCCACACAGACCACGTCGCCGGGCCTGGCCAAAGCCAACGCGTGCGCGATCGCCTGACGACGGTCCGGAAGCCGTTCATACCGGCCCTGGAATTGCCGGTCGGTCACGCCCGCTTCCATATGGCTCAGAATCAGCTCGATGTTCTCCTGGCGCGGATTGTCCGCGGTAAAAATCGCGTAGTCGGCATATTCCACGGCAGCGCGAGCCATGAGCGGACGCTTCACCGCGTCGCGATTGCCTCCACAGCCCAGGACGGCGAAAAGCCGTCCTTTTGTAACGCCGCGCAAAGCGGTCAGCGCCTTGCGCACCGCATCGTCGGTATGGGCGTAATCAACGACCGCCGTCACGCCGTCCGCGGAAACAAATTTCTCCAACCGGCCCGGTACCTGCGGCGTGTCGCGCAGCCGCTCAACGATGACGTGTGGCGCGATTCCCAGGGCCAGCGCCCCGCCCGCAGCGGCCAGCGCATTGGCAACATTGTACGATCCGACCAACGGCAGCGTGAATGAATAGGTTTCATTCCCGATGCGCAGCACGCCTTCGGTGCCGGTCGCAGTGGAGACAATATCGCGCGCCTCGATTTCGCTGCCAGCCTGGCCCTGGAGCGTGTAGGAGATCACCCGGACACGTCCCGCGAGAAGCCTGATCAGTTTCTGGCCGTGGGGATCATCGGCATTGATCACCGCGATGCCGGGATGCTCCGCCCGGTCCAGATTCGCGAACAAAAGCGACTTGGCGGCGAAATAATTCTCCATCGATTCGTGGTAATCGAGGTGGTCCTGCGTGAGGTTGGTAAAGACACCGACCTGGAATTGAATGGGCTCCACGCGCCCCTGCTCCAGGGCGTGCGAGGAGACTTCCATGACAGCGGCGTGGCAATTGGCGGACTTCATCTGGGAGAGGAGGCCATGGAGATCGAGCGACTCGGGTGTGGTGCGGGCCGCAGGCAGGATTCGTTCGCCGATTTCGTAGCGCACCGTCCCGATCAGTCCGACGGGAACCTTGGGCTCGGACAATAAATGCTTGAGGATGAAGGATGTTGTGGTTTTGCCATTGGTGCCCGTGACCCCGACAATCTTGAGCGAGCGGTCCGGCCGCCCGAAGAAGGCCGCCGACATGGTCGCCATGGTGCGGCGCGCGCTATCCACTTCGATGAAGGTGGAACCGCGGCCGACCGCAAAGCCGGGGTTTTCGAGCACGACGGCCGCCGCACCGCGATCGCACACTTCCGCAATGTATTGGTGGCCGTCGGTCTTCTCGCCCTTCCAGGCGAAAAAAACGTCGTTCGCCTCCACGCGCCGCGAATCGTAACGCAGCGCGCGGACCAGGCGGTCAACCGGCCCCTGGATGGACCTGGTCTTCACTTCCTTGAGTAATTCGGAGAGTTTCACAGCGGGGCCGGGTTGTTGGCGGACAAAACCGGAGCCTGTAACGGCCCGGGCAGATCAGCCGGGAGATTCATGATCTGCACCATTTGTCTGGCGATGGAGGCAAAGACGGGAGCGGAGACTTCCGCGCCGTAATCCTTGTTCACGGCAGTGTGCGGATCATCCACCATGACGAGCGCGACAAAGGCCGGATCTTCCACCGGCATAAACCCGATGAAGGAGGAAACATGCTGGGTGTGGGAGTACTCGCCGTTGACAAATTTCTGCGCCGTGCCGGTCTTGCCGGCGTACGCGTGACGCCCGCCACTCGCATCCTGAATTTGTACATTTTTGGCCGTGCCATCGATGGTCACCTGTTCCAGCGCACGAGCGACCTCATGGGCCGCATCGGGAGTAATGACCTGACGCACGAGGTGGGGCTCGTAGACCTTGATCACCCGTCCCTCCTTGTCCGTGACCTGCCGGGCCAGTTGCGGAACCAGCAGACGTCCCCCGTTCGCGATCACACTCATCGCTGTCACCAATTGCACCGGGGTGGCCGCCACCTCCTGTCCCATGGGGATACGCGTCACCGAAAGCGCGCTCCATTTGCTGACGGGACGCAGCAACCCGGCCGATTCCGACTGATCCGTCATCAAGCCGGTCCGCTGGCCGATGCCGAAAGCCGTCGCATAATTGTAGAGCCTGTTCTCACCGAGGTTGAGGCCGAGATGAGCGAAACCGATGTTGCTCGATTGCGCCATCACCTCCAGGGTCGAAAGCCAGCCGTGCGGCTCGTCGTCCTTCAGGTATTTGCCCCCATAATAAAAGGATCCATTCTCGCAGAAAACCGGTGTATTCAGATTGACCAGACCTTCGTTGAGCGCCCCGGCCATGGTAATGATCTTGAAAATGGATCCCGGCTCAACCATGTCGGTCAGGCAGCGGTCGCGGACGGCATCAGGCTGGAAGGTCTTGCTATCATTCGGGTCGTAAGTGGGCCGCGACGCCATGGCCATGATCTCCCCCGTATGCGGATCCATCACGATGATGTACGCGGCGTTGGGCTGATAAGTCTGCACGATCTGGTCCAGCTCATTTTCCACCACATGCTGTATCGCCATCTTGATCGTCAATGTTACATCGTAGCCGTCGATGGCGGGGGTCTCACTCTTCTGGTACCCGGCGATATCCTTGCTTTTGCCGTCGAGTTCGACCCACCGTTCGCCCGGAATGCCGCTCAACGACCTCTCCATTTCCTTTTCCATTCCGGCGATGCCGTGCCCCTCCCCGTCAACAAAACCGAGGACGTGCGCCGCCATCTCGTTGTTCGGATAAAAACGGCGGTCGTGCGGCAGAAAAATCAGGCTGTTCCATCTGAGCGCCTTGAGTTTCGCGACGACTCCGTCCTCCAGATTGTCGGCCAGGCGGATATCGCGTTTATGCGGATCAAAGACGTCGGTGAGTTGCTGGACCGGCATCTGCAGGATGTCCGCCAACTGAGGCAACTGCTCCTCCGGCTGTTCCAGCAGTTTTCCGTCCAAATGAAGATCGGTTCTTACCTGGGTGGCGGCCAGGAGATTGCCATCGCTATCGAAAATCGAGCCCCGGTCGGGCTGAATCTTTTGAGGCCGGAGATGGTTCTCAACCGCAATTCTCCAGTACTTGTCGTGCTGGACGAGTTGAATCTGGATCAGATTATAGGAGATGACCGTGAACCCGCAGGCCAGGCAAACTAAAATCCAGATGGCGCGAACGCGGTGTTGCATGGCTGATCCTAATGAACAGCAGGCGGGAGCGCCGTGGTGTCGGCGGTTGGCGCCGAGGTATCAAGGTTCAGGGAAGGCCGGGGCACCGTGCCCATGCGGGCCAGGCGCGCGCGTGTATCCTGGTCCATACGGACCCAGTTCGCCCGCACGTCGCCCCACGGAATCAGGGTGGAGTGGAGTGCGGCGAGGCGCCGTTGCAATCGTTGCGGCGACTTCATGCCGTCGAGATCCACCGAGAGCTGCTTATTGCGGCGCTCGATGTCGTTGAGTTGTCTTTGGAGCAGTTCGGCCTCGGCCGCCAGATGCAGATTCTGGTTTTTGTACATGATGTAACCCAGGCCCAGACCGCAAAGCATTCCGGCGATCAGCACCCACTTCACCACGCCCATCCAGTGGAGGGACTGGCTGTTTTTAATGCGATTACGGCTCATAGGATTGGCTTCTCGTTGCGAACAGCGACCCGCAGACGGGCGCTGCGCGCGCGCGGGTTTTTTTCAATTTCTTCCTGGCCGGGCAGATACCGCTTCATGTCCCGTAAATAATGTTCCGGGTTGCGCACGGTATTGGGATGTTTCGGCGTCTCGAGCCACTCGGAGGCGCGTTCCCGCAGAAATTGCTTCACCACCCGGTCCTCGCCCGAGTGAAAACTGATGACCTCCAAAACGGCTCCCGGTCGCATGAGTTCCACCACCTGCGGCAGGGCCGCTAGCAGTGCCTCCTGTTCTCGATTGACGACGATTCGTAGAGCCTGGAAGACCTTCGTTGCCGGATGTAGTCCCCCAGTTCGTCGGTGCGGAAGCGTCTCGGCCACCAGCGCCGCCAGATCAGTCGTGGTGCGAAAGGGCGCGTGCTCGCGCCGGATCGCAATGGCCCGGGCCACTCGCCTGGCTTCTCGTTCTCCGCCGTGTTCATAAAAAAGTTTGCTTAGTTCGCTTTCTGAAAGTTCATTGACCAGATCGGCCGCCGTCGGGCTGCCCCGCCGGTCCATGCGCATGTCGAGCGGCCCCTCGGCGCGAAAGCTGAATCCCCGCTCCGGGGTCTCCAGTTGCGGCGACGAGACCCCGAGATCGAGGAGAACTCCATCGACCTGGTCCCATCCGTGTTCTCTGCTGCATGTTTTCAAATCCTTAAAATTCCGTTGCTGCCACTTAAATTTCCCCGGCCATTGAGCCTCCAGCGCCCGGGCCGCCTCTTCCGCCGCTCCGTCCTGGTCCAGCCCCAGGACCAACGCCCCCTGTTCCAACAGCGCGCGCGTGTGACCGCCGCGCCCAAATGTCCCGTCGATCCATCTCTGCCCCGGGCGCACCCTTGCCGCGGCCAGCACTTCAGCCAGCAACACGGGCAGATGCCCTCCCCCACTCCCCCCCACTTCTCCGACCGCCATCAACCCATCTTCCAGCGCCACGCGGGAGCCAGGGCCGGCCTCTTCAATCCCACGAGCTCAAAGGCGTTGCGGCGGGCCAGCTTGACCACCGAGGAGCCGATAATCTCGCCCCCGGCGTCTTTCTCAGCCTCGAATCCGTAAACCAATTGCCTGCGCACAAGACCTTTGATTTTGATTTCCATATTTCTCGTTTTGCCTCCGCGGTTGGATCGACGGGTTGACCGTCGCTGATGCCGTTTTGGGGTGACGAGGAATAAGGCATCGGTTACATCCTCGTCAGTTTCTGGCCCCTGTCGGCATTTGCCGGCCGGGCCCTCGCTAAATCGTGCGGGACAATCATAAGCCAATCGCGCTGAGCGCCTCCTCCAGGGTCATCCTGGCCTCCTGCTTCTTGCTCCAGACCGCTGCGTCCCAAATCTCGAAATGATCCATACAGCCGGCCAACACGGCCTTGCCTTTTAGTCCGGCCCCCTGGCGAAGATTCTGTTTCACCATGATCCGCCCCTGCTGGTCAAAAGTTGTGCTTTGCGCCTTGCTGGCGAGCAGTTCCACGCCCTTGCGCATCGGGTCGGCTGCTTTCAGGATCGAAACCTTCTGCTGGAGTTGGCCCAGCCACGATTCGGGATAAACCTTCAGGCAGTTATCCATCGAGGGGAAAACAAAAAGGCGCGACTCGAACGATTCCCAGCTCCATTCCGACGGCACGGTGATGCGTCCCTTGTCATCAAAAGCATGCTCAAAGGTGCTCGTATAAGATGCAGGCACGTCGGTCGACATATTTTTTCACCACAATCTGCTCTAATTTGCCACAACAACCCACTTTTAAACACCAAGCCTGTCGTCGGGTCAATCTTAATTTGCAAAACAGGGGCAGATTTCAGGACAGGGAAAATGCTGTCATTACGCGAGTTTTGCAGCGAAACTTGACACGACATTGCCCTATTTTGAAATAAATACCAGAATTAACCCATGGCCAAACATCTCGCCACCATCACCCTGATCGGCAACGACAAGGCCGGCGTCATTGCTCGCATCACTCAACTCCTGTTTCAGTTAGGGGCCAACATCGAGGCCATGGAGGAACAGGTCACGCGCGGCCAGTTCAGCATGACCCTCCAGGCTTCGTGGATTCCGGCACGCTTCGATCGACCCGAAATCCAGCGCCGCATCAAGGAGGCGGCCACCGACCTGGACATGGAAGCGAAAGTCCACTTCGCGCCCGCGGGGCCGCATCGGATGGCCATTCTCGTCACGAAAGAACCGCACGTTCTCGAAGGGCTGCTGGCGCGCTCACCCGCGAGTCTCGGCGCGCGGCCCGTGGTTGTCATTGGCAATCGTCCCACGCTCGAGCCGCTTGCCAGACAAAAGAAGCTGCCGTTTTATCATGTCCCTTTTGACGACCGCACCAAGGCTGAGCAGCAGGTTCTGCAACTGCTCGAAAAGCATGAAGTCGATTTCATCGTCCTTGCGCGGTTCATGAAAATCCTTTCGCCCAACTTCGTCTGGCGTTGGAAAAACAAGATCATCAATATTCATCCCTCGCTGCTACCGGCGTTTCCCGGCGCGAATGCTTACCGGCAGGCGTACGAGCGTGGCGTCAAGGTCGTTGGCGTCACCGCCCACTTCGTTACACCCAATCTCGACGAAGGCCCGATCATCACCCAGGAAGTTTTGCACGTCCGCTCCAACGAGGAACTCGGCAGCATCGTGAAGCGCGGGCAGTCACTTGAGACGCGATGCGTTTTGCGGGCGGTTCGCGCCTATGTCACGAAGCGGCTGGATGTGCATTGGGGACGGGTTTACTCCTGAGGCTGCCAAGCCACCTCATGAAGCATGAAGGCCAAACCGAGAGCGAAAAAGCAAATGGGTAATAGCCAAAAGTAGAAAAATGAATAAACGTAGGCCTTTTCAGGCTTGGCCGGATCGTAGACTACTTTGACGGGACGATCGATTTCCCAAGTTGGCCGGGGGTTGCTCCCCACGTCAGAGATAAACTCAATCTTCCTTCCTTCGTTAGTTGTAAAAACCACGATCGGCTTCCAAAGAAATTCTCTATCCTGATTCCATCCTTTGAGATGACCTACAGTCGCGATCGCGCTTTTTAGGAAAATATACTGCGATACGAGGCGAAAAGCCCCAATCCCGAAGAAAAGGACTCCAACAAGATTTGTTAAGTGTGCGCTTATAAATTGAATCATTCCGTCCATGATCAAACGATCACCCTCAGCAACGCCTCCGTATCCGAGAAATCCGCAAAGGTGTGCGTCGGCTTTTCGGCTTCGAGTTGCGCGACAGTGAAGGAACCCGTGGCCACCGCAATCGTCTTCGCGCCAATCGCCTTGCCGCAGGCGATGTCGTGCGGGGTATCGCCGATGATGTAGACGCGCCCGGGAGGAAACTCGATCCCCAGCTTTTCCTTGGCGCGGGCGAGGGCGAACGGCCCGAGTTCGTCCCGGACCGCACTGTCGTCCGCGTAAGCGCCGAACTCGAAATAGTGCCAGATGCCGAGATGCGAGAGCTTCAACCGCGCGCCTTCCCGATGATTGCCGGTGAGCAGGCCCTGGTGGATTTCAGGATGGGCGTGGACAG
>Ga0302320_10023548_pt1 | contig 12086 bp, 6 predicted proteins | sample Bog_T0_3_FD_202130 | JGI IMG/M metagenome (GOLD analysis project Ga0302320, IMG submission 202130) | Peat permafrost microbial communities from Stordalen Mire near Abisko, Sweden - Bog_T0_3 | ecosystem: Environmental > Terrestrial > Soil > Wetlands > Peat | place: Sweden: Abisko, Stordalen Mire...
GAAGCCGCCGACCTCGCGGCGATCTCCTATCGGCTGAGTTCGCTGTCGCTGATCCCCGTCGCCAATGCGATGGACGGCTTCGCCACCAGCCACATGATGACCGAAGCGAACATGCCGGAGCCTGAGCTCCTGCGCGAGTTCCTCGGCGATCCCGCCGGCCGCATCAAGAGCCCGACCGTCGCCCAGGACATGCTGTTCGGCGCCAAGGGCCGCGTGTTCCAACTGCGCCAGTACCTGACCCGGCGCGCCCATGATTTCGCCGATGGCGCGATCGCCAAGCTGCGCGCCTTCCTCGACGCCAACGAGGAAACGATCGAGCACGACAACGCCGGCGGCCTGATCGACAAGTCGCTCGACTATGTGCCCGAAGAACTGCGCGGCCAGTGGCGGCGCCAGTGGCTCAACGCATTCGAGAAGGGCACGCGCCAGCTCGTGCCGGCGCTCGTCGACGTGCACAACCCCGGCCTCACCGGCGGCGTGCAGAACCAGCCCGACTTCCAAGCCGGCTCGGTCGACCATCGCACCCATTTCGTCAGCGAGGTTCCCCACATCGCCCGCGAGGCGATGGCCGAATACTCCAAGCTGACCGGCCGCTTCTACGCCCCGATCACCACCTATATGTGCGACGACGCCGAGACCGTGTTGCTCGGCCTCGGCTCGGTCACCGACGACGCCCAGGCGGTCGCCGCCTATCTGCGCAGCCAGGGCAAGAAGGTCGGCGTCATCTCGATCAAGCTGCTGCAGCCGTTCCCGGAGGCCGAAGTCGTCGCCGCCCTCAAGGGCAAGAAGTCGGTGACCGTGCTCGAGCGCTCGGAAGTCACCGCGCTCACCAGCCTCGTCACCCAGGCGCTGTTCAAGGCGCGCGAGAACGCCGAAGGCGCGCAGCATCCCGACATCCCGGCGCTGCGCGAATCGCCCAAGGTCATCACCGCGATCTTCGGCCTCGGCGCGCACGACCTGCAGCCGCGCCATCTGGTCGCCGCGTACAAGAACATGGAGGAGAAGAACGCCCCGTTCGTCTACCTCGGGTCGCAGTTCTTCTCCAAGAACGCCAGCCCGCACGCGGCGGCGTTGCAGGCGCGGTTGAAGGCGGCCTATCCAGAAACCGAGTTCATGGCGCTCGAATCCGGGCCGAACCCGAACCTGCTGCCGAAGGGCGGCTTCCGCACCCGCTTCCATTCGGTCGGCGGCTACGGCACCATCGCCACCGGCAAGCTGCTCACCGACATTCTCGCCGGCGTGCTCGGCCTGCATTCGAAGGCGGCGCCGAAGTACGGCTCGGAGAAGAGCGGCGCGCCGACCAACTACTACATCACCCTCAGCCCCGATCCGGTGCTGCTGACCAACGCCGACCTCGAGGACGTCGAAATCGTCGTCTCGCCCGACCACAAGGTGTTCAGCCACAGCAACCCATTGCGCGGCCTGGTCGAGGGCGGCACGTTCATCCTGCAGTCCAGTCTGCCGCCGCTCGAAGTGTGGAAGGAGCTGCCGGCGCAAGCGCGCAAGACAATCCGCGACAAGAAGATCAACTTCTTCGTCCTCGACGGCTTCGTCGTCGCCAAGCGTCACGCGCCGCGTCCCGAGCTTGAGACCCGCATGATGGGCATCGCCTTCATCGGCGCGATCTGCGGCAATTGCGATCAGGTGACCGCCGGCGCGCCGGCGGAAGCGGTGTTGAAGAAGATCCGCCAGCAGATCGCCAAGAAGTTCGGCGCCAAGGGCGGTGCGGTGGTCGAAGGCAACATGGCGGTGATCCAGGACGGTCTCGCCGCGACCCAGCGCGTCGACTACAACCAGCCTGAATTCGCTCTCGCCGAGACCGTGGTTGCGGCGCGCGCCGACCGCACGGTCGGCCTGTCGGCCGCGTTCTGCCGCGCCAATTCGTCGGCGGCGCCCTCGGGCTTCCTCGACGCCGAGTATTTCGACGACGTCTACGCCACCGCCTTCCGTGAAGGCGCGATCGCCGAAGCGCCGGTGCTGCCCGGCACCGGCATGTTCATCCCGGCCGGTAGCGCCGCCGGCAAGGACAAGGGCCTGTTCCGGCTGAAGGCGCCCGAATTCCTGCCCGACCTGTGCACCGGCTGCATGGAATGCGCGCTCGCCTGCCCAGACGCGGCGATCCCCAACACCGTGCACGACATCAACGACCTGCTGCTGACCGCGGTCCGCCAGCTCGACATCGCCGAGGGCCAGCGCGAGGCGCTGCGCAATCTCGTCCATCCGCTGGCCGACGCAGCGCGCGCCGTCTATCGGCGCGACAAGTCGCCCAAGCCGTTTCACGAGATCGTCGCCGCTGCGGCCGAAGGCCTGTCGGTCGACAGCGCGGTCCTGCGCGGCAACCTGCGCAAGCTCTCCAATGCGCTCGTCGCGTTCCCGGTCGCCAAGACCCGGCCGTTCTTCGACGCCGCCGAAAGCGCGACGCCGGGTTCGGGCGGCCTGTTCTCCGCGGTGATCGATCCGTGGAAGTGCACCGGTTGCCTCGAATGCGTCGACGTCTGCGGCCCGCATGCGCTGGTCGAGCGCCAGCAAGACCCTGAACTGCTCGACATGATGCAGGCGCGGTTCGAATTCCTGAGCCGGACACCGAACACCCCGGCTCGCTTCGTCGACGGCGCCACCGAACCCGGCGGCGAGACGAAGCGGCTGATGCTCGATCGCCACAACTACTACGCCACCACCGGCGGTCACGGCGCCTGCCGCGGCTGCGGCGAGGTGACCGCGATCCGCCTGGTGACCGGCACCAATCACGCGATCCACGACAAACGGCGGCGCGAACAGATCCGCGAAGTCGAGGACCTGATCGACCAGCTCAACGCCAAGCTCGGCTCGGTGGTCGACACCGCCGACGATCCGCAGCGCAAGCAGCGTATCGCCGCCACGGTCGCGACCTTGGAGAAGTGCCTCTATCTGCTCGAGAGCGGACCGCGCGGCGACGGACCGGCCAGCGCCGTGATCTCCAACGCGACCGGCTGCAGCAGCGTCTACGCCTCGACCTTCCCATTCAATCCCTACACCGATCCCTGGGTCAACAGCCTGTTCCAGGACTCGCCAGCGGTCGCCAAGGGCGTGTTCGAAGGCCTCGGCGCCGACGCGGTCGAGCAGGTGCGCGCGCTGCGCGTCGCCAAGCTCGAGCTCGACGACAGCTACGATCCGCAGGTGCACGACAAGGTGCTGCGCACGTTGAGCTGGACCGAGTTCACGCCTGAAGAGCTGAACCAGCTGCCGACGGTGCTGAGCATCGGCGGCGACGGCGCGACCTACGACATCGGCTTCGGCGCCTTGTCGCGCGTTCTCACCACCTCGACGCCGATCAAGGTCGTGGTGCTGAACACCGGCGCCTATTCCAACACCGGCGGCCAGGCCTCGACCGCCAGCCTCACCGGCCAGGATTCCGACCTCGCCCGCTACGGCGCAGCCCATTCGGGCAAGCAGGAACGGCGCAAGGAGCTTGCGCTTATCGCCGCCTTCCACCCGAACGTCTACGTCGTACAGAGCTGCGCCTCGATGCAGGGGCACTTCCTCAAGCACGTGGTCGAGTTCCTCAACCACAACGACTCTCCCTCCGTGCTCGACGTCTACACGCCCTGCCAGGGCGAGCAGGGGATCACCGATCCGCTCGCCAACCGTCACGGCCGAGTCGCGGTCGAAAGCCGGATGAATCCGCTGTTTGTCCACGATCCGCGCCGCGGCGGCGACCTGCACAGCCGCTTCTCGCTCGAGGGCAACCCCGCCCTCGACAAGGACTGGACCACAACGACGCTCGAATATGTCGAGGACGGCGCAACCCAGCTGATGGACGTCCCGCTGACGCCTGCCGACTTTGCGCTGACCGAAGGCCGGTTCAAGAAGCAGTTCCGCCCGCTCAAGGCCGGCGCTGCGGGCGTTCCGCTGCACGAGTACATCGACCTCGGCCAGGCCGACCGGATCGGCAAGACGCCGTTCGTCTGGTCGGTCGACGAAGAGAAGAAGCTGGTCAAGATCGAGGTTGCTTCGACGGTCGTCGCGTTGGTTGAAGAGCGTCGGCGCCACTGGCGCACTCTGCAGTATCTCGCCGGTCAGGATATCGCCCGGCTCGACGCCAATCACCACCTCGAGCTCGAGACGCTTCGCCACCAGTACGAAGAGGCGGTCGATGCGCGCGAAAGCTCGATCGACTCGATCGCGCAGGCAATGTCCGAGCTCGCCGCTTCCTCAAAGGCGCCGCCGGCAGGCGGCCTGTCCTTGGCGCTCGGCGGAGGCGCTGCGGTGGCGGCCAGACCGTCGGCGGCGCCGGCGGCGGCGAAGTCCAACGGCGCGGCAGTGTCGCTCGCCGAAGAGGACGTCGCCAAGTGCACCAACTGCAAGACCTGCTACCAGGAGCTTCCCGAGCTGTTCGAGAAGACCCGGGTCGTCGTCGACGGCGCGACCAAGGAAGCCGGCCACCTGATCGCCGGCGCGCTCGCGCGCGTCACGATCACGCCCGAACTCAAGAGCAAGATCGCTCGGGTCGCCGCCAACTGTGACGCGGAAATCATCCATGAGCACTGAACTCGCCTCACCCTCGGCCGCCGGTCCGGCGGTCCATGTACGCCTCGATCTCGAGCGCTATCGGCAAGTCAGCCACGCGCTCGAGTCGACCCAAACCGAGGTCGAAAAACTCGAGCACACCGAGGCGTTCGACGTCTTCCAGAAGCAGCTCGGCCTGCTGCGCGCGCGGCTACTGAACAGCCCGCAGTCGCTGCGTCAGGTGTTCATTGACGACGGCCTGCAGGCGATCGTCTGGGAGTTCACCCAGGACGCGCTCGGCGCCAGCTTCACCAAGATGTTGTGGAGCCTGCTACTGCGCGACGACGATATGTCGACGATCTTGCTGCGCTTCATTTGGGCGATGCCGCTCAAGTTCAAGCGCAGGTTCATCACCGCGATCGACGCCCACCTGTCGGACCGCTACCCGATGTTCAAGGGCCTGTCGGAGAACTGGCCGGGCGGCAACTACATCCACCCGTACGTGCGGCCGGCCGAAGTGCGCAAGAACGACTTCGAGCTGGTGACGACGGGATATCTCGGCTACCGCGAACTCGGCTATTCGCTGCGCGAGGTCGACATGTTCGTTTGGCTCGAAGTGCTGCGCGACAAGCAGTGCGAGGACCGGCCTTGCGAACAAGGCGTGTTCGGCGAGGCCAAGCGCAAGAAAGGCGGCTGCCCGGTCGCCATCCATATCCCCGACATGCTGAACCTGATGGGCCAGGGCAAGATCAAGGACGCCCTCACCCTGATCCAGGCGAGCAACCCGCTGCCGGACGTCACCGGCCGCGTCTGCCCGCAGGAACTGCAGTGCCAGGGCGTCTGCACGATCTCGGGCCGGCCGATCGAGATCGGCCAGCTGGAATGGTACCTGCCTGAGCGCGAGCGCCTCGCCCGCGAGGAACGCGGCGAGACCGCTCTCGTCGCGGCGGATTACGTCTCTCCTTGGGAACGGGCCGAAAAGCCGGCGATCGCGGTGGTCGGTTCCGGCCCCGCAGGTCTGATCAACGCCTACCTTCTGTCGGTGGAGGGCTACCCCGTCACGGTGTTCGAGGCGTTCCACGACCTCGGCGGCGTGCTGCGCTACGGCATCCCCGAGTTCCGTCTGCCGAACTCGCTGATCGACGACGTTGTCGAGAAGATCGACGCGCTGGGCGGCAAGTTCGTCAAGAACTTCGTCGTCGGCAAGACGGCCACCCTGCAGGATCTCAGGGACGCCGGCTTCTACAAGATTTTCGTCGGCACCGGCGCCGGCCTGCCCCGCTTCATGAACATCCCTGGCGAGCATCTCAATGGCGTCATGAGCGCCAACGAGTTCCTCACCCGCGTCAATCTCATGCAGGCAAGGCTCGAAGACCACGACACGCCGCTGCCGATCGTGAAGGACAAGAACGTCATCGTCATCGGCGGCGGCAACACGGCGATGGACGCAGCGCGCACTTCCAGGCGTCTGGGCGCCAACGTCACCATCGTCTACCGCCGCACCCGCAAGGAAATGCCGGCGCGCGTCGAAGAACTGGTGCACGCCCTCGAAGAGGGCGTCGAGCTTTCCGTCCTGCGGTCGCCGCGCGAATTCGTCAGCGGCGGCGAGCATCATGTTTGCCACACCGTTGTCGAGGTCATGGAACTGGGCGCGCCCGACGCTTCCGGTCGACGCTCCCCCGTCGCCACGGGCAAGACCGAAACCATTCCGGTCGACCTCGTGATCATGGCGCTCGGCAACGACCCCAACCCAATCATCAAGGACTCGGAACCCCGCATCAAGACGTCGAAGTGGGGCACCTTGGTCATGGACAACGGCGCGGAGACGTCGCTCAAGGACGTCTACACCGGCGGCGACGCCGCCCGCGGCGGTTCGACCGCGATCAACGCCGCCAGCGACGGCAAGGCCGCGGCGGAACAGATCGCGAAGGAAATCCCGTTCAGCGCGGCCCAGATCAAGGACATGGTCGCCCGCGCGGAGGCCTACACCGCGAAGGCGCAGACCCCGTACACGGTCGTTGCCCGGCGCGACATCGCCCAAGGGATCGTCGAGATCACGGTGAAGGCGCCGATGGTGGCCAAGTCCGCCCAAGCCGGCCAGTTCGTCCGCGTTCTGCCGACCCGCAAGGGCGAGCTGATCCCCCTGACGCTGGCCGATTGGGACGCCAAGGCCGGCACGATTACGCTCGTCATCCAGGGCGTCGGTGCGAGTTCCATCCTGATCAACAAGATGCAGCCTGGCGAAACGCTCGAAGGCGTCGCCGGACCGCTCGGCCAGCCTTCGAAGCTGCACAAGTACGACGCCCAGAAGCAGACCGTCGTGTTCTGCGCCGGCGGCGTCGGCCTGCCGCCGGTCTACCCGATCGCGCGCGCGCACCTACGTCTCGGCAATCATGTCACGCTGATCGCCGGCTACCGCACGCAAACCGCGCTGTTCTGGGTCGGCGAGAACGAGCGCGTCGACAAGCTCAAGGCTGAGTTCGGCGACCTGCTCGACATCATCTATTGCACCAACGACGGCACCTTCGGCCTCAAGGGCTTCGTCACGACTCCCCTTCAGGAGATGCTGGACGCGGGCAAGAAATCGAAGGGCCGCGATGTCGCCGAGGTCGTCGCCATCGGCCCGCCGCTGATGATGAAGGCGGTGTCTGAGTTGACCAAGAAATTCGCGCCGATGCCGACGGTGGTCAGCCTCAACTCGATCATGGTGGACGCCACCGGCATGTGCGGCGCCTGCATGGTGCCGGTCACGATCGACGGCAAGATGGTGCGCAAGCACGCCTGCATCGATGGGCCGGAACTGGACGCACACATCATCGATTGGGACAAGTTCCTGCCGCGCTTCAATCAGTTCAAGGAGCAGGAACAACAGAGCCGCACCCGTCACGGCCTCGCCTGACGTTCAACGTCGGCCTGCGAATGAAAGAGGCGTCGATCCGAAAGGACGGACGCCTTTTTCATTTCCGATTGGGCCGCGTCTCGTCCCCAAGTCGGCGCTCGAAAAAGCAAATCCCGCGGGAACGCCCGCGGGATTAGCGAAATCCAGGGATATTCGGCGCGATCAGGCGGCGGTGATGCGCTCGTCGGCCGGCGAAGGTTCGCGCAGCACATAGCCGCGGCCCCAAACCGTCTCGATGTAGTTCCGGCCGCTCGACGCCGTCGCCAGCTTCTTGCGCAGCTTGCAGATGAACACGTCGATGATCTTGAGCTCGGGCTCGTCCATGCCGCCGTAGAGATGGTTGAGGAACATCTCCTTGGTCAGCGTTGTGCCCTTGCGCAGCGAGAGCAGCTCGAGCATCTGGTATTCCTTGCCGGTCAGATGCACGCGCTGGCCGTCGACCTCCACGGTCTTCTGGTCGAGATTGACGACCAGGTCGCCGGTGATGATCACCGACTGAGCGTGGCCCTTCGAGCGACGGACAATGGCGTGGATTCGCGCCACCAGTTCGTCCTTGTGGAACGGCTTGGTGAGATAGTCGTCGGCGCCCAGGCCGAGACCGCGCACCTTGTCCTCGATGCCAGCCATGCCGGAGAGAATGAGAATCGGCGTCTTGATCTTGGTCAGCCGCAAAGCCCGCAAGACTTCGTAGCCCGACATATCCGGCAGATTCAGGTCGAGGAGGATAATGTCATAGTCATAGAGCTTACCGAGATCGATCCCCTCCTCGCCGAGATCTGTGACGTAGACGTTGAAATTCTCCGACTTGAGCATCAACTCGATGCTTTGCGCCGTCGCAGCGTCGTCCTCGATTAGTAAAATCCGCATGTTAAATCCCCAGACTTGCCCTTTAGGCACGCCGCCGCGGAACGCTAACCGCAACCGGGCCGCAAGACGTCCGGCGCAAGGCCGGGGCGCGAACCCGGCCGACTCGACACGCAGAGTGACCAGCAACGGTTAACAAACTGTGATTCACTTGCGCAACCCCTCGCACGGAATAAATCCGTCCAAAAGGGAACGTCTTGATACTTTTGCCTGATTCGCCGCCAGTTTCCTTATAGCATTACATGAACCGTTCAGCCTAAGCGGCACTCTTGATTCATCCTTCTTCGCTGCGGCGCGATCCACCACCGCAGGGGACGAACCTTGCGCGGCCCGACGCGCACAGCGTCGTCTCGCTAACGATTGTTAATGACGCGGGTAAACGAACCGCTAACGCGGAGCCGGCCGGCGACGGATTTTCACGTCTCCGGATCGGCGAGATGCGCACCGCCTGCTTCACGGCTTCATCGCCGCCGCTAACCAATGAGCAACCTTCCTGCGCCATCTTCACGCTGTCTCGTGGCGTTGAATCGTCGGGCGGCTTTTCCCGCCCGTTGTCGTTGTACGGAGTGCGTAATGATGAAATCGCGAGACACGCTCATTCGGCTCAAACGCTTCCAGTCCGACGAGAAGCGGCGGCGGGTCAAGCAAATCGAGGCCATGGTGGCGGAATTCGCGCGCATGGCCGGCGATCTCGACCGGGAAATCGCCAACGAAGAAAAGCGCGCCGGAATCTCCGACCCCCATCACTTCGCCTATCCGACCTATGCGCGCGCCGCCAGCGCGCGGCGCGACAATTTGAAGCGATCGATCGATGAGCTCAGCGGGCAGATCGAGGAAGCCAAAGCCGGCCTCGAAGAAGCCCTGACCGAACTCGCCAAATACGAATCGCTCGAGGGCCGCGAGAAGGCGATGGAACGCGCGCACGAGGCCACGGCTCGCGCCTGAACGCCTGCCGCCAATCGATTGCGACCTGCCGGCCGATGCAGTACACCGGACCGGAGTTCAGCCATCGACGGGGGCGATAGAGACATGGCAAGTCATGACCACGCGGTAACGGCCGACGAATCGGGGGATCTGGCCGCGCATGAATCGACCTACGCCGCGTTCGTCGCGCTCACCGAAGTCGCCGTCGCGCTGCTGCTGTGCATCGTTCTTTGTCTCGTTCTTTGGGGCCTTGAGGGCCATGGCTTCGTCGCCTTGGTCGGCCTGATCGTCGCGTGCGCCGCCGCCGCCATCGGCTCCGTGGCCGGATATGGATGGCGCGCTTTGACGCCGATCATATTCCTGCTCGGGCTCGCCTCTATCGTTCTGAAATAGCGTGGCCCTCGCGGAAGCTGGCCAAGCGCTGACAGTCTGGGACGTCGTCATGTTAATCCAGCATACGCCGGATAGCGCATTGATTTCTGGCGTTTGTATCGCGATTCAGCTATTATAATCAGCATCTTAAGCTGATTTGAAGGCTGTTTTCATGACGAACGCGGTGGGTGAATCGAACGGCGAGGCGCTTAGGCTCGATTTCGACCGCCGCGTGATGCTCCTGTTTCGGGGGCCGGAAGTCACTTCGGACGCCGGTTTGCTCGTCTGTCATGAACTCGACGACGCACTCGGCCTCAGCGCGATGGCGGGCGAGAAGCTCGCGGTCGCCCGAACCGGCAAAAACGGTCTGAGGCTGAAACCGGCCGCCATCTGGGGTAGGTCGGTTTAGTTGCGTGTCAATCAACCGTGGATGAACCAAAATGCCGTCGACCATAGGAATTCTGAAAGAGACGTATGCGGGCGAGAGACGTGTCGCGACCACGCCGGAGGTGGTGACGAAGCTGGTCGGCCTCGGCTTTGCGGTGGCCGTGGAGTCGGGCGCGGGCGACGGCGCCAGTTTCTACGACGACGCCTACGCGGCCGTCGGGGCGAAGATCGTCTCCGCCGACGAAGCGTGGTCGACCGCCGACATCGTCTTCAAGGTGCGCGCGCCGTCGACCGAGGAGGTCGCCAAACTGAAGGAAGGCGCGACGCTGATTAGCTTCATCTGGCCGGCGCAAAACCCCGAGCTGATGAAGGCGCTCGCCGCGCGCAAGGCGACGGTGCTGGCGATGGACGCCGTGCCGCGCTTATTGTCGCGCGCGCAAAAGATGGACGCGCTGACTTCCATGGCCGGCATCAACGGCTATCGCGCTGTCATCGAGGCGGCAAACGCCTTTGGCCGCTTCTTCAACGGCCAGATCACCGCGGCCGGCAAGGTCCCGCCAGCTAAGGTGTTCATAGCCGGCGCCGGCGTCGCCGGTCTTGCGGCGATCGGTGCGGCGTCGGCACTGGGCGCCATTGTCCGCGCCAATGACACCCGCTCGGAAGTGGCGGATCAAGTCAAATCCTTGGGCGGCGAGTTCGTCAAGGTCGACTACGAAGAAGAAGGCTCGGGCGGCGGCGGTTACGCCAAGGTGATGTCCGAAGGCTTCCAGAAGGCCCAGCGCGAAATGTACGCCAAGCAGGCGGCGGACGTGGATATCATCATCACTACGGCGCTCATTCCAGGCAAGCCAGCGCCGCGCCTCATCACCGCCGAAATGGTGCGATCGATGAAGCCGGGCAGCGTCATCGTCGACCTCGCCGCCGAACAGGGCGGCAACTGCGAGCTGACCGAGCCCGGCAAGGTTGTCGTCAAGCATGGCGTGACGCTCATCGGCTACACCGACTTGCCGAGCCGCTTGGCCAAGCAATCCTCGACGCTCTACGCCGCCAATGTGCTGCACCTGACCGAGGAACTGTGCAAGGCCAAGGACGGCCAGATCGTCGTCAACATGGAAGACGACGCGATTCGCGGCTTCACTGTGATCAAGGACGGCGATATCACTTGGCCGGCGCCGCCGCTGAAGCTTCCCGCCCCGCCGGCGGCGGCAAAACCCGCCGCCGCGCCTGTCGCGGCGGCGAAGAAGGGCGGCCACGGCGCCCCCTCCGGTCAATCGTCGCTGACATCGACGCTGGTGCTGTTCATTTTCGGCGCGCTGGCGTTCGCGCTGATCGGCGGCTTTGCGCCCCAGGCGTTCCTCGGCCACTTCACGGTGTTCGTGCTCGCCTGCTTCGTCGGCTACATGGTGGTGTGGAACGTCACCCCGGCGCTGCACACGCCGCTGATGAGCGTGACCAACGCAATTTCCTCGATCATCGCCATTGGCGCGCTCTTGCAAATCGCGCCGCCTCCGGCGCCCGGCCGTCCGGCGGAGTTGATCCTATGGATCGCCGTCGTCGGCGTCGCGCTCACATCGATCAACATGTTCGGCGGGTTCGCGGTGACCCGCCGCATGCTGATGATGTTCCAGAAATAAGGGGGCCGGAAAATGTCTGTCAGTCTCGTCACGGCCTCCTATCTCGGCGCCACCATTCTCTTCATCCTCAGCCTTGGCGGCTTATCCAGCCCGGAAACCGCCAAGCGCGGCAACTGGTACGGCATCGTCGGCATGGCGATCGCCGTGCTGGCGACGATCTTCGGCTACCGCTCGCTGATGTCCGGCGACCAGCCGATCGTAACCGGCAACGGCTACGCCTTCATTGTCGGCGCGATGGTGGTCGGCGGCGCGGTCGGGCTGTGGGCCGCGCGCAACGTCAAGATGACGCAGATGCCGGAGCTGGTGGCGATCATGCACTCGCTGGTCGGCTTTGCCGCCTGCACCATCGGCTTCGCCAGCTACATCGACACCTCGGCGGTGTTTCCGACCCATGCCGAGCACGTGGTCCATGTGCTCGAAATCTACATCGGCGTGCTGATTGGCGCAGTGACCTTCACCGGCTCAGTGATCGCCTTCGGCAAGCTGTCGGCCCGGATCACCGGCAAGCCGGTGCTGTTGCC
>Ga0302320_10023549_pt1 | contig 12085 bp, 9 predicted proteins | sample Bog_T0_3_FD_202130 | JGI IMG/M metagenome (GOLD analysis project Ga0302320, IMG submission 202130) | Peat permafrost microbial communities from Stordalen Mire near Abisko, Sweden - Bog_T0_3 | ecosystem: Environmental > Terrestrial > Soil > Wetlands > Peat | place: Sweden: Abisko, Stordalen Mire...
CGCCATTTGTAATGGTCACCTTCCAGCCAAATCTCAAACAGGTTGTTGAACTGGCGGTTTTCCGCAATGTCCTTCGGGGAAATATGGCAGTGATAGTCGAAAATCGGCTCGTTTTCGGCGTATTTGTGATAAAGCTTGCGCGCGGCCTTCGTACTGAGCAAAAAGTCATCGTGGATGAAGGACATAGGGTTTATTTGCGAATTCAAGCCGGGACCGCCTCGCGCTGATGCGAGGTCTTTTTGTTTTCATGGCTGCCGAGCAACAACGGCTTCATGTGCCGGTCAAACAGGTTTTCGGTCACGTTCCGGGCGATCACCGACTCATGTTTCTTGAGCGCCGCATAATACCGTTCGCCCATTTTCGCAGCCACCTTGAAGCTGACGTGCAGTAACTGCCGGAAACTCGGATTGTAGGCGGGATTCGCCCGGTCGTGGCGCAGCGCCGAGACAAATTGCTCCGAATTCCAGCCGTCCACGGCGGTCGCGGTCGGGAGCTTCTGCCGGTCGATGTCTATCACGGTCGCATAGGGGGCGCAAAATTCATCCACATGTTGAATGGCGTAGGCGTAAATGTCGCGCGCGATTTCCAAGCCGTCCCCGCCGGCTTCCGCCAGACCGATCAATTCCTCCAGCCACGTGGTGCCGGCCGTTTTGAGGTGGAGGCCCGCATCGAATTTTTTTAACGCCTTGCGGATGGGCTCGTAAATCGAAAACTTGTCGCTGCCGGAATGGACGCTCAGCTTCAGCGACGCAGGCAGGCCATACTGCTTGATCGCAAAGGCGATGACCGCCAGGTCATCATTGAATTCCTTTCCGAATTGCTCCAAGTCGCCGGCATAGTCCACTCCTTTGTTAAAGCGGCCGGTGAATTTGGGCGCGATGGTTTGCAACGGGATCTGCTCGTCCGCCAACGCGGCAAGAATCACCAGCAGTTCGGGTGGCGTTTGCGGACTGTCGGTTTCGTCCATCGAGACCTCGGTGATGAAGTTGGCTTCGCCTTTCGCCACGGCAATGTGGCGATAAATCCTGCCCGCATCCTGTACCGCCAGCAAAAACTTGCTTGCCACGCGCTCCACCTCCGCGCGGGAGATGTCCAGGGGATGACCGATGTGCGGAATCGTGAGCCGGCCGGCTAGTTCGGGGTGGCGGTCCACAAAGGCCTTGACTTCGGGGGCCGCGGCGGCTTTACCAATGGTGTCCGCCACGTCAATGGTGAAAAAATCCGACGGGGCGATGAAGCGGTCCACCGTCTCCAACCGGATGTGGTCCGCGTCCACATGGTATGGCTGCTGCCAGCCCAGCGCCTTCACGGCCGCCTCCGCCTCCGCGCGCAAACTGGCGGGATCGGTGCCGATGAAGGTGTGTTCGCGGTTGGACTTATTCCAAACGGGCACCACCTGGGCACCCAGTTCGGTGGCCATCACGCAGGCCCGGAGTTGGGCCCGGCCCTGATGTGCAAAACGGTCGCCCATGCCGAAGGAGAATTTTCCCAGTGTCAGATATTTGCTCATAAATAATGTTTGATTGCGGCAAAGAATAACCGATTTTGATGACTTGGCACCTTGTGTGTTCTGCAATTTTATTTGAGAATAGTGTACCCGAAAATCATTAAAACGGGTGATCACGTCCACCTTGGAGTCTCCCGAGCCACTACTGACCGCCAAAAAAAAGCCCGCGGCTGTTCGTGTGTTTTTGAGGCGGACGATTCTTAACCCTGGGGCCGGATCTTTTTCCAGAGCCAGGCAAATGGGTCGTAAAAGTCGTCCACCACCCGTTCTTTCAACGGAATGATGGCGTTGTCAGTGATAGTGATGTGTTCAGGGCACACTTTCGTGCAGCACTTGGTGATGTTGCAGTAGCCGATGCCCTGTGCCTGCCGCAATTCGGGGAGACGGTCCTCCGTGTCCAATGGATGCATTTCCAGCGCCGCCGTATAAACGAGGAACCGTGGGCCGATGAATTCCTCATGCTTGTGATGGTCGCGCAAAACGTGACAGACGTCCTGGCAGAGGAAGCATTCGATGCACTTGCGGAATTCCTGCACCCGGTCCACGTCCTCCTGCTGCATGCGCCATGTGCCGTCCTCCGCGTCCGGTTTCCGCGGCTTGAATTTCTTGATCTTTTGTTTGACGCGATAATTCCAGGAAACATCGGTGACCAGGTCGCGGATGCTCGGGAACGCCCGCATCGGCTCGATAGTGATGGGTTTGTCGATGGGCAGTGTGTCCATGCGCGTCATGCACATGAGTTTGGGCATGCCGTTGATTTCCGCCGAACAGGAACCGCATTTGCCGGCCTTGCAGTTCCAGCGCACGGCGAGGTCGTTGGCCTGCGCTGCCTGGATTTTGTGAACGACATCAAGTACGACAAGTCCATCGGTGATTTCCGTGGTGTAGTCCACGAACTTGCCGCCGCCGTTGGTGTCAGTTCGCCAGATTCTAAAAGTGACGGTTTTCATGGTGGATGCGTGATGCTGGATGCGTTAAAGCGTCACTTCATTTCTTCAATGACTTGTTTCAGATGCTCGGGCAGGGGTGGGATGGGTTCGCGCCGCAGCTGCATCGTGCCGTTCGTGCCTTTGGAAATGACGGCATTGTATTTCGCCGCCGCCGGGTCCTTGTCCGGGTAATCTTCGCGGAAATGGCCGCCCCGGCTTTCCTTGCGGTCAAGGGCAGAAACGGCGATAGCCTCGGAAACCGTGAGCAGGTGCTTCAGGTCAATCGCCGTGTGCCAGCCGGGGTTGTATTCGCAGTGGCCATACACTGCAACTTTGGCCGCGCGAGCCTTAAGCTTGCCTATGCCGTCCAGCGCGCGGGCCATTTCGTCTTCACGCCGGACAATGCCCACGAGATCCTGCATCATTATCTGAAGGTCTTGCTGCACTTGATAAGGTCCTTCCGCCCCGCTGCCGCCGGCTTGCGCCCCGCGATCAAACGGTTCCATCGCTTCGCGCTGCGCCGCCTCGATTTGGGCATCAATGATCTGGCCGGGTGAATTTTCCTTCGCAAATTTGGCGGCGAATTCGCCCGCGCGCTGGCCGAAAACGATCAGGTCGGAGAGCGAATTGCCGCCCAGCCGGTTCGCTCCGTGCAGCCCCGCCGCGCATTCGCCCGCCGCAAACAGCCCGGGCAGGTTGGTGGCCTGCGTCTCACCGTTTACGCGGATGCCGCCCATCGCATAATGGGTTGTCGGGCCGATTTCCATTGGTTCTTTGGTGATGTCGAGATTCGCCAGCTGCATGAATTGGTGGTACATCGAGGGCAGCTTCTTCTTGATGTGCTCGGCCGCATTCGGAATTTTTTCCTTGATCCATGAAATGTCCAGGAAGACGCCGCCGTGCGGGCTGCCACGACCGGCTTTGACTTCGCGGTTGATGCAGCGGGCCACATGGTCCCGCGTGAGCAGCTCCGGCGGTCGTTTCGCGTTCTTGTCTCCCTGCGTGTACCGCCAGCCTTCCTCGGGATCAGTCGAGGTCTGCGATTTGTAATTATCGGGAATGTCGTCGTACATGAAGCGTTTGCCCTCGTTGTTCCGCAACACGCCGCCTTCCCCGCGCACGCCTTCGGTCACGAGAATGCCCATGACGCTTGGCGGCCAAATCATCCCGGTCGGATGAAATTGAATGAACTCCATATCCAGAAGTTCCGCGCCCGCGTGATAGGCCAGCGACACGCCATCGCCGGTGCCTTCCCAGGAATTGCTCGTGATGCGATAGGCGCGCCCCAAGCCGCCGGTGGCCAGCACCACCGCCTTTGCGTGAAATATCTTGAACCGCCCGCGTTCGCGGTCATAACCCAAGGCGCCGTTGACCCGTCCGCCGTCTTGCAGCAGCGACACAACCGTGTATTCCATGTGGACGCTGATGCCTTGATGAATTCCGTGATCCTGCAGGGTGCGGAGGAGTTCAAGTCCCGTGCGGTCACCCACGTGGGCGAGCCGGGGATAACGATGGCCGCCAAAATTGCGCTGCAAAATTTTTCCGTCCTTGGTACGGTCGAATACGGCGCCCCAAGCTTCGAGTTCGTGCACCCGTGCCGGCGCCTCCTTCGCGTGCAGTTCGGCCATGCGCCAGTTGTTGAGGTACTGGCCGCCCCGCATGGTGTCGGCAAAATGCACCTTCCAGTTGTCGCGGTCGTCGACGTTGCCCATTGCCGCCGCCATCCCGCCCTCGGCCATGACTGTGTGCGCCTTGCCCAGCAGGGATTTGCAGACCAATCCCACCTTCACCCCGGCTGCCGAGGCCTCGATCGCGGCGCGCAAGCCGGCGCCGCCCGCGCCGATCACCAGCACGTCGTATTCAAAAATTTCGTATTTGGTAGCCATGTTAGATTAGAAGTGCCAGCTGTAATCGTGGAGGCGTCCCGTCGCACAGAGGCGGATGTAAACATCCGTGCAGCCCACCCAGACCAGGCTGATCCAGGCCCACATCATGTGTCTCTTGTTAAGGCAGCTCACGCAGTCGTAAGCCTTCGCGCAAGCGGGCGACTTGGTTTTGGTATCCAGAAACCCTCCCGTGAGATGCCGCAGCGAGTGGCAGCCTAAGGTGTACATGGCCAGAAAGAAAGCGTTCAAAGCCATTACCAGCGTGCCCACGCCAAAGCCAAAATGTTGCGCACCCGTTACGTCCGTAAACCACATGCCCTTCCACGCGTCATGCGATAGCAGGGCGATGAACAGTATGGCAAGGTAGAGGAAATAACGGTGGATATTCTGAATGACCAACGGCAAATAACGTTCGCCCAAATAGGACTTGCGGGGTTCGCCGATGGCGCAGTTGATGGGGTCGGCCCAAAACGCCTTATAATACGCGCCCCGATAATAATAGCACGTGAAACGAAATCCCGCCGGCACCCAGAGGATCAAAAAGGCCGGGGAGAAGGGAGCCCAGGCCGGCCACCATCCCGGCAGTGAGCCCAAGTGGTGCGGCGAGGTGCCCCAAAATTCCGGGGAGTAAAACGGCGATAGATAGTTAGCTCCGCCATTTTCGCCGTAAAGCCCGCCATACCAGTAGCTGCACGTGTGGTTGTGGAGATCGGCCACGCCTTGAAACGCCGCCCAAGTTGAATAAACGATAAAGGCGCCAAATCCAAGAAAGACGACGAGCGGCTGCAGCCACCACGCATCGGGCCGGGTAGTTTCTCCGAAACTTCGTTGCTTCGGAAGGGTATCAGCGTAAGCCATAATGGAGCCTACTGTAGATACTCGCCCGCCTTACGTCAACGCGGCGGGAAAAGTATAAGTCATACTACGTGTCTACTTGCTGGCGGCTTATTGAAATTTTTCCGGGGCCGTCCACTCGTTCAGGCCGCGTTCGCCGCCACCCGCCGGCGAGAGACCCAGCCGCTCCAGCGCTTCGCCTACGAGGTAGAGCGAGCCGGTGACCACGATGAAACGCCTGTCTTTAAAGGCGTTTAGCGCATCCTCGAGGCTCCCGGCTGCCGCCGCTGGCAGCCTCGGGCTGGCCGCGCGGAATTCCGCGGCCAGATCCGCGGCGGCGGCAGAACGTTCGCTGGCCACCGGTACAGTGATTACTTCTCCCGCGATGGGGGCCAGGATGGAGCAAATCGCTTCCCATTTTTTGTCCGCCAGGGCGCCAAATATGATTGCCGGGAGGCTGCCGGCATAATCCTTTTCCAGCGTCGAGCGCAGCGCCGCCGCGCCGGCCGCATTGTGCGCGCCGTCCAGGAGGATTTGTTGACCATCCGGCTTTTCCACGAGCTGCAGTCGTCCCGCCCATTGCACGGAGGCCAGCCCAGCGCGGATCGCTGGTTCCCCGGCCGGAATTTGTGACTGCAAGACTTCCACGGTGGCCAGGGCCAGGGCGGCATTGGTTGTTTGGTGGTCGCCAGCCAGGGCCAGGGAGGGCGGTGCCGGATTCCGGGGACGGCGTTGAGAATTCAGGCCGGCCACGGTGGTCAGCGGCGCGTGCTTTTCCTGCGCCACCTCGGCAATGACGGCCAGGGCTGCCGGGTCCTCCGTGGCGGTGATCACCGGCACGCCGGGCTTGATGATGCCGGCTTTTTCGGCGGCGATCTTTTCCGGGGTGTCGCCCAACCACTGCTGATGGTCCAAGGCAATGTTGGTGATGACGCTTGCCAGCGGCGTCACAATGTTGGTGGCGTCCAGCCGGCCGCCGAGGCCCGTCTCCCAGATCACGAGATCACACTCCCGGTCGGCAAAGAACTTCAGCGCCATGACGGTCACCACTTCAAAAAAAGTCGGGTGATGGCCGGCCGGGAATTCTTTCAACCAGGGTTGGATTTCCTGCGTCAGCCCAACGACCTCCGTTTCCGATATCAAAACCCGGTTTACTTGAATCCGTTCCCGAAACGAGACGAGGTGCGGCGAGGTGAACAGCCCGATGCGCCGGCCCGTGGCGCGATAAATACCTTCCAGCATGGCGCACGTTGACCCCTTGCCGTTCGTGCCAGCGACATGGATAAAACGGAGCTTCGCTTGGGGATTGCCGGCCAGCTCCGCAAGTTTGAACGTATTCTCCAGCCCAAATTTGGCCCCAAACAAGCGCAGACCGTAGAGGAATTGGATGGTTTCTGGATAGGTCACAGTAGTTTGTGATATTCTTGCCCGCAGATCGTGTCAGCACCCAAAGTGCTCAGCCGGGTTGCTCTGTTAAAGAAACGTCTTGTCCCGAGGCTGGATACCCGGCTTTCTCCAAGGCGATTAATGTCGCGCCCCAACCGCAACCGATGTCAAGCACCGGCAGGGTGTCATTCGCCTTCAGCAGGGATGTGGCAAGCCGGGAGTTGGCCTGCCACCAAGGATGACACCCGACGCTGGCAAGCGTTTTAAACAACATTTGTCCCGGCATGTTTTTATCCACCGCGCCGTGTGACCAGACTTCAATCATTTGGCCCCCAAGCATAACCAGACTTAGCGCCGAAGGTCGAGCAGGAACCCTGTCGTCCTTTGCGCAATTCATAGACTGTTTCAAAATTCTTCATGGTTAAGGAATCAAGCCAGACGGCGGATTTGGATTCGGATCATGCCGATCGATATTGGCGTCTCGGACAAATCACGGTGCATGTTTTCTGATTTCACGGCGGCGGCTCCGTAATTCCACGGCTCCCGCCGACCGCAATCATTTGTGACTTTACCGGATCCAATCATTGCCACAAACTTCCGGCACATGAATCCTGGACGCCAAAACAACCGTGACCTTGCTTGGTTACTTGCTGGGCTGGTTGGATTGCTGGCGGCTTTTCACCTTGGCCTGGCCATGAAGGGCCATCCGCTTTTTCGCGATCAGCATCTCGGAACCGCATTGCATTACGCCGCCACCCGAATCGACCTTCAGCATACCATTATCCCCGGGTTCAACGCCACTGACACCCCGACGATTCAGGAGCTTCCCTTGTGGCAAGCCGCCTGCGGGCTGGTTTTCAAAGCCTTCGGAACCTGGTGGGGATGGGCGAATCTTGTTTCGCTAGGGATATTCCTGCCGTGTCTGTATCCGCTCTTCCGCATTGCCCGGCAATTCTATGGCGAGCGCGCCGCGTGGTGGAGCGTTTGTGTGTTTCTTGGTCAGGCGCTGGTGTTTTGCTTCGCCGGCGAGGCCAGTACGGATGGCTTCTCGCTGGCGATCACCATCTGGTTTTGGTTCGCGTGCGTGCGGTTGCTTGATGCGCCCGTCATTTGGTTTCTACCTGCGCTCGCTCTGGGTGTGCTGTCCGCGACCGCCAAACTTCCCTTTTTCATGGCGGCGGGCCTGGGCGCGTTGTTTTTGCTATTGCAATCGCATGGCTTCAACCCGCGTAAATTATTCCTGCTTGCCTGTGTCGGCGGTCTGGCTGGCATCCTTTTCCTCGCATGGACACATTACACGGACCGCCTGCAGGCAGGCGCAGAATTTCCCTTCGTTGATCTGCGGCTCGGGGGGAAGCCCACCGACGGCATGACGATGTCTTTCTGGTACTTTGGGGATTTGCATTACCGGCTGAACCCGGCGAATTGGCTGAAGGCTGGCTGGCGTTTTTCCAACGCCTTGTTCGGCAGCTTTACGCTGATTGCCTTGTTCATCTTTGGGTTGACCAGCCGTCGCTCGCATCCAGCGGCGAAATTCTTCCTTGCTGGGGCGGCGTTGACGACCCTTGTGTTCACGCATCTCGTTCTGCACCATTACCATTATTACCTGATGTTTACGCCGCCGGTCGCGATACTCATGGGTGCGGCGTTCACGGACGCGGAATCTTTCTTAACCCAACATGGCATCCGGCCCAGGTTGGTGACTGGCGTGGCCGCGATGCTTTTGCTCGCAGGCTTGTTGCAAGGGTTGTTCGCGCTCAAGGCGTTTTCCATCGACCGCTATCCGGGCCAGATCGCGGATGCCATCCTTCGCCACACTTCCCCGCAGGATAAGTTGATGCTCATCAACGGCGGGTGGGGCGGGGAACAATTGATACGTACCGGGCGCACCGGGCTATCCATCTGGAATATGGATATTTTTGGCGATGCCTCCAGGTATGCGCGGTTGAAACAGCTTGGTTACAACCGGCTGGTGATCATTAGTGAATCGCCGTTTCAAAATGCCGTTCAAATCGTAAATCCCGGCCAGACCGGCATCCCTCGTCAGATGGCCTATGACGCCCTGTCCGCCACGGTAGAAAAATGGCCGACGATTTATGCCACGGACGACATCATCATCAAGGACATACCGTGAGGCAAATATTCATTTCCGCTGGTGGTAATCACCGCGGCTGAAATATTTTTCCAGCCAGACATAGGCGCAGATGAAAAAGTAGCGGCTGCCCATTTCCTTGATCTTTAATTTCGGCACGCCAAACCGGCGATTGCGCCAGGTAATCGGCACGACCGTCCAGGAATAGCCGCGTACGATGGCTTTGAGTGGAATCTCCACCGTAAGGTTGAAGTGCGGTGCAATCAGCGGCTCACAGCCTTGGATGACATTGCGCCGGTAAGCTTTGAATGCGTTGGTGGTGTCATTCAAAGGCACGGCGAAAATGACGCGTATGAATAAATTTGCCATCCGGTTTACCAGCAACTTCACCTTTGGGTAATCAATGGTCCCTCCGCCCTTGATGAAACGGCTGCCGAACACACAGTCCCAGCCTTCATTCAGCAGCTTCCAATAGTGCACGGCATCCCGGGCATCATCCGACTCGTCTGCCATCATGATCACCACGGCGTCGCCTGAGCAGTTGCGCAGACCGAAGGTAATGGCACGGCCGAAACCGTGTTTCCCCGCATTCTGGAGCGGACGCAGCGTGGGAATTTTTGCCTGCAACTTTTGCAGCAATTGCCAGGTGCCATCCTTGCTGCCGTCGTCCACCACCACTATTTCGTGCGGCACCTGGTTTAACGAAAGTTCGACATGCAAATGTTCGACCGTCGCCGGCAATGATTCCTCCTCGTCCCGCGCAGGGATCACCACCGAAAGCAATTTCAGCGGCAACGCGCTTGAATTGGGGGCGGGCGAGGTCATTATTCTGCTAAATCGGTTTCAAATGGGTATGCAGGTGTGCCGCCGCTATGAAACCCTTGAACAATGGATGCGGCTGGTGCGGCTTGCTCAGAAATTCCGGATGGAACTGGCTGGCGATGAAAAAAGGATGGTTCTTAAGCTCAATCACCTCCACCAGTTTGCCGTCAGGCGAAAGACCGCTGAACACAAAGCCGGCATTTTCAAATTTTTCACGGTAGGCGTTGTTGAATTCGTAACGGTGGCGGTGGCGCTCATGGATCACGAACGAGCCATAAAGCTGGCCCGCCTTGGAACCCACCACTAGCTGGCACGGCTGCGCTCCCAGTCGCATCGTGCCGCCTTTCTTCGTCACCCGTTTTTGCTCGTCCAGCATGGCAATCACCGGGTTGGGTGTGCCCGGGTCAAATTCGGTCGAATGCGCCCGGTTCAATTTCAAGACGTTGCGACCAAACTCGATGGTGGCAATCTGCATGCCCAGACACAGGCCGAGATAAGGAATCTTGTTTTCGCGGGCATGTTGTGCCGCGGTAATCTTGCCTTCTATACCGCGTTCCCCAAATCCGCCCGGGACCAGAATCCCGCCCAGCCCTTTTAGAGTATTCGCGGCGCCATGCTTTTCAATGTCCTCGGCGTCGATCTGGACGATCTCCACCCCGCAGTCGTTCGCCACACCGCCATGGATGATGGCTTCATACACCGATTTGTACGCATCTTGCAGCCCGATATACTTCCCCACCACCCCCACTCGCACGCGATGCTGCGGGGCAATGAGTTTGCGGATGATTTCCTGCCAGTGCGTCATGTTCGGCGCCGGCGTGGTCAGGTGCAGCAACCGACAGACCAACTCGTCCATCCGTTCGCGCTGGAGCATCAGCGGCACTTCGTAAATGGAATGGTCCACGTCCTTTTCCTCGATCACCGCCTCGTCCGGCACATTGCAGAACATGGAAATCTTGTGGCGTAGATCCTTGTCGAGGGGCCTTTCGCACCGGCAGACCAGCACATGCGGCGTAATGCCAATTTCACGCAGCTTTGCCACCGACTGCTGCGTTGGCTTGGTTTTCAGCTCGCCGGCAGCCTTGATGAACGGCACGTAGGTCACGTGCATGAAAATCGCGTTGTTGTATCCCACCTCCAGGGCAAATTCGCGGATGGCCTCCAAAAACGGCAGTCCCTCAATATCCCCGGTGGTTCCACCGATTTCCGTGATGATCACATCCGCCTTCGACTTTTCAGCCAGCAGATGTATGCGGTTCTTGATTTCGTCGGTGACATGCGGTATTACCTGCACCGTCTTGCCCAGATATTTCCCCTCCCGCTCGTTGTTGAGCACGGTTTGGTACACCTGGCCGCTTGTGAGGTTGTTGAGCCGGGTCAGTTTGACGTTGGTGAACCGCTCGTAATGGCCCAGGTCCAGGTCGGTCTCCGCACCGTCATCCAAAACATATACCTCGCCGTGCTGGTAGGGCGACATTGTCCCCGGATCCACGTTCAGGTAAGGATCGAACTTTTGCAGCGCAATCTTGAGGCCGCGATTTTCAAGCAGCGTGCCCAGCGCCGCCGCGGTCAAACCTTTGCCGAGCGAACTCACCACGCCACCGGTTACAAATATGAATTTCATTAAAATTTAATCTTTTACCGCGAACGGTCCCGGATGAACCCGGTTCGAATTACCTGGCCACGGATAACATGGCTTCCACCCGCCCCACGTCTTCCGGCACATCCACCCCCACACTGTCGTAATCCACTTTCATCACGGAAATGTACATGCCATTCTCGAGCGCCCGCAACTGTTCGAGCTTCTCCGCATTTTCCAACGGCGACACCGGAAGCGTCACCAGCCATAGCAGTGTCTCGCGCCGGAATCCGTAAATGCCCAGATGCTTCAAAAAAGGAAACGCCGCCAACTGCTCGTGTTCCGGGCGGCTGGCGGCCTCGCGCAAATACGGAATTGTGCGACGCGAAAAATATAACGCGGCCCCTGCCGCGTTGACAACGACTTTTACAACATTCGGATTGTCATAATCCGCGGCTTGCTTGATGGGTGTGGCCGCCGTCGACATTTCATGCTGCTCCAACGCCCCAGCCACCTGGTCGATAACCGCCGGATCCATCATCGGTTCATCGCCCTGTATGTTCACCACCGCGTCGCAAGAAATCCTCCGGGCCACTTCCGCAATGCGATCCGAACCGCTGGGATGATCCGCCCGCGTCATTTCCACCCGGCAAAATTTCTTTGCCTCCGCAAAGATTCGTTCATCATCCGTGGCCACCACCACCTCACTCAGGTATCTGGCTTTCAAGCATTGCTCGACTACGCGCTGTATTAGCGGTTTGCCCGCAATCAATGCAAGCGGTTTGCCGGGAAAACGGGTCGAGGCAAAGCGGGCCGGGATGATGCCGATGATGTTCACGCGCCGTATTAAGCCATAGCCTGCGGCCTTCAAGCAAGCCGCGAAGGCGTTCCAGCACTGATCGCCAATCTGCCGGCGGCCGTTTGACAACTTTTTGGCAAATGGTCAGCCCGCCAAGGTCACGATGGAATGATGAAATTCGCCAGCTCCGCAGCAAGGGGGCACGGCTGATTCATCTGGAAGGCATAAGTATGCCCTGGGTTGTTTGGTTG
>Ga0302320_10023550_pt1 | contig 12085 bp, 8 predicted proteins | sample Bog_T0_3_FD_202130 | JGI IMG/M metagenome (GOLD analysis project Ga0302320, IMG submission 202130) | Peat permafrost microbial communities from Stordalen Mire near Abisko, Sweden - Bog_T0_3 | ecosystem: Environmental > Terrestrial > Soil > Wetlands > Peat | place: Sweden: Abisko, Stordalen Mire...
AGCTTACAAAGTCTAACAAAGTTATGACGAGTAGGCTTTTTTCTGCGATTAAATCGAAAAACTATTACTTCAGAGACGACGAAAGGAAGAGAAGTGGTAGAAATAACTGTCGAAAGCAGCCTGTAGAAAGAGAGTTAATCTCAGTGTCTAGAAGTGACTTCGATGACCGCAACCTTACGTTGGGAGAGAAGGGAAGGGTGAAGTTGTTGATAGGATTCGCGGAACTTCTAAAATTAAATGCCGCCAGATCTTGATCAAATAGATACCTAAAAGGGGTCGTTAGCATGGAAGATATGACCGAAGGAGCGGCAAAAGTAGTCCGTAGCTGAAATTCGGAGATAAATCCGTGAAAGACAGCAAAGACGAAGGGTGAAGGCCAATTCTGTACTTTATCTGCGTGATAGAAAAGGAGGAGATGTACCACTATGGCAGGAGACTTACAGAATCTGTCCTACTCGATCTTTGACAAAGCTAGGTACGTTTACCAGAGGAACTGTAAATTTGTTATTTGATTGAAAAGTTGGAGTACGAGATGTCGAAGGTGGAAGAAGTTAATGTTGTCGGAGGCCGAGAGACGCGCTTTTGATAAACAAAGACTCGCTCGCTTCCTTAATGTTTTTACTAGGTACACTACGAAGCTAGAAACTCGCCAGATTTTCCTCTGATCAACATTTAGTGGAATAGCTTCTTCTTGGATTTGACAAAGAAGCAGGTACAGCTTGCAGAGAAAACCTTCGTCACGTCAAGCTCTTCTATCACAAAACAACACTTGAGTTAAGAACTCTTGCATTACAGGTAACTCTATCAAGAGCAGGGCAAATGAATAATAATACAAACTCTTGAGTCCTATTCCTCCTCTACTGTATTATAATGAAGCTGCTGCAATGAGAATGAACGGAACTCCAAACAAAGCAATACCTGTTAGACCATTCTGGGCATGCATGAATTTGCAAACACGATCATCCAGACCCACTCGCCCAATGACCATATACTCATCTGCTTATGAACTATTGTGGAAGTCTGGTATAGCCGTAGCTCTTGTCCTCGCCCTTTCTGGTGAATCGCTCACGAAGGGCAGTGACACCATAGCTGACGCCAAGGACTGCTACAGTTAGCAGTTGCTTACGTAGAGCGAAACGGAGACACCTACAAGTCTGACCAAGGGCAATGAATCCAGCAGCGTAGCCGACGACATGTTCCCAACTGACTTGCTTATGATCAAGGAAATAGTAAGAGAATTTGTCGGTGACGACATAACCAACGAATGCCCAGCCAATGTATGAGCCGAGGAGGACAGTGAAACCGGTGACATGGGACCAAATTGGCTGTAGTAGATCATCAATACATTGGATATGAAGTGGTTTGGGCTGGTAGACTTACATTAGGACGTCTGACACTGCTGAAGAAGAGAGTCTCGACCAAAGCAATGAAGGAATTGAAGCCAAACTTATTGAAGACGTAGAACACACGGAACCAACCGTGATTGAAGATCTGATCAGCTGGAAGGATGTCAGCAACAGCAAAGATCATATGGTGATATATATGCCCTTACCTGGAATGGTTGTCTTTCCTTGAGGAATGAGGAATCCCCAGTGGATGAAGCTCACAAGGAGAGGAAAGGTTGTAGCAGCATAGTAGAAAACACTGAAGAAGTATTTGTTCTGTGTGGCAGCATTCTGGCGAGGTGGCGACAACATCTTTTGGAATCTGGTGGCATGGGATGGGGGCTGGCTGCCGTGATGTGGGTAATGCAAGTGCATGAAGGTCCAAGTCTACGAAGGATGTTAGCAATCCCTCCAGCTCCCGCAGAGGCGCAAACAACGCAAATACTTACAAAGGCAAGCCAGTGGTAGAGAGTCTCAGTGCCGTAGGTGATATTCGCGAAGTTGAACAGGACGAGCCATCCATGATCATTGTGCTTGAGTTCATAATCAAGGATCATAAGAGAGCTGACCAGAAGAGAGAATGCTGAAAGGCCTCGGAGACCGACCAAGGAATTCTGGCTGATGCTAACCCATGGAGAGTGGCAGACACGCAAGAAGATGGGCTGCTACGGATTAGTCTGTTGCTATCAACGGATGCGAGCACGATACTTACATGATCATCTCTCTTGTTGCTATTAGAGCTGTTATTATCTTTGGGAAGTAGAGCAGTGGAGGAAGACATTTCATGAATGTGATGTTGGAAAAGAAGGGAAGTTGGTACAGTTTTAGGTGAAGAAGTAAAGACTTTTGAGGGCCAAAACGAAGAAGTTGATGAACGATTGTCACAGCAAAATCGCACGATACGATGATGTTGGGATGTGATGGTCTGATGTTGAAAGAGAGAAGAAGAAAGACGGAAGAAAGACGGAAGAAAGCAAATAAGTTATTGCCCTTGTTTTGTGATTGAGGAGGCAGGAGCAGGAGAGTACTTGGTCTTTCTGTATTTGATAACTCCAAGGACCAAGGGAAGCAACGAAGTCTGGCACCATAAGAGCAAATGATTGGAAAGTTTGAATAATTTCTGAACCGAAAGAGCAATTGAGACACCATATTCAGATCCCATCATTGATGGATTGCAAAGGAGCAATGACGAGCTACCTAGGTATGAAAGGATGAACGTATTAAACATTATCGAATACATGTGAGATACATTATTTAAAATACCTAATAAACACAAGCACCGTAGATGTTTAAATATTTTGAACGAGAAACTATGCTGGAATAGCGTGTCATTGTCTTGTGAAAGGTTTGGTGTTGTGGTGTGAAATATACATTCTGAAATGTACTCGGATAACCTTAATTGCATAAAAGGCTCGGCACAATTACTGTACCCGTTAAGCATAACTTTAATGCTTACCTTCAATGTGTCCAGAACCACGTCGGAAGTTGTAAGCAAATAATCTGTCCTCCAGACCGCGACAACTTCATTCAAGCCTACCCTTGACTCTCCTCTCGACAACATTTTACTCTTGGTGAAGCTTCGGATTGGGTTAATATCGATCAGGCAATTACATATTCGCACCTAATAAGAGCTGCGAATTGTGCCTCCGCAAAGTGCCCCTTCTGAAAGCTACCACAACTTCCCAACCTTCTTCCAGTCCATCATCATGTTATCTGCCCTCCAAAATCCTCGCCAAGCAGCGGCGCAACTGCTGAATTTTGCACTTATTCTTTCCACCGCATTCATGATGTGGAAAGGTCTCTCCGTCTTCTCGGATTCTCCCTCCCCAATCGTCGTTGTCCTTTCTGGCAGTATGGAACCCGCATTCCAGCGAGGAGACCTGTTGTTCTTATGGAATCGGAATCTTCTTGGGGAGACGCAGGTCGGAGAAATAGTGGTATACGAAGTGGACGGCAAGCCGATCCCAATTGTCCATAGAGTGGTGAGGAAATTTGGTTCTGGGTAAGCTACCGAGTCCTGGGCAGTGGAGTGGCTAGCAGCTAATCTTGGACTATAGAAAGGATGCAAAGTTATTGACGAAAGGAGATAATAATAAAGCCGATGATACCGAGCTCTACGCAGAAGGACAGGACTATATACAGCGGAAAGATATTATTGGGAGCGTGGTGGCATATATTCCTTTCGTGGGATACGTTACCATTTTACTGAGCGAACATCCATGGTTGAAGACGGTAATGCTGGGTATGATGGGTCTCGTGGTGGTTTTGCAACGAGAATAAAAGGAAAGGCTATGTTGGTTTGGGCAGCAGGCGTTCGGGATGGATACCCAGGCATTGTATGATAGCTATTTGGATGATATTTCTGAATTGGGATGGGACCATCTTAAAGCTTGCATATCCCTATCCCAATGATTATCCCTACAAAGTAGCCCTGCAAGATGCTCTGCGGCCGAGACTGTCTCGAATGAAGTTGAAAAGGACCAGCAAGCCATTTTCCCGGGGGGGTTGCATATTCATAAACTCAAGATTTTCTTTCCACACCGCGAGGGGCACATTGATTCCATTTTTACAGTTCTTCAGTTTTTGGTGACTTCATGATTCCATGTGTGGATTCCATTCCACAGTTACATACACATTATGCATCTCAGCCTCGTCTCTGCCTAGCGAATTGTTGTTGACAGGGGTGCGGCTGTCAAAGGCAGGTCGCCCTTAAATTCTGTAACCTTCAAACGCCCTCTTCCACAAAACAACCTCAAACAAGACGCTTCAAGATACTTAAAAGAGGTCTGCCAATCCTGATTTAATCATTTGGAATTTTAGTCCGCGTAGATTTACCACTACCAAGCGTCCAAAACTCACTACAACATACCCCGCCTTCCCTTCATCTTTACCCCGCTGCTACCTTCCTGTACCCCCATCACTATGTCTGGAGCAAAACGAATCGCGAAGGTTAGATACTAACCCTTGATATCATATGAGATAGTTTTTATATGCTGACTGTAGTCGACAGGAACTGGGAGAGAACACCGAAAGCCCTCCACCAGGCATCACTGTCAGCCTTGCAAACGAGTCGGATGTACACAAATGGAACGTCGTGTTAGATGGACCTGAGAACTCTCCCTATGTTGTTCGTCACCCTGCTCTGCTCTGACCGGATCTGCAAAGCTAAGTACCATCAAATAGGGCGGCAAATTCCACCTCCAAATGGTTCTTCCTACAGAATACCCGTTCAAAGCACCCGTTATCAACTTCACCACCAAGATCTACCACCCCAACGTTACCTTCGACGAGAAGGGATCAATATGCATTGGGGTCTTGAAGACGGAACTCTGGAAACCATCGAACAAGATCAGCTCTATTCTGACTGCCATCCAACAATTGCTTGCCGAACCCAACCCAGATGACCCACTAGAAAATACCATTGCAGAGCAGTTTAAGACCGACAGGAAGGCGTTTGATAAAGAGGCAAAGGATAACTCGAAGAAGTATGCAGGTGCCAAGTAGATCGGGGATTGGATCAGGGGGTGGAATCCGGGAGCGGAAGGGACATGGAAAACCCGATTTTGCTTTTGCTCATGTCGGCAACAGCATTGAGATTGGGAAGATCGTCATTATCAATTGCCGGCGGCGTTAATGAGGGTTATAGACTGCATCTTTATTTTTTGTTATTAGCACAACGCAACGCAAGACATGGGCTTGCATCCGAAACAGCCACTTGGAAAAAGCACGACCATTATTTCCTGATATGACCCTGTTTACTCTTTTGTTTTCGTGTGGTGAAATTACTGAAACAACAAAAGTCCAAATTTGACAACTCAAAGTGGGATTGTTGACCTTGGCCCGTCATGTGAGATATGACTGTTCTTTTTTTGGGATGAAATCTTCCCGATTAGATTGTTGATGCGGTCTTGGAGTTGTCTAGAGCGCGCGCTTAGACATAACAAGATTCGGAGTAAACTTCTCTTTACAGTTCTAGTAGGTAGGGTTCTAGTCCAAGCAAAGAGAGCATAAATAATATAAATAATATAAATAATTTAGTTAATATGATTATGATATGATTATGATAATGACGAGATTCAGGGGCAAAAAAAAAAGAGACAAAGAAATAAAGTAAGGTAAAGTTAAATGTAGCTAGCTATGTGCATTTGTTGCACTGCAGGCTTCTCTTCCTCTAATCGCGAATTAAACAATCTCCTTCCTTCGATGCCCTGCAGAAAAGTAAGCCTCGGTGCATGAAGGGTAAATGATACATCACCATGAACGCCATTTATGAATAAGATTGGCTGGCCTTGGAAAAAAAAAAAAAGGAAAATCATAATAAAGAAATAAATTAGCAAAAGTAAGAAAAAAGTCGAAGCCTCCCTAGCTTGGACCACCTAAACAAATCGTTCGGAAATCCTCCTAGCCAAAATAGCTCTTTTTGCATATCTGCGACGAAACCTTCTATGTTCCCCAATGCCAATGCCAAAACCGCTCCATCCCCGGAACACCTCGAAAACCGTCCGATAGAAAACCCGTTGACCTGCTCCCCCCCCTCTAACAACAAAGTCGTACCACCACCACCAGACGCGACGTCCCTTCATTCATTTTCTGCATGTCAGCACGAGAAACGGCAAGGATTCGCGGGCCACCATCCAGGTCAAATCCTGGAGAGGTGCAGTGGAAGCAGACGCTGACGTTGACGTTGACGTCGGCATTTGGATGTGGAGTGGATTTGGGACTTCATTAATATGCCCATGATGTTGACTCTGGCAAATGGAGGATACAATGGCGTCGAGACTGCGAACACGAATCCAGCCGATGTCAACAATAGCAATGTCAAGCGTCAGCGGAGCATGAAATTCAGTCTTTACCCTGCAAGACCTCGAACAGCTTCAAAGAGCTCCGATACCTCCGGTCCAAGATCACCTACAGCATCTACGCCTCAACATGTAGACCAGTCCCGGTACGATTCCTTCACAACTCAACCCTCTGTCCAACCAAGGCCCAATACTTCACACCATCCACCAACAAATGAACAATACCGATCGTTCACGGCTCCGCCCAACCAACATGTTCTCCACAAGAGGCCGTCTGAGGCCTCGAGACTTCGACAATTGAACAACAGCTATAGATCCCAATCCTCCAATGGACGGCACACCCCCGAACAACCAGTCGATAACTTCTCGAGACCACGACAACCAAGTCTACGGCGGCGGAACGAGTCCCCAAACCCAACTACTCTTCTGCAGAGCTCAACATACGTCCTCGAAGCTTACGACGAAGAACAGACCTCTGCCAACAACAACAACAACATGCTTGGGCGTAGCACAAGGGATCGGGGGTTCTCGACATCCTCTTCCCAATCTGTTGCTAATTCATATTCATCTGCACCATTACGTCCTTCGGCTTCAATCCCAGATTACCACTCTGCGGACTCAATGTACTCGCGGCAGCGGAATCTAAGTAATGCAAACTACAGACCGAATAGGGGAGTGCCGAGGACGGAGAGTAGACCGGATAGCAACTACTCTGCACACAGACGGGATCCTATACCACGGCCGACGGGTTATGATGGCGAGGAAATACGGGCAAGCTTTAGATCAGCTCTGACGACTAATTCGAGTTTCCTTGGCACAAGTGGGACCGAGAGAAGCAGTGTGGTGACAAAGAGCAGTTCTACGTCCATATTTGGAAGGGATGAGGGCATGAGTGTGGACGATGCTATTGGCATGTATGAAAGCGGTTTCCAGGACTCTGGAGTAGAGGACAATTACGACACCAGACCGGACACGGCAGATTCGCAAGAGAAGAGAATATCTAGACTCGAGGAGGCTATTAATGATTCTCTTCCGTTACCGGCAAGAACAAGTATTCGTGAATCAACAGCATTCTTTCAATCTAGAATGCTGCAGACGCCGAGTCCTTCGCATACGCCAGAACCGTCTCTCGAGGTCCAACCGGAAATGTCCCAGACGTTGGATGGTAATTTGGATGTTCGAGAGCCCTATGGAAAACCGACAAGCCGCCCACCGACTCGTATGCCTGAGCCTCAACTTGATGAATCTCGAGATAGGTATGGCTTCCGGAAGAAGACACAATATATCTCCCTGGAGCAATATAATGCATGGAATGGGCCTTATACTGAATACCTGATTCGACGGAGAAAGAAATGGGTAGCTATGATGAAAGACAATGGTCTGATCTCCTCCAATCCCACCAAGTTTCCTCAGAAGTCCACGAAAGTCAAGCGTTTTATCCGCAAAGGAATACCTCCAGATTGGAGAGGAGATGCATGGTTCTATTATGCTGGGGGACCTGCCATGGTAGCAAAGCATTATGGTGTCTACGACGATTTGATTCGGCAGGCTGCAGCTGGAGGTGTCAACGAAACTGATGATGAAATAATTGAACGTGATCTTAATCGAACATTTCCTGACAATGTCAAATTCAAGCCCGATCCTGCTCCAATTCCGGAAGGCGAAGTGAGGAATAGTACGAGAAGTATTGTGGAACCGGAGACCCCGATTCTCCAATCTCTTCGTCGCGTCTTGCAAGCATTCTCGATATACAATCCAAAGATTGGCTACTGTCAATCCTTGAATTTTCTGGCTGGACTTCTTCTCCTTTTCATGGATGAAGAGCGGTCATTCTGGATGCTCAACATAATAACCCGAGTCTACCTTCCCGGCACGCACGAAGTGAATCTTGAAGGCGCTAATGTGGATCTTGGAGTTCTCATGATGAGCATCAAAGAATCGATGCCACAAGTCTGGGCTAAAATTGGAGGGGAACTTGACGGTACCGCTGGGTCTGACAAAGTGTCTATGCGACTCCCACCAATTACACTTTGCACCACAGCCTGGTTTATGTCCTGTTTTATTGGCACTCTACCTATCGAGACCACTCTCCGGGTATGGGATTCTTTCTTTTACGAAGGATCGAAAACGCTTTTCCGTATCGCTTTAGCTATCTTCAAAGTCGGGGAGCAAGAGATCAAAGCCGTTTCGGACCCAATGGAGATCTTCCAAGTAGTTCAAACCATACCACGACGATTGATCGATGCGAGCGCACTTATGGAGGCTTGTTTCAAACGAAGAAACGGATTCGGACATATAAGTCAAGAGACAATTGAAGCCCGAAGACAAGAGAGAAGGGATGGATATGCCCAGGAAAGGGCTATTGCTAATGGAGAGCTTCCACCACCAACAAAGAATAAACTGTTCTCGAAAGCTTCAAGAAGAAAACTTAGAGCAGATTGATTCAGATAGAACTGATTAGGGAGTCTATATTTGGAGCGCTGTAGTATGGATAGTATTATGATAGTTTTTGCGTACCGGTCATCTTAATGAGGTTATGATTGAAGCATAAAAAAACTTGAACGGCCGTAGAAATAAACAATGGCGACTATAGAGAAAATAGGAAAACTAAATTATTGGACACCCGATTATAGAAGATAAAGTGAAATACTTTCTCGAAACTCATCTGATCTTCAATTATCACGACAGTAAGTGATCCTTTTCCCCCCTGTCAATCTCGTTGTTCTGCCAACCATCTCGTCAATAAGAAAGTCGGCTCGCATCGCCATATCGCATCGCAACACAACGACAAACGAAAAGAAAGGAATACATATCCCACTATTCATCGGCCATATCCCTTTCTTCCTTCAACAATGGAGCTCCCTTCTAAATCCCAGGCTGCACTTTTCCAAGTTTACTTGCGATTACGACCTCCTCCAGCAACATCGAATCAACTCTACCCAAGCCTGTCAACACCAGACCGATTCCTCACCGTCGAAGAACATACAGAGGATGAATCGCCTACGCACATTACCTTGAATCCGCCGAATGACAATCGTCGCAGAGCAGTTGAGAAATTTGCCTTCACGAGAGTATTTGAAGAGGATTCGTCACAATTGGATTTATTTCATGGAACTGGTGTATTGCCTTTGGTAGAGGGTGTTTTGGGACCGCATGGCGGTGATGGGAGAGATGGATTGCTGGCTACTCTCGGAGTCACTGGCTCTGGAAAGGTTTTTCTTCTAAGAGTTCCCTTTACAGGTCAAGTACTAATAGTTTGCAGAGTCATACTATTCTTGGTTCTCGAAATCAACGCGGTCTCACACAGCTAGCACTAGACGTCCTCTTCCGTTCGATATCCTCGAATATCCTCGATGTCAACACCACCAGCTCTCTGCACGCCACAGTTGCTGCATCTGACCCTTCAGAGGCACAAGTCATGTCGGCCCAGCAATTCCTCGACACATTCTACAACGACCCCTCTGCCGCTTCACGAGCCAGCTCCCGAGCCCCCACGCCAATGATCGTAGGGCCCCCCTCACTCCACCCCACCTCCAAGATGCTGTACCCATCCATGTCAGCCCTCAAAGTCCCCGACAGTCCTAAAAGTATCAGGATAGTACAGCCGGAAGACGACGATAGTTTTTTCCAAGCGGAGCAAGAAAAGAAGGAATTGCTAGTTGCGATTCCTTACATCCCCTCCTTCATGCAAAGTACTGCTGCGCGAGCTAGAAAATACATTACTAAAACTCCTACTAAGGGCGAATCTTTCCATTCTTCCGCGGCTCCTACTCCCCAACGACGAAATCTACCGCAAAGACCATCCGTATTTCCTCAATTACCGGATATTGGCGATGTGACGGTTATGGCAGATCAAAGTGCTGAATATGCTATACTGATCTCGATGTATGAGGTTTACAATGATAGGATTTTCGATTTACTGACTCCAGCTTCGGCCAATAAATCAACAAAAGAGTTCAGACGAAGACCATTACTATTCAAGCCAACCGAACAATCGCCGGACCGAAAAGTCGTTGCTGGGTTACGCAAGATTATTTGTGGAAATATGAGGGAAGCACTAATGGTTCTCGAAGCAGGACTTCACGAACGACGAGTCGCAGGCACGGGATCCAATAGCGTGTCTTCCAGGTCCCACGGCTTCTTTTGCGTAGAAGTCAAGAAGAGGCGAAGATCAAGGATTCTAGTTCCATGGGGTGGAAGTGCTCTTACGATTGTGGATTTAGCGGGCAGCGAGAGAGCGAGAGATGCTAAGACTCAAGGTGCTACATTGGCTGAAGCGGGAAAGATTAACGAGAGTCTTATGTACTTGGGACAATGTCTACAGATGCAGTCTGATATTGGTAACAGCTCAAAGGTAGCTTCTGTTTCTCTTCCTGTTTCTCCTGGGCGTCAGTTAACGTGCTTCACAAAGCCTAATCTTGTCCCCTTCCGACAATGCAAACTCACCGAACTCCTCTTTTCTAACTCCTTCCCCTCGGCCTCGGCCTCCTCTTCCGCATCCACACATTCCCGTCCCCAACGAAACCCCCAAAAAGCAACCATGATAGTGACAGCCGATCCTTTGGGAGATTTCAACGCAACTTCGCAAATCTTACGTTACTCCGCGCTCGCACGAGAAATAACCGTCCCCCGGATTCCCTCCATCACATCCACCATCCTAGCACCTTGCTCCTCATCAAACTACTTCTCCCCTCCTCGAACCGGACGGACCGTCACACCAACAGATAACGAGCGGGCAACCATGGAAAACGCGGCTCTCCAAATTGCCCTATACATCGAAGAAATCGAAGGATTACGCCAAGCGCTCGAAAAAGAAGAAAGACGGAATTTGGAATTAGAAGCGCATTTGGAAAGCATGTCCGATAAAATGCTGGAAGTGGAGCAGGAGGTTAGAGAGGAATGTTATGGGGAGATGGAGGGGGCGATGGAGAGGGAGATTGCGAGGTGGAAAAGCAGATGGCAGGAGGAGGCGGAGAGGGGAGAGGAACATTTGGACCGGAAAGTGGAAATTTTGACGAGGGGGTTGGGGGCTGATGATGAAGGGGAGGATAAAGAGAATGTTTTTGTTGGTGAGGAGGGCGGGAATGCAAGGGAGGAGGAATTAGAGAAGGAAAACGATAAGTTAAGGAGAGAAGTTGAATTGCTGAAGCGGGAACTGGGGGGCAGAAGTCCAAGTAAGAGGATGCCGTTGAAGCCGGTTCATAATGGGTATAAGGGAATGGGAGAAAGCGGGGTGGAAGAAGTGGAGAAGGCCGTGCAGAAATTGAGGTTTAGTGATGAAGGGGGGAATGGAGCTGGGGATAGGGATAGGGGTGAAGGGACTTCGAGAGCTAGTACTCAAAGCCAGAACGCCAGTCCGACGAAGAAAATTCGGAAATTGGCGGCAAGGAAGTGGGATTTGCTGGATGAGGGGGATATGCTTTGATGTGTATGCATTGCATTGGATCTCTCTCATCGTCTTTATGGGATGGACTAAGATAAGTTATGAGGATGAAAGAAGGAAGAAAGGCAGTTTATGAACTTCATTGGTTGATTGGTTTAGCGGCTGTTTATTCTATTATTATTATTATTCTCATTGTTGAAGTAGTTAGGTTTTTGTTTGATACCTAGGGAACTTTGTTTCTCTCTTCTTTCGAGAAACAAGGAACTGATTAATTGTTTGGTGTTCGGAGTTAGGGGGAGTTAGGAAATTGAATTGAATTTAAGTATCTTACATCAGGTGGTTGCGTTCTGTAAATGTAAATGGATATGGATATGGATATGGAAGATAGAGTTTTTTTTTTTTCTTTCTCTTTTTCCCTATAGTATCGATCTATAAATATCCCCCTATATTGTAATAAACGTAATCTCAAAGAATAACTAGCAACAAGCTAAGAAGATATCTAGATTACCATGCCACAA
>Ga0302320_10023551_pt1 | contig 12084 bp, 6 predicted proteins | sample Bog_T0_3_FD_202130 | JGI IMG/M metagenome (GOLD analysis project Ga0302320, IMG submission 202130) | Peat permafrost microbial communities from Stordalen Mire near Abisko, Sweden - Bog_T0_3 | ecosystem: Environmental > Terrestrial > Soil > Wetlands > Peat | place: Sweden: Abisko, Stordalen Mire...
GCGAGGTATTCGTTCAGGTTGCTCACCCCGTCGCCGTCGGCATCGTCCGAGGCCTGGGACTTGTCCGCCACCTGGCCCGTAGGGTGTCCAAAATATTGGAGCATCCACACATCCGGAATGCCATCGCCATCCGAATCGACCAGTGCGCTTTCGGCCGGGGCCCACCAGTTGCCGGACATGACAATCAGGCAATGCATTTTAATGCTGTTGCCAAAGTAACCGTCATCGGCGTTGATGCCACCGCTCACATCCCATGCCCAAAGATCGTTGACCCAGGCCTGGTTGGTGGCGTCGATCATGGCATTAACCCCAAACGGACTGGTGAACGAGGAATCGGTGTAGGAGGTGTCCAGCGCGGTTCCGTTCAAAGTGTAACCCGGGTAAACCTTGTTGGTGTTGCCGCCGGAACTGGCGATGATCCAGCTGTTCATTTTGCGTTCCTCCGCGAGGCTTTCGCTGGTACCCCGCAATAAATAGTCCGTGGCAAACCGCCAAGGGGTGCGGCACGAGTTGTAATTATATTCCCCGTCGGTCGGAGCTTCCAGAAAATTGGCCGGTGCCGGCTGATAGGTGGAGCCATTCAGGACTACGAAATCGGGGATCAATCCCGTGTTCGGGCTGTTGTTCGTGAACAGCATGTTGATGACGGCATAGGTTTGGTTGATGACATTGGTCCAGCGCCCGTCCCCGGTGGCTTCAAAGTAACTCCGCAGGTGATCGAACATGAAGTCGGATGGCCGCGTGGCGGTGGCATAAGCAAAACCCTTCGAGGTGTCGCTGGTGGCCCAGTCACCCAGCCGGAGCGTCCATGCGTTCTGGTTCACGTCGCTTTGCATCAAGGCGTAAATCATGTTCGTGGCGGCCTGAAAATAATTGATGGTGCCGCTGCTGCCCCATTGTTTGTCAGCCAGCAACAGGCTATAGGCGATGTCCATGTCCCCGTCGGTCGCCGAGTCGGCCCCGTTCATATCATTGAAACTGGTGTCCTGCTCCCACGCCATCAACGCGGGATTATTGTCGCTGGGATGCGCCTTGTAATAGGCGTACAAGCCGTCGTAATACGTCTTGGCCAGGGGATCCGCCCCGGCCATGTAGGCTGACAGTACCATCCCGTATCCATGGGCTTCGGAAACCGTGGCGGCGCCCGGATCGCCTTCGCCTTCAATATTATAAGCAACATAATATTGTCCGCCCGTGCCCGTCGTCTTCAGGTAGCGCTTGGCCCACTGGCCCCAGAAATTCGTCACCGTGCTGTCCATGGCAGCCTGCGTTACGTTACCGGGTTTGGTTGTGCCGGCGGCATAAGTGACATGTTGGGGAAAAGGCAGGTTTTGCGCCGGGGCGCAGGCAAGCAGCGAGCCCCAGACCAAGGGAAAAACCAAGCCCCTTAATGATGCGAAACAAATATTTTTCACGGCATGAACTTTCTGATTGTGGCGTTTCCAGCAATTCTTATGCCGGTGCAGATGCATGCGTTGCTCGCATTTTTTAAAGCATTTCTTCGAGCAGCAGGGCGTGTCTTGATGTGCCTGTCTGAAATGAGGGCAGGCCAAGTGCGGAGATTGGATTTCGGCGCTCGGATTTGGAATTCAATTTCCACCCCGCTTTATTCCATGCCTTTTTCCATTGTTGCTTTTTTGAAAATCGCCTTATGATTTCCATGATGATTGCTGACATCAGTGACCAGAAGATCCGCGCCCTCCTCGAATTCGCGCCGGACGCCATCGTCCTGACCAATGACGCCGGGAAAATCGTGCTGGTCAATTTGCAGACCGAAGCGCTGTTTGGCTACCCGCGTCAGGAACTCCTGGGAAAACAAGTCGAGACGCTCCTGCCCGAACGCTTCCGCAGCCAGCACCTCCACCAGCGGAAGGCCTATGCCGACGCCCCGCGGCCCCGGGTCATGGGCAGCGCCAACGGCAAAGTCCTTGGCTTGCGCAAAAATGGCGGGGAATTTCCCGTCGAGATCAGCCTCAACCAGTTGGCGTCTGACGGCGGCGCGCTCACCATGAGCACCATCCGCGATGTTTCCCTCCGGGTGTCCGCTGAGGAAAAGTTTCTCGCCTCCCTCAAGGAGTTGGAGGATTTCAAGGCCGCGCTGGATCAGCACGCCATCGTCGCCACCACCGATCCGCAGGGACGTATCATCTACGCCAACGACCAGTTTTGCCGCCTTTCCAAATATTCCCGCGAAGAACTGATCGGACAGGATCATCGAATTCTCAACTCCGGCTATCACTCCAAGGGATTTTTCCGCGACCTGTGGGCCACCATTGGCGGCGGCCGCGTGTGGAAGGGGGAAATCCGTAATCGCGCCAAGGATGGCTCATTTTATTGGGTGGACGCCACTATCGTGCCCTTGTTGGGACCGGACGGCAAACCCATTCAATACGTCGCCATCCGGACCGAAATCACCGCCCGCAAACGCGCGGAAGAGGATCGCGAAAGCCTGATTCAGGAACTCACCAAGGCCCTCAACGAGGTGAAAACCTTGAGCGGTTTGCTGCCCATTTGCGCCGGCTGCAAAAAGGTGCGCGACGATTCGGGTTATTGGAACCAGATCGAAGCCTACATCACGCAACATTCCTCCGCCACCTTCAGCCACAGCTATTGTCCGGAATGCAGCGTAAAATACTTCGGTAAAATCGGCCTGCCCCGAAAAAAACCTGACCCAGGCACCTGAACGCCCGTAACATTTTCCCAATCCCTTTCGTCTTGCGATTCATGCAAAAAAATGGTTTTGGCTGGTCGCGTTGCTGCTCCTCTCTGGGCTGTTTGCCCGCGCCATGCCGCCGGCCAATCTTCAGGAAATGCAGTGGACCCTCGACGGCGTGACGCGGACGGCCCTCGTTTATGTTCCCCCGCCCGCCCGCACCCAACCCGCCCCACTTGTGTTCGTGTTCCACGGCCACGGCGGCAGTTCCCGCAACGCCGTCAACAGTTTTGCCCTGGACCGCAACTGGCCCGAGGCCATCTCCGTTTACATGCAGGGTTTGAACACCCCCGGCCAATTGACCGATCCCGAAGGCAATCGCCCCGGCTGGCAGGCCGCCTTGGGCGACCATGGCGACCGGGATTTGAAATTCTTCGATGCCGTCCTCGCCCGTCTCCAGCAGCTTTATCACGTGGATCCCAAACGCATCTATGCCACGGGCCATTCCAATGGCGGCGGTTTCACCTTCCTGCTCTGGCTGGCCCGTGGTGACGTCCTGGCGGCGGTCGCGCCATCTTCCGCCGTGGCAAAATACGCCCTCCAACTGAAGCCCAAACCCGTCCTGCACCTCGCCGGTGAACGCGATTCGCTGGTAAAATTCGCCTGGCAGCAACAGATGATGGAATCCGAGCGCAAAATCAACGGTTGCATCGCCACTGGTGAACCCTGGGGCTCGCATTGCACCCTCTATCCCTCCTCCAAAGGCACCCCGGTGGTCACGTTCATTCACTCCGGCGGCCACGTGCTCGATCCCGCCGCTCCCGCTCTAATCGTCAAATTCTTCAAGCAATATCCCGCTTCTCCCTAATGCCTCGGGTGCCCCGTCAGCCCGCCACCCCTCCGTCATTAGTTCGTGAGGAGTTTAATAAAGTGAATAAATGGTGAATAAATGGTAGGCAAAGTGAATTAATCTGGTTATCCTGCCTGAAAAATAAATTAAGTGACGCATGGCGTGACCAACTCAAAAAGCTTGCCATCTGAAAATTGCCGGTACTTTGGTGGCGCATCGCAAAAGCGTGCTGCCTGCCATTGCCAGTCACGTTGACGCCCGAACCTTAACGCCGGTTTGTCGCTGACCCGGTCAAATCAGGTCAACCAAAAATTAACCTTTGGCACTTCCAACCCGCTGGTTGCATGCCGGGTCCCCCGACCCGGCGTCCCTGCTCAAGGCGCCAAGCCGGTTCGGGTAAAACCAGGTAAAACCAGAAAGCATCGCCCTCGCCAACCCATCCAACCGTTCGTTCCTCGGGTCAAACCAGGTCAAACCTACAGCTGTCCAGTTAAGCGGAGCGAGGATGCAACAACACATAATGATAACAATATGTTTATGAGGCATGGCGATGTGAGCGACCTTGGCGCAGTAGTTCTGGTAGGATGATGAATGTCTACTTCCAGCCCGGTATTTGCCCAAGTCATGTCGAGTTTGCATCCTGAAGCTTTTGCGCGTTGCGCCGCCTTGCATCCCTTGCGGCGACGGCCATGGGGGCGGTCGGTGTTCGATCATTTTTTGGCGCTTTGTTTTGCCCAGCTGACCAATCGGGGAAGCTTGCGTGATCTGGCGTCCTGTCTGAATGCCCGACCGGCCATGAAATATCATTTGGGATTTCGTGGCCGCCTTACGCGCACCAATCTGGCGTATGCCAATGCGCGTCGGGACTGGCGCGTGTTTGCCGCCGTGGCCCAAGGACTCATGCGCCGGGCACGCAAACTTTGTTGGTTCAAGTTGAAGTTTTATTTTGAAGTTTGTCTTGTTTCGTTCCCTCGGGTTGCCGGTGGCTCCCATCAGTTTATTCCTCGATTCCCGAAGGCGGGGCATTGGTGAGCGTCACGATTTGTTTCTGTGCACCGCCGGGGTTTCGTGCTTAAATGTTTTCACGATGAGCAAAGCTATTCTCCTGGTCAACCTCGGCTCGCCGGATTCGCCATCGGTCCCGGATGTGCGGCGGTATTTGAATGAGTTCCTCATGGACGCGCGGGTGATTGACACTCCTTGGCTGGCGCGGCGGTTCATTGTGGGCCTGATCCTGGTCAACCGTCCGAAGGAATCCGCGCACGCATACCAGAGCATCTGGACACCTGCGGGTTCCCCTCTGGTGGTGACCGGCCGACATGTGCAGGCCAAACTGCAAGGCCGGCTGGAAGTGCCGGTGGAACTGGCGATGCGGTACCAGAATCCCTCGATTCCGACCGCGATGAAAAATCTGGTGAAGCGGGGAGTGAATGAAGTTTTGCTGATTCCAATGTTTCCGCACTATGCGATGTCGAGTTACGAGACGGCCGTGGTGCGGGTGCAGGAAGTCGCCCGGGCGCTGGCGCCGGAAATGAAGGTGACGGTGCAACCACCCTACGGCAACGCCCCGGAATTTATCGCGGCCATGGTGCTGGCCTCGGAGGAATACCTGCGGCAATCGTACGATCATCTGCTGTTCAGTTTTCACGGTTTGCCGGAACGGCATCTGAAGAAGTCCGACCCGACGAAGGGGCATTGTTTGACAGTGTCAAACTGCTGCCAGAGTCCGAGCGCCGCGCACCAATATTGTTATCGCCACCAGTGTTATCGGACGGCGGAGGAATTTGCCCGGTCGGCCAAAGTGCCTGCGGGCAAGTGGTCGGTGTCCTTCCAATCGCGCCTGGGCAAGGACCCGTGGTTAAAGCCGTACACGGACTTTGAACTGGAACGTCTGCCGAAGGAAGGGGTGAAGCGGCTGCTGATTATGTCCCCGGCATTTGTTGCGGATTGCCTGGAAACGATCGAGGAACTTGGCATGCGTGGGAAAGCCTCTTTTTTGGGGGCCGGCGGGGAGAATTTCCAGTTAGTTCCCTGTCTCAATGAACATCCCGCCTGGATTGACACTTTGGAAAACATGGCGAGGCAGTATCTGGCCCGGCAATAATGGCGGCGGGGGCGGGATCAAATAAAAAATTGTGAGAAAAAGTTGCTGGCGAGGGTGTTGGCAGTCTGGCTAGGGTGAAAGAATGGGATGGAAAGGGAAGTTGGAATGCCTTGCGCCAGAAGCCGTGCGCGATTTTGGGCGCCGAAACCTTAGGAAATGGGCGAATTCGTTTGGACATCCTGGCGCGCGGGAAGCCTTATGAGCCTCGCGGGAGTCATGGCGGGGCGACAGAAGCGGAAAATAAATTGAGTAACGATCGATAAACAAGGGTAAGACGAACGGCATATTGGGGTGAAATTGGGGTGGCATCGGGCAGATTGAACAAATCGGCACAGAGCAAGAAAAGTGATTTTAGATCAATTAATGTGGTGGCAGAGGCGTAGGCAAAGGCCGACTACCTGCCCGGGCAAGGCGAGGGAAATCCATCATTTTAGAGTGGCGATGCGGGGCAGGTGTTTTATATTGGTACAAGCAATCCATGATTGGCATCACGTTAGCCTTAGACGCCATGGGAAGGGGGGAGCGGAACGCCACGGAAGAACTATTTCCGCTGGTATATGAGGAATTGCGGCGGATGGCAGCGACGCGGATGGCGAATGAGGCGGCGGGGCACACGTTGCAGCCGACGGCGCTGGTGCACGAAGCCTGGCTGGAGTTGGTGGGGGACGGGGGGCAGAGCTGGCAGAATCGAGGCCACTTTTTCGGGGCGGCAGCGGAAGCGATGCGGCGGATTCTGATCATCAACGCGCGGCGCAAATCGGCGTTGAAGCGCGGCGGCGGGAAGGTACGGGTACCCATGGAGGACCTGGAGCTGACGGCGACGACCCCGGGGGAGCACATGCTGCTGATTGACGAGGCGTTGCAATGGCTGGAGGCGGAAGATCCGGAGCTGGCGAGGATCGTGGTCCTGAAATTTTTTGGCGGGCTGACGAATGAGGAGGTGGCGGAGAGCCGGGGGGTCAGTGTGCCGACCATTAAACGGCAGTGGGCATACGCGAAGGTGAGGCTGTTCAAGTGGATTCGCGAGCATCACTGATGAAGGTGGAATCACAATTGGAAGCGGCGGTATTTTTTGTCGCCTCGCGGGTGCCAGATCCGGAGCTGAGGGCGCAATTTCTGGAGCAAGCCTGCGGTGACGACGAGCGGCTGCGGGCGGCGGTGGAGGAGTTGTTGCGGGCGGAGGCGGAGGCGGAGGATTTTTTTGCGGCGGGGCAGGCGGCGGTGGGGAGGCCGGAAATGGATGCCCAGGAGGTTCAGCAGGTTCAAGTGGCCGAGGTCCTCAAGGACTGGGAGGTGGGGATTGAACCTGGAGATGAACAGGTGGGCAGCCGGGTGGGGCGATACCTGCTGGTGCAAAAGCTTGGGGAGGGGGGGTGCGGAACGGTTTATCTAGCGGAGCAGGAGGAACCCGTTCGCCGTATGGTGGCGTTGAAGGTCATCAAGCTGGGTATGGATACCAGGAGTGTGATCGCGCGATTTGAGGCGGAGCGGCAGGCGCTGGCGCGGATGAACCACCCAAACATTGCGCGGGTGCTGGATGCGGGGGCGACGGTGCGGGGCCGGCCCTATTTTGTGATGGAACTGGTGCTGGGCACGCGCATCACGCGGTATTGCGATGAGCACAACCTGGCAACGGTTGAACGGTTGAAGTTATTCATTCAGACGTGCTATGCCATCCAGCATGCGCATCAAAAAGGGATCATTCACCGCGACATCAAGCCCTCGAACATTCTGGTGACCGTGCTGGACGGAGAGCCGGTGCCGAAGGTGATCGATTTTGGGATTGCGAAGGCCACGGAAGGGCGGTTAACCGACCGGACGATGTTTACTTGCGCAGAACAGTTCGTGGGGACGCCGGCGTATATGAGTCCGGAACAGGCGGAGGCCAGCGGATTGGACATTGATACGCGGAGCGATATTTACAGTCTGGGCGTGCTGCTTTACGAGCTGCTGACGGGCCGGACGCCGTTTGACAGCCAGGCGCTGATGAAGTCGGGGTGGGAGGAAATGCGGCGGACGCTGCGGGAAAAGGAACCGCGTCTGCCGTCCACGATGATCACCTCGTTACAAGGGACGGAGTTGCGGCTGACCGCGCGCCGGCACCATGCCGAACCGCCCCAACTGGTATCCGACCTCAAGGGTGATCTGGACTGGATCGTGATGAAGGCGCTGGAAAAGAACCGGAACCGCCGTTATGAGACGGCGAACGGCCTGGCGATGGATGTGCAGCGTTTCTTAAGCAACGAACCGGTGGTGGCGCGTCCGCCGAACCGGGTTTACCGGTTGCAAAAGCTGGTGCGGCGCAACCAGATGGTATTTGCGGCGGGTGGCGCAGTGGCGCTGGCGTTGCTATTGGGGTTGGGGGTATCGACCTGGCTGTATTTTCGGGAACTAGAGTCGCGCCAGCGGGAGGCGGTACTACGAGGCGAGGCGGAAGACCGGGCCAGGGTCACGCAGGCGGTGATGTTTGTGAGCGAGGGGCGGTTTGACGATGCCAATCAAGTGCTGCAAGGATTGAAGTCCGCGACGCTGGAACCGACGCTGGATGGGGTGTCTTCGTTTCGGTCGGTGGGGGAATGGATGGCGATGCATGGCCGATGGCCGGAGGCGGCCCGGTGCTATTCGACCCTCATTACCATCGATAAACTGAACGGCTGGAATGCAATGACCATGGATTACCAAGCTTGCGGGGTGGTCTTGGCGGAAGGCGGGGATAAGGGCCAATATGAACGTTTTTGCCAAACGGCCGTGACTAATTTTTTCGCGAATGCACCGCGGAATGGCATCTTGAAGAATGGCGGCATCCTGAAGGCTTGCCTGTTATTTCCGACGGACAGGAGCAAGCTGGAGATGCTGCGGCCCATGGCCGATGGCGAGGCCAAAAACTGGCCGTTCAATTCGGACGGCTGGGCGTGCATTCCTCCCGCCCTTTGGAAATACCGGTGTGGCGATTATGCCGGGGCGGCTGACTTGTGCCGGCTGGGCCTGGCGCAAAAGAGCAGATATCCGGCCTGCGACGCGACCTTGCATAACCTTCTGGCGATGTGCAATTTTTGGGACGGTCAAGTCAGCGAGTCCGATGATGAACTGGCGCAGGGGCGGGAATTGGTTGAATCCCATTTCAGCAAGGGCTTGGAGCGTGGCCGGGCGGGCACGGGCTACTGGTATGACTGGGTTTTTGCCAACCTGCTGTTGCGCGAAGCCACTCAGCTGACCGGGGTTGACCGGAGTGCGCCGTAAGCTTCACGAACGGGTTGTTTTAGCGCATTTCCATCAATGCAGTAGCGTCCTCACGGGGCGCCGGGCTGGTCGGTTCGAGCCATGCCTGCTCACGGGCAAACCCGCCCTGGCGATTTTCCCCGCCAAAAAAAATAAATTTTTTTTGATCCTTTTTTACCGCGGTATTCACATGAACAGATACAACCCATAAAATGATCAATAGTAAACTGCCTCAATACGGGAGACCTCAGTTCCCGGTCAAAACCATGAATCCCTGCAAACCCGAAAAAATCATCAGTTTGCTATTATTGGCGGGAGCGTTGGACTTGGAAGCGGCCAATGTAACCAAACTCGATACGACCACCATGAATGGCGGCGCGGTGGACTGGAGTGCGGCGCCAGCGACCACGGATGTTGGCGAGTTTGGGGCGACGCCTTCGGCGGCCCATCTGGCGGCCATGACCTTGGGCGGCAATTTGACATTAGGCGGTTTGCAATTGGATGGCACGTTGGTCGGTCCGCTTGACATTGCCGCCACGGGTGGCTTCACTTTGACGCTGGGAAGTTCCGGGATCAACATGGCAGCGGCCAACTTCAGCGCGACCAATAATTGTCCCATCGCTCTGAGCGTGGCGCAGCCTTGGAATATCGGCAGCGGACAGACGCTGCAGGCGGGCGGGGTGCTTTCGGGCACGGGCGGCATCACCAACACCGGCCCCGGCGCGACGGTGCTGGCAGCCAACAGCACTTTTAGTGGTCCGCTCGTGGTTAACAACGGCGCGCTGACGGCATTTTTCAAAGGCGCCACAGCGGGTGCCACCGGACCGCTGGGGGCCGGCAATAATGCCAACCGGAGCATTATCATTAACGGCCCTGGCATCCTTGACATGCCGACCAACAACGTGTTTGGCCAGCTTGGACCGGGGAAAAACACGACCCCGCCGCCGATCCTCATCAATGGCGGCGTTTTGTCCTGTGAAAAGGGTTCGGACATGGTGGGGGCGATCACCTTGAATAGTGGCACTATGTTTGCCAATTGCGCACCGAACTACAATGTGACGGGCACTGGCAAGTCTTTTCGAAATGCTTATTTGTCCTACCAACTGGGCGGCAACGTGACCGTGATCGGCACTGCTCCTTCTTATATCACCAACAACAGCGGCGGAAACTTTAGCGTGTCGCAGGACGGCTTCAGTTTGACTAATGTATCCACGACCTTCACGGTGGCGGATGTCACGGGGGACACGAATGCGGATTTGATCGTTTCCGCCGCCATTGGCGATGTGAATGCCGATTTCGGCGGGACCAAGGTGGCGTGCGCCTTGCTCAAGGCCGGTCCGGGAACCATGCTGCTATCCGGTTTGAACTATTATACCGGCGGCACCACGATCAGTGCGGGCTCGGTGGTGGCGGGCACGACGGATGACCTGACGCTGCCGCAGGCGCCGACGGCGCCGCTGGCCAATGCGGCGGGAGCTTTTGGCAATCCGGGGACGGCCATTACGCTGGGGAACGCAAACACCACCCTCAATGGTTCCAGCCCGTCGCTATTGATTGATGGCGCCTATGTTGTGGATCACCCGATCACGGTCGCCAATCAGGCGACTACAGGCACCTATACGCTGGGCGGAATCACGGATACTAACGCAACGTTCCTGCGCGCCGTCACCATCAACCAGCCGCTGACCATAGCGCAGGTGGCCAACACGGTTGGCAATGAGTTGACGTTTAGTGGTGGCATCACGGCCGGCAGCGGGTCGCAGACCGTTACAATTGCCGGACCGGGCAATGTCAGTGTGATCACGACCCCGCTGGCAAACGGCGGCGGCACACTGGGAGTTAACGTGCTTGCGGGGGCAACCTTGTTTCTCAGCGTGGTTCCGACGTACACGGGTTTGACGACCGTTAATGGCACGCTGGATGTCACCGGGCTTGGGACATGGGTCTTGGGCGCCCAGTCATTGCGCGGCACGGGTACGGTGAATGGTTCGCTGGCCACGGGGGCAGGCACGGCCATTTATCCGGCGACCGACGGGACCGCTGGCACCTTGACCTTCAACGACAATCTGGCGTTGAGCACGGGCGGCCAGATTTATTTTGATCTCAGCACCAGCCATCTCGGCGGCAATGACCAGATTGTCGTGGGTGGGAGCCTAATGCTTAATGGCGGGGTGGTTAACATAAAAGCCTTGAGCGGCACGGCCAATCTGGATGGCGGCGACTTTGTGCTGGTGGCCACCACTGGCGGTGTTACTGGCACCTTGCCGTCACTGGCGTGGGATGGCAGCGAGCCGGCCAATGCGGCGAGCTACAGCCTGGAACTGGCGGGCAACAATCTGGTCCTGCACCATAGCGCCACGCTATCTCCCTCGGTAACGGCGACGGTGACCCCGACTTCGGTCGCGCGCAATCAAAACCTGACGGTGAATGCTACGGTGACGCAGGGGACCTATGCCATTGCCAGCGTCACGGTGGATTTGAGCAACATTGGCGGATCTTCCACGCAGGCGATGACGGACTCGGGTGATCACGTTCATTATTCCTTCACCCAGGCGGTTGCAACTGGCACCGCGGTGAGCGCTGTGAACGGCGCGTACGTCACGGTCACGGTCACCGACACATCGTCGCTTTCGGGTTCCGCCAACCCCGGGTTCACGGTGATTCCCGCAACCGAGACTTGGAATGGGCATGGCGGGGGTAACTGGAGCGACGACGCGGACTGGGTGAGCACCGATGCGCCTGGCTATGTGGGAGACACGCTGGTATTTGCCGGCACTTCCGGCCTGACTTCGACGATGGATAACAACTATAACATCACCGGTTTATCGTTTGCCAGCGGGTCGGGCAGCTTCAACATAGGCACCCCGGGCAGCACTCTGACCATCACTGCGGGCGGGGTAACCAATAATTCCGCCAGCGCGCAAAACCTGAATGTGCCGGTGCTGTTGACGACCGTTCCGCAGACGCTGGATGCGGCGGCCGGCAACCTGACTTTGGGCCAGGACATTGATAATGGCGGGAATCTGTTGACCATTACCGACGGTGGGTTCACCACGACGATCAGTGGGGCGGTCACCGGCGCAGGCGGGTTGACCATGGCGGGCACCGGTACGGCAGCCTTGGCGGGCGCCAGCACTTATGCCGGCCCAACGACCATTAACTCAGGTACGCTGGCGATCAACGGTTCCGGCCAGTTGGGTGGCGGCACCTATGCGGCGACCATTACCAATAACGGGACTTTTAACTACAACAGCACCG
>Ga0302320_10023552_pt1 | contig 12084 bp, 11 predicted proteins | sample Bog_T0_3_FD_202130 | JGI IMG/M metagenome (GOLD analysis project Ga0302320, IMG submission 202130) | Peat permafrost microbial communities from Stordalen Mire near Abisko, Sweden - Bog_T0_3 | ecosystem: Environmental > Terrestrial > Soil > Wetlands > Peat | place: Sweden: Abisko, Stordalen Mire...
GGAAGAGCATCAAGCTGGAGATCACGCGGACGGAGTTCGAGAAGCGGTGTTCGCACCTGCTGGAGAAGTGCAAAACGATTTGCGAGATAGTGATGCAGGAGGCGCGCCTGACGTGGAGCCACATCGATCACGTGCTGCTGACGGGCGGCATGAGCCGGATGCCGTCGGTGCGGAACATGATCCAGGAGATATCGCAGACGAGCATCGCGGAGGATGTGAGCCCGGACGAGGCGGTATCGATAGGGGCGGCGATCCAGGCGATCCTCGCGCTGCTGAACGAGGAGGACTCGCTCGGGGAACGGGTGCTGCCCGTGGAGGTGCGGGCGCAATTCTCCAATCCGGACGGCGGTCTGATGCGGGTGACAAATATCACGACGCATACGCTGGGAGTCGTGCTGTGGGACGATGCGAAGGTGGAGGAGTACGTGTTCCCGATGGTAAAAAAGATGACCGCGATCCCGACCGAGGTGAAAAACTCCTTCGGGACGGCGAAGGCGAATATGAAGAACGCGGTGGTGCGCGTGGTGGAGGGGGAAAGCACGGTGCCGTCCGAATGCACGGAACTGGGGCTATGCGACATCGAGTTGCCGCCGTTCCTGCCGAAAGGATCGCCGGTGGAATTGACCTACCGATACGACGCGAACCAGGTGCTGGAGGTGACGGTTGACGCGTTTGGGAAACAGAATAGGGTGTCGATTGCGCGGAATGTTGGATTGAACGAACTTGAGATCGACGCAGCGACTGCGGACCTCGAACAGATTTCGATATTTTGAACAACCAACCTTTTCAAATTAAGAGCCCAGAACGTTAACATATGCCATTGCCAGTGCCGCTGCCCGACAGCCCGAATCGGTGGGACGGGTGGCGGAATTATAATTCCGAAAATCCCTACGAACGCCTTTGTCTCGACTACGACGCGAACCCGAGTGATGAGCAGATCGAAGAGAACTGCCGGCAGTTGCTCGTGTGGTGGCAGAAGAAGCTGCCGCTGAAGAATCAGCCGAGCAACCCGGTGACGCAGGTGTTGCGCCACGGGATAGACGAGGCGCCGAAGTTCCTGGCGGAGGCGCGGGCGATCCTGCTGAACCCGGAGTCGCGGCGGAACGCGGACGAGCGGTTCCGGGCGCGGCTGAAGGAGACTGCGGCGACGGAGTTCTACAAGTTCCTGTCGTTCTCGCTGTCGGACGGGGTGTTGAAGCGGGAGGACGAGAATAATCTGTACCACCTGGGATCCGCGGCGGGCCTGGACATGGAAGAGATGCGCCTGATGGTGGAATCCGAGCTGAGCCGGCGGGGAGCGAAGCGGTTCGTGGCGCCGCCACCGGCGGCGACGCCGATCTCGCAATTTTATGTACCGCGTGGAGCGAACGTGTATGCGCCGAACGCCGAGGCATCGGCGCCACCGCGGCTGAGCCCGGGAGCGGCGTCGAACGATCCGCGCGTGGAGTTTGCGCGAATGATCCGGCTGAGCGGATTGTCGCAGGAGGACATGACGGACGATCAGCGGGACGCGCTTTGCAACATGGGGGAGAACCTGGGACTGACCGGGGGCGACGCGGAAGATTTGATCGACGAGTACCTGGACGAAGTGAGCGGACTGCCTCCGCAGACGCAGGGCGGGATGGGGGCGAATGGCGGAGGGGCGGCGCCGGTACGGCAATCGAATCGGCAGGCGGCGGCTACGCCGGCTGCAACGGCAGCGGCCGTGGCGGCAGCGGCGAGGAAGCAGCAGACGCGGGTGCTGGAATCAAACAACGCGGAGAAGTTTTCGCCGCTGAGCCGGGACACCGAGCGGCAGAAGCATCCAGCGTATACGGCGTCGGTAGGGGTGGAAATGCTGTTTGTGCCATCCGGGACGCTGATCATGGGGAGCACCGCGGAAGGGGCGGCGCCGAATGAGCAGCCGCTGACGAAGACGAACGTGTCGTGTTTTTATATCGCGCGGTTTGCGATCACGAATGCGCAGTTCGAGATGTTCGAGGCGAGCCATCGGACGAAGCGCCCGGGGTGGGCGGACGCGACACACCCGGCGGTGTATGTGAGCAGCGTGCAGGCGCTGAAGTTTTGCGAATGGCTGAGCCGACGCGAAGGGAAAAAGTACCGGCTGCCGACGGAGGCGGAATGGGAATACGCGGCGCGGGGGACAGACGGGCGGACGTATCCGTGGGGCGAGAAGCTGAACCGGGGCGACCTTGCAAATTTTGCGGACTGCAACACGACGTTTCCGTGGAGGGAGCCGGAGATCAACGACGGGTTTGCGGAAACGGCGCCGGTGGGATCATTCCCGCGAGGGGCAAGCCCGTTCGGGGCGGAGGATATGGCGGGGAACGTGTGGGAGTGGTGCCTGGATTTTTACGAGGTGTACAAGGGGAAGGAACGGACGAACCCGCGGAGCGCGCTAACGGTGGGACGACGGATCTATCGCGGCGGAAGCTGGAAGAGCCGGGCATCGAGCCTGCGGACGACGACGCGGAATTTCAATGTGCCGGAGTACTCGGCGAATGATGTGGGATTCCGGATCGTGTGCGAATGCCACTGAGCGAGAAAGTAAGAAGTAAAAAGTTAAAAGTAAGAAGTGGGGAAGATGGCGCGCGCGGGCGCGCGGGTGGGGACAAAAAAACCGCGTCTTTGGACGCGGCTCTTCGTTGGGGGAAACTGAGTTGAGATCCGAGAGCGCTTAGGCGGCGGTGTTGAAGCGGAACTTCATCTTGCCACGCTTTGCGTTGGCCTTGGCCTTGCGGCGGACCTTCTGATTGGGGGTCTCGAAAGCGCGGAGGCGACGGACCTCTTCGAGGATGCCCTCGGAATCGAGCTTGTTCTTGAGCCGCTTGAGGGCGCGGTCAATCGGTTCTCCTTTGCGTACAATGACTTCTGGCATTCGTGTCTCCTGGTATAGTCGGTAAAAAGGGTGGTACCTTGCGGTGTGGAGGGAGAGTAGAGCAGGGGGCGGGCCGGCGTCAACGCGATTTTGGCGGCTGGATGAAGGAAATGATGATTGGGAGAGGGTGGAGGGGAGAAAGAACCGGATTTAACCGCGGATTTACGCGGATTTACGCAGATCAGGGGGACGGAGGATATTTGGGATGTGCTGTGGTCGTTAATATAAACTTAACATGTTTATGAATAGTATGTTATGAATGCAGATGAAGGTTTTTAATGAGGGGCGGCGGGCAAAAGACTTTCGGAAATGTGGGGGGTGGGGATAAGTTGGTGGGCGAAGACAAAAATTGGCATGGAAACGGAACTGATCGATACGCACCAGAAGGCCCTGAGGATAAACCTGGACCCGGCGAAGTATGGGACTTTTGCGGAAATAGGGGCGGGGCAGGAGGTTGCGCGATGGTTTTTTCGCGTGGGAGGAGCGTCGGGGACGATCGCCAAGAGTATATCGGCGTACGATATGGTGGTGAGCGACGCGATTTATGGGCATAGCGACCGGTATGTGAGCCGGCAACGGCTACAGACGATGCTGGAGTACGAGTATGACCTGATGCGGGAACGGCTGGACCCGAAGCGTGGGGAATCGACGCGATTTTTTGTGTTTGCGGATACGGTGGCGGCCCACGGGCAGTTCCGCCCCGGGGATTCGCACGGTTGGATGGGGATCCGATTTCAACCGCAACCGCGCGCGGAGGTGTCGCAAATCGTGATCCATGTGCGGATGCTGGACAGCGAGAATCTGCAGCAGCAGGAGGCGCTGGGGATCGTGGGGGTGAACCTGGTGTACGCGGCGCTGTACCTGCACGGGAAGAGCAACCTGATCACGTCGCTGATGGACAACCTGACGGCGGAACGGGTGGAGATCGACATGATCAAGTTCTCCGGGCCGAGCTTTCAGCAGGTGGACAACCGGTTGATGGCGCTGCAACTGGTGCAGCAAGGGCTGACGAGCGCGGCGATGTTCACGGCGGACGGGGAGGTGGTGCAGGCGGCGGAGGTGCTGTACAAGAAGCCGATCCTTGTGGAGCGCGGGAGCTTTCGGCCGATCACGCACCTGACGCTGGATATGCTGAACGCGGCGCACTCGCTCTTCATCCAGGAGCCAAGCATTGCGGGAGAGGAGATCGTGGTGCTGATGGAGATGACGCTGAAGAACTTGAGCACATCGGGGGAGATCGACCACATCGACTTCCTGGACCGTGTGGATACGCTGGGGGCGCTGGGGAGAACGGTGCTGATCTCGAATTACGGGGAGTTCCACCGGCTGGCGTCGTTCCTCTTCCGGTACACAAAGAAGATGATAGGGATCGCGATGGGAGTGCCGACGCTGAAGGATATCTTCGAGGAGAAATATTACGCGGACCTGGAGGGGGGCATCCTCGAGTCGTTCGGGAGGATGTTCAAGAACGACCTGAAGTTTTACGTTTACCCGTGGCGGGACCCGGCGACGGGGGCGGTGGTGAGCGCGGGGAACCTGCGGGTGGCGCCGCACCTGACGCACCTGTACGGATATCTCTACGAGAACCAATTCATCCACGCGCTCCGGCAAATCCACGAAGAATATCTGGGGATCATATCGAAGGATGTGCTGGCGAGGATCCGTGCGGGGGACGGGTCGTGGGAGACGATGGTGCCGCCGCAGGTGGGGCGGATGATCAGGGAGAGGCGGCTTTTCGGGTGGCGTTCGACGCCGGAGGCGGCGAAGGGAAACCAGGGGTAAGGAAGGGCGTTGAAGGAGAAGCGGGGCTGTGAATAACTTGGGAAGGGTTTGAAATAACTCCGCCACTTCGTTGTCATCCCGTTGAAACAATTGCGGTTAGCGCAAAGGGTTGTCGAGCCGGGCCTGGGCGACGGAGAGCATCTGGTCGTAGGCTTTTTTGAGGACGGTCCGCGTTTCCATATCGGTCTCCAATTCGTGCCAGTGGAACCATGTAAAATCCTGGCGGCGAAGGGCGCCGATATCGGCCTGGGTCTCGAAGGAAAGGGCGCGGGCGAGGCGGAGGACGGATTCGCGTTTGTCGAGACCGCCGGGATGGAGGCCGTCGACGTCGGAAGTGAACTCGCCGACGACGTCGCGCAATGGGCTATCGGCGCTCTGGTACTTGCTGAGAACGATGTTGCGGTTGGATAAGTCGCGGGCGAAATAGAAGAGGTATTCGGTCATTTTCTTTACGGCTTCGACCTTCCTGGCCTCTGCGATAAACTGGAACGGGCTGGGGTGCTCCCAGGCGCCGACGGTGTCGAGGCGATAGCCGAACCTGCGGACGCCGGAGGCGAACTGGGAATCCCTCGAGAGGGAGTCGACTTTTCGGATGAGGGCGAAGGTGGCGATGCCGATGAGTTTGCCGGTCTTTACGTGGATGATGGGGCTGCCGCTGTTGCCCTGGACGAATTTCGCGTCAACCTCGACCAATTCGGGGCCGAGACCGGTGACTTTGCCGGGAATAACTGTGACGACATCCGAGCCGAGGCTGTTGCCGAGGACCACGATGTCGTCGCCGACGCTGACCTTTGTTGTCATTGAAACGTAACATTTGATCTTTTGACCCATTCATTCACCCTACGCAGCATTCAACGCCCCTTCATGAATCTGTCCAAAGCGCTCGCAATCCTGGCGGCCGGCACGCTCGCCAGCGGATGCGCGTTTGCGCAGCTCACGATGACGGGAGCGGGGGCGACTTTTCCGTACCCGATCTATTCGAGGTGGTTTGACGAATACGCGAAGGTGGACCCGACGGTGCGTTTCAATTACCAGTCGATCGGGTCGGGAGGCGGGCAGAAGCAGATCGTTGCGCAGACGGTGGATTTCGGGGCGACGGACGGGCCGATGAACGACGCGAGCCTCGCGAAGGCGCCGGGAAAAATACTGCACATCCCGATGGTGGCGGGAGCAGTGGTACTAAGCTACAACCTGCCTGGGAACCCGGCGCTGAAGCTGGACGGGCCGACGGTGGCGAATATTTTCCTGGGGAAGATCACGAAGTGGAACGACCCGGCGATCGCGGGACAGAACCCGGGGGTGAAGCTGCCGGAGTCCGACATCATCGTGGTGCACCGGACGGACGGGAGCGGGACGACATACATTTTTACCGATTACCTGAGCAAGGTGAGCGCGGAGTGGAAGACGGAGATCGGGACGAATACGGCTGTAAGATGGCCGGCGGGGCTGGGAGGGAAAGGGAATGAGGGGGTATCCGGACAGATCCAGCAGACGCCGGGGACGTTCGGGTACATCGAGTTGATCTACGCGGCGCAGAACAAGATGGCGGTGGCGCAGATCAAGAATGCAGCGGGCAATTACATCAGCCCGAGCACGGAGACGGTGACGGCGGCGCTATCGGCGGCGGATGTGCCGGAAGACTTTCGATTTTCGATCACGAATTCGACCGGGACGGGAGCGTACCCCATCTCCGGGGTGACGTGGCTGCTGGTGTATCAAAAGCAGGAGAACGCGGACAAGGGGAAGAAGCTGGTGGAGTTTTTGAGATGGGCGCTGACGCGAGGGGCGGATCTGGCGAGGGCGCTCGATTACGCGCCGCTGCCGGATGCGTTGCGGGACCGTGTGCTCAAGCGGGTGTCGGAAATCCAGAGTGGCGGATAGGAGCCGATGAGCACGGAAGCGACCATTGAAGGAGGGGCGGCGATGGCACACGGGATGAAGCCGCCGTCACGGATCGGGGACACGATGTTCGCGGGTTTCACGTTCCTGATGGCGTTCACGGTGCTGGTGCTGATCTGCGTGGTGGGATGGCAGCTCTGGGCCGGGGCGCGGCTGTCGATCGGGAAGTTCGGGCTGCATTTCCTGGTGAGCTCGGATTGGGATCCGGGCAACGATGTTTACGGGGCGCTGCCGTTCATCTACGGGACGCTGGTGTCGTCGCTGCTGGCGCTGCTGATCGCGGTGCCGCTAAGCGTGGCGACGGCGATCTACCTGACGGAGCTGGCGCCGCGGTGGTTGCGACAGCCGATCATTTCGCTGATCGAAATGCTGGCGGCGATCCCGAGCGTGATCCTGGGGTTGTGGGGGATTTTCGTCATGGTGCCGTGGCTGCGCGTGTATGTGCTGCCGTGGCTCCAGCATTACTTTGGCTGGTGCCCGCTGTTCCGGGGATCGACGAACGGGTCGTGCATGCTGGCGGGGGGAATGATCATCGCGATCATGATCATCCCGATCATCACGTCGGTGTCGCGGGAAATCCTTGTATCGGTGCCGGACTTGCAACGGGAGGCGGCGTACGCGCTGGGGGCGACGCGGTGGGAAGTGACGCGGATCGCGGTGCTGAGCTATGCGAAGCGGGGGATATTTGGGGCGATCATCCTGGGACTGGGGCGGGCGCTGGGCGAGACGATGGCGGTGACGATGGTGATCGGGAATACGCCGCAGATCGCAGCGTCGCTGTTCGCGCCGGGATATACGCTGGCGAGCGTGATCGCGAATGAATTTGCCGAGGCGAGCGACGTGTGCGTGCAGTCGCTGTTTGAGATAGGGCTGGTGCTGTTTGTGGTGACGATTCTGGTGAACCTGCTGGCGCAGATGGTCCTGAAAACATTCGCGGGGGCGACGGTGAAGCAATGATCGTTAACGCTCGCAATCACGGAAGGCGGAAGGCGCTGAGCATGTGCATATCCATCTTTACGCTGCTCTGCGCGTGCCTGGTGGTGGCGCCGCTGGGGCTGGTTTTCTTTCATCTGCTGCGGATGGGGGCGAGCGCGTTGAACTTCGATTTCTTCACGCATGTGCCGACCGGGCCGGGGGAGCCGGGTGGGGGAATGGCGAACGCGATCGTGGGGACGGTGGTGCTGCTGGGGCTGGCGTGCGCGATCGGGGTGCCGACGGGAGTGCTGGGCGGGGTGTACCTGTCGGAGTTCGGGACAGCGCGGTTCAATTGGACGGTGCGATTCCTGTGCGACATCCTGAACGGGGTGCCGTCGATCATCTGGGGAATCGTGATCAACGGGTTGATCGTCATCCCGATGAAGAGTTACTCCGCGTACGCGGGGGGGCTGGCGCTGGGGTGCCTGATGATCCCGCTGGTGATGCGGACCACGGAGGAGGTGCTGGTGCTGGTGCCGCAGGGGTACCGGGAGGCGGCGCTGGCGCTGGGGATCGCGCGGTGGAAGACCACGGTGCATATCGTCATGAAATCGGCGACGCGGGGCATCATCACGGGAATCCTCCTTGCGCTGGCGCGAGTGGCGGGGGAGACGGCGCCGCTGCTCTTCACGGCGCTGGGGAACAACTTCTGGAACAACGACCTTGCAAAGCCGATCGCGGCGCTGCCGCTGCAGATCTTCGCGTACGCGATATCGCCGTACGACAACTGGCACCGTCAGGCATGGGCGGGGGCGCTGGTGCTGGTGGCGTTTATTTTTACCCTGAACGTAACCGTGCGATTCCTAACGCGGGGAAAACCTGTTAGGGTGTGAGGAATTGCTAATTGCTAAAGTCTGAGTGCTAATTGACTGAAGGTCGCACGAAAATCCACACGAAGAACCAACCGTAGCATTAATGGAACGTATTCAAGAAATCGCGCCAGCGGTGAAACCGGCGGGAGCAGCGGCTCCGGCGCCGGAGGGAGCGGCGCGGGGCGCGGGGCGGAACGCGTTCGAGGTGACGAACCTAAATGTCTGGTACGGACTGAAGCACGCGGTCCAGGACGTGACCATGAACATTCCCGAGCGGACGATCACGGCGATCATCGGGCCGAGCGGGTGCGGGAAGTCGACTTTTCTGCGATGCCTGAACCGGATGCACGAGCTGGTGCCGAAGGCGCGGATGAGCGGGTCGATCCGGTTCTTCGGGCAGGAGCTGTACGCGCCGCAGATCGACCCGGCGGTGGTGCGGAGGCGGATCGGGATGGTTTTCCAGAAATCGAATCCGTTCCCGACAATGTCCATCGCCGAGAACGTGACCGTGGGGCTGCGGTTGAACGGGGTGGGGAACCGGGCATTCCTGCGGGAGCGGATGGAGCAATCGCTGCGAATGTCGGCGCTGTGGGACGAGGTGAAGGACGACCTGGGGAAGCCGGGGATAAGCCTCTCCGGCGGGCAGCAGCAGCGGCTGTGCATCGCGCGGGCGATTGCGACGCAGCCGGAGGTGCTGCTGATGGACGAGCCGGCCTCCGCGCTGGACCCGATCGCGACGATGAAAGTCGAGGAGCTGATTCACCAGTTGAGCCACGATTACACCATTGTGATCGTCACGCACAACATGCAGCAGGCGAGCCGGGTATCGGACAAAACGGCGTTTTTTTATCTTGGCGGATTGGTGGAGTTTAGTAATACGGACCAGCTCTTCACGCGACCGCGAGAGAAGCAGACGGAAGACTATATCAGTGGTAGATTCGGATAACGGGAGACATAACGGCAGACCATGGCAGAACCAACCAAACACATCCTGGGGTCATACGACACGGCCATCGCGTCGTTGCAAAATGACCTGCTGATGATGGCGAGCCTGTGCGAGCGGAATCTGCGGAACTCGCTGGGCTGCCTGCTGAACCGGGACGAGGACCTGTGCGTGGTGACGATCGCGGACGACGAGGAGATCGATCAACTGGAGAAGCACGTGGACAAATACGGGATCGACCTGCTGCGGCGCTTCCAGCCGGTGGCGGGCGACCTGAGGCACGTGGTGGCGGCGATGAAGCTAAGCAGCAACCTGGAGCGGATCGCGGACCAGGCGGTGAATATCGCGCGGAAGGCGCGGAAGCTGAATCGGGCGCCGCTGATCCCGGAGGTGAATTACCTGGACCCGATGTACCGGGAGGTAACGTCGATGCTGAGCGACGTGCTGCAGGCGTACACGGAATCGAACATCGACCTTGCGATCAGCATTCCGCCCCGGGACAAGAAGCTGGACGCGATGAATCACGACATCACGGAAAAGCTGACGGTGCAGATGACGAAGCACCCGGATCGGATCACGGAGTACCTGGACCTGATCTTCATCGCGCGGCACCTGGAGCGCGCGGGGGATCATGTGAAGAACATCGCGGAGGACGTCGTGTACGCGATCGCGGCGGAGGATATCCGGCACATGGGCGCGCAACGGCCGGGATCGGCGGCGGATTTGCTGGGGGGGAAGGCGGAGGGAGCGGGGGTGAAGACGGAGGATACGTTGCCGTCGTGAGAATTGATAATTGCTAAAGTCTGATTGCTAATTGAGGGAGAAGGCGCGAAGCGATAGTGGACTGCGGGAGCGGATTTTTTAAATCTGCGGTCATCCGGAATCTGCGGATAAATCACTTGGATGGCGCGTCGGGGCCGGGGCCGCGGTTGCCTTCGTCGAAGTATTGGGTTGTGCCGACCTGGCTGATTTTCAGGTATTGGGCCCAGGCGTTGGCGGGGTTTTGGGAGTGGAGGGTTTTTTGGGAGATTTTGCGGGCCAGGCGGTGGCCGGGCATGGCCTCGAGGAGGACGCGGCCATCCATGGGGTGGGTGCGGGGGACGCCGAGGATCCAGAGGACGGTGGGGGCGAGGTCGATGTTGCCGGTGGGAAGGTCGTCCTGCCATGCCTTGCGGAAATCCGGGCCGGCGGCGATGAGGGTGTTGTGCATATCATAGGCGCTGAGGGAGGTGTGGGTGCCTTTGCCGATCTTTCGGACGCCATCGGCATCGACGGAGCCGGGGGCGCCGTAGATGTTCGGGGCGCCGGTCCAGTGGAAGGACATGACGACGTCGGGGGCCTCCTTTGTCGCGATATGGACCGTGTGGAGATCGAAGGTGCCGGGGATGGGCCAGCGGGAGAAGATGACTCCGGCATAATCGGATTTTTGAACAATCCCGACGAGCTTGCGTCCAATCTCTTCGACGTGGCCAATGATGTAAAACATGATGCTCCCGCCGTTGTTGACGGCGAGGACTTCGCCGGGCTGTGGCGGATGGGCGAAGGCGGTGCCGGTGACGCGAATGCCGGCGGCGGTGAGCGGGGAGAGAACGTCGGCGCCGCGTCCGATGGTGGAGAAGCCGTGATCTGATATGACGAAGATGTCCGTATCGTCGCGCGCGCCTTTGGCATCGAGAGCCTGGAGAACCGTGCCGAGGCGGTCATCGACGCTCTTGAGCGCGGCGAGAACCATGGGAGAACCGGGAGCCATCTGATGCTGCGAGTAATCGGGATCGCTCATCCAGAGCAGCGAGTAGGAGGGAAGGCCGTTGCGCCAGAGCACCTGGGTCAGGGCGGCGGCGGTCCAGCGATCCTCGGGGATATTGGGGAACTCGACGGTCTCCGGCCATGGGCCGAGGGTGCCGGTGAGGGAGGCGATGGCGGAATCGGGAGCGGTCTTGCCATCGAAGAAGATGACCGAGCTGCGGGCGGCGGGGGTTGTGTCGTTGTGAGACCAATCCTGGAGAAGGGCGACGCCCTTGGTGCCGGCTACGGCGGTCTGGCGGCCGGCGGCCTGGAGGGTCTGGACGACCGTGGGGACGGCGAGGTAGCGGGGACCGCAGGCCTTGATAGTGGCGGGTTTTTCCGTGCCAACGGGCTGGAGGGGGTCGGCCTCGGGGCGGTATTCGCGATTGGCCATGAGGCCGCTGTGCTCCGGGTAAGCGCCGGTGGCCATGGTGGTGCCATTGACTTCCGTGGAACTGGGGAAGGCGGGATGGTTACGGCGGAAGGTGACGCCCCGCTGGGAGAGTTGCCAGAGGTTGGGTGTGAATTTTTCCGTCACGAAATCTGGGCGCATGCCGTCCCAGACGATGACCACAACATGATGTGCGTGACCGTGGGAAGCAGGGGCGGCGGAGCACAAGCCGGATATTGCGATGAAGGAGACAACAAAAGGTCGGATTTTCATAAAAGAGGTATGGTTGGCATGAGCGCTGGCATCCATAATGCTCGAACTGTTAGGGATTCCCGTGATTTACACGAATGTAACCGCTGCGCCGCGGAATAGACGCACAGAACTCGGAACATTGACCAGTATGAAACGCAGCGGATGGGCGCCTGGAAGCGCCCGGACCAGCACCTCTCCAAAGAAGAAAAAGACTGTGAACCAGATCCTCAAGGACGCGTACCGGCTGCACGCGCGGGATCGGGCGAGCCGGATGGCGGTGAAGCATTGCCTGGGGTAATGCGTCGGTTTTGCGGGGGATGGCAGCCGCAGATTTGCGGAGATTTGTGCAAATTTTAAGGACGGGGAG
>Ga0302320_10023554_pt1 | contig 12083 bp, 7 predicted proteins | sample Bog_T0_3_FD_202130 | JGI IMG/M metagenome (GOLD analysis project Ga0302320, IMG submission 202130) | Peat permafrost microbial communities from Stordalen Mire near Abisko, Sweden - Bog_T0_3 | ecosystem: Environmental > Terrestrial > Soil > Wetlands > Peat | place: Sweden: Abisko, Stordalen Mire...
TTCAGCCCAGCATCTATGTGAATCAGTTGACTTCTCCGAGCGGGTACAACCTATCCGGGATCGACATTGAGAATAACGCTATTCTGTTCGCCAATACATACGGCATCAAACTGATAGACTCTGCCGGAACGAGCAAAGGCAAGGTGGCTTACAACACAGTTTCCGGCGGAGGGAACCCTACGGCGTACGGCATAGGATTGCCGAGCAATAGTGTGGCGTGGTTCGTGGAAAATAATTCCTTTGCTTTGGCGTCCTCATCGAACAACTACCAGAATCAGGCCAGCGCAAACCTGTCTTATGACGGTTCTACGCTGACCGCCGCGCACATTGTCAGCGAGCAAGGCGCCATTGTTCTAAGCGCCAATTCAGCTGGCGTCACCCTTCCTTCGACGATTACGGGCACGCAGGGAGCGGATGCGAAACTGCTTTCCGCCGGCACGGTGAGCGGTACCGCGCAACCGCTTTGCACGGATGCGAATGGCGGCGCAACGACCCTGGGATGCACGACAGGGAGCGGCGCACCATCTGTTTACTACAATGTGCTCAGCTATGGCGCTAAGGCGGACATGCTTCCCCTTGCTAAAACCTATGTGGGAGCTTCGTTGACAGCGGGTAGTTCAACGCTGTATGTGGGGAGCGGAAGCTTTACCTCTGCCGATGCGGGAAAGTATGTAACCTTCGCTCCCGCGTCTACCTGGTCGCAGCCATTTGCAACCGGGACTTCCACCGCACAGATCATTTCGGTGACAGACGGCCAGCATTTGGTTCTGAGCAAGACGGCGGCGGTGACGGAGGGCGCGTATATCTCGTGGGGTACAGATAACGTGCCAGCCTTCAATGCGTGCGCAACAGCAGTTGCCGCTGCGGGCGGAGGCACCTGTGCGGTTCCGGCTGGGAATTATCTCTTTGCGGCCTCACCCTATTACCTCGTCAGCGGTATGGCGCAGGACGATGGAGGATATCAGAATCCAGCTGGCGGGGCGGGTGCGGTAATCGCCTGTACGGTGGCCAACGGTTCGCTCAGTGGCTGCACGGTCACGAGCAGCCCCAGCACGTATGTGAAGAACACGACGCTTACACTTAATTTTCCGATGCAGGGATCTGCGAACAGCGGCTGTCCCACGGTATATGCGGGGCCGTGCGGACAGGAATTTGCGACGGTCACAACCAATAGCAGCGGGCAGGTGCAGAATCCGGTCACCATTGTTTATCCAGGCTTTGGGCTGACATCGGCTCCAGTTCCCACAGTGAACGCAACAGGCGGGGATGGGGCGACGGCCTCGACTACGTTATCTGGAGGCACAGCGGCAACTCCGACGATCACTAATGGGGGCAGCGGTTATCCCGCGAGCGCGAGCGGAGTTTTGGAAATGTGGGCTTTGGGTGGCGGCTGCACAAGCAACTTTGGCGGCTCCGGCTTGCCGGTTATTGTGGGCAAAGGTTTGGCTTCAACCAATTCGTCGGGCGCGGTGACGAGCGCAGCCTGGACAAACGCGCCGACGGGATGCTCGACAGCGCCGACCATCGTCTTTGGGGACTTTACTTGCTGGAACTCCGGCAGCTCATCATTCACGGCGCAATGCACAAACGTTGCGCCGCTGATTCCAGCGGCAATTCCCGTGCAGGTCATGCTTGTACCGGGAGTGAATTGGTTTGGCGCGGCCGGGGCGAGTCAGGAAGGCACCAATCTGTATGGAACGTGGGATGGCGCGACTGTGGATACTGTTTCTCCTGGGACGATGTTGACCCAGCCGGCCATGTTCGGCGGTCAAATCCAGAATACGGATATTGGCGGCCTGAAGCTCGGCAGTGGGTTCATCGGGATATTCGACCCGTACAACCTGAACAGGGCGAAGATTCACGATCTTGAGTTTGATACCGGGATTGGGATGCTGACCTGGGCGTACGATCTTGGATCGCAGGTTGACAACATATGGTCGGGAGGGTACGCACCCCTTGTCAACGGCGGGACGTGGCAGCACCGGAGCGACTTTCCTCTCGGGCAGGGCGGTTTCTTCGATGTAGCGTCTGTTTCAAACATCGTGACGGAACCAGCGGGCTACAACACGGTGGCGGCGGCAATCGACAATTTCTTTGCGGAAGAGTTTTGGCGACCGGAGTTTTCGGCAAATGCCGCGGACTTTTACGAAGCCTGCTCATTCCCTCAGACCGCAAGCCAGCGCCAGACTTCGCACAGTCTAAGCACGGCTCAAGGCGCCAACACAATGTGTTACAAGGGCATCACCGGGATGGGGCTGGTCAATTTGACGCGGGATAATCGCGCAGCCGGCAGCCACCCGATGACGAACCTCACCGGCAAATACCTATACCGTCCCATTTATTACGGTTCTCTGGGTGGAAGCAGCCTCTTTGGGGCGAGTTGTGAGCAGTGCAATCAGAACGCATCCGATCCGTACCGGGCGGAGCCGATCCAGGAGGGCGCCATTGAATTCGAGGCGGGGAATGGGGCGCAGATCAATGGGGTTGGCTGGAGCGGCAGTCAGATTGTGCAGCCGCTTTACGATTTGAGCGGCGCAGCCTACAGCGGAACGGCGGGAGCGCCGCAAGACGTGGCCTGGCAGAATATCGGCGCTACGTCAGAAGTGAGCGCCCAAGCATTACAGAACCTCAACATTCAGGTGAATCAGACGTTCCCAGCAGGGCTTACGGTTACTTCAAACAGCGGAAGCGGGAACGGCCAGATCACGTTTGTGAATGGCTATAACACGCAGGTTGGTTCTATACGGCAGAGCGTCGTGTGGAACTCCTTGTCGATCTTTGGGGGCGCCGTGGACGACATGGACTTTGCGCCGGGCGGGGTGACGGCGAATGTGCCGTTGTCCTTGCCGGGCATCGCGCCGTCGAGCGGCAATGCGTGCCTGCAAATCAGCAGTGCAGGTCTTGTGTCCAATACTGGATCGGCATGCGGCAGCAGCGGCGCTGGAGTAACGTCACTCGCGGCGTCAGCGGCAAGCTGGCCATCGTGGCTGGTTCCGACTGTGACGAATTCTACGAGTACTCCATCTCTGGCGGTCGCAGCTTCGACAACCGGTACAGGGAACGTGGTGTTATCGAGCGGGCCGACGTTCACGGGCAATGCGACGACGTTTGCGAACAGCGCGGCAGCGGAACAGGATGTGGTGATCCAGCCTGGGACGGGCGCGGACCAGATTGGCGCCTTGGGGTGGAACAACTACGCCGGCACCTCGCAGTGGAAGCTGAGGAAGGATGCGAGCAACTACCTGCGCCTGACGGATATGGTGAACTCGCTGGACCGGGAAGTCTTCTACCAGAACGGACAGACAATCCTGAACGCCGGTGCGGGTGCGAATCCGGTGGTCGTGAACGGATCGACTGGGAGCGGCACGGGGGGACTGCTGGTGGAGAGTGGAGGGGCAAGCCCAGCGGCAGTGCTGACGGTGACTGGGAGCGGGAACACGACGGCGGCTGGTTTTGTGTCGGGCAAGTTCATGATGGGTTCGGGAACGATGTCGCTGGGAACGGGCGCGGCGGCTGGAACAGGGCCGTCGATCACTTGCTTGAGCGGACACGTGTGCGACGGGGTGAGTGGGACGGTGACGCTCACTACGGGAACGAGCCCGACGACCGGGACGCTGGCGACGCTGAGCTTTCCTAATTCGCACAGCAACTCTGCAAACTGCATCGTGGACGTGCTGCAGAGCGGAGTTGGGCGAGTGACAACTGCGACCTGGAGCGAATCGGCGACAGTGGTGACGCTGACTGCCAATACCGCGCTGACGGCTAGCACGGCGTACACGGTGAAGTACTGGTGCGGTGGGAATTAGCTCTCGATCTGGCCTATTGGGCTGCAACGCGAATCTCCACCCTAGCCGCAATAAGCCGCGGGGCGGCGAGCCACGAGGGTGTGAATCCAGCCTTCGTTCCTAAAGAATCAAGGCTGGACGTTTGTAGAAGCCTGCTAACACAGGCGGCAAGTTAGCCTCCGCTGCGCGGAGATAGCGGGTTAGCGAGTAGGCGAATTCTCATGGAAAGGAACGGTATTGGTTCCAGGTTGAATGAGTCGTGTGGCGGGTGGAAGTGGGGGATCTATGGCAGAAACTGGGGAAGGGCGCGCGGATGAGGCGCAGGGGTTGAGCTTGCGCCTTGAGGATCTGGATCGGGAAGAACTGGAGCGGTTTGGGAGGATTCTGGATCATCGTCCGTCAAGCTTGCGGGGGCGGACGGTAGGAATGGCGCTGGCTGAGCTGCTGCTGCCGGTGAGGACGCGCGAAGGGAAGCCGGCTCCGCTGCGGGCGAATACGGCGCAGCGGGCTTTTGAGCGGCGTCGAGGCGAGCGGAACATTGTGCTGAAGGCGCGGCAAATGGGGATGACGACCTGGGCGGCGGCGCGGTTTTTCCTGAAGACCATTACCCAGCCGGGGACGCTGACCCTGGAGGTGGCGCACACGCAGGAGGCTGCGGAGGAGATCTTCCGGATCGTTCATCGGTTTGTGGACTGGCTTCCGGAGGAGCTGCGAGAGGGGCCTCTGAAGACCTCGCGGGCCAATGTGCGGCAGATTGTATTTCCAGCGATGGATGCGCAGTACCGGGTGGTATCGGCCGGAGACCGGAACGCGGGCCGCGGACTGACAGTGCAGAATCTGCACTGCTCGGAGTTGGCGCGTTGGCCGGGACATCCGACGGAGACTCTGGCAGGATTGCGGGCTTCGATGGCGCCGGGGGCGGAGCTGATTCTGGAGTCGACGCCGGACGGGGTGGGAGGATGCTTCCACGAGGAGTGGCAAAAGGCTGGCGAGACGGGGATGGTGCGGCATTTCTTTCCCTGGTGGATGGAGCGGCGCTACCGGGCCGAGGCGGTGGAGGAAGCGAGCCTGACCGAGGAAGAACTCTCTCTGATGGCGCGTCATCGCCTGGACAGGGAGCAGATTGGATACCGGAGGCAGGTGCGGGCGAACTTTCGCGGGCTGGCGCGGCAAGAGTATGCCGAGGACGAGGAGAGCTGCTTTTTGGCCAGTGGGGATTCAGTGTTTGAACTGGCGGCGATTGAAGCGCGGCTGGCGGAGATGCAGGAGCCAGCGGAGCGGCGCCGGAATGGGGAGTTGGAGATCTGGCTGCCGCCACTGAAGGGTAAGGAGTACCTGGTGGCGGTAGACCCGGCCGGGGGCGGCAGCGAAGGGGACTACTCGGCGGCCCAGGTGCTGGAGATGGAAACAGGTTTGCAATGCGCGGAGTTTGCCGGACATGTGGGCGGCCTGGAGCTTGCGCAACTGGTGACAAAGCTGGCTGCGGAGTACAACCATGCGTGGCTGGTGGTGGAAAGGAACAACCACGGCAGTGGCGTGCTGGCGCTGGCAGAGACGGCGTGCAAATACGCGCGGATTTATAAGCAAGGGGGCCAAGCAGGTTGGCTGACCACGAGCTTGAGCAGGCCTGCTGTGCTGGGGCATCTGGGTGCGGGCCTGGTGCAGGAGCCGGAGCGGTTTCAAAGCCATAAGCTGCTGGGGGAATGCAGGAGTTTTGTCAGGTTGCCGAATGGGAGTACGGGTGCGCGGGCGGGAATGCATGACGACCGGGTGATGGCGATGGCAATCGGGCTGGGTGCGCGGACGGAGCTGGTCTCCAGGGGTCAGAGATCAGGGGTCAGAGATCCGGAATCCTCTTTCAGCGGTCAAATAAGATCATTGCAGCCAATGATCGTGGGCGATTAAGGTGCGAACGCAGTTATATGCGCATCGGTCTCGTGATCTCTGATCTCTGACAACAGATCTCTGTGCTCTGCTTTTGCAGATAATAACGGACAAAGCGCTTAGAATTCAAAAAGAGTCAAGAAAAAGGCAGGGAGACAGGCTTGGCGGTTCTGGCGGTGCAGCAGATCCGGCGGATGCGGGGCGGCGCGCAGGGCCAGTTGATGCTGGGCGCGGACGGCCACCTCTACGTTGTCAAGTTTCAGAACAATCCGCAGCACATACGCGTGCTGGCCAATGAGTTTCTGGCCTCACGGCTGGCGGCGGCTGTCGGGCTGACGGCACCGGGGGCTGAACTGGTGGAGGTCTCGAGCTGGCTGGTGGAGAATACGCCGGATCTGGAGATCGATCTGGGTAAAACGCGGATCAAATGCCAGGCGGGGTTACAGTTCGGGTCGCGGTTTGTGGGCGGTCTGATGCCGGGCCAGGTGGTGGACTACCTGCCCGAGGAACAGATGGCCGAGGTACGGAATCTGGATGAGTTTGCCGGCATTCTGGCGTTGGATAAGTGGACCGGGAATGCCAACGGGCGGCAGGCGGTGTTTACGCGCAAGCAGCGGGAGCGGCGGTACCGGGCGGTCTTCATCGACTACGGATATTGCTTTCACGCCGGGGAATGGCGGTTTGAGGACGCGCCGCTGCGCGGTGTTTATTATCGGAACGATGTCTACCGAGAGGTAACGGGATGGGAGTCGTTTGAGCCGTGGCTGACGCGGCTGGAGACGTTGCCGGCAGAGACAGTTTGGGCGGCGGCGAACGAGGTACCGCCGGAATGGTACGGCGGCGACCTGAACGAGATGGAGAGGCTGGTGGAGAAACTGCTCCAGCGGAGGAGCCGGATCCGGGAGTTGATTGAGGGGTTCGGGAAGTCGGAGAGAAAGCCGTTTCCAAAATGGGGAGCGATGGGGAAAGAATGTGTGGAGGATGGTTGGAAAGGGGTTCGGTGGGGGACTAGCATTGCGGGAAGGGTGAATTAATGGGAGAAAGGGCAGGAGCCTGAGATGGCGAGCGGGAATCAACGGCGGGCATGCGAGTTTCGGCTGCTCCGGTATGTGCCGGATGCGGTGCGGAATGAGTATGTGCATATCGGGGCGATTCTGCGCGAGCAGGGCAGCTCTGAGCCGGCATTGGTCCGTTTCACGCGCGACTGGCGCCGCGTGCGCAGTCTCGATCCGGAGGCGGACACCGCGCTGCTGGAGGGGATGGAGAGCGAGCTGCGCAGGCGGTTCGAGGCCGAGCCCGATGGAAACCTGATGCGGCTGCTTACGGAGTCACTCTCGCTGAGCGTGCAGATGACGGAGTCGAAGGCATATCTTGCGGAGAGCCTTCCCGCTGGGATGGAAGAGCTGATGAAGATGTATGTTGACCCTCCTCCTCGCGAGCGGACGGCGCGGTTGAGCGGGCGGGCTGCGATCCAGGCCAGGATGCGGACGGAGTTTGAGCGTGCCGGGGTGTGGGATCTGCTGCGCAAGCGGATTGCGGCCTCGGAGTATACGCGGGCGGGGGATCCGCTGCGGATCGATGTGGGCTATCGGCCGAATGGGATTAGCCACCCCACGGACAAAGACCCGTCCGCGGGAACCCCGTTCATTCGCATGTTCCATGCGGTGAGCCTGGAGCCGGGCGTGGAGATGGCCAAGGTGCTGGCGTTTTCAGCGGCGGGATTGCGGGCCGGCGTGGAACGCGTGGAGAAGGCGGGCCTGGAGCTGACCGCGGTGATTGAGCCGGCGGCCAGGCTGGGAGCGACCGGCGAGGAGCCGGAGAGGCTGGAGATGTACCGCTTTGGCGTAGAGACGATGGAAGAGCATCAGATTCGGGTGCTGACGACATCGGATCTGGGCCGGGTGGCGGAGACGGCGCGGCGGGAGCTGCGGGTTTAGGGGTCAGGGGTCAGAGATCAGTTTCTCAACTGCAGGCCTCTCACTGCGAGTCATTGACTACTTCAATTCGACTATCTGCTTCTACTTTGCAGGTAATTTCCCGTCTTTGCGGTAGGATGAATTTTGTTGAGAGAAGACTGAAAGTTCGAGATTGATAACTGAAAACTAACCACTACCATTACCACTGATCTCTGATCCCTGATCTCTGATCTCTGATCTCTGGCAAAGTACGAGGCATGGCCCTTTCCGGGGCTGTGCCTTTTTGTTTGGGGCGGCGGAAAAAGGAAGGTGTGCGTGAAGGTTGGAGAACAGTTGCGAGAGATATGGCGGCAGGCGACCGGAAGCGGGCGAAGGGCGGGCCTTGCCGCGAGCGCGGCCGATGCGGAAGCGGAGCGCAAGACACTGGCGCTGCCCTCGATTCTGACGCCGGTCCAATTTCCAGGGCGGCTGCTGCCCAAGCCGACGCCGGCAAACCTTCGCCGGTTCGCGGAGACGCCGGTGGTGCGGCGGGCGATCAACGTCATCAAGGACCGGATTGCGGCCATGGATTGGCAGGTGCGGGTACGGCGCGGGGTAAGGCCGTGCGATGTGACTTTTGCGGAAAGGAAGCTGCGGGCGCTGCGCCGGATGCTGGAAGAGCCGAACGCAGTGGACAGCTTCAGAACCCTGATGGAACAGGTCATTGAGGACGCGTTGACGGGCGGGTACGGGGCTATCGAGATGGAGCCGACGGGAGACGCGGAGCGGCCGGCAATGCTGTGGCCGGTGGATGGGGCTTCGATTCGAATCAACGCCCGGTGGGACGGGCAGGCGGAGACGCCTCGTTACGCGCAGGCGCTGCCGGGGCAACTGGAGTCGGCCGCGGTAGATCTGCGGGACGACCAGTTGATCTATGTACGTATGAATCCGCGCAGCTTTACGCCGTTTGGGCTGGGACCTCTGGAGGTGGCCTTCGAGACGGTGAACCAGTTTCTGAACGCACACAGGTTTGCGGGTAAGCTGGCGTCGAACGCGGTGGCGCAGTATGCCTTGTGGCTGAACGAGGCCACGCCGGCGCAGCATGACCGGCTGATCCGCTGGTGGCAGGACGAGATTGAAGGGACGGGGCGGGTGCCGCTGATCTCGACCGAGCAAAAGCCGGAGGTATTGCGGTTCGCGCAGGGGACGGATGCGGATATGCGGCTGGGCTGGCAGGAGTTTCTGATCCGGATGGTGGCAAACGCATTCGGGCTGCCGCCGTTGATGCTGGGACTGGAAGCGGACGTGAACCAGTCCACCGCCGCGGAGATGACCGATGAGGCATTTCGCGGGGCGATTTCGCCGCTGGCGCTGCTGCTGGCCGGACACCTGACCCGGGATCTCTTCGGTAAATGCATCGGATGGCGGGAATTCGAGTTTGTCTTCAACGATCTGAACGCCAGGGACGAAGAGACGGAGCTGGCGGTGCAGGTGCAGTTGCTGAAGGCCGGTGTGCTGACAGTGAACGAGGTGCGGGCGATGCGAGGGCTGGTGCCGCTTGAAGTTGGGCCGTTGGGCAAAGGTGAGACACCGCTATTGGCGTGTAAAGCGGCAGATACCAGGGACTTAGGGACTAGGGACTAGGGACTGGAGATAGGGGAGCAAGGACTAAGGAAGCATGGACCCGAGAGGAGAAAACGCGGCCCCGTATTTGGAGCTGGATCATCTTGTCCAGGGGCGCTCTCACTGGCTCCGATTCTAGTCCCTAGTCCCTAAGTCCCGAGTCCCTCGTAGAGCGGAGAGCGGATGCGATTGGAAGCTATGGCGGTGAAGATTCCCCATGTGGACGGGCACCCTAACAGGGTGGCGTTCGAGGGAGTATTGACAGTGGTGAATGCGGCCAGCGACAAGGCGCCAGCCGGGGCCCGCGGGCACCGCGTTATGTTGACGCGCGAGGCGGCGGAGAAGGCGCTGCCCTCGCTTCTGGGCATGGCGGTGGACTACCGGCCGGGATGGGACGGCCACGATGCGCGGCGCAAGATCGGGCTGCTGACTGAGGCGGATCTGATCGGGCAACGGCTTGTGGTGCGCGGGTACCTGTACGCGCGGGACTTTCCCGAAGTGGCGGGTGCTATCCAGGCTAAGTCTCCCGAGGCATTGGGGATGAGCTACGAACTGGCCGATGCGCGGGTTGAGGATATGCGGGCAGAAGTATGGAAGCTGACCCGTGTGACTTTTACCGGAGCGGCGATTCTGTTGCGGGAGAAAGCGGCCTACCGTGCGACTAGCTTCCGCATGGCGAGCTAGCGCGGAACAGCGGACAGCAAACAGAAGACAGCCGGGAACACCCCGCTGACAACGAGCAACTGGCAACTGAGAGCCGGCACGGAAGGACTGTCCGCCGCCGGCTGTGAGCTGTCAACTGAAGAAAGGAAAGCCATGGAAATGGAAGAAAAAGCAATTGCGGAGCGGCTGGAGGCGGCAACCAGCCTGCTGGAAAGAACGCTGAACTGGCTGGAGGAGCGGCAGGGCACGCTGACCGGCGAAGTGGAGAGGATTTCGGCCACCGTGGAACAGAGCCGGCGGGAAGTGGAGTTGACGGAGAAGCTGGCGGCGACGGAGCGGGAATTGGCTGAGTTGAAGGCTGCGGCTGCGCCCACGGTATTGAATCCGCTGCGCAGGACGGTACCGGCGGCTACGTCCGAGATGCTGGCCAAGCACGGAATCGGCGATGGCCCGGTGGATGTGCGAACCCTGGATGCGGCGCTGGCCGGCTTGAGCCTGGAGCAGCGCATCGCGGTAAAGAGCCAACTGCTGCGTACCGGCTCAATTGCCTGAAAGCAGCAAACAGCTAACAGCTCAATGCATTTCCAGGGAAGGCAGCTACCGGCTGATAGTTGCCAACAGACAACCGATAACTGGTAGCTGTTCGCTGTCAGTTATCCACTGAGTAACGACTGGCCCCATGGAGGGGGCGGAAAGAGCCTATGAACGCAACCTTTGCAGACATTCACGCGGCAGCAGATTTTATCGGGCCGGGCGCTATCGAAGTTCCCCTGTATCAGACCGAGATTTTCGATATTTGCCGGCGCTCGAGCCCCTTCGGGCAGCGCATCAAGCAGGTTCCCGCAACGGGTCATCCGTCGCGGTTCTTCGAGGAGACGGCGATTCCCAATCCGGGCACGGCCGGCTTCGTCAACCCGCGCAGCATCGTGGCGCCGGTGGTGAGCCCGACGCGTGTAGAGCGGAGCGTTCCGCTGAAGGCGATCGTTTCGCAGATCAATTACAACCTGTTCGACATCGAACTGGGCAACCAGCAGCAGCAGTTCGCCTATTTGCAGGCCAAAGACCTCGTGGATACGGTGAGCGGCGTGATGGTGGCACACGACGTGGCTCTTTGGAACGGCAACGACACCAGTCTGAGCACGCCGACGACCACGCAGTATATGGGCGTCATCGGGCAGATCGTGGGTGGCGGCAACACCGTTTCGATTGGCACGACCGCTTCGATCGTAGACGGGCTGAAGTCAGCGGTGGCGCAGATGGTGGCAAGCAACGGCTACCATGTGCGGCCCACGGCGATCTACGCCAACCCGGTGCTGCTGGATCTGATCGACCGGGAGATGAAGGCCGAGTACAACGTGGTGCTGAACACCGACCAGATCACGGGCGGTTTCAGAGTGAAGATGCTGTCAACGCAGGCGGGCGATCTGCCGCTGATTCCGGACTGGAGCCTGAGCTATACCGGCACACCTGGGACGGGATCGGCGGTGCTGCCGGCCTACATCGTTACGGAGGACCTGATCGAATACCACTGGCTCGGCGATCCTACTCCACGCATCTTCCAACTGGGGATGCCTAACTCGCTGACTCATCAGTATGTGGCGGTCAAGTTCGGCGCGCCTGTGGTCAAGGGAGCTAACTACGCGCATTACCAGGTGCTGGTGGACCGGTAGGCAGCGGGTTGGCAAGTTAGCGATGAGGCTCCGTACGGCGGAGCCTCATCTGTTAGCAGGTTAGCCAGTTAGAAATTTGGCATGAACAAAGGGAAGGGTGGGGTATGGCATATCTGCAGCCAGCGGATTACCCGAATTATGGATTGCCGGCGGGAACGACGGCCGACTGGATAACGGCCGCCACGGCTTTGATCAACAGCTACTGCAGGCGGCCGGACCTGAACGTGATCCAGTACACGGAACGCTTGCGGCTAACCAAGGGATCTCAAACGATATTGCTGAGCTATCTGCCGCTGGTGCCGCTGGGGACTGCGGCCTCGCCATTGGTGAGCATTGAGGGCCGCTATGCAAAGCCGCGGCGCGGGGAGATTCTGGACGAGCCGATGTTTGAGATTGTGCGGGCGTTTTCTTTGCCCGGCCAGTGGACGGCAATCGGTCCTAACTCGGTGGACTATGACCCAAACACGGGAGAACTGACGCTGCCGTGGAATGTGCTGGGACTGCCTTACAACGAAGTTACTGTGACCTATACGGCAGGGCTGGCAACAATCGGCGACGACGTA
>Ga0302320_10023556_pt1 | contig 12081 bp, 10 predicted proteins | sample Bog_T0_3_FD_202130 | JGI IMG/M metagenome (GOLD analysis project Ga0302320, IMG submission 202130) | Peat permafrost microbial communities from Stordalen Mire near Abisko, Sweden - Bog_T0_3 | ecosystem: Environmental > Terrestrial > Soil > Wetlands > Peat | place: Sweden: Abisko, Stordalen Mire...
CGCCCAGCGCCGATCTTGTCCGCCCCGCGGGCTTTCTTCCTTCCGCGCCAACCACCGCCGGCCTCCGCCGCGAGTCAAACCACACCACGCATCTATCGGTAGTCGACAAAGACGGCAACGCTGTCTCCCTCACCACCACCCTCAATGACAACTTCGGCTCCTGCGTCACCGCCGGCAAGCTCGGCATTCTGCTCAACGACGAGATGGACGATTTCGCCGTCAAAATGGGCGTGCCCAATCTCTACGGCCTCATCCAGGGACCGGCCGACGCCATCGCCGCAGGCAAGCGCCCGCTCAGCGCCATGACGCCCACCATCGTGGTTGAAGATGGCCGTCTGCGCTTTGTCCTCGGCTCGCCCGGAGGCTCCCGCATCATCTCCACCGTCACCAACATCTTTCTCTCCGCGGCTGAGGGCAAGCTCAACATCCAGCAAGCGGTGGACGCGCCCCGGTTCCACCACCAGTACCTGCCCGACAGGCTCGCGCTTGAAGCAGGGTTTCCCCAAGCCACCGAGGACGCGCTCCGCGCCCAGGGCTACACGCTTGACCTCGAAGAAACCCACTGGTCCAACGGCGAGTGCATTGAGATCGATCCCAAAACCGGCGAGCTTGAAGGCGGCCAGGACCACCGCAGCCACTACGGCAAAGCCGCCGGCTATTAAAACTTTCCGTAAAATCTCAGCCCGGTTTTCACTCCATCAAAACCTCGAAAAAAGAACTCCCGCTTCTTCCTCCGGCGGGAGTATGATCCGACCGTGCGCCAAGAGCGGCCCTCCTCGGGACATGGCGGCACCACCTGACCGCGGGCGCACAACCGGGCCAATGCACGACCTGGCCTTCACCGGAATCCCTGCGAGCAATTCGCATGAATCCCCATGACGGCGGGCCGATTCAGCTAATTAACCTTCCTCAGTCGTGCGTTGCAGAAGCCGGTGGTCCCTCATCAGAACCACCGGCTCGCGACGCCTCCCCGCTCCGCCGCGCTCCTCGCACAAGATTCATCATCCTGACCCAACCTGCGCAACACCCCTTCTGCCGCAAGCTGTTGCAACGGTGAGACAATGGCCCTAGAGCTCTGGTAAGTTACTCAACCCGGGCCAGCACGAGGGACCTTTTCACCATGCTCCGCGTCCTCTCCACACATGTTTTCCTCAATCAACGCCTGCATCCGGGACTCCTGGAACTGGCCGCCCGTTCGGGCGCTCAGGCTGTTGAGATCTTTGCCGCCCGCCAGCATTTTGACTACACCAGCCGCGAGCACGTGGCCGAACTCAGCGCATGGTTCAGCTCCAATACGCTTGAGCCCTTTTCCATGCACGCTCCGCTCTACCCCGATCGAGAAATGGGTCGCGCCGGCGCGCCCGGCGTCAACGTGCTTCATCCTGAGAAGTCGCGCCGCATCGACGCAATGGACGAGATCAAGCGCGCTCTTGAAGCCGCCGAGCACATTCCATTCCGCAACCTCGTCGTCCATCTCGGCGAGCGCACGGACGTATGGTCGCCCCGCACCATCGAACACGGACTCACGGCCCTCGAGCATCTCGATGCCTTTGCCCGCCCTCTCGGTGTGCGCGTACTCGTTGAGAATCTCCTCAGCGAGGCCACTACGCCCGAGCACCTCGTCATGATCCTCGACATGGGGCATCTCGCACACATCGGCCTCTGCCTCGACCTCGGCCACGCCCACATCACCGTCGGCGTCGCCCAGGCCATCGCCGCCATGGGCAACCGCATCGCCTCAGTCCATGTGCACGACAATCACGGCGTCAAAGACGAGCACCTCTGGCCCGGCGACGGCACCATCGAATGGCCCGACCCCGTCGAAGCCCTCAAGAAACTAGCCACCCCGCCCGCCACCGTGCTTGAGATCAGCCAGAACCTCGGCGAAACATCAGCCACCCTTCCGGCAAAGGTTGAGAAAGCCTTCAGCCTGTTCGCATAAGGAGGCGCGGACCAGCCGTCCTCGCCCAACCCATCCGCGTATGTTGTGATACGATTCGCTCGCCACAACATGCGAGGTATTCGATAACCATGAACGGCCCGGAACCCTTCCAGAAGATTAAGATCAACAGAAGAGACTTCGTTCGCAATGGAGTGATGGTTGCCTCCGGCTGCGCACTGGCGCCGCACACTTTTTCGGCAACGCCCAGCGACGCAGCGCAGTCCTGGACCATCGCCAACGGCCTCATCTCAAGGACACTCGCCTGGCAGCCCGATACAGGCCTGTTCACGCGCCAGTTCTCCTCGCTCGCCACGCACGCACACCTCATCGGACCTGAAGAAGAGCACCCGGCTACCGAGTTCTCCTTCCTTTTGAACGGACAAGTCTGCTCGGGAACCAATGCGTCGTTCAGCCTGATCGACGCCGCCCCGTCCGCTCTGCCGAACGGCAATGCGCTCACCATCCGCCTCCGTCACAAGCAACTTCCGCTTCAGGTCTCGGTCGTCTATCGCATCTACGACGCGCACCCCGCCGTGCGCAAGCACCTGGTGCTCCTGAACACTGGCTCCGCTCCGCTCCATCTCTCTCACCTCAACATCGAGTCCCTCAGTCTCGCCCTCGGCCCCGCCAATGAGCTCACGCTTCTTACGCAATACGGCGCCGTCCCTCGCGAGACCTTCTACACCGGCCGCTCTGAGGATGCGTGCCTGCTCGTGACCAACAGCCTCACCGGCATCGGCGTTGCTGTCTTAAGTGAAGTGCCCGGCTACATGAAGCGCACTGAGATTGAGGGCTTCTACGATCCGCACCATGTGCGCATCGGCGTCATGTACGACACTGACCTCATGCCCTTCGAGCGCACCCTCGCTGCCGGTGAGCAGTTCACCACAGCCGACGCATCGCTCGTCGCCTTTCAAAATGGAGCCGGCTTCAACGATCCGCACTGGCTGCTGCCTTCCTACACCGCGCAGGTTCTCGAGCGCCGTATTGACGCGCAAGGGCCGCCCTGGATCGTGAATACGTGGGAGCCCTTCAACCGCAATGTCAGCCACGATCTTGTCCTCGAGCTGGTTGATGCAGCGGCCGCCATGGGCATGGACATCTTCACCATTGACGATGGCTGGCAGAAGGACTACGGCGAGAACGCCGTCGACCTGGATGCTTTTCCCGGAGGCCTCGACCCGATTCTCGCCGCCGTTGAAGGCAACGGTATGCGCCTCGGCTTATGGATTCCGCTGGCCGCCGTCGGCACTTCCACGGCCGTCTATCGCGAGCATCCTGAGTGGGTCGCGCTCGACCAACAGGGCAAGCCCAAGATCACCGGCACGGCTGCCGGAGCCAAGGGCGTCATGTGCATGGCCACCGCCTACCGCGACGCCGCCGCCGAGCGCGTCATCGACGCCATCGAGCGCTTCCGCCTCGCCTACGTCAAGCTCGACCTCACCACCATCTTCAACGCCTATGGCGAAGCGCCCGGCTGCTGGGCCAGCGGCCACATGCACGGCTCCTGGGCTGAATCGCTCAACCTCATCTACGAAGGCATTGCGGACGTCACCGCGAAGATTTATCAGCGCCATCCCGATGTGCTGCTCGATCTCACCTTCGAGCTATGGGGACAGAAGCACATCATCGATGCCGGCCTGCTCGCCTCCGGCGACCTTGACTGGATGAGCAACGTGGACGACGGGCAGCCCGATTCCGCCGGTCCGCGCCAAGCACGCCAACTGCTCTATCAGCGCGCCACGTCGATGCCCGTCGAAAGCATGCTCATCGGCAATCTGCATGCGGAACTGCCCACCATTCAGGAGAGCTTCGCCACCGCCATCGGTTCGGCACCCGTGTTGCTCGGCGACCTCCGCAAGCTCACCCCCGCTGACCGCGCCTGGTACCACGAAAAAACTTCATGGTTCAAGAAACTCCGCCGCAGCACAAAAATCAGTGAGAGCTTTTTCCCGCTGGGCAGTTTTCAGCAAGTCTCGGCGGGCGCTTGGGACGGCTTCGCACGCTTCGACCGCGCAGGCAACGGCGTGATTGTGCTCTTCCGGAACAAGTCGCAAGCAACTGAAGCGGTGGTACAGTTGCCCCTGCTGCCTGCGGGACGTTATGCGGTGCACTCGGTGATCACGGGGAAACTGCTGAGCCCGCCGAGCGCTGCGGATTGGGCACGCGGAGTGCCGATCAGTTTTCCCGATGGTCAGCCTGTGGAGGTTCTTGAGGTGACGGCTGCGCGGGGATAATCCCCGGTCGCCATAGGTCAGGAACGGGGGATCCGGCTTGGCTCTGGAGTTCAGTTTGATGTTCCGCTTTGGGATGGACTGTGGCTCTCGCTTTGATTTAGAAGCCACTGCGGATCTTTCGACTCCGCTGCGCTCCGCTCAAGATGACAGACACTTTTGTTGCGCGTACTTCAAGGACACTATTTGTTCCTCGTTCCCTATTCCCTGTTTCTACCACCCCATCTGCCGTTCCCGCTCAAGAATCAACCCGCTGTACTGATTCATCCTTTCCGGTTTCCGCTTCAGCGGTGCCGGAAGAATCGCCGCCAGCCGCACCGCCTCATCGCGGCTCACATTCCTCGCCGATGTTCCGTACCAGGTCCGGCACGCCGCATCCGCGCCATACACGCCCGGCCCCCACTCCACCACATTCAGGTAGAGCTCCAGAATTCGCTCCTTGCCCAGCACAAACTCCGCCACCGGCACCAGCGTGAACTCCGCTCCCTTGCGCAAGATTGAACGGTTCGTTCCAAAGAACAGGTTCTTCACCAGTTGCTGGGTAATCGTCGACGCCCCGCGATGCCGGCCGCCTTCCATGTCCTCATCGGCGGCAATTTGGATCTCGTGCCAGTCGAAGCCATGGTGCTGGTAGAAGCGCGCATCCTCCGCCGCCACCACGGCATGCTGCAACTGCGGCGAAATCTGGCTCATCGGAATGAAGGTGTAGCGCTCGTGGTAAGGCTTCCCAGCGATCAACGCCTGCGCGTGCCGCTCCATGTGCACCATCGTCGTCGGCGGATCGATCCACTTGGCCGCTACCAGCACGAGCGCGAACAGCAGCCACAGAGCCACCAGGCCAAGGCCGGCCCACTTCGCAACGGCTCCCGCTGTAATCCTGCGCCGCAAAGGCTTGACGACGGCCTCTGCGGGCGTCTCTACGCTTGTCTCTGGAGCAGACGTCTCAGCCCCAGTCTCTGGAGCAGGCGTCTCTACGCTTGTCTCTGGATTCGTATCCGGGTTTGCTTCCGCGCCGGTCGCCACACCTAAGGATACTGGAAGACACCGGAGACTCAAGCTGGCAGGTCCGAGCGGAGAGACGCGTTCAGCAGATGCGCGGCAACTGCTCGCCGATCTGGGTGGGAATCACGCGATTGGAACCCATCGCCGTCCGCGCCACCAGCATGCCCTTGTGTTCCGCCGTCACCTGGCCGATGCGTGCAGCCTCGCGTCCCAGCGGATGCGCGCGCAGTACCGCCAGAACAACATCGGCGGCCTCCGCTGCCACAAAGAACACGGCCTTGCCCTCGTTCGCCACGTACACCGGATCGAGCCCCAGCAGCTCGCACGCCGACTGCACCTGGGTCCGCACCGGCAGGCTCGCTTCATCAATCACCACACCCACTTGCGACGACTGCGCAATCTCATTCAATGTGGAAGCAAGCCCGCCGCGCGTAGGATCGCGCATCGCATGCACCGCGCCTCGCGCCACGTTGAGCACAACGCCAATCATCCCGTTCAGCGCCGCGCAGTCTGAGCGGATCTGGCTCTCAAACTCCAGCCCCTCGCGCACGCTCATGATCGCCATGCCATGATCGCCGATTGTTCCCGACACCAGCACAGCGTCGCCCGCGTGCGCGCGATGCGGGCCCACCTGGATTCCTTCGCGCACCAAGCCAATGCCCGCCGTATTGATGTAGCAGCCATCGCCGTGACCGCGCTCCACAACCTTCGTGTCGCCGGTAACAATCTTCACGCCCGCAGTCGCAGCGGCCTTCGCCATCGACTCAACAATCGCCGCCAACTGCGCCAGTGGAAAGCCTTCTTCAAGAATGAAGCTTGCACTCAGGAAGCGCGGCACCGCGCCAGACACGGCCAAATCGTTCACCGTCCCGTTGACCGCCAGCTCGCCAATGTTGCCGCCGGGGAAAAACAGCGGTTGCACGACAAATGAATCCGTGCTCATCGCAATCTTTCCCGCCTGCACATCAAGCAGCGCAGCGTCGCCAAGATTCTCAAGCGCCGGATTGCGAAATGCCGGAAGAAAAAGATGCTCCACCAATTCATTGCCCAGCTTGCCGCCCCCGCCGTGGCCCATCACGATGGTGGGATACCCAACCAGTGGAAGCGGGCAGCTCCAGTTTGAAAAATCAGGCACGCCGGTCTGCAGTAGCTCATTCATGCGCAGCTCCCGTCAGCGCCGACCCGGCACTCGCCAAATCCTCGGCTGAAAGATAGCGCCCGTAGTTGAAATAAGCCGCACACGCGCCTTCACTTGAAACCATCGTGGCCCCCAGGGGATGACGCGGTGTGCACTCTTTTCCAAAGGCCGCGCACTCGGCCGGCTTGATGGCGCCGCGCAAAACATCGCCCGCGCGGCAAAGAGCCGATTCCTCTGTATGAATCCCGCTGATCTCGAATCTCTCTTCAGCATCAAAGGCGCGATACGCCTCGCTGAGCTTCCATCCGCTCTTTGGAATCACGCCGATGCCTCGCCACGCGCGATCGCTGACTTCAAAAACTTCGCTCAGCAGTTTTTGCGCCGCGCGATTTCCCTCGAACGTAACCACGCGACTGTAGGCATTCTCCACTTCGTGGCGGCCCGCTTCCAGTTGAATCACCGCCCGCCGAATGCCATCGAGAAGATCGAGCGGTTCAAAGCCGGTGACCACCAGGGGAATGCCATACTTCTCCGCGATGGGCGGATACTCCCAGTAGCCCATTACGCTGCACACGTGCCCGGCGAGCAGAAATCCCTGAACCTGGTTTCCAGGCGATTGCAAAATGGCTTCAATCGCCGGCGGCACTAGAACATGCGATACAAGCACCGAGAAATTCTTGAGGCCGCGCCGTTTCGCCAGGTGAACGCTCATCGCGTTGGCCGGAGCGGTGGTCTCAAAACCAACCCCGAAAAAGACAACTTCGCGATCCGGATTGTTCGCCGCCAGTTCCACCGCATCGAGCGGAGAATAGACCACCCGCACATCACCGCCTGCGCCCTTGACCTGAAACAGATCCTGTTCTGTTCCGGGCACGCGGAGCATGTCGCCAAACGAGCAGAAGATCACCCCCGGCTGCGCGGCGATGGCCAGCGCTTTATCAATCAACTCCAGTGGGGTTACGCACACCGGGCAGCCCGGACCGTGAATCATCTCGATCCCTACCGGCAGCATCTGGTCGATGCCATTCCTGATGATGGAGTGCGTCTGGCCGCCGCAGACTTCCATGATCTTCCACGGCCGCGTGGCGACGGAGTGAATCTCGCGCGCCATAGCTCGAGCGATTTCGCCGTTGCGAAACTCAGTGAGATACTTCATTTGCTCTCGCAGCTCCCGTCAGGGCAGCGCGACTGCGGCGCCTTTGCCGCGCGCGCAAAGGCTTCTTCCTCGCTGGCAAGCTCCTCGTCCAGCAGGCCGAGTGTTCTAAAGTCCTCGAGCGTTTGTTTGGCGGTTTCTTCGTCGATCTTCGAAATCGCAAAACCGACGTGAACAATCGTGTAATCGCCCACTTCGACTTCGGGGACGTAGTCAAGACACACGTTCTTGACCACACCACCGAAGTTGACGCGGCCTACCCGTATCAAACCGTTAAAGGAAATTTCTTCGACTTTTCCAGGAATCGCAAGGCACATGGCAACTACCTTATACTCCGGCAGCAATACCATGTTTTGTGATTTAAATCACACCAAGCGGCTCACGGACGCCCGAACCCCGAGAATCAGCGAATTAGTCGGAAACCATGATTTCGCCGGGAACGATCGGCCGAGTCCGAGGGAGCCGTCCACGCCAGGCAATCAGCCCCATGATTAACAGGGAGCTGGCGAAAGTGAGGAATTTGATTTGGCTTCCAACCTGGGTTGGACCGACCGCGGAAGGCAGCAACTTCCACACAATCAGCAAGACCGTTTGGGAGATAGAGACCGCCCAGACCGAGCCATAAAAGTAGCGTCTCTCATTGCCTTCACCTCGGGTCGAGGGTCCTACGCGGGGCAACTTGCCCATGAGGCCAAGGAACAGAATGAACGCGCAAAGGGGCGAGTAGGCGTAAGTGTAAATCTCTTTCATGCGCCATTCGCCGGTGAGCGAGGCGATGGCCAGGCCGGTCAAATTGAGTAGCGCAAAGCTGATGACGGCGTTCCACGCAAAGGTGTAGCAGATCTTGCGATAGAGGGGGTTGGGCTTGTCCTCGTCAAAGCGCAGGATATAAGGTCGAGGTTCGACACCCGGCAATTGACCATTGAAGCCGGCGATGGCCGTTCCTACCAACACGATGCCAAGCCAGGTGGCGTTCCGCCACGAAAATCCATGGGCAAACATGCTGAAAACGAGGGGTCCGGGGGCTAGGAAAAAGACCCAAATCCAGATCGGCAGGTGCAAAACCCGGTAGAGACGGGTATTCCGCTCACGGATTTTCCGCTCCTGCGCGTATTCAATCTTTCCGTTGTAACGCATGGGGGTGAGTTTCTCAGAGCCGAGGCACCCCAGTCAACTCGACGAGGCGGCTGTACGGCCCTTAGATGCACGCGGCCCTATAATGGGCAGGGGGCCGAGGGGAATTCTCACTGGAGTTTTCCTAGCCCAAAGATCGTTCCTTTTGAGGGGTTTATGGCCGCACTGATTGAAGCCATCACGGTAAAGCGCAAGATGTATTTTGAGTTCGAGAACACTCCTTATTACTGCATGGAGGCGGAAGTCTCAACGCCCACGGCGCGGGGCGGGCAGACGCTGGTTCGCTTGAAGATGCGCAACCTGCTGACACGGGCGGTCTTTGACAAGACCTTCAAGGCCGGCGACCGGTTCAAGGAGCCGGACCTGGAGACAGTGGAGGCCTCGTATCTTTACAGCGATGGAGACGGATCGTACTTTCTTGACCAGGAAAGCTTTGAGACGCATGCGTTATCAACCCAGATGATGGGCGATGCGCTGGATTTCCTGGTGGAAGGCGCACTGATTCAACTGCATAAATTCAACGGGAACCCCATTGGCCTGCTTTTGCCGGAGAAAGTGGAACTGACGGTTGCCTATACCGAACCCGGCGCACGCGGAGACACCAGCGGGAACGTGACCAAGCTGGCTCGGCTGGAGACGGGGCTTGAGATCAAGGCGCCTCTTTATATTGAGGAGGGCGAAAAGGTGAAGGTGTACACAGAGACGCGGGAGTTTGCGGGGCGGGCGTGAACGGCAAGCCCGCGCGCGCTACTCCACGGTCACGGACTTGGCGAGGTTTCTCGGCTGGTCCACGTCGCAGCCGCGGCGAACGGCGATGTAGTATGCCAGCAACTGCAGAGGAACGATCTCAATCAGCGGCGAGAGCAACTCGATGGCCGGCGGAATGAAGATCACATGCTCAACGAGAGTTCCGATGGTTGTGTCGCCCTCAGTGGCTACGGCGATGACTCGACCCGAGCGCGCAGTGACTTCCTGAATATTGGAAAGCGTTTTTTCGTAACGAAGTTTTGAAGCAGGATCCGATTCATCGCGCGTGGCGAGAACCACAACGGGGAGGGTTTCGTCGATGAGGGCGTTGGGGCCGTGCTTCATTTCTCCGGCCGGATACCCTTCGGCATGGATGTAGGAGATTTCCTTCAGCTTCAATGCGCCTTCGAGCGCGATGGGGAAATGAATGCCACGGCCGAGATAGAGGAAGTCGCGTGCGGTGGAGAAGCTGGCGGCCAGTTGCTCGCATTGCGCTGAACGCCCGCGCAGAACTTCTTCGATCTTGGCGGGAATGCGGCTCAGCTCCTCGATCAGCGCGATGGATTGCTCCTTGTCGAGCCTGCCGCGCAATTGACCGAGCTTGAGCGCGAGCAAGAACAAAGCCGTGAGCTGGGCGGTGAATGCCTTGGTGGAGGCGACGCCGATTTCGGGGCCGGCATGGGTATAGATGGCGCCGTGCGCTTCGCGGGCGACCATGGCGTCTACCACATTGCAGATGGCCACCGTCTTTGAGCCCAGCGTGATCATCTCGCGCTGCGCGGCAAGCGTGTCAGCGGTTTCGCCGGACTGGGTGATGAGCAGGCCGAGCGCGTTGCGATCGGGGATGGGATTGCGATAGCGATATTCGCTGGCGTAGTCCACATCGACGGGGAGGCGCGCGAGCCGCTCGATCATGTACTTGCCGGTGAGCGCGGAGTGCCAACTGGTGCCGCAGGCGGCGATGTTGATGCTGGACGCGAGCGCAAGTTCATCGTCGGCGATCTTCATCTCGCCCAGGTAAACCTTGCCGGAATCAAGGGAGACGCGGCCGAGCGTAGTGTCAGTGATGGCGCGGGGCTGCTCCCAGATTTCTTTCAGCATGAAATGCTTGTAGCCGCCCTTTTCCGCCTGGATGGGGTCCCAGGAGATGCGGGTAATGGCGCGGTCAACGGGCTTGCCGTCGAAGTCAGTGAGTTCGACGCCGGCGAGCGTGAGGATGGCCATGTCGCCATCGGCGAGGAAATAAATATTGCGGGTGTGATGAAGAATTCCGGGAACGTCAGAGGCGACGAAGGACTCGCCTTCGCCTACGCCGATGACGACCGGCGGCCCGAAGCGCGCGGCGACAATCTTGTCTGGCTCGGTGGCGGAGAGAACGCCGAGAGCAAAAGCGCCAGTGAGATGTTTGACGGCGCGGCGGACGGCGACTTCAAGCGGGATGGACTCACCGGCTGCCGTTGCGTCGTTCTGCACCTGTTCGATGAGGTGGGCAATGATCTCAGTGTCAGTCTCGGTGACGAACTTGTGGCCCTTTGCGGTTAGCTCGTGCTTGAGGTCCAGGTAGTTCTCAACAATGCCGTTATGCACAACGACGATGCGGCCTGTGCAGTCGCGGTGGGGATGGGCGTTCTCCTCAGTGGGGCGGCCATGGGTGGCCCAGCGGGTGTGGCCAATGCCGAAGGTGCCGTTGAGGGGATGGTCGCGCAGCACTTCCTCGAGGTTGCCGAGTTTGCCGGGAGCGCGGCGCACGTCGAGCGTGGGGCTCGAAGGGCTGCCAACAGCGATGCCTGCCGAATCGTAACCGCGGTATTCGAGACGCCTTAGCCCCTCGATGATGACAGGAACGACCTTCTTGTTACCGACGTAGCCAACAATGCCGCACATGCAGCAATTCTAAGCGACAAGCGGGGGAAAGACTGTGACACAAAGGTGGAAGCCCGGTTCAGCTTCCGGGGTGTGGGCTGTCGAGAGCGTTCGGCCGTGATTTTGGACGGAATGGGAAGGCGTCATTCATCATCGCTTTCTTCCTCTTCGTCGTCGTCTTCTTCGGACTCGTATTCTTCGCAGGTTTCGCCCTGGTCGCAGATGGAGCAGAGGTGGTAATGGGGACAAGAGGAGACTTCGGGGCCGAGTTCCTCTCCTTCGGGAGACTGGGACGTGGATTGAACCGGGTCGCTTGAGACGCCGCCGATGGAGCTCTTGACTAGCTGTGATGCGAGCTTGATTGCGTAGAGGTAGAGCCCTGCGCTGCGGGGGGTGATGCGGTCGGTGCCGAGAGCGTCAAGGACCTGGGCAAGACCAAGCTGGATGGCGCCGCGATCTTCGAGGATGGGTAGCTTGATCGGCTCCATCAGGGAGGGTTCCGGTCTTTTGACGAAGGTGTGGAGACGGGTGTGGTAGTAGCAATAGGGTTTGCCGTGAAGGGCGAGGGCGCTACATTTGAGTCCGGTGGGCAGGATATGGCGGCATTCAGCGTACATTTGGGTACTCTCTCTCTCCGAAGACCGGTCTCTGGCAAGAAGTTCTCTCGTTTCAACAGGTTGCGGAGGGTGCGGTTCGGTAAAGATTAGATTCTGCTGGAGTTATTTACAGAGATTAGAGAACAAAGGAGTTAGGAGAACAGGGGTCAGAGGTCAGAGATCAGGGGTCAGTTCCTGGCTCCGGCTCCGGTCTGGGCTCGGGTCCTTTGGTCTGTTTTGGCTGTGAGATTGATGCTGGGATGATTGTGCGC
>Ga0302320_10023558_pt1 | contig 12080 bp, 7 predicted proteins | sample Bog_T0_3_FD_202130 | JGI IMG/M metagenome (GOLD analysis project Ga0302320, IMG submission 202130) | Peat permafrost microbial communities from Stordalen Mire near Abisko, Sweden - Bog_T0_3 | ecosystem: Environmental > Terrestrial > Soil > Wetlands > Peat | place: Sweden: Abisko, Stordalen Mire...
CCAGGCCTGCACCGTTTCGTCCACCAGCGAACTCGAGAAATATTGCATCTGCATCGTGTCGATCTTGGTCTTGCTGGCGTTCAGCGCCGGCGTCGATTGCGCGTTGCGCACGATCTGCGCACACGCTGTCTTCACGTCGTCGCCAATCGTCGCCAGTCCCGCGGTGTATGTCACTGCAACTTCGTTGTAGGGCAGCCCCAGCACATTCCAAGGCAGCGTCAGCTCTCCGGTTTTCGGATCGAAGTCCACCGTGGTTGGATCGATCGCGGTCCACTGGCCGGGCAGCGAAAATGCGCAGGCAATCTCGAACAGCGGCTCTGCCAGCATCTCCCCGCGCCTCGGCTTTGCATAGCGCCCCTCGATGCTGACCAGCGGCGATGTGGCCGTCCCCAGCGGCGCAAGAGGCAGATAGCTTAGTAAGACCGTCCGCGATTCGCTGGTCAGCCGCAGGCGCTCCGTGTACTGGATCACGTTCAGGTCCGGCCGCCGGCAGAAGCTGTTGATCAGTGCCGTGGCCGCGGTGATCCAGTCCGCCGTGGTTCCGGCCGGCAATCCATAATTCGGGTAATCCGCTGGCTGCAGATACGCCATGAGTCCTTCTTTCAGTGGGCAGTGAACAGTGAACAGTGGGCAGTGGACAGAGAGAATTGCCGGCAGGGCGTGAACAGCGGTCAGCCGTTCCTGTTCCCTGACCACTGTTCACTGCCTTCCATCTACCGATCCACAAGCACCTGGTAATGCGCGTAGTTGGCGCCCTTCACCACCGGCGCGCCAAACTTGACCGCGACATACTGATATGCCATCGAGTTCGGCAGCCCCAACTGGAAGATCCGCGGTGCAGGATCGCCCAGCCAGTGGTACTCAATCAGGTCCTCGGTCACGATGTAGGCCGGAAGCACCGCCGTGCCCGAACCCGGAGTGCCGGTGTAACCCAGGCTCCAGTCCGGAATCAGCGGCAGGTCGCCCGCCTGCGTCGAGAGCATCTTCACCCGGATGCCGCCGGTGATGTTGTCCGTGTTCAACACCACGTTGAACTCCGTCTTCATCTCCCGGTCGATCAGATCCAGCAGCACCGGGTTGGCGTAGATGGCCGTGGGCCGCACATGGAAGCCGTTGCTGGCCACCATCTGCGCTACCGCCGACTTGATTCCGTCCACGATGGAGGCCGTGGTGCCAATGGTCGTCGTCAGACCGCCGGCCACGATCTGCGGGATCACACCCTTGTATTGGGTGGTGGTCGGCGTGGAAAGGCTGGTGTCGTTGCCGTTCCACAGCGCCACGTCGTGCGCCACCATCACACCGCTCACCGTGTCCACCAGGTCCTTGGCCTGCAAGTAGGCGAACTGCTTCTGCTGGTCGCCCAACTCGATGTCGAACAGGTTGTAGTTGATCTGCGAAACAATGGCCTTCAGCGGCACGCTGCGCTCCACGCGCGTCGGCGTCACCACCGGGGGCACCATGCTGCGCGGATTCACGAACCCGGCCGTGCCCGGATTGGGTAGCGTTGTCTGCTCGAAGAACCGCGAAGGATGGCCCGTTGCCGGAACCTGCTTGATGCGCTGCCCGAAGGGGCTCGAACGCCGGCAGATGTCGAAGATCTCGGTCTGATACAGCGGAACTTCGATAGCGCCCGGCCCAATGTAGTCTGCTGCCGCGTGAATGTCTGCAAATGTTGCGTTCATAGGCTCTTTCCGCCCCCTCCATGGGGCCGTTGCTTTTCAGCCGCTAGCTGCCAGCTCCTAGCCGCTAGCTTGTGCGTGCCGGAAACCGGCTTGGTTGGTACTCCCGGGTTAGGCGAGATCCAATGACCTTCCATCGAAGTCGCTTTCCGGCTACAAGTTCCCGTGAGAAACATCGCGGCTTTAGCTAGCAGCTAGAGGCTGCTCTTACGCGATCGCCCCCGCCCGCAGCAGTTGCGTCTTCACCGCCAGCCGCTGCTCCAGGCTCAGTCCGGCCAGCGCGGCGTCCAGCGTGCGGACATCCACCGGCCCTCCCTCGGCGATCCCGCGCTTGGCCAGCATCTCCGCCGTTGCCGCCGGTACGGTTCTGCGCAGCGGCGTGACCACCGTTGCTGCCGACGCTTTCAGCTCGCCCAGCTCCTTCTCCGCTGCCGCCAGCTTCTCGGCCAGCTCCACCTCGCGGCGGCTCTGCTCCACGGTTGCGGATATCCTCTCCACTTCGCCGCTCAGCGCGCTGGCCGCGGCCACCCGCTCCTCCAGCCGGCTCAACGTCCCCTCCAACAGCGTGGTCGCGGCCTCCAGCCGCTCCCCGATCTCTTTCTGCTCGGTTTCCATGCCACTCCTTTCCCGGTTGCTGTGAATGATGTGAATGTTTCCCGCCAGCCTGCTCACGCAAAAAAGCCTCCGCACACGCAGAGCCTCTTCGCTGACTTGCCGACCGGCTGACTTGCTCGTCCGCTAACTCGCCATGCGGAAGCTGGTCGCCCGATATGCTGCTTTCTCCCGCAACAGAATGGCTGCCCCGGTGAACGTAACGCGCGTCAGCTTCCACACCTCGGCGCGCAGGTCCTCCACGCGCGCGTCGGCCAGTTCGTAGCTCATGCCCATGGCCTCCGGCGCGTGCGCCTCGATGGCCTTGGACACCTCGGGAAAGTCCCGCGCGTACAGGTACCCCCGAACCACCAGCCGCTGCCCCACCAGATCCGCCTCGGTCAGCAGGCCGATCTTGCGCCGCGCGTCGTGCCCGTCCCATCCCGGACGATAGTCCACGGCCATGCCCAGCAGCGAAGGCAGCGCCTTCTCCGCCGCTTCGCGCATCAGCATCACCCGATGCCCCCGCGCCCCGGCCGGCGCCTTGTCGCTGGCCGCGTTCACCACCGTCAAGACTCCTTCGAACGCCACCCGGTTCGGGTGCCCGTCCACATTGGGAAACTTCACCGCCATTGCTTCCAATCGCATGCGCTCTCCACTTATCTTGTCTGCTGGCTGACAGCTCTTAGCTTTTAGCTATCAGCTTTCATCCTTCAGCTCCCGGCCATCGGCAAGCTTGTAGTTGCTGACTTCTGCTGTTCCCGCCGTGCGCGGTTCTGCGATCCCCGCGGAAGGACAGGAAGGGTACGAGCCTGGAGCTTCGTCTTTGCTCAGCCTTCGCACATCCCGTCGTTCACAGAACCACACTTGGCACGAAAGGTTGATAGCTAGGAGCTAGAAGCTAGAAGCTGAAAGCTGATAGCTGACAGCTATGCGCTCCCAGCTTCCGTCCTCTTCTCTCCGCCCGCCACGCCCGTCCCGTCCTGCCCCAGCGGGCCCAGCCCGCGCATGGCCCGCACTTCGTTGACCGTCAGCACCCCGGCCTGCAACAACTGCACCTGCACGGCCAGCTCCGTCTCCTCGTCCCGCGCGTTCAGGTCGTTGAAGACAAACTCGAACTCCCGCCACCCGATGCACTTGCCGAACAGGTCCCGCGTAATATGCCCCGCCAGCAGCATCGCCAGCGGCGAGATCGCGCCGCGGAAGGCCTCGTCGGTCATCTCCGCCGCCGTGGAACGATTCACGTCGCTTTCCAACCCCAGCAGCAACGGAGGCAAGTTGAAAGCGTTGGCCACCATGCGAATCAGAAACTGCTGCCACTCCAGCCGCAGGTCCGCGTCGGTTCCCTGGGCAAAGCGCAGCACCTCGGGCTTCTGTTGTGTCGAAAGCAGCGGAACCCGGCCCGTACCTTCGATCTCGTCCTGCCACCAGCGGATCAGCCGGTCGTGCTGCGCCGGCGTCGCCTCGTTCAGCCACAACGCATACTGCGCCACCGCGTTGGCGGCCAGCTTGCCCGCGAACCGGTGCGCGCTCAGGAACTGGTTCACCGTCTCGAAGGCCACCTCCAGTGGTCCCAGGCCGAAGGGCGTAAAGCTGCGCGGATTCGTCCGCACATAGATCAACTGGTCGTCGCGCAGTTCCACCGCGCTCGATTCCAACTGTCCCGGCAACGCCTGCGCATATCGCGGCGTCTCCGCTTGCCCATCCCACCGCGCGTTGATGCGGATCGAGGCCCCGTCCACCGGCCACAGCATCGCCGGCCGCTCCGCGTCGCCCGTCGGCTCCATCTCGATGGCCCCAAAGCCGCCCGTCAGCGCGTCTTCAATGACCTGCTCGATCAGCGTGCGAAAGCTGTCCACCGCGTTCGGCTCTTCCAGAGTCCTGCGTAGCGCGCGCAGCTTCCGCTCCGTGAAGGCCACATCCCCCGGCCGCACCCCGCGCCGCACCCGCACCTGCCAGTCCATGGCGGCGATGCGGTCCTTGATGACGTTGATCGCGCGCCGCACCACCGGCGTCTCCGCAAAGCGGCGCAGGTTGGCCGGCGTCGGCTTGGGCAGCAACTGGCCGGGAAACTGCACCGGGCCCAGAATCGCCGGCAGCGCCAGCGTCTGCCGCTCCGCCTCCGCCGTCGCCGCGCCGGCCTCCAGTTCGCTCCTCGGCGCGCTTCCCATCGCCTGCCGCCAGATCTCCCGCAACTGTTCTCCTACCCTCACGCCCGCCCCCTTTTCCTCCGCCAAAAGCAAAAGGCGCAACCTTTGCAGGCTGCGCCTCCCGTTGTTTCTCCGAGCTATCAGCTTTCAGCTTCTAGCTGTGCTTGCTCCACCACAAAACCCATCCTACGCGCAAGGCCAATAATGATCTGCAACCCCACGAAGAAATATTTTCTCGCCGGACAACACAAACTCAAATGCAGGAAACCAACACCTGAAATCTGAAAGCTGAAAGCTGAAAGCTGAAAGCTGAAAGCTGAAAGCTGAAAGCTGAAAGCTGAAAGCTGAAAGCTGAAAGCTGAAAGCTGAAAGCTAAGAGCTAAAAGCCGCGTTTCAGATCCCCAGCTCCCGCCGCGCCGTCTCCGCCACCCGCCCCAGGTCCGACGTCGTCAGCACCCTGATCCGGTGCTCCTCCATCGTCTCCACGCCAAACCGGTACATCTCCAGCCGTTCCGGCTCCTCCGCGGTCGCGCCCAGCTTCGCCGCCGGCTCGATCACCGCCGTCAACTCCAGTTGCGCGCGCTCCACGCGTTCCACTCCCTGGTGCAGCGCAGCCGAAGAGAAAGCCAGCACCTTGGCCATCTCCACTCCCGCCTCCAGGCTCACCGCATGAAACATGCGGATGGTCCCATTCGGCCGGTAGCCGGCATCGATCCTCAGCGGATCGCCGGGCCGCGTGTACTCCGAGGCTGCAATCCGCTTACGCAACAGATCCCACACCCCGGCGTGCTCGAACTCCGTCCGCATCCGCGCCTGGATCGCTGCCCTCCCGCTGAGCCGGGGAACGCGCTCGCGCGGCGGCGGCTCCACGTAGAGCCGCATCAGTTCCTCGACCCCCGCCGGAATGCTCTCGGCCAGGTAGGCCTTGCCCTCCGTCATCTGCACGCCCAGCGAAAGCGACTCCTGCAGCAGCCGCATCAGGTTTCCGTCCGGCTCGGCCTGGAACCGCCTGCGCAGCTCGCTCTCCATGCCCTCCAGCAGCGCCGTGTCCGCATCCGGGTCGAGGCAGCGCACCCGGCGCCAGTCACGGGTGAACCGCACCTCCGCCGCCTCCCGGCTGCCCTGCTCGCGCAGAATCACCCCAATGTGGACGTACTCGTTCCGCACCGCGTCCGGCACATACCGGAGCAGGTGAAACTCACACGCCCGCCGCTCGTCGTTCCTGTTCATCGATGGATGCTCTCAGGCCTCAGCTCTTAGCTATCAGCTTTCAGCTCTCAGTTCTTAGGTTTCAACTCGCGCCTGCCAGCGAGCAGTCGCGGGAATCTGAAAGCCGAAGGCTGATAGCTGTCTCTCAATTCGCCCTCCCCGCAATCGTAGTCCCCCAGCGCGTATCCTTCCAATCCCCCTCCACCCTTTCCGTCCCCTGCGCTCCCCATTTCGGAAACGGCTGCCTGTCCGACTTCCCGAAAGCCTCGATCGACTCCCGTATCCGGCTGCGCCGCTGGAGAAGCTTTTCCACCAGCGCCTCCATTTCGCCCAGGTCGCCTCCGTACCACTCCGGCGGAACCTCGCTGGCCGCCGCCCACACCGTCTCCGCGGCCATCGTCTCCAGCCGCGTCAGCCACGGCTCGAACGACTCCCAACCGGTAATCTCCCGGTACACGTCGTTGCGATAGTAGACCCCGCGCAGCGGGGTATCCTCGAAACGCCACTCCCCGGCGTGAAAGCAATAGCCAAAGTCGATGAACACCGCCCGGTAGCGCCTCTCCCGCTGCGTCCGCGCAAACACCGCCTGCCGCCCGTTGGCGTTTCCCGTCCACTTGTCCAGCGCCAGGATGCCGGCAAACTCGCCCAGATTCCTCACCTCGGCCAGTTGTTCCTCCGGCAGGTAATCCACCACCTGCCCCGGCATCAGCCCGCCCACGAACCGCGAGCCGAACTGCAAGCCCGGCCGGCACTTCGTCCGCGACTTTCCCAGGTCGATCTCCAGCTCCGCCGTGTGCTCCACCAGCCAGCTCGAAACCTCCACCAGCTCCACCTCCGGCGCCGTCAGCCCCGCCGCCAGCGCCAGCCGCGAGGCAAGGAACTCGTTGGCCAGCACCCGTATATGCTGCGGGTTGTTCTGGAACTTCACCACGTACGCGCGGCCGTCCGCGCCCAGCATCAGCTGCCCCTGCGCGCCGCCCCGCATCCGCCGGATATGCTGCACCGCCAGAACCGCCAAGCCCGCTCCTTCGCTCCCAGAATGGTTACTGGCATTCTAAGCGCTTGCGCCGGGAAAGCAGCATTCAGCCATCAGCTTTCAGCTTCTAGCTTCCGGCTTTCAGCTTCCGGGCGATCTCCGCCATCCTCCCCACCCTCCACCACGCCACAACCGCCCGCGGCCGCAAGAAAAAGCTGATGGCTGATGGCTGAGAGCTGAAGTCTAGCAGTTAGCAGCGAGCAGCTCGCCCCTCGCTCCCAGCCCGATCGCCATCGCCATCACCCGGTCGTCGTGCGTTCCCGCCCGCGCCCCGCTTCCCCCGTTCGCCAGCCGCACAAAACTCCGGCACTCGCCCAGCAGTCGCCGGCTCATGAACCGCCCCGGCTCCTCCACCAGCGCCGCTCCCAGTTGCCCCAGCACCGCCGGCCGGCTCAGCGACGTCGTCAGCCACCCCGGCTGCCCGCCCTGCCGGTAGATTCGCCGGTACCCGCACACCGTCTCCGCCAACGCCAGCACTCCCGTACCGTGGTTGTTCCTCTCCACCACCAGCCAAGCCCCGTTGTACTCCGCGGCCAGGTTGGTCGCCAGCCGGGCCAGCTCCAGTCCGCTCACATGCCCGGCGAACTCCGCGCACTGCGCGCCCGTCTCCATCTCCAGCACCTGCGCCGCCGAGAAATCGCCCTCGCTCCCGCCGCCGGCCGGATCGACCGCCGCCAGGTACTTCTTGCCCGGCAGCGGCGGCAGCCATATCTCCAGTTCCCCATCCCTCCGCCGCTCCACCGCCTCCGGCGCATCCACCAGCCGGCTCTCGATCGCCTCCAGCTCGAAGATCGAACTCCCGCTGGCCAGAAAGCAGCTCTCCGCGTCCTCCGCATACTCCTGCTTCGCCAGCCCGCGGAAATTCGCGCGAATCTGCCTGCGAAACCCGATCTGGGCCAGGTCGAGCCGGTGGCGGGCCATCTGCTCCCGCTCCTCGTCCCTCAGGCTCGCCTCGTCCACCGCCTCGGCCCGGTAGCGCTCCTCCATCCACCACGGAAAGAAGTGCCGCACCGTCCCTGTCTCACCGGCCCTCTGCCACTCCTCGTGGAAGCACCCTCCCACTCCCTCCGGCGTCGATTCCAGAATTACCTCTGCCCCCGGCGTCAGCGCCGCCCGCAGCCCCGCCAGGGTCTCCGCCGGGTCTCCCGGCCACCGCGCCAGCTCCGAGCAGTGCAGGTTCTGCACCGTCAAGCCCCGGCCCGCATTCCGCTCGCCCGCCGAAACCACCCGGTATTGCGCATCCATCTCCGGAAACACGATCTGCCGCGCATTCGCCCGCGAGGTCTTCAGCGCACCTTCGCGCAGCTCCTCCGGCAGCCAGTCCACAAACCGGTGCACAATGCGGAAGATCTCCTCGGCGGCCTCCTGCGTGTGCGCCACCTGCAACGTCAGCGTCCCCGGCCGCGTAATTGTCTTCAGGAAGAACCGCGCCGCCGCCCAGGTCGTCAGCCCCAGTTGCCGCGCCTTCAGCACAATGTTCCGCTCGCCGCGCCGCCGCTCGAACGCCCCCTGCACCGCGTTCGCCCGCAACGGCTCCGTGCCTCCCTCCCGCGTCCTCACCCGCAGCAGTTCCCCGGCCAGCGCCATGCCCACCGTCTGGCCCGGCAGGCATACCGGCCAGACATCCAGAATGCATCCAAACCGTTCCAATTCCTCCCGCCCCAGTTCCTCCCCGGACGCTGACCAGGACTCCAGGTCGCCGATGCGGTCCCTATTTGCCCTCTCCACGTATCCCCCGATTCCACGTCGCCGGGCTTTCCTTGACGACTCGTCTCCCGCCATCATTGCCGATTCGCGAAGCATGAAACGCACCTGGGATCTCAGGTCCGATACATGCGCCGCGCCCCGTTTTACCACTTTTCTGTCGCCAGAACGGAAACGCACAGGCCTCATTGGGTTGGGCCTTGGCTACCTTATTCCTTTCGAGGGCTTTGACCGCGTGTTGTTGTACCGACGATGGGTGCCCCCGGTCTCGATTTTGAGATCGGGGCAAGCGCGAACCGAAAATACCAACCCCCACGCTCGGCGACCTATAGCAGTTCTCCAATTGGTGTAGAGGGAAACCGTCGGCGTTAAGTGGATTTTTCCTCAAGAAAAAGCCGCCCTGCACGGCCCTCGTGATGCTACTTGAATTGGAGAACTGCTCTAGTAATCCTCCAGCATCAGCGCCCCCGTGCTTGTCGCGCCCGTTACCGTCACTGCCGTGGTGCTCACGCTGGTTGCGATCGACGCAGCTACGTTGTTCGAGGCAAAGACACTTGGAGCGTTCGTGAAGGACACCGGGTAGGTGTAACTCGCCGTTCCCACGCAGGCCGACAGATGGATGAGCACCTTCTTGTTCGTAGCGCCCGCAAGCGGCTCGGAGAAGACGGCGGTGCCCGAAGTCGAGCAGCTCACCGTCGATTGTGCCGTGTTCTGCTTGATGACTCCGGAAGCCACCAGAAAGGAAGAGCTTGCCGGACAGGTCGTGGAAGCGATCCCCGATGTCACACAGAAGGCAGAGTTGGTGTCGAACAACGCCATGGGGCTCGACCCAGGGTTTGCGTTTGTCTCGATTTCGACCCCCTTGCCCGAACTGTTGGCGCCGACCATCGTGTTTCCGGTCGAACCGTTCCACCCGATCATTCCCCGATTCGCCACAATATATTGCGTTGTGCCGCTCGTCCCGTTGCCGAACTGCGCCATGTTGCCTGCCGACGAGTTCGAGATTCCCAAAGGAGTGGGGATGAGAGAAAGATCCAGAGCGAGTGGAGCAATTGCGCTTCCTGCCGGTTGCCAGGACGGGACAAAGGTGTGCCCCGATGTCGTTGGGCTGGCAAGATAGGCCGTGGTCGCCGCAGCGCTCTGATAGGGCAGCGAACCTGCACCGCCGCCAGACAGGTTCGTCGCCGTCGTCGATGTGCTGGCTGAGCAGCCGCTGGTCGTAAATGCGCCCCCCGTCCCATTGGGACAAATCGCGCTTGGCCCGCCAGTCAGTCCCGTATCGATGTAGCCGCTCGCGTAGGACGTGCCTCCCACGCACAAGGCGAACAGGCAATCGCTTGAACTCCCAATGCCGACATCGCCGCTTCCAAAGGCATAGACCGCGGCTGCGTGGCCCGTGCCGATCCACGCATAATTGCCGGTGCTCCCGGCCCCCGTGTAATGGAGCCCGATTTGGGCAAAATCGTACGCGGAGCTTGTATCCACACCGAACTGCAGCGACGCGGAACCGCTTGCCGTCACGTTCGGCGCAAGAATCGTCATCGGGACAATCGCCGCGCCCGAGGCCGTGTCCGTCTCGTTCACCTGCCCGGCGCCGGCGATCGAAATCCCGCCCGCCCCCACGCTTAAGCCGCTGAAGGTGCTCGAACTCGCGTTGCAGCTTGTTACGTAATTGGTGCATACATTCCCGTAGACGTTCAACGCGGAAGTTGCTCCGGACACAACCGCGCTGAGCAGGTTGCTCGAGCTCCCGCCAGAGTAGTTTCCCCCGATGATCGACGCGTAGGGCGCGGCCTGGTCGAACTGGAATCCAACGAAGGGCGCGCTCGATATCGCCCCATTGCTTTCAATTCTCGGAGCGATCACCTGGTCGTTGAAGCCCGCGAAATGAAAGGCATACTGCGTGCAAGTGTCCGCCGTATCGGCAATCCACTTTCCGCCACCGCCCCCGAGAAAGCAGACCGATGGCGCATTCGCCGTGTAGCCCCAGACATGCGTGGACGCGACCGTATTGTTGCCCCCGCTGACGCTCACGCCTATGTCGAATCCAACTACCGTGTCGTTGCTGATCACCGCATCCGTGCTCGCGCTCGTGTCGATCCCGACGCTCCCAGCAGTCTTCGCCACGCTGCTGGGAACCAGAAGCCGAACGTCGTGAATGATCGGCTCATACGCGGTGTACCCGCCGATTGTCGCGTCCCCGGCTTTGATTCCCCCCTTGGTGGCGGCGCCCAGGGTTATGTCCTGCACGTTGTAGTGCTGCAACTGGCGGACAAATACGTCGTACTGGGCAAGATTGTTTCCGTCGATGGTGCCATGCCCGAAGATCCCCGTGCCGGCGGCTATATGTGTGCTGTCGCCCACTGCGACAAGCCCTGCCATGCTCGCCGAGGCCTGCAATGTGCCTTCCACTTCCAGGGACACGTTCACCGGCACGCTCACCGCCGAACCCGTCTCGCAGGCACTTCCAGTGTTTGGGATGTAGAGGATGCCGCTCACTTTTCCGGCCGCCGTTGCCGCTGCGGCAATCGCGCTGGTGTCGTCTGTCGCGCCGTCGCACTTTGCCCCCTGCGAACGCACATCGATCACAGGCGTGCCCCCGGCAATGACCGCGGCAGACGAAAGGGTGCCGCCGAAGGCCCCGCTGCCCGTAACATGTATCCCGCTCGCCCCATCGGTCGTAAGGCCTCCTACCGCGGCTTGCGCGCCCAGGCTCGTCAGCGCACCGGCCGCGGTTGTCGCCCCTGTCCCTCCCGCTGCAACCGGAACCTGCGTCACACCGCCGATCGTTGTGCCGTTTCCCGTGTAGTAGGCAATCTGGCCGGAACTCGCCGATCCCACCGTTCCACTCCCGCCCCCACTGCCGGTTCCGCAGGCCGAGCCGGTATTCGTGATGTAGCCCGAGTTGTCGATCTGCAAGCAGTTATGCCCGCTCCCTGCCGCCAGCCCTGGAAACTTGATAGCGGTTGTCCCCGTGAAACTTGCATACAATGAGCTGCTGCCGCCGCCGTAGATGTTGAACCCCGCGCCCGCGCCGCTCTCGTAATTCACGCGCACCACGCCCGATGCATTCGAGGCATTGATATACGTATCGCCGCTGTTGGTGCTCTGGTAAGCCTTGAAGCTGTCCAGTCCCCCCAGCGCCGAGTTCAACCCCCAGTTATTGCTCGCGTCCTTCACCATGTACCACTGGCTGTTGCCGTTCCAGTCCTTGTACGTGAAAGATCCTTTCTGGCTCGTCGTCAGTCCCGGCCACAGATAGTAGTCCACCTCTGCGTCGGCGTTGTTGCGCACCGTCATCGTCCCCGCCGACTGCGACGTACCCCCCACTTGCAATGTCCCGTTGAACTGCGCGTTCCCCGCGTGGTCGATCGTCGCCACCGTGCTCTCGCTCGTTCCCCCCGATCCAAAAACTACCCCGCCCGTTCCCGCGCTGTTCGATCCGTTCAGAACCACCGCGCCCGTTCCCGCCGCGTTGATCACCGTCTGGTTGTTGGTGCTCGCTTGCCCGTTGTTGTACTGCCCGATCGACAGCCGGTTCACGCCGTTCAACTCGTCCAGAATCTGGTAGAACTGCTCGCCCCCCGTCGCGTCGCTCAACCCCGTCGTCCACCGGTACCCAAAATCCGTCTGGTAGCGCTCCTGCAGCCCCCGCTCGTTCCCCAGCCCGATTCCCAGCCGGTAGTGATTGGTCAGTGTCGCATCCTGCTG
>Ga0302320_10023559_pt1 | contig 12079 bp, 11 predicted proteins | sample Bog_T0_3_FD_202130 | JGI IMG/M metagenome (GOLD analysis project Ga0302320, IMG submission 202130) | Peat permafrost microbial communities from Stordalen Mire near Abisko, Sweden - Bog_T0_3 | ecosystem: Environmental > Terrestrial > Soil > Wetlands > Peat | place: Sweden: Abisko, Stordalen Mire...
GCTGGAAAATCAGCTTGCGCTCCGCTTCGGTCACGCCCGGTCCCTGATCGAGAATGCTCACCGTTCCGTCCTCCTCGACGACGAATTCCACGGTCGTTGCCGGCGCGGTATGGTTGATCGCGTTCTCCGCGAGGTTTCGGATCGCGCGGTTTAGCATCTCCGGATTACCCCTGACCCAGACCGGCTCGCTCGCGCCCGAAAGGGCGATGTCCTTTCCCTGCGCCAGCGCCAGCGGCGCCACGAACTCCGCGACCTCGGCGGCCACCGCCCGAAGATCGGCTTTTTCGGATGAATCGACGACGAAGGCATCGAGTTCCGCGATGTCGAGCAACTGACTGATGATGTGCGCCATTCCTTCCACGTCCTGGCGCAGGGCCTGGCCGATTTTCTGGTCTTCCAGCAGATCCAGCCGCGTCCGCAGGATGGCGAGCGGGGTGCGCAGTTCGTGCGCGGCGTCCGCGGTGAAGTCGCGCTGAATCCGCAACCCCTCTTCAAGCCGGTTCAGCGCCTGGTTGACCGCCGTCACCAGCGGGCGCACCTCGCGAGGGATCTCTTCGGTCGGCAAGCGCAGGCCGGTGCGCGTCGGCCCGATATGGCTGGCGATCTCCGAGGCCTGCCGCAGCGGACGCAGGGCACGACGGAAGATCGCGATGTCGGTGACCAGCAGCACCAGCAGAATAGGCAGCGTGATCCATCCCACATTGCGGTAGAAATCGGCGACGATGTCGTCGATCAGCACATCGCGGTTGGTGAGATCCTCACCGGCCTGGATCCAGACGGTCCTGTCCCCGATGGTCTTCCGGATGCTGGCGCCGGATACCGTGGCGTCGCCGCGCCGCTGCTGCAGGAACTCGACATCGCCGGCTTCCTTGTCGGCCGGGAACAGCGCGGCGCGATCCCCGAGCGAGGAGAACAGCACGCGGCCGCGATCGTCGAGCACGGCGTAGGAATAGCGCCCATAGGCCTGCGAATAGAGCCCGAGCAGGTCGAGCGGAAGGTTCAGCTCGAGACTGCCGTCCGGCCCCGCGGCCAGGTGGTCGCCGACCGCGACGGCCTGCTCCTGCATCGCCTTGTCGTGGATGTTGTTGGTCGCAAAATTCAGCAACCACGACAGCGCGAGCGACATGAAAATGGAGGTGATGACCACGGCGACGACGTGCAGGATCACGATCCGCGAAATGATCGATTTGAACCTCGGCACGCTATTTTTCCTCTGCGATGAGGTATCCGACGCCGCGTATCGTATGCACCTGTACCTTGGCGCCGCGCTCTGCGAGTTGCTTTCGCAGGCGGTGGATATATACCTCGATGGCGTTCGAGGCGACTTCTCCCGAATGGCCGAAGATGTGATCTTCGACCTGCTTCTTGGACACCACCCGGCCCTTGCTGCGCATCAACAGCTCGAGCACCGCGATTTCGCGGGCCGAGAGCACCTGGGGCTGGTCGTCGATCGACGCCTGCCGGTTTGTGGTGTCGAATTCGAGATTGGCGATGCGAAGCGAACTGCCGAGCAGATTGCCGGGTCGCCGCAATTGGGCTTCCAGCCGCGCCACCAGCTCCTCCAGCGCAAACGGCTTGACCAGATAATCGTCGGCGCCGCTGCGCAAGCCGTGCACGCGGTCGTTAAGGCCGCCGCGCGCGGTAAGAACCAGTACCGGGATGGGATTGTTCCGGTGCCGCAGCTCGCGCAGCAGCGCCAGCCCGTCTCCGTCAGGCAATCCGAGGTCCAGGATGAGGGCGGCGTAGAAAGTCGTTCGAAGCACCGCGCTGGCTTCTTCGAGCGAAGTCAGCACATCGGTTTCGTAACCCGCCGTCCGCAGTCCCTGGGCCAGGAGCTCGGCAAGCTGTTCGTTGTCCTCGACGACCAACAATCGCATATCTTGCTACCCAACCGTCCGGTCGCACCCGGGGCGTTTTGAAGCGAAGTGGAGACCGTTCGCGCCAAGAAAAAGCGTCAAATCAGCAATCTGTAGCCCCGTTTCGATTCCATCGAAGCGGAAACGGCCCCAGCCATGGGACGTTTCCAGACCCCATGCAAGTATTGGTGCTCGGCCCAACCTCCCGCAAGGCGGGTGGAACCGGGGATTTGCGGGTATCGGGGCGGAACAGCCGCCGTGCAGCGGCTTCCCTGGAGGCGGGATCAGAGGTCAGCCCGATATCCCACATGTTCGCCAGGTGCCGGCGAGCAATTCTACCGATGCGTGCTTTTGGCGGCGCAGGCTCCGGCGGAGCATTTCACGGGCGTCGGCGGAGGGGTGACCGGGACCGATCCAGCCTTGTTCGAAGGCAGGACGGGCGAAGTCTGCTTGGTGGGACCGCCGACGGCGGTTTGCTTGGTTGGCCCGCCAACGGAAGTCTGTGCCGAGGCGGGTTGATGGAAGGTGGTCCCAGCTACCGCAAGAAGCGCGACCGTGGCCAGTGCTCCGTGTTTCATCGTTGCTTCCTTTCGTCAGGTGCTGCGTCAAGGCTGACATCCACACATACAACGTTTGAAAGGGGCGCGTGGAAAACGATTTTCCGGGCTCCGTTGCCCACTCCCATGCCGGTTGGCCGGTGAGGGAAGGAAGGGACCAAGGCCCGTCGGCTCGAGCCGGGCTCAACAAAAAGCCCCGGACGATGCCGGGGCTTTGAGTTTGCCGGAGAGAGAGAAATCAGTACTTCGCCACCACCGGGCCGTTATCCCAGTTGAACTTGTAGTTGATGCCGACGAGGGCGGTCTGGACGATCGGCTTGACGTTCAGGGTTTCGCCCGGGGGGACCAAACCGGCGGGGGCAACGAAGTGTTGCCCGGACATATCCTCGATCCAGATGTAGCTGTAGTCGAAGAACACCGACCAGTGCGGTGCGAACATGTATTCGAGGCCGCCGCCCGCGACCATGCCGGGCAGCGTGAAGGTCGCGGACTCCGAGAGGGCGCCGCTCGCCTGGTACACGCTATTGCTGTTGCGCATGAACGCAACGCCGAACTTGCCATAGCCGAGAAGCTGGGGCGTGAAGAGGTAGCCGATCCGGCCCGTCGCCGTGGCGGCATATTTCAGGCTGTTGGTCTCCGAGAAGGTCGGAAAGTCCGTTACGGAATGCCGGCCGTTGACGTTGCCGAAGTCGAAACTGCCCTGTATGCCGAACACTAGGTCCTTGCCAGCCAGGAAGTCGCAGCCTGCCTGGCCGCCGCCGATGAAGCCGCTGTCGTTTTCGCGTCCGTAGTTCGCGGGCGCCGCCACGACCCCGCCCCCGCCCGCGTCTTGCGTGACCCGCGTGGTATCCATCCGGCTCCATGCGCCGCCGGCATTGGCGCCGATGTAGCAGCCCTGCCAGTTGTACAGCACCGGCGCGACCAGAGGCCGAGACTTGACCGCCAAGTCGGCTGCCGAGGCTATGCTGGTGGCTCCAAGGCCCAACGAAAGAGCCGCAGCGAAAGCCAGTTTAATATGTCGACGCATGTAATTCCCCCTGCGCGGCCGAGCGGCCATTCACGATTCCTAAAATAATTTGTAAATTGAATGACAGCTTTGTGCGACTGCGAACTGCGTATTCCACACTGTTTGGACGCATTTTCCCTGCGTGCGTTGCACGCTCGTGACATCTCAAGGCACGCAGAAACATATCTAAATAATATCTTTTATGGCAGTGCACCCAAACCGGCAGGCCGACGTCAGCCGTGCAAGGAGTGCCAATCGGGCGCTCCGAGTCGTTCGATGGACCGGATTTCATGGGATTAAATGTCATCTTCAATCATGCCGCGGGCGACCCTCCCGGCAGGCGAAGCGCAGTATATGCAAACGCTATTTCGGCAATTGACGGCGTTCAACCCCGCGCGCCGCGGACCCGCGGTTCGAAGAGCGATGTCAGAATCTCGGCGCGGTTGGGGCGGCCGATCAAGACCACGCCATCGCCCTCGCCCACCACCGCCGTGGCCGGCGGCGCGGTGAACACGTCGCCGTCGCGGCGATTGATCTGGATGATGAAGAAGGCGCCTCTGGCCTGGCGTTCGATGGCCGAGACCGTCATGCGGACCGCGGGACTCTGCGGGGCCGCGGTGACCACCTCGAGCTCGATGCCGAAATTGTGCAGCACGCGCTGAAACCCGTGGGAGCGCTCGAGGCCTTCGATGAAGCGGGCCGATTCCTCGTACAGGATCACCTCGGCGATACGCTCGGCGCCGATATGGGTCGGCAGCACGACCTTGTCGGCGCCGGCCTGCAGCAGCTTGCTCTCGGTGCTCGACAGTTCGCCGCGGGCGACGATCGACAGATTGGGATTGAGCGCCCTCGCGCTCAGCGTAATGAAGACGTTGACGGCGTCGTTGGACAGCACGGTTGCCAGCGCGTGCGCCCGCATCACGCCGGCGGCGAGCAGGACGGCCTCGGTGGTGGCGTCACCATGAATGCACAGATAGCCCTGCAGGCGCGCTTCATTGGCGCGGGCTTCGTTCTCCTCGAGGATCACGAACCCGGCGCTGCTAGCGCGCAGCGACTTCGCCAGCATGTTGCCGAGGCGGCCGAAGCCGCAGACCACGACGTGTCCGTTGAGCTCATCGATTTGCGTCTTCATGCGCTTCAAACCTAAGGTCTTGTTGATCTGGTTGAGGGTGAAGAACTGCACCAGCGCGCCGGTGAGAAAGATGATGCCGGTGCAACCCAGCACGATCAATCCGATGGTGATGACGTTCAGCGCCGGCGTATTGATCGGCCGGACCTCGTTGTAGCCGACCGTGTAGACGGTGACGATGACCATGTAGATGGCATCCCTGAAGCTCCATCCGACCGCCATGTAGGCAGCGGTGGCAAGGATCATCACGGTGACGGTGTAGGCGATGCCCGCGGTGAGATTGCGGACCGGCGAGTCGAGCAGGCCGGTCATCCTCGGTTTCGGCACGCGGCGGATCGGGTTCGGCTTGCGGCGCAGCGCGCGCGTCGCCGGAGATGGCGCGGGTCGGGCGCCGCCTGCCGGGTCGGCGTCCGGTTCTGCGTCCGAACCATCGGTCGGTTGGTCGTTCCCGCTCATGGGCTGTTGTGAATCCAATCGCCTCCGGCAAGGACCTGCATAAACTGTCGCTCGGGGCGGGTGTGCAGGTCAGTCTCCTTCATTTGGCATCTGGCGGCTGCGCAGGAACCGCGTTGCGACGCGGACCTAGCGAATGATGTGCACGTCACCCGGATTGGCCGGATCGCACTGCAGCCTGAATTTCTGACCGCGCCGGGGAGGGTGGCCCTGCCACGGCATGTCATCCTGCAGGGTCAGTTGATACGCGCTGCCGTCAGGCGGAGTGACCTCGAGGGTCACTTTGACGAGCCAGGATCGAAAGGGCGCGAACGGGAGCTCCTCGGAATGAACGACCCTCGCGGTGCACGCATTGCTTTGGCTGCCGGCAGACGCCCCTGTCGTCAGCGCCATACAAGCCAGCAGCGTCGCCGCGACCATGCCGAGTTTCATGATGTCTCTCCGGTTGGGCGGCGCGCCCGTGATCGAGCGAGCAACGATCTCGCAAGCGAGATTGCTTGCTGGACGGATCAAAATCAAGACTTGCCGCGTTTTTCCGTCGGCGGCGCCGCGGATCAAGCCGATGCGGCGATCGCAAGTCGCTTCGTCGGACGTCGGAGCGACCGATCGAGGCGCAGCGTATCGAATCGCTGCAACAATAAACCCGCCCGAAGCTGAAATTCGGGCGGGTTCGCTTCAGGAGTAAACACGTTGCCTTGTTCAAGGGCAACGCATCGAAATGCTATCACCGGATTTTGCGACACTCTACCGGGAAGATTTCGCGGGCATGCTTGTGCAGAGGTTTGATTGGGCAGCCTCAGATCCCGTCGCGATTGCGCCAGCCGAGATAGAGGAAAGTCGCGACGACGCCGGCTGCGACAAGCATCCAGTACTGACCTTCGAAGCCCAGAAAGCTGAATTGCTGAATGAGAAATTGCGCCAGTTCCGTCCCCATGTTGGGCAGAATAAGCATTTTTTTTATGCAGGTGAAGGATTTTTGTAGAAATAATATATTATTTTACTACTTCACGCGGACTGGAGCGGCGTTGCCGGCATCGTCCGCGCGGTAGCGTCGTCGCTGCGATGGCGGTCAGTCAGCAAGTTCGGGATCAGCGCCGCTTTCGGGCCGGCCGCGCGTCATGCTGCCGCAGTGGCCGTGCCGGAGGCCCAAGCGCTTCCGCGGGGCTTGAATTACGGTCGTGAATGAAGCGCTGGGCTGAGCGACAGCAGCCTGTCGAACTCGGCGGGATGGTAGCGGTTACCGTCGGGGCCGGTGATGAAGACCTGCCAACCCTCTTCGGCGAGAGCCCGTCCCTTGGCGATGGCGACGACGACGCTCAGGCGGATGGTCGTCGTGTCATTTCCGCCTTTTGATGCATGCACAATGAAGGCCACGGCAAACCCTTTTGCGCGCTGCTCGATGCCACGTCCTGAGCAAGTTTCGTTCCATATAGCGAGATCAGCGCAGCGATTTCGAAATGGCTTCCATGGCTAATCCGTTCAGGAAGTCTTCCAGGGCCTGCTTTCCCGCCAGTTGGGCCGCGGTATACGATCGGAAGCCGCCTTCCCAAAGCCTGACGCCCATGGCCTTTCTCTTGCGGCGAATTTCCCAGCACCAGGAGTTCTCGCCGCTCCCGTTTCTGGAAACGACGACGAAGAATGATCGGCGTGGCGAAGGGCGGAGCATGACCTATCTATTCCACCGCGGTTTCCTCGAAACGGGCCTGAAGGCGATAGCCGACACCCGATTCGGTGACGAGAAGGCGGGGGTGATTGGGGTCGGTTTCGATTTTCTGCCGCAGTTTGCGCACGAGAATGCGCAGGTATTGAATGTTGTCCCGCTGGTTGCCGGTCCATATTTCCTTGAGCAGCTGGTCGTGCGTCACCACGAGGCCGACATGCGTCGCCAGGATATGGAGCAGGCGATACTCCTTTCGGGTCAATCTGATCTGGCTGTCGTTGAGCGACACGGTTCGGGCCACGAGGTCGACCGACAGCGGGCCGGCGGTGACGACCGGATTCTCGGTCGCGGTCTTGAAATAACGCCGCAAGGCCGCTTCGCCACGCGCCAGAAGCTCAGCCATGCCGAACGGCTTGACCACATAATCGTCGGCGCCCGCCTTGAGAAGCCGGACCTTCTCGTCCTCGTTGGAAACCACCGAGAGAATGATGACAGGGACGTTCGACCAGGATCGAAGCCGCTCGAGGACTTCTCGGCCGTGGAGATCCGGCAAGCCGAGATCGAGAATGATGAGGTCGGGCGCGCTGAACGTCGCCGCCTTCAATCCGTCGGCGCCGTTTTCGGCTTCGATCACAGAATAGCCCTGAAGTTCGAAGCCGGCGCGCAGGAACCGCCTTATTTTCGGCTCGTCGTCGATCATGAGCACGACATTGCTGGGCTTATTCATCTCTTAAATCCGCCAATTCAGAAGGTTGCATCGGAGGGGAGCCGGGCAGGGCGATGGAGGCCGTCGTTCCCTGTCCCTGTCCCTTGCTCGCGATGTCGATGGTTCCGCCGTTTGCCCTGACAAAGGTGGACGCGATCCAGAAGCCCAGGCCGGATCCGGGGACGCCCTGATGACGCTGGCCGCGGAACGAGCGGCGGCCGATCTGCTGCTGTTCTTCCGGGGTTATCCCGACGCCCTGGTCGGAAATCGAAAGCACGACTTGCGTCTGCTCAGCGCGTGCGCTGATCGATATCCTGGAGCCGGACGGCGAATATTTGGCGGCATTTTCCAGAAGCTGCCCGCACGCCTCCTCGATCAGGCCGGAATCCACATTGACCAGGGGCAGATCCTCGGCGAATGCCATCTCGATCTTGTGTGACGAAAGCCGCCGGGCCCGGCCCTTGATCGCGGCGTTGACGATGTCCCGCAGCTCGGCCCACTCCAAATGAGGGGCAACGCCGCCGGCGGTCACCCGTGTTGCATTGAGCAGGTTCTGGATGAAGCCATCGAGATGGACGGCTTCGTCGGAGATCCCCTCGACCAGTGCGTGGAGCCGGTCGTCCTGCCGGACCGCAGGCATCGTATCCATGACGCTAGCCGAGCCGCGGATCGTTGCCAGCGGCGTGCACAATTCGTGCGAAAGCGTGCCGTGGAACGCGTCTCGCAACAACTCTGCCTGCAAATGCAGCCTGGCGTCCTTGATGGCGTTTTCGATATCGATGCGCTGAAGCGTCAGGGACACTTCTTCGAGGATGGCTTCGATGCGGCGCGTCTTGATCTCGACGGCTTCGCGGGAGCCGCCTCCGATATTGACGGCGACGAGGCCGTGAACCGTGGTTTCCGAACATACCGGACCAAGCAGCCAGACGTTCTGCGCCGGCTCGTCGAGGATCGCCACTGGGGGCGCCCCGATCTGCGCCTTCATCGAGGCGACGCGCGCGTGCACCACCCCCGGCACCGAACCGAATGGCGGCGTTTCGAAATGCGCGTCGGTCCTGGCCGCGAAAAACAGCGCGGGTTGTCCGAGCGTGCGGGACAGGTACTTCTGAATCGCGGAGACCAGGTCCGATACCGTGAAGCACGCCGCCAACAGGCGCGAAAATTCGTAGAGCAGCTGAATCTCCTGCTCGCGCAGGCGCAGCGATTCGGTCTCGTGCCGCAGCCGCGACGCCAGGTTGCTGCTGACCAGCGCCACGATGAGGAACATCAGGAGGTCGACGACCTCTTGCGGATCCTCGACACGGAAACTGTAGACCGGCGGGAAGAAGAAGAAATCCGCCTCGACCATGCTGACGATCGACGCCAAGGTCGCCGACCAGATGCCCCATCGGGTGGCCGCGAAAATCACCGGTATCAGGTAGGCGATCGGAACCAGGTTGGCGGCGGCGTCCTGTCGGAGCGGGAGCAGGATCGCCGTGACCACGCTGACGCCCAGGAAAGACAGAAGTAGCGGCACAACATGCGTCCGCCAGACGCCGCGGGAAGGCGGTTCGGCGTCCAGGGCCGAAGCGCCGCCGGTCCCGATTCCAATCGGTCTGGCGCGCGGCTTGGCGAGCTTCTGATCGATGGGCAGATGAGAATTCAAGGAACCTGCTTTCGTAGCGCAAAGACATCGAAATGATCGTCACCATGGCCTGCTAACGGCCTAAGTGCGAACAAGCCCCCGGTAATGTCGCTTCGTGACGCCGCCCACCCCTGCAGGATCAGCAATTGCTGATCAAAATCTCTGCGAAAGAGCCGTTCATCGTCCTCGAATCAAACGCTTACCTCGATGTCGCAAACTACCCAGCGCGACGAGCATTCTCCATTTCGACGTATAAAATCTATGCTGTTATGCGGCACCAGAAATATAAAAGTAATATATAAAGGTAAAAGGCGATTTGCCTGATTTAGGCAGTTTAACAACCGCAAGTCCCGCCAAAATGGGCCGGAAATGCGGATTCGGACGGGTTTTTGCCGCGCCTATCTCAAAAGGGGTCGCGAACCTGCGGTGCAACCACAGGCGGGTGATCAGGCTATTTGATATAGACGGATTTAGGCCGGGGCTATTCCCGCCGGCTGAGGCAGGCCGCCATCCGTCCGTTTCTGGACGGCATTGATGTAATTGAGGGCCTGTTTTTCGCCGGACAATTCCGGTTCAGGCGAACGGTACAATTGCGGCTCGGCGGGTTGTCGGCTGGCCGGCGGGGTGAGCGTCGCGATCGCGGCGGAGGAGATGTATTTCGGCGGATAGAGATAGAATTCCATCAGCGGCATCTGCAGGCTGCGCGCGTTGCGTTTGAGAATCGCTTGCGCCTGCGATCCGGCTTCCGGGTAGATCGCGCTCCAGCCGGCAAAGCTGCTCGCCAATATCTCGAGCGACAGGATAGTGGTCGCTATCTGCGCAAAACCCTGGTTGGACTTCTTTGCGCTTCTGGTCGTCGAGGCTTTCTTGAGGAGCCGGCGAAACTCGCGATGTGCTTCGATGAAAGGGCCGAGTCGCGCCTTCCACAGGATGTCCGGCAGACAGGCATAACCATGCAATTCATGGTAGCTTTCGATCAGGCTCCGGCACTGCGTAGTCAAGCTGTTCGGCAGGAAGCTGAGATCGAGCTCCTCGGTCTTGCCAGTGAGGGCCGCGCCGCCCGAATCGTTCGCTACCTTGGCTTCCACGAAATTGTCTCGCCTCGCAATCAGCGAAGGGATTCGCTCATGCATCGCAGGATAACGAGCAGCGACATATATCTTCGATGGGGAGTCGTGGGCCTCTTCATAGGAAAAAAATAGGATTCAGTAAGAGGACTGACCCAATGCGCAAGAAACCTGACGCCGTGGTCGCCCAACCTATTGCCAAAATGACACATCGCGGAACTAATTGTTGCAGTGCGCCGCGGTTTTTTGCCGAAATGTCACGAAAATCGCCCGGAATTTGGGCTCAACCTTAGCCAATTGGCACGAGATTGTGCATCCGAGCGTGAAAATGCGCATCCTCCTATTTTTTTCCAATTTATCGCGGGGAGAAGTCCAATCGATAATTTTCGCACCCTTGTGAAAGATGAACGTCGTCAACAGCCGCTTGAAGGCGCCGTTAACAAACACTTGGGGCAAGAACTATGAAAAGAATTTTTTTGGCAGGCGTTGCGCTGTCAGCGATCAGTATCAGCAACGCAGCGCAGGCGGCAGATAAATGTCCCTACGGTGGCGATCCCTACAAGAATTACGGCTGCCTTGATTCGTATCTCGGCACCGACTTCATGAGCCGCTTCATCAATTACTACCGGCTCGAATGGAATCACGATGTAGCGCCAGCCGATCCGAAGGCGCCGACGTCCCGCCGCCCGGAGAGCGAAGTTCCGCCGGCGCCGCAGAGCACCCCGCCGATGCCGTTCGCAGAATGGCCCTATGGCGGCTCCACCAACCTTGGCGTGACGCGACCGAGCTCGGTCGATAGCCCGCTGATGGTTGCGCTCGGCAATACCGCGGTCGGCAACTGGATGAACGATGCCCATATCCAGGTCTACGGCTGGGTCGATCCCGGCGGTAACCTCAGCACCAATACGCAGCGCGGCGGCAACAACCCGGCCGCCTACAGCTACAATCCGAACACCGTGCAGCTCGACCAGGCCGTGCTATACATCGAGCGCCTGCCCGACACGGTGCAGAAGGACCACATCGATTGGGGCTTCCGACTCGCGCCGATCTACGGCGAAAACTATCGCTACACCACGGCTTACGGGCTCTGGAGCAATCAGCTTCTGAACCGTAACGCGAACAACGGCTATGACATGCCGATGGCGTATGGCGAGGTGTTCGTTCCCTGGGTGATGGAAGGCCTGAACATCCGGTTCGGACGTTATATCTCGATCCCGGACATCGAGGCCCAGCTCGCGCCGAACAACTACATGTACTCGCACTCGATGACCTACACCTTCGACAACTATACCAACACCGGCATCGAGTTGACTATGGCCGCGTCCAAGAACTGGATCTTCCAGTTGGGCCTGACTGTCGGCACCGAGGCGATGCCCTGGCATTGGGGTGCGACAATCCCGAATCCGATGCCGAACGCGCTCTATCCCGGCATGACCATGCCGAAGGATCCGGGCGCGGTCCCGAGCATCACTGCCGGTGTGCGCTACACCAGCAACGACGGCAAGTTCGACGTCAATCTCGTCGCTGACGGCATCAATGGCGGCCAGTGGGGGTATAACAACCTTCAGTGGTATGGCGGGACGGTGTATTACAAGTTCAACGACCAGTGGCACATCTCGCTCGAATCCTACAACGAGCACCAGAACAATGTGCCGAATACGTTGAATGGGGCAACCGCAAACGCTCAAGCGCAAGCTATCATTGCCGGTGGAGGCTATCCGTTCGCGTCCATGATTACCAATTCTCCGAATACTGCCGACTGCAAAAGTCCCGCTGTGGTGAGCTGTAAAGCATCGTTCCAGACGGCTCTGATGTACCTGAACTACAAGCCGGCCCCTCTGGACAACATCTCGTATCGAATCGAGTTTGTTGACGACTATCAGGGACAGCGTACCGGCGTCGCGTCGCGTTACATCGAGACCGGCATCGGCTGGCAGCACTGGTTCTCGCCCCAGATCGAGATCCGGCCCGAGGTTTCCTACTACAAGGCGATGGACGCCTTCGCGTTCAACGGCAATGTC
>Ga0302320_10023564_pt1 | contig 12078 bp, 23 predicted proteins | sample Bog_T0_3_FD_202130 | JGI IMG/M metagenome (GOLD analysis project Ga0302320, IMG submission 202130) | Peat permafrost microbial communities from Stordalen Mire near Abisko, Sweden - Bog_T0_3 | ecosystem: Environmental > Terrestrial > Soil > Wetlands > Peat | place: Sweden: Abisko, Stordalen Mire...
GTGGCTCTTCTAGTCCTGTGGATTAGCTGGTAGGGTTTGAGTTTCCGCGCTGTACGGCTGACAAGATTCGCGCTCTTTGGAAGCCTGAGTGGGTTGTCGATGTTATTACGTCAGAGCAACAGGCGATTGCCGATGAAGCCGACTGGCAGGCAATGGTTAACGAAAAGGAAAAACAAAGACGAATTGCGAATCGAAAGGAGAACCGATAATGAAGCCCATAGACAGAATGTGCCCAGCTTGCAAGGTTCCTCCTGGCGTTGGTTGCCTACCGTTTGGCGTTAAACCTGGCTGTGGGTATCCGATGAAAGGGTTCCACTGGGAACGGCGCAATCAAAGGGAAACAAAGATTGCTTACCCAACGCCGAGAGATTTGCAGGATTGGCGCAAGGCTCTGGCCGATGGTCGCGAGAAATATGTCAATCAACCGCGAGTTAAAATCTTGGCCCTTATTGATCGTATCGCCATGCTGGAGCACAAGTTACGCGGCGTGTAAGGCAATCTTCGAGACCGCTAGGAATTACCGAAGGAGTGACTTCAAATGACTGAAAAGAAAATGCCAATTTTACTGGAGGTTTCTGTGAGCGAAGACGAGCGAATTGTAAGAGAGGCGTGGAAGTGGGTAGGAACTTGGGTTCGTGACCTTGATAGCTACGGAACCGATCAATTTAACATCGCAATCTTCTTTTCTGAAAAAGACGCTAAGCGGCACGACAATCCTTATCAGCATTGGCAAGGAGATAATGATGCAAAAGGGATAGCTAGCGCACGGCACTCCGCTGCGAAGTACACCATTCAGCGCCAGAAGCAGATCGATGATGTAAAGGAAGAGATTATCGATCTCAAGGCGACTGTTCTTATGGCCGCTTCAACAGGACAAACCAAGCGCGAGACAATCAACCGGCGCATCCTCGCAGCAAGACAAGCCGCTCTCGCCGAGCTACAACGCGGCATGAAGGAGACCGAATGAGTGATCTGAGGCCGTGCCCTAATCTGTGGTGTAAACGAAATGACGTAACTGTCCACGGGCCAGACATGGTATCTGACACATATTGTGTCGGATGTGAGTGTGGCATAGGCGGTCCTGAATGCGCAACCGAATCGGAGGCCGTCGCCGCATGGAACCATCGTCCAGCCGAGTGGGCGCCCATCACACCAGAGAACTTGCCGAAGGGCGGCGGTCAAGATTCAGTGGTTGGACGCGAACGGTTTTGATTGGAGGTTTCTGTGAACGAAGACGAGCGAATTGTAAGAGGGGCGTGGAAAGAGGAATTTATCTATATTTCTTTTGGCGCGGTATTTCTATGTGTTGGACAGTGTGGAGTAAGTCTTCCTTCTATTCGTGCCGCCGCAGAGTTCACCATCCAGCACCAGAAGAAGATCGATGATGTAAAGGAAGAGATCGAAGAACTGAAGGCTCGCGTTGATGGTTGCAATGAGACTTTGCCGAGATTGCTAACTGATCTCATGAAAAAGGAGACGATGCGCAAGCTCAGGATTTGGAAGCGCATCCTCGCAGCAAGACAAGCTGCTCTCGCCGAGCTACAACGCGGCATGAAGGAGACCGAATGAGTGATCTGCGCCCGTACCTGGTGATAACCGCGTGGGTTGCGCTGGCGATGTTCTACCTTGCGGCGGTCAAGATTCAGTGGTTGGATGCGAACGGTTTTGACTGGAGGTTTCTGTGAACGAAGAAGATTGGACTTATAAGCATTGGCACGCCGCCGCAGAGTACACCATCCGGCACCAGAAGAAGATCGATGATGTAAAGGAAGAGATTACCGACTTGAAGGCGACCGTTCTTATGGCCGCTTCAACAGGACAAACCAAGCGCGAGACAATCAACCGGCGCATCCTCGCAGCAAGACAAGCCGCTCTCGCCGAGCTACAACGCGGCATGAAGGAGACCGAATGAGCGAACTGAGGCCGTGCCCGTGGAACTGCAAACGGGCAATTGAGATTACGCGCATGATTGGCAGTGAAAGATACTCACTACTTCACCGTTGCCCAGTTGTTGGGCCAATCTCGTTTACAGAAGAAACCGCAGAGGCTTGCGTCGCCGCGTGGAACCACCTTCCAGTAGAGGATGATCTGGTTAAGGCGCTGAAATCTGTACGGCTTCATCTCACGGAATATTGGCACAGAGAGATGCGGGGTATCGAATGCGATATTGACGTGCAAAAGGCACAAAATGTCATTAAAGCCGCGCTCAAACTGGCGGAGGAGGGACGAAATGGCTGACTTTGAAATAGGGCAAAGAATTTATATTAAGTGGTGCTTCCAACTCATCGAGCGCCTCGCCGATCTTGAGCGCCAGCTTGCTGAGGCGAAGAAGCTGGCCGAATGGACTCCTATCACGCCAGAGAACTTGCCGAAGGAAGGATGGGAAGTTCTTCATATTTCACCTGATGGAACATTTCTTGCGGATACAGTAGAGGGGCCTAATAGGGCAGCATGGACAGCAAAAAGATGGCACAATGCAGGATATTCGTTTACTCGTCCCATCGCCCCACCGCAGTTGGACGTGATAACCGATGTTGTCCTGTCGTACAGGCCAAAACCGAAGTCAAAAGCGGCGAAGAAGCGCAAACAGAAAGCGGACAAAAATGCAAAAACTGCTCGTTAGCTTTTCAGGGGGGCGATCCTCCGCTTACATGGCGTGGCGTATTAAGAATGAATGGGCCTCTACCCACGAACTTGCTTTTGTCTTCGCCAACACAGGTAAAGAACGAGAAGAGACGCTTGTTTTCGTGCAACGGTGCAGCGATGAATGGGGTCTGGGAGTTGTATGGGTTGAGGCTGTGGCTCACGCCGAACGAGGAATTGCTTCGACTCATCGCATTGTGGATTTTTCCACTGCATCCCGAAATGGAGAGCCGTTCGAGGACGTTATCAAAGTCTACGGTATTCCGAATATGAATTACTTGCACTGTACCCGCGAACTCAAAGCCAATGCCATTCGTAGCTACATGCGGAGCATCGGATGGGAAGAGTATTTGACCGCCCAAGGAATTCGCATTGATGAGCCAAAGCGTCTCAAACCGAAGGAAGGGGTCATCCGACCTTTGGCGGAGAATTGGCCCACAACCAAACCGGAAATCGTAGATTGGTGGAAAGATCAGAAGTTCGACCTGGGTTTGAAGGACCATCAAGGGAACTGCGATTGCTGCCACAAAAAACACATTCCAAAACTTGTTAGGATCGCGCAGGAAACCCCCAACTCCTTTAATTGGTGGGGCCAGATGGAGCATCAATATGGGCTGGCCGGGCATAATGAAGACGGTACCCCTCGCACCTTTTTCCGTGGTCATAGATCAGCATCCGATATTGTGGAGATGTCCAAACTTATGACCCTTCCGCCCCTTCCAGACGAAGATGAAGACGCTGGATGCAGCGAAAGCTGTGAGGCTTTCGTATGAAAGCACAAAACGGAAGTCAAGTATATAATTCCCAAAATTTTCATCTACACAAAACCGCCTCCAGAGCAGGAACGCTTATGGAGGCGGTTTTCTTTCTGTGGTGTTCTGGAGGATAGGTTGAGGGGTTCGACTTCATGATCGCCGCCGAGGTCACATGAACAGGATAGGAGAGCAGTCTACCCCTCATTTGCAGTTTACCTCAACTCGTGGTACATTACAACTGCCGAGGTAAATGTGGACAAAATAGCTCACAATTCGTGCTCTCTTTTGCTCTCCTCTATCCGGGCCGCTGCTTCGCGTTCAACGGGAATTGCTACCCGGAGTTGACAGCCGGTGCCCAGAGCTGGCTACGGCTGGCCGACATCGTTACCAGGGGATGACTTCTGCGGGAGCCATGTGCGGACTCGGCCTTAGTAGTCACGAAAGCCTTGGCTCCGGCTAATGCATTCGCGGAAGACCTTGGTGCGCTAGGTTTAGCACCCGCCCCCAGGTTTTTCGTGCCCTTCACCAGCACTGCATTAGGCTTTAAGAACAAAGGGTTTAAGGAGAAATGGATTATGGATTCAATCATTGTTCCAATCTACAAAAGTAGGCTTGTGAAGCTGATGCGCGGTACACGGATTCAAGACGTGAACGGCAAGTGCGGAAAGATAATCAGGCTCACGGCAGAAAAGGCTTGCATATCCTGGGACATACCAAACAAAGCAGGAGTACGCCTCGCATACCTCTTTTACAGTGGGATCAAATGTGGACTTCCAACGATTCAACAGAACTGTTCCGGGGTACTACAGGCTTGAGGCCGCGCCGTCTATCAATTCGCCGCACTGCCGAGTGAGTAGTTCACGAACTGTGTCGATAGCTTCTCCGCTCTCTACCATTGCCGTTGAGAATCGGAGCAACATGATTCCGGCGATAGCAGCGGCATTATATTTCCGGCAATCCTCTTCAAAGCCCTCGCCTTTGGAATGGCGGCTTTTTCCGTACTTTGTAGCACCCTCGATCTCAACAGCCAGGTTGTGCTCTCGGAAGTAGAAGTCGAAGCGCCAGTGCCGGCCGGGGATCAGTTCGACTTCGCGCTCTGGATCAAGGCCATAAACCTTGCAATCGCGGGCGAAGGTTTCCTCGCCAATACTAAGAGGCTGAGGGACTTGGTATCGCTTTTGGGTTATGCTCGGCATAGTGACAATCTCCACAAAGTAATCTGGTATTTTCTTCGGTGTCGCTTCCGCCAGCGCCCCGGCTTTGAATGTGCGCCAGATGGCCGGAAGCCCATGAGCAGGGCGCAGAGCATTTCCGGCACTTCCAGCCGTCACGGACGAACACCCGGCGCCGAAGGTCGGCCAATGCCTGTCCCGTGAGCCTTAGCCTGCCCGTCCTGCCCACAACACCACTTCGGATAGTCATTGCTTGCCCTTCTTGAAAACGGGGCACTGGCAGACGTGTGGATGCTGATAGGCACTCACATTACAACAATCTCCGGTAAGACCTCGATGGTCAGAACGGGGATGCCCACATTTGCATTTGATAGTGAGTATTGGCGATTTCTTCATTTCATCGTCTCCTGCTTCTCGATCTCGTACAGGGCCTTTTCCGTGCCATAGTCATCCGGCGATTCTCGGTTCAGGACGTTCGCCAAGCTGAGCAGGGACCGGCTCCCACAGCACGCGCACGACCGGGAGCTATTCCCCACTTCTTTGCAGTCCTGGCAGAAGTAAGACACGGTGAGCGGAAAGTGCTGAGGCTTCATGCCGGCTGTTCCTCTTCGGCGAGGTGCTCTTGGTTTTCATGTATTGCCAAGTAGAGTAGGGCTGCCGGATAGTCGCCTTCATCCAGTTCGGCCTTGGAGATCACCCATGCCAGATACTTGCGCACCTGCTCGGCATCTCCATGTGGGTAAGTGAATTTCAGCGTCTCTGGCGCTTCGAGAGCTTGGCCGTGGGTTGTGTTGAGCATCTGACGGAAGCCCTTCTCACTGGATTCGACCATTGCCTTGTGAACTGCCGGGTCTTTACGGCAATCATCGGAGATGTACTTGCTGGCGAGTGTCCGGGCATTGCACCGCGGCGTCTCGGCAAGTATCTTGATTGGAACATCAGAGAGCGCCTTTTCCGTTTCGGCTGCTTCTTTGGCGTAGCGGGACGTTCCGCCAGGGAACATCGCTTCCAACCACGAATCCATCGAAGTGAACGGTCGATCACTCGTCGGGTCGATGTCCAGCCGCCACAGGTTCCTCGTCCGGTAGATTCTCAGACAGCACATGCGCCGGTTGTATATCCGGTCACGCCAGCTCTCAACTTGCTCTTCTACGGCGTCTAGGGAGCTCAGAATTGACCTGAGAGCGTCTGCCGCCTCTTTGTCGGGGAGTAAGCCTATCTTGAAGTAATCCGGCTCTGCTAGGGGCATTTGGAGATGCGATATTGCACCTGTGGTATTCATGGCTTTACTGACCCCCAATCGAAGGAATTCGAGAGAAAAGATACTCCGCTCTCATATTCAAGATCCATTACCAGCTTGGCAGCCTGCTTAGGTACTATCTGGACGAGATTCGGCACCTTCGGGCACTGCATCCCTTCTGTGGAGCCGAATAGACGGCATATCGGCGGTCGGATCGGATAAATTGAGCAAACTCCGGTTTCAGTGTCGATGAATCCGCAGTCGAAGGTTTTGCGTTTTTGCCGCGCCAGTCTTCTGGTAGTGAATTGCGGCATCTCGGCGATGTATGCCCGGATGCGCCTCTCGCGGTCCTTGCTTATTGGAACAGGACCGCAGCGCTCATGTTTGCATTGACCGCACGGTAAACTTATAGCGTTTCCCATATTCGTTGACACCGCCTTTCCATGTTGAGGGCGTGGTGGAAATCCCGCGCCAGATTAGGTAGGTCGGGCCACTTGTCGAGTGACCGTCCAAGCGTCTGCACCTTCCGACGCCAGTATTCTATTCTCTTTTGCGCCAGCCAGAGCAGTTCCGTTCGCCGCTCTTTCAGGGCATCTCGTCGCTCTTGCTCGGCCCGAATCGCCTCCATCGCGGCCTTGTCGGGCGGGCTCCGTAAGGCCAAGTCGCGGACCTTCAAACCCATCGCATCCAGTATTTCAGCCCGAGTGCATCCGGCAAAGCATTTCAGCATCACCCACCCATCGTTACTCTCTCGGATGCTAAGGCTGCGGCTGCGGTCGCCGTGAGAGTGAAGACGAGAGCATGGGCATCGGCACATGAACCCGCGTCCGGCCTTCACTCCATGAAGGGAACGAGCTATCTGGCTTGCCGTCATGCTTTTTCCGTAGGAGCCATAGCCATAACGCATCCGGTTCCGTGGCAGGTTCCGCAGACCTTTTGCAGCTTTCCATTGAATCCCGCTCCTCCGCAACCTTCACAGGATGTGACCCATTTCGTTCCCTTGCAAGCACACTTGTCTGTGTGTTTTCCTGCTCTGCACGGAATCTTTTCTTTCGAGACGACGGCTCTTGCCAATGCTTCACTACTCATGCTCATCGGGATTCTCCTTCGATTCAAGTTCTTCGGATGAAAACATTTCCTCTTGGTCGCTCGCATCAGACCATCCATGCTCAATCGTGTACGCGATGTTCTTTTGAGCTTGTCTGTAATACGATGGCTTCAACTCCACGCCAAGGCCGCGCCTACCGTTCATAAGTGCCCCGCAAACCTCAGAGCCTACACCCATGAACGGGGTAAAAACCGTCTCTCCGGGGTTACTCCACAGAACTAGGCACCGCTCGATAACATCCAACTGGAGAGGGTGGACGTGCTTCTCATCCTCTGAATCGCGGGCCGCTCGGAATGGAAGAACTCGACCGATGCGAATATCATCCCAAAACGCAGAGGCATATTGCCGCCAAATCCAGTGAGAGAAGCGATTCTCAATTTGGTTTCCCTTCCAGCTTTTGTATTTCAGCAACTCAGCAGGCATCTCTCGCTCGCCAGCATAGCTTACAAGTCCATGAGGGTGAGCTATCGGCAAGGGATTCTGACCACGCTTGCGGAACACGAGTAGGTAATCGGCACTCGCTACACTGCACCGGCTGGAGTCTTCAACGATAGTTTTGTGGGCAAGGTTCTTTGCCATAGTCCGGTTGCGCACAGCCAAAGGCTCCTTCCAGATTGCATACCGGGCGATGTATCTGAATCCCTCGCGTTCGTGAAGCCGAATAATATCTCCAGGGAAGTCAATCAGGTGATCTGTTCCACAATTTCCACTTGGAACGTCCATGCAATGAACCGCCGTCATGCGCCCAGGAACAGTGATTCTTGCCAGTTCCCGGACGACAAAGGTGTAGTGCTGAAAGAACTGATCGTAGTCCTTGCAGTTCGATAAATCCTTTTCGCTTGAACTGTAGTGGTAAAGCCCACCAAAGGGCGGAGAATAGACGCTCAAATGGACGCGGTTGTCGGGAAGAGATTGCATGGTTTCTATACAGTCTCCACAATAGATAGCATGGTTTTTGCCTGTTTCCTGCTCTGCTACAGCCATGACGGATTCTCCTGTTCCTGTGTGAATAAAACACTGCGGTCGATTGAGGTTGCCCTGTGCATCTGGTCAACCAGAGCGGAGAACATCTTATCCGCTGCTTTGGACTTTCGCTGCAAATTTTCAAGTACGGATTGCTCGCCTTGGGTGGTCACAATATCCACCTTTACGGGTAGCTTCTGGCCAAAGCGCCAGCAGCGGCGAACACCTTGGTAATACTGCTCAAAGCTGTGAGACGGAAAGAACGTAACATGGTTGCAGTGCTGGAAGTTGAGACCCCATGCTCCGATTTTTGGTTTGGTGACTAGCACACGTAATTCGCCGGATGTAAACGCAAGGAACTTCTCTTCCTTGGCTTCGTCCGAGTCGTCGCCGCTCACCTGTTGCGCGTCCGGTATAAGTTGTTCCAGCCTATCTCCCTCGACATTCAAATGGCACCAGACGAGCGCGGGCTTTCCTGTATCGGACACAAGATCAGCAACCTTAGCGCAACGCTCCTCTATCGTCCTGCGCCGCTCCTCTCTCTGCTCCGAGAGTCCCACAGCGGGCAGATGAAATAGCATCCCTGGAGCCAACGTCTCAGCTTTTACCGTGTAGTCCTTCTCTATCAATTCAGGCAGGATGAATCCATCATCATCAAAGCCAAGATCTGACGGGCGGCGGCAAGCTCTTGCCCAGGAACACACCCAACGCCAGAAAGGAATCTCCGCGTGCCCCTTGAATCTCCACTTTGCCCTTTCGTCCAGCAGCGCAAAGTTATTACCCTTGTTGCGGTAGACCATAGGTTTGATGGTGTTCTGGTCATTCTTGAAAAAACGCATCAGCATATCGGTATGGCCCAGTTCTCCCAAAGCCTCTGCGGATGTGCCAAGCTCGATGTAGTCGTTTGGCGCGGCGGTCGCGGTGCACAGTAGCCGATACTTCATCTTGCGCATGAACTCGGTTATTTCCAGACGCCTCGCCCCGTCGAACGATTTGAGGATACTTGATTCATCGCACACCGCCCCGGAAAAGTCGTTCGGATCGTAGTAGTGCAACCGCTCGTAATTGACGATATTGATACCGCCGTGAAGCACTCCGGTTGCGGAGCGGTGAGCTTCAATGTTAAATTTTTCGGCTTCGCGCAAGGTCTGAGCGCCAACCGCAAGCGGCGTCATAATCAATACCGGCTTGTTTGTGTGCCGCACCACGTTCTCAGCCCAAACCAGCTGCATCGGTGTCTTGCCCAAACCGCAGTCGGCGAAGATGGCAGACCGGCCTTTTCGCAGCGACCAATCGACAAGCTGAGACTGGAATCCGAACAGAAATTCAGGCATCCATTCTGGCGCGAATCCGTCCATCCCTCCGAGTTGAGTCTTGCGCTCAAGGAATCGCGCATAAGTGCGTTCTTCTGGGTCGATAAACTCGGCCCCCATCACCGCATTGACTGGCATATCCACCACTTCACCTCGTATCGTTCTCAGACTCACGCTCTGCTCCTTATCTGTGCCCGCTTGGCGTCGATAGCTGCGGACACCTGCCCCTTGGTAACGCCGTCGGGAACTGGAATCTTTAGTATTCGGCAAAGCCCCAACTGCTTCTCTGTTGGCTTGTCGCCGTGCCATCGCGCATCGCGCCGCACCACGTTAATCAGATCGCGCGATACGAGCCCGTCGGCAACGTTGAAGGCCCCCGGTAGATTCTGAGCCGATAGCGTGATTACCTGGCCTTCGAGGTTCCCGACTATCTTGTACTCGTCTCTCAAGTCTTTGGTGATGGTGATGAGGTCGCGCTTTACGGCCAGCATGTACCCGTCGCCACTCTTTCTCCAGCCCAACTCGGAGAGCTTGCTAATTTCCGGGGGGTAGCTCACTTGGAACAGGCTGATGTTCTCCGCGATGGAGTCGAGCTTGGACAGCGACAGCACCCCGGAAAGGTCCGCAGAAGGGAATTCCTTCGCCACGCGCTCAAACTGCTCTTTCGCCTTGATTACCGACTTTCCTTTGAGGTCGAGGTTCGCCGGCAATCCGAGAAGGCTCGGCATGGTCACAAGCGAGTGCTTTGTCGTGTTGTCCACGACATCCAAAATCAGGCAATCACTTTTCCCGTCGTCGATGCGTGTTCCCCGTCCGATCATCTGCGTAAAAAGCAGCGTGGACTTCGTAGGCTTAGCCAGGACAATGCACTTGATGCCAGGGTCGTCGTAGCCCTCAGTCAGCACGGCACAGTTGCAGAGAACGGTAATCTGGCCCGTCCTGTGCCGGTGGAGCTTGCTCTTGCGCTCAGGGTCGCTTCCCCATACCGCATCGGCTGGAACCGAGCATTTGCAGAACGCCGCCGCAAGGTCTACTGCGTGCTGAATGTCCACCGTGAATACGACCGTTTTCAGGCCATACGCCGCAGCCATCCACTCCTTGACGATAATAGCGTTGCGCTCGACCGTGTTCACCGCGTCGGCCAGTTCATCTTCGGCGAAGTCTCCGGCACGTGTCTTCACTTTGTCGAGATTCGTTTTCGTGTTGACTCGGATGCCGCGCAGGTCCACAAGGTAGCCGCTTTCGATGCCCTCGCGGATTCCCATGTCGAACACGATCTCATCGAAGTTCTGCCGCAATCCAGTCCCGTCAGAACGGTTCGGAGTGGCGGTCAGTCCGAGCGATAGAATTGTTCCTCCCGGCTCCGTCAGGCCGAAGTGGGTCAAGACGTTCCGCCACTGCGGGGAACTGGAATGATGCGCTTCATCGGAGACAATGCAGTCGTACTCGTCGGGCATGAACTTCTTGATGCGTGCGCTCCCCCGGCGCCCGAGTGTCGGAACAGAGGCCACAACGAACGTATCCGGGAAGATTCCGTCCACGTCGGAGTAGCGGTTCGCCATCTCGACGCCTACGCGCAAGTCTGGATTCCACCGCAGGAGCTTATCCGCCGCCTGAGCTGCAAGCTCCTCACGGTGAACCAAAACCATCACCTTCTTGCGGAACTGCATCTGCTCTCGCAACGCTGCAAAGAGTACAGCCTTGCCCAATCCGGTAGCCAAGACGCCGAGTTGTCTCGTAACCCCGGCGTCGTAGCGTTCGCGGACTTGGGCAAAGAACTTCCGTTGATATGGCCGAAGTTCCATTTACCTGTCCACCGGGATCTTGCGTTCTGTTACGGTGATAGCTCCGAATCCGACCATCATCTCGGTCGCCTTGTGCTGAGTCCGAACCAAAGCGTTGATTGCCTTGTCGTTGACCAGCAGGAATTCCGGCTTGAGCTTCTTCGCGTCGAGCAAGACCCACTCCCACACTGAGCGGAAGGAAAGCCCTTGGACGGTAGGAACGGTGGACTGGACGACTGCGGGCGGTGCTTCGACGGCTACCGCCTCTTCCAGAATGGCCTCTGCCAGCGCCGTATTGCCCTCAGCGGCGGCGACACGGGCCTCTTCGGTCAAACGAGCCTCCTCAGCCTTCCGAGCCTCCTCGGCGGCTGCCTGAGCCGCTGCTCTTGCCTCGCGGTCCTCTTCGGCGGCGTACTGCTCCCGCTCCAGTTTCAGGCGCTTGATTTCGCCGTTCGGCTCCGCCACGTTCCCGGCGCGTAACCCGGTCACGGTTCGATGCGCCTTGAACAGAGCCGCGGCGAAAGGCTCGTACACCTCTTCCATCTGCTCCACCACAGACTTAAGCGCCTGGACTTGCTCCGTGGCCTTGAGAAAGGCTTCGCCGTCCGAGACGGTGATATGGCCTCGCTGGTCACGCTGAAATACGGTTATGGACTTCGACTGTTCCACCAGCGCCGTTCCCTGGGCGATGAGTGAGTTCAGTTCAGGAAGGGCATCGAAGAAGGCGGCAAGCTGCTCCTTGATGTCCACTTGCAAACTAGTCGTTTGCGCTTCGAGCGTAAGTGCAGTTGATGTGCTCATTTCAGCAGTCCTTTGTTGTGGCGGTAGTAGACGTTGGTCAGACCCGCTCCCACGAATATCTTCTCGTCTTGGCGGTCAGTGTGTTCCACGCAGCGATAGAACTTGCCCGCAGAGGTTTCCTTATCGAACAGGTACACCACGAATCGGCGAAGAGAGAGCTTCAATTCTTCCGCCTTCGCCTTGAATAGGATCGCTTGGCCCGCCGTTTGGAGGGCGTGTGAAGATTCCTCGTTCGCGGTGCATTTCTTCTCGACGATAGCCAGTGCGGTGCTCTCCCCTTCGCCGATGGTTCCGTAAGC
>Ga0302320_10023565_pt1 | contig 12078 bp, 13 predicted proteins | sample Bog_T0_3_FD_202130 | JGI IMG/M metagenome (GOLD analysis project Ga0302320, IMG submission 202130) | Peat permafrost microbial communities from Stordalen Mire near Abisko, Sweden - Bog_T0_3 | ecosystem: Environmental > Terrestrial > Soil > Wetlands > Peat | place: Sweden: Abisko, Stordalen Mire...
GGCCGTGGTGCGCGGCGACCTGCTCGCCGATTGGCGCCGCAGCCTGCCGAGCGATCTGCCGAACAATTTTCTGGTCAATATTCGCCCGGAGGAGCGCCAGCCTCTCGAGGACTTCATGAGCGCGCACGATTTCGGGCGCCCGAAGATGTACCCCATGGTGCGCGCGCGCATCAGCGCCATCAACGGCCGGCCCAGCGATGCGCTGTCGCCCGGTGAATCCGGCCGCTCGTTCATCGAGCGTGAGCAGAACCTGACCTGGTCGGCGCAGCTGATGGACGACAACCAACTCATCGCCGGCCGATGGTGGACGGCGGCGGACGCCGGCAAGCCCTTGGTGTCGATTTCATCCGAGGTTCAAGAGGCGCTGCATTTGCAGGTGGGGGACCACTTGAGCTTCGATGTTGCCGGTGAACCGCTCAGCGTGGAAGTTGCCAGCATTCGCAAGGTGCGCTGGGACAGCTTTCGGCCGAATTTCTTTCTGGTATTACCGCCCGGCCTGCTGGACGGCGCGGCCGGCACGTACATGACCAGCGTCTATTTGACGCCCACGCAGCGTCCGGCGCTGGTCGATCTCGTGCGCGAATTCCCGACGATTTCGGTATTCGACGTCGACGCCATCTTAAAGCAGATCCGCGAGATCATGGACCGGGCTTCGCTGGCCGTGCAGTATGTCTTCTTGTTCACGCTGGCGGCGGGCATCGTCGTGCTGCTGGCGGCCGTGCAAGCGACCCGCGATGAGCGTCGCTATGAGAGTGCGATTTTGCGCACCCTGGGCGCCAGCCGCGCCACCGTGCTGCAGGGCGTCGCCGCCGAGTTCTCCGCGCTCGGGCTTCTGTCCGGCACGCTGGCCGCGTTCGGCGCCACCGGCATCGGCTGGCTGCTGGCGCGGCGCTTGTTTTCCCTGGACTACGCGCTCGATCCCAAGGTGTTCATTGTCGGCTTGGTGTGCGGAACGGTATTGGTCGGAGTGAGCGGCACGCTCGCCACGCGTGGCGTCGTCAATACGCCGCCCATTCATACCCTGCGCGACGACTAGCGCTAATGCGCGTCCAGGGTCACCCATCCCACCGGCACGGGCACGCCGTGCGATGGCACCGCCTCGATGCGCGCGGTGTAGATTCCGGCCGGCAGCCCGGTGGTGTTGAATGTGAGATGCAATTCGCCGTTCGAATCTTTCAGCAAATTGTCCAGGATGAGCGCTCTTCCCTGATCCTGCTTGTCGACGACCATGCGAAATTGCAGGGCCTTCGTATAGGTCATGTCGATGTGCAGCTCGATGAGCTGCGGTGCGGTGTGGCTGACATTGACGCGCGCATGATCGATGCCGGGCGCGCGATCCGGTGAAATCCGTTGCGTGGCCTGGACCGCGGGCTGCACCAGGGACCCCTGGCGCATTTGCATGCGCGTGTCCTCGAGCTCACCGCGCAGCAAGTAGTACTTCCCAAGCATCGCCCAGAAGGCCATCAGGCTGAGGAAGGCGACCGCACCCAGGCCGATCAACACATAAATGGATTTCCACCAGGGCGGCTTAGGATCGCTCAAATCGACCTGCTGTCCGCTGCATTCTAGAAGTTTCAGCGACGCCTGCGCGCGCTCCGAAATATTCAACTCGCTCAAATACTCCGGATGTTCCCGGCACCAATTCTCGAGGTCGCGCGCGCCCTTGTAAGGCAGCTTGTTGGTCAAATAGCGCTCGATAAGCTTATGGTCTTCGATGAACTTGCGATCGAAGCGCGGAGAAACGGGCTGCGGAGTCGCCGCAGGAGCAGTGCTGACAGTCATGGCCGGGCATTCCTTTGGCCCATAGTGCCGAATTGCCCGGGCGCAATATGTGAAATGATCGGCAGAAAAACCACGAATTACCGGGCAAATTGCCCAATATTGGGCTGCTAGAGACTGGGGGCGCGGGAGCGCCCGGCGTCCAATTCCCGGAGCACCGCTTGGCGCTGTGCAAGGTCGAGGCGCCGCCAATCGATCTTGCGGAATCGGCCCATGCGCAATTGCGCATCGTCGATGCTGCGCGCGGCGGTGCGCCGTCCTGGCCATCGTCTCGGCAACTCACGGGTGTGCCCGCGCTTCAGCAGGTCGATGACGGCCTGGATCACCACGGGGTTGTTGGCGAGATTGCCGTGCAACTCGTCCACGAAATAGTCCTTGGATCCGCGCAGCCGCGCGCAGGCAACAGGCACCGTGCCGTCACCGCTCCGGCTCATGACATAGTTGAATCCGCCCGCCGTAAGCCGCACCCCGACGATGGTTTCCTGGTTGACGCCGATGATCTGGATCATGCGGGAATCAGCACCGGCCAGTCCGCGCAAAACCGCGGTCGCCTGCCCAAGCAGCACTGGATCGGGACGCGGAGCATCGGTCGGCCAGCAGCGCGGATCGGACAGATCGAGCCGGCCGGCGCGTCGCTGCAACGGCAGTAGTTGATAGAGGCCGGGAAAAGTGCCAAAGACTTTTTCGGCGAGGTGCCGGGGCGAATGCAGGCCGTCGAGCCGCGCGAGCCATCGGACGAACGGGTAGGTGCCGCGCAGGGCCTGCAGAGGTGCGAACGATCCTCGATTGGGAGTGCCCAGCAAAATGAGCTTGCGCACTGCGCGCCGCGGCAGACCGGCGACGGCCATTCGCGCCACCAGTCCGCCCATGCTGTGCGCGATCAGGATTACCGGCTTGGCCTGAGCCGCTATTCGCGCGGCGAGCTCGCCCCCCAGCGCATCGAGGCCCTGGCGCCAATCGTAGGGAAAGAACTCGACGTCCCAGCCGTCTGCCTTGAGCCGCAGCATCAATTTCGCGTAGGCAAACAGCAGCACGCCGCGCACCTTGAGCGCGTTGCCCGGCGGAAGTTTCAGGCCGGTCAAATCGCCGGCAGCGAATCGCGCCGGATCGATCCATAGAATCCGCGGCGAGCGCCCGCCATCGTTGCCGCCCAATCGCGAGCCCATCATGCCGGGCAGGATCAGCACGCGCGGCGCGGCGCGCACGCGCACCCCCTGCGCCGCGGACGCGAGTCCGCTAAGCTCCGAGTAGGCAGCCGCGCCGAAGTATTCGCGCAGGCTGCCGACATGCGTGGAGGCCGCGAGAGCCTCGAGCACGGCGTCGTCCGTGGCGCGAAAGGCCCAATCCCGGCGTGTGCCCATGGCGGGGGCTCTCAAGGGCTCAGCGCTTGGCGGCCATGACTTGATCGATGACACCGCACACCGCGGAGATGACGGCGGTGCGCGTGCTGGACCTGCGCCAAACCGCGCCGACGGTGCGCGCAGGCGCGGGCTTGGCGAACTGGCGTATGGTGAGGCCGCGCTGCGAGCTGAACGGCGACTCGACCGCCATTTCGGGCAGCAGCGTAATGCCGAGCCCGGCCACCACCATTTGCCGCAAGGTCTCGAGGCTGGTGGCGCGAAAGTCCTCCGGCTCTCGAATATCGACTCGGCTGCACACCTCCAGCGCCTGATCGCGCAGGCAGTGCCCATCCTCCAGCAACAACAGGGTGTGGCCCTTCAAATCCTGGGCGCGAATCGTGGATTTCTGCGCCAGCGCGTGCCCGTTTGGCAGCGCCACGGTGAATGCCTCGGTATAGAGTTCGCGCACTTCCAGTCCATCGGGAGCGGTGGGCAGCGCCACGATGCCGAGATCGATTTCACCGTCGCGCAAGCGCTTGAGCAAGGGCTCGGTTTGATGCTCGTATAGCATGAGGCTCAACTTGGGCAACGCCTTGCGGATCTTCTGCATGACCCGCGGCAGCAAGTATGGGCCGATGGTGGGGATCAGGGCCATTCTCAGCTTGCCGGCCAAGGGGTCGGTGCTGTTGCGGGCCAACGCGATGATTTCCTCGCTCTCGCCCAGCATGCGCCGCGCGCGCACCACGACTTCCTTGCCCACGTCCGTGAGCTGCACGTTGTTGGGCTGGCGTTCCACCAGCTTCACGCCCAGATATTCCTCCAGCTTCTTGAGCTGGGCCGACAGCGTCGGCTGGCTCACGAAGGTGCGCAGGGCGGCCTTGCCGAAATGCCCGGTGTCGGCCAGCGCCACCAGATACTTGAGGTCCTTCAGGTTCATTGATAGAGACAGTCTATCTAAATGCCAGTATTAATCAATGACATAAATCGCCAGCCGGCTGCAAGCCCTGCCGCAGCGGCACAGGTACAATGCGCGCTCGGCAACAAGGAGGTCTTGCATGTCGGCTGCGCCAACCTCGAGATTTTCATGCGGCGTGGTCATCGTCAGCGTGGTCGACCGCAAACTGAAGTTTCTGCTGTTGCGAGCCTATCGGAACTGGGATTTCCCGAAAGGCCTGGTGGAGGCGGGCGAAGAGCCCATCGACGCCGCGGTGCGCGAAGTGCGCGAAGAGACGGCGCTGGACGACATTTCCTTCGATTGGGGCATGGTGTTCATGGACACGGGGCCCTACAACAAGGGCAAGATAGCGCGCTATTACATCGCGCGCAGCAAGGAGGTGCGCATAAGCCTGCCCATCAATCCGGAACTGGGCGTGCCGGAGCACCAGGAGGCGCGCTGGGTCGCCGTCGACAAGGCGCTTGCCATGGTATCGCCCCGGCTCCAGCCCGTCGTGAGGTGGGCCTTCGCCACGGTCAATCATGGGCCGATTCCCACCCCCAAGTGAGGCGCTGGGAAACCTCAGCCGATACTGACCGTGCCTCGGCCGATCTCGATGACATCGCCGGAGACGAAGATTTTGCGCTCGGCGCTTACCTCCAGATAAAGTGAGGAGGGCCGGCCAACGAACTCCCCTTGATCGATCTTGAGCTTCACGGGCAGAGGCCGCTGCATCGCCAGGCACCAGCCGCCGAAGTTGGCCGTCGCGGAACCCGTCGCGGGATCTTCAAGATACATGGCACCCTGCGGAAAGAAGAAGCGCGCCAGCGCCTTGCCGTCCCCGCGCGGGGCAAACACGTAGGCCATGCATCTGCCGTCCTCGCTGTGTATCTCGGCCATGGCGGGTTGCGGCGATGCGCGCCGCACCGCATCTTCCGAGGTGAGGGGTACGATCAATTGTTCCTTGCCCGCCTTGACCCATAGCGGCCGGGCGCCGATATCCCGTTCCTCGAGGTTGAGCGCCCGGGCCAGCAGCGCATTCGGGACCTGAAGCTCGCGCCAGGTCGGAGTGGGCGCCGTCAACGTCCAGCGATCGGCCTGCGCCCGCACCTCTATCAGCCCCACCTGCATCTCCAGGCGTAACGCGTCCCCGCCCAACTTCAGGGTGCGGCACACGTGCGCCGTACCCAGAGTCGGATGCCCGGCGAACGGCATCTCATAGCTGGGGGTAAAAATTCGCACCCGCGCTTGGCCTTCTGTTGCGGGCAGTATGAATGTCGTTTCCGACAAGTTGAACTGGCGCGCCAAGGCCTGCATGGTGTGCGTGTCGAAGGCAGCGCCGTCCTCGAACACGCACAGGGAGTTGCCGCTTAAGGCTTCATGCTCGTAGGTGAATACATTGACGAGGCGAAAAGCGTGGGTGCCCATGACTTCGCCAGTATAGGGGGCACCCACGCTCTGCGAGGTACTTCCAAGGCTTTACGGGCGAATGATGACCGCGGGTGCCGGTGCGACCACCGCTACTCCCGGGCCACCCCAGTAATAGGGGCGATGATAGTAGCCATAGGGTGCGACGACGCAGCCGGACATGGCCAATAAGCCTAACGGAATCAATAATTTAAGTACGTTCTTCATATGAGTCTCCTGCTATTCTCACAACCTAAGGAGAACAACGCGCGGATACTCAATCGGATGACAGGTTGCGCGCGCCGGGTGCGGCGCTTCGGTTAACAATCCGTAACCTTCAGGCGAGGGTGTGAAACACCTTTTGCACATCCTCATCCTGTTCGAGCTTGTCGATCAGGCCCAACACCTCTGCGGCCTGACCCTCCGGCAGTTCGACCGGCAGAGAGCAGATGTATTCATGCTCCGCGGATAACGGCACGATGCGGCGCGCCTCGAGCGCCTCCTGAAGCCTGCCGAAATCGTTGAAGGCACAGCGGATCACCAGCTGCGCTTCCCCCTTCTCGCCGCTGCCTTCACCCATCTCCTCCAGGCCGTGGTCGATCAGATCCAGCTCGAATTCGTCCTGGTCCTTGACCAGGGCCGGGTCCAGGCGGAACACGCCCATTTTTTTGAACTGGAAACTCACGCTGCCCGTGGCGCCGAGATTGCCGCCGTTTTTCGATACGATATTGCGCACGCTGCCGACGGTGCGGGTGGGATTATCGGTGGCCGCCTCGATCAATAAGGCCACGCCATGCGGCGCGTAAGCCTCGTAGATGATTTCCTGGTAGTTCGCCGCTTCCTTGCCCGAGGCGCGCCTGATCGCCGCGTCGGTCTTGTCCTTCGGCATATTGACGGCGCGGGCATTCTGCAGGACGCGCCGCAGCACCGGGTTGGACGCCGGATCGGGGCCGCCGTTGTGAACGGCGATGGCAATGTCCTTGGCGACCCGCGTGAACTGCTTCGCCATGCGGTTCCAACGCGCGAACATCGCATGCTTTCTGACTTCGAATATGCGTCCCATGGCGCGCATGGTAGCAATACGCGGTCAAACCGCTAGACTTGCGGCTACTTCTTCAAGGCATTCGCCAAGGCATTCCCATGACGGCAGTTCCGGCGGACCCCGCCCCAAGCTCCGCGACTTTCCGCGATCTGGCGCTGTCGGAACCGGTGTTGCGCGCGCTTGCCGATGTGGGATACGAGGCGCCGACGCCGATTCAGGCCGCAACCATCCCGGTCCTGTTGTCCGGAGTCGACATGCTCGGCCAAGCGCAGACCGGCACCGGCAAGACGGCCGCGTTCGCGCTGCCGGCACTGTCGAAGCTCGATCTGTCGCGGCACGAGCCGCAGGTGCTGGTATTGGTACCTACCCGCGAGCTGGCCCTGCAGGTGTCCGAGGCCTTCCTGCGCTATGCGGCGCACCTCAAGGGCTTTCACGTACTGCCGATCTACGGCGGCCAAAGTTATCAGCCGCAATTGAACGCCCTGCGGCGCGGCGTGCATGTGGTGGTGGGCACCCCCGGCCGGGTGATCGATCACATGAACCGCGGCACCCTGAAGCTCGATGGCCTCACCCTCGTGGTTCTGGATGAGGCCGACGAGATGCTGCGCATGGGCTTCATCGACGCCGTGGAAAGCGTGCTCGAGCAAACCCCGCCGCAGCGGCAGGTGGCGCTGTTCTCGGCGACCATTCCGGCGCCAATCCGCCGCATCGCGCAAAAGCACCTGCGCTCGCCGGTCGAAGTGACGATCAAGAGCAAGACCACCACCGCCGCCAATATCCGCCAGCGCTACTGGCTGGTCAGCGGCGTGCACAAGCTCGATGCGCTGACGCGAATTCTCGAAGCGGAACCCTTCGATGGAATGCTGGTGTTCACGCGCACCAAGCAGTCGACCGTGGAGCTTGCGGAAAAACTCGAGGCACGCGGATTCGCCGCCGCCGCGCTCAACGGCGACATTCCCCAGCCGCAACGCGAGCGCACGGTTGCGCAGCTGAAGTCCGGCCAGATCGACATCGTGGTCGCGACGGATGTTGCCGCGCGCGGCCTCGACGTCGAGCGCATCGGGCATGTGGTGAACTACGATGTTCCCTACGACACCGAGTCCTACGTGCATCGCATCGGGCGCACGGGGCGCGCCGGGCGCAAGGGCGAGGCGATCCTTTTCATCGCGCCGCGTGAACGCAATATGCTGCGCGCCATCGAGCGTGCCACGCGTCAGGCGATCGAGCCGATGAACCTGCCGAGCGTTGATGCGGTCAACGCGCTGCGCATCTCGAAATTCAAGCAGCGCGTGGCCGACACCGTCGCAGCCGGCGATACCCGGGCATTCCGCCCGGTGATCGAGCAGATGGAGGCTGAAAGCGGATTGCCGTTGCTCGACATTGCGGCGGCGCTGGCGCACCTGGCGCAGGGCACAAGCTCATTGTTGCTCGCGACGCCCAAGCATGCCGACGACCCGGCGTCCACCAAACACGTGGCGCCCGTTAAATCCTCGGCGCCCGACCAATATCCTGCACCCGCCGCCGCGGCGGCCGCGCCGCGCGGGTCTAGATCCGCAGGCGGACTCTTGGAAACCTTCCGTATCGAAGTCGGGTCGCAGCATGGAATCAGGCCCGGCAATATCGTCGGCGCAATCGCCAACGAGGCGGGGATCGAGGGTGTCCACATCGGCCGAGTGGATATCCGCGAGGATTACAGCTATGTCGATCTGCCCGAGGGCATGCCGACGCAAGTATTCAAGGATTTGCAGAAGGTGCGGGTAGCGGGGCGGGAATTGCGCATCAGCCGCGTCAAGGCGAAAGCGCCGGCCCCGAAGCGCCCGGCGGCCGGCCGGCCGGAGCGCAAGCTGCTGCGCCGCGCCGCCAAGCGATGAAGATTGTCAACCGCAGAGGAGTCTCGTCATGGGCAAGGGCATGGACCGAAAGAAGGAAGGCAAGAAGAAGCCGGCCAAGACACTGGAGGAGAAGCGGGCCGCTAAGCGCGCAAAGAAGGAAGGCCGGGGCTTGATGCCCTAGCAGCTCCTAAACCACGCGCCCGTGGCGCCCGCCGCGCAGGAAATCCTGGACATTCGCCGCCATCTCGTCGATGCAGCGCTGCCGTGACTCGCGCGCCGCCCAGGCGATGTGAGGAGTCAGCAGCAGATTCGGGATGTCCGGCTGCAACAGCGCGTCGTCGATCGGCGGTTCCTGCGACAGCACATCGATGCCCGCCCCGCCCAGGCGGCCCCTGATGAGCGCGGCGGCCAGCGCGGCGCTGTCAATCAGGGCACCACGGGCGGTGTTGATCAACAACGCATCGGGTTTCATCAACGCGAGCTGCGCAGCGCCGATCATGCCGCGAGTGGAATCAGTGAGCGGGCAGTGCAGCGAGACGATATCCGCCGTTGCCAGCAATTGCTCCAGATCCACGCGGCCCGGAGCCGCAGGCTCGCCGGGACGGTTTGCGATCTCGATCCGCATGCCGAAGGCTTGCGCGATCTTGCCCACCGCACGGCCCAGCTCGCCCCATCCTACGATCCCTAAAGTGAGCCCGGCCAGCTCGCGAATCGGGCCGCCTTTAGGGTGGGGGCGCTCGGCCGCGGCCCACGACTCTCTCGCCCCGAGCCGCGCATACGCGGGTAATTGCTGCGTCAGGCTCAAGATCAGTCCCCAGGTATGCTGCGCCACCGAGGAGGTGCAGTAACCGCGTACATTGCAAACCCCCATGCCCAATTCCTGCGCCGCCAGTAGGTCGATGCCGTCGGTGCCAGTGCCCGCCAGCACGATGAGCCTCAACTTGCGGGCCCCCTGCAGCAGTGCGCGTGACAGCCGCACCTTATTGAGCAATACGATCTCGATGTCGCAAATGCGCTCGGCAATCTGCACATCCAGGGTCATCGGGTAAAAATGCAGATCATCCATGACGCCCGTCAACATCGCCGTGTCGAGGTCGTCATAGGAGACGGTTTGGTAATCGAGGAATACTGCGCGCATGGCGGGTTAGAATAACCTGCCGTAGTACGAATAAGCCAAGGCATTCATCGCTCAATGAGATTTACCGCCGTCAATTGCCTGATCGTCGCGAATGTCGTGATATTCGCGCTGCAGTACCTCCTGCCGGGGGCGATGGACATGTTCGCACTTTGGCCGCTGCAACCCATCGAGGGCGCGATCTACTTCCATATATGGCAAATCGTCACCTACGCGTTCCTGCACAGCACCCACGACATCAGCCACCTGCTGTTCAACATGTTGGGCCTGTGGATGTTCGGCGCCGAAATCGAGCGCTATGTCGGGCCGCGGCGCCTGCTGACCTGCTATTTCGCCTCGGTGATCACCGCGGCCTTGAGCCAGCTGTTCGTCCCCATGCTGTTCGGCGCGGCTCCAGGACCGACGCTCGGCGCTTCCGGCGGAGTCTTCGGCCTGCTGCTCGCGTACGCCGTCATGTTTCCCAGGAGAAAGGTTATTCCCTTGTTCCCGCCCATTCCGATGCCAGCATGGCTGTTCGCGAGCATTTACGCGGCAATCGAGCTGGTCCTCGGCGTCACCGGCACAATGTCGGGAGTCGCGCACTTCGCGCATCTCGGCGGCATGATCGGCAGCGCACTGGTGCTGCTGCAATGGCGGCATTCACGCAACTTCCGCTATCCATCATGACAGCTTTGCTGAAGAAATTCGCCCTGTGCTCGGCGCTCGTCACGTGCTTATGCAAGCCCGCTCACGCCGAATGGGTGAGGCGCGTCACCGACGGCATCATGGGCACGCGCATCACGGTGGAACTGTGGGCCGAGGATAGGGCGCAGGGCAATCGGGCGATCGACGCGGTGCTCGACGAGATGCGCCACATCGATGAGACCATGAGCGTGTACAAGCCGACCAGCGAAGTCTCGCTGGTCAACGCCAAGGCCGCGGATGGGCCGATGCGGATCAGCAAGGAACTGTTCGACTTGCTGACGACCGCCAAGCAATACTCGGTCATCACCGACGGTGCCTTCGATATCACATATGCAAGCGTCGGCTACATGTATGATTTCCGCAACCACGTGCGCCCGGACGAGGCGCAGATCGCCAAGGCCCTGCCGGCGGTCAACTATCGGCACGTGCTGCTCGATCCGAAGAATCAGACGGTGCAATTCTCGCAGCCCGGCGTACGCATCGATCTTGGCGGCATCGCCAAGGGTTATTCGGTGGACCAGGCAATCGATGTGCTCAAATCGATGGGCATCACGCGCGCCTACGTCGGAGCGGGGGGCGACAGCCGCATCATCGGCGACCGCTTCGGCAAGCCTTGGATCGTGGGGATCCGCGACCCGCGCAAGGGGCCGGGCGAAGTGATCGCGCGCATACCCTTGGTCAATGCCGCGATTTCAACCTCCGGGGATTACGAGCGCTTCTTCGAGGAGAACGGCGTTCGCTACCATCACATCATCGATCCGCACACCGGCCATTCCGCGAGCAAGGTGCGCAGCGCCACGGTGATCGGCCCGTATGCCACGCGTACCGACGGCCTGTCCAAGACCGCGTTCGTGCTCGGCCCCGACAAGGCGCTGGAGATCTACAATCGTCTCGACGATATCGACGCCATCATCGTCAAGCTCGACGGCACGATCGTCCACTCGAAGGGCATGTCGCACCCAGCCCACTAGCGCCCGCGCGGCTCGGCCGGCCCCGGGAACTCGCGCGCGGCGGCAAAAATCCATTCGCGAAACAACGCCACTTTCGGCAAGGCCAGGAATGCCTTGGGGCACACGAAATAATAGGCTGAGCCGTCCGGCAGCACTTCCGAGCCTGCGAGTCGCAAGGATCCTGTGCGCAAGGCGCGCGTCACCAGTGTCCAGCGGACCAGCGCGAACCCCAAGCCTTCCTGCGCCGCGGCGAGCAGGCCGGCCGAGTCATCGATGGTCGGCGCGCGCGATTGCCACGCCGCCTCCTCGTCGGTCTGGCGCCAGATGCGCCAAGGCGCATCGTCGCTGTCGAGCAGGGGATATTTGCGCAAGTCGGTTCCGCGCCCGAGCATGCCGTACTGCTTGATCAATTGCGGCGTCGCCACCGGCACCCACCAATCGCCGAGCAGCTTCTCGCTGTGCACATTGGGATAATTGCCGCCGCCGAAGCGGATCGCGACGTGGTTGGCGGTGCGCGAGAAGTCCACCAATTCGCGCGACGTGTGGAACCGAAGATCGATGTCGGGCCACTTGCGCCGAAACGAACGGATGCGCGGCAGCAGCCACATCTGCAGGAATGAGGACAGCAGGCTGATCTGCAGCGGGCCGGCGCGGCGATGCTGCTTGACCTGCTGCAATGCCGCCTCGAGCTGTTCCAGGCCGCCGCGCACCGCCGGCAGCAGTTCCAGGCCTTCCTCGGTGATCTCGACGCGGCGCCCATTGCGGCGAAACAGCGGAACCTGGATGTAGCCCTCGAGAGTCTTGATCTGCTGGCTGACCGCCGCGGGGGTCACATTCAGCGCAGCGGCGGCGGCGGAGAAATTCAAGTGCGTGGCGACGGCCTCGAATACCCGCAAAGCTCCCAAGGGCAGGCGATCGTAGGCGGATGGCACGTTAAGTTTTCCTTAACAGAGGGTCAGACAATGCGTTTGCCGG
>Ga0302320_10023566_pt1 | contig 12078 bp, 20 predicted proteins | sample Bog_T0_3_FD_202130 | JGI IMG/M metagenome (GOLD analysis project Ga0302320, IMG submission 202130) | Peat permafrost microbial communities from Stordalen Mire near Abisko, Sweden - Bog_T0_3 | ecosystem: Environmental > Terrestrial > Soil > Wetlands > Peat | place: Sweden: Abisko, Stordalen Mire...
CTCAGCGCGCTCGGGGTGGACGGTTTTCTCGTCCTTGGGGAGGTCCGGACGGGACCACTCGGGAAGCAGGTTCTTGGCGGCGTCCGTCTCGAAGACCCAGTTGTTCTCTTTGCACGACTCGGTGAACGCTTTCGCCGCTCCCTCAGGGTTGGCTTCGAAAGAGTCGTTCATGCGAGCTTCGTACTTCTTCTCGTCGTCGCGGAGGTTCGACAGTCGCGGAAGTTTGGCCGGGGGAGGAGGCACGTCGTTCCCCGCTACGCCCACGCGCGCCTGTTCCTTCGGTCGTGCCATCGGCTTCGACTTCGGAACTTCCAACTTTTCCTTCGGCTTCGACTCGCTCTTTTCGTCCTCGGCTTTGCCTTCCGACTTCTCGGCTTTGCCTTCCGACTTCGGAGCGTGATCGTCCTTGTGGCCGACCCAGTGGTTCTGGGGGTCAGCCCCTGGGTGCTCGTGGAGGTAGTCCTTCATCGCCTCGGGCGAAGAGAACTCCATCGCCCGAAGAAAGCGCGTCATCACATTGCGAGCCACCGATGATGGCTTGCTGGGAGGCGCGCTTTCCTTGGCGGCAAGGAAACGACGGAGCACACGGTGAGCGCTGTTCACGTCGTCAGTGCTTTATCGAAAGTTTCATCATCCTGTCGCCTTTTGAGGCGACAATCGCGCTCAATCGGCGAGCGTCGGCGGCGTGAATGGGTGGTGCTTGAAGTAGTCCTGGGCCGTCTCGTAGCGAACCGCGGCCTTGGGGCAGTCTCCGCCCGAACCCTCGCCTGAGTACCAGCACAGCCCGCCGCTCCCACGGATGCTCCGGCGAGCGATGAAGAGGGCCGCTCGAATGGCGGTCTTCCGATCCGAGTCGATGTCCTTGGCCGTGAATTCGACGAGCTTGCCGTTTGAGTCGAGCATCTGCTTCGGCCAGACTTGCCACATCGAGTGGGCCTCACCACCGTCACAGTCGCCGAAGAGATTGAAGAGCCTCGCGACGTCTTTCGGTGCGTGCTCTTTCGTGTACTTGTTGCACGTTCCGTTGTCGACGTAGGCGCGGTAGTTCGACTCGTGGTAGGCGAGGGCGAGCATCTGAATGCCCGTCCGCGCGCGTGTCTTATCGCTCGCCCAGATGGGCTCTTCAGCGAGGCACACGGTCGCCATGTCCGAGGCCACCGCGTGATAGTCGGTGGACAGGCTGGACGGCTTCACCCAGAAATTCATGGCGGTCTCGAAGTACTCGGTGAGCGCCGCGTGCATGGGATCCTCAGCCGCAGCGGGCAGCGGCTCATCGGGTCGTTGCAAGGTCGAGACGCTCACCACCGCACTCTCGGTTGTGGTCTGATCGACGATGGGCAACGGTAGAGGCGCGGCTTGCGCTGCCGAATGCGGGTCGAACTGGCCAGCGCCCACGAAGAGTAGGCTCGCCGAAAGAATGATGATGAACATAGTAACTCGGTGCATTTGCTAGCTCCTTGGAATGGCCCCGGCCAAATGCTCCGAAGCTCGATTCATGGGGGGCCGCCGAAGAGTGGCTTCGACAACCGAAGATAAGAGGCCGTGCAACCGTAGGCACTGATCCCCAGGACATCAACTTCTTGAGGTCCCTCAGATGCGTTTCGGTTCGCGATTCTGGGTAGCGTCTACAAAGAGATCCTCAATCTTGAGGGACTCTTTGGGATCCTTGCACCGTCCTCTTCATCGCAGGTTACTACACCGCCTGATGATGACGACGCCGGAGGTTCACGTGAAGCTCGATGTGGCAATTCGCGCACAGCAGCTCAAACCGTTCCGGGTGGGCTTTGATCTCACGAACCGATGCCTCACCATGCCGACTCCACAAATGTTTCTCGGAGGCGTCTTTGTGGTGGAAGTGGAGGGCATCTTTACATTTTTCATAGCCGCACCGCCTGCATTTATTGCCAAACGCCCGTCGTAACAGGGCTCGTTCCAGGCGCTCCTTTTTCCGCCATCGTTTTTTCTCGCACTGGGGACACCTGGTTTTCCAACGTTCATATCCGACTGAAGAGAGTAATTTCCCGCAGTCCGAACAACTCCGCGGTCCTTTGAGGTCCACCGAGGCGCACGTGTGTTCACCGCCTCGTCGGGTGACACGACCGCAGGCTGCACATCGGCGCGTTTTCGCTTCGCAGGTGCGGCACATCCCCGTCCGATTGGGACGAACTTGCACCTGCGTTCCGCACCTCATAGTGCATGCTCGCGTAGGTCGCACGTACGGCATAACCGGGCAGGGTACTCGCCTCGAGGATCAAGTCCAGTGGCCACCAATCGTCTTCTGGTGTACAGCCGGCTGTGGCTGACCAACTTGCGACGCTCCGGCGTTTTCACGCTCTGATCTCAACAGTCAGCCCGCAGGAGGTTCAGACGAACCTCTACAACTCGTTTCCAAATGCCCTTGGCTTCTCATCGAAGCTCAAGGACCCCGCCATGTTCGAGGCGGTGCTTGTGCTCGCCCTCGCCCAGGCAAGCAAGGGGGCGGGCGACTCGGAGCTGCACAAGGTCTACTTCTTCGCTCCGGCAGACTTGGCGGACGGTTGGCTCCTCGCAGAATTTCGAGATTCTGCAAAGCGCATCTTCAGCAGGTTGAAAGCAGGCAGAAGCGTTGCAGCGGTGAAGCACGTAGGCGAACTGTTTCACCAGATCATGTTCGGATCGCAAGTCTTTGCGGTTCCGCGCGAGCCTGAACGATGGGTGGCGTTTGGATTCTCACATGAAGATCCAGTGCCCGAATGGCTGCGCGACAAACTGCTCAAACCTGCGGAAACAGGTCGGGACGTTTCGCCCGGTGTATAGTTGACGTGATGTATCCACCTGAAGATCTGCTTGAATCTCGGGTAGTCCACTGCTCAGGCGGAAACAGGCCGCGTGCGGTTTCGGGAGGTTGTGTTAGTCATCTCGTACCGGCAGAACGTCCATGACGATCGCCAAATCCAAACCCCTCGGTGACGATCATGTCGGGGCATCATGGCCTGAACTTAGGCCGAAGACCTTGAAGCGTCGGGTCGTGAACCACGCGCAGATGCCGCCAGTGGAAGCGGTCATCAAATGGACGCTCAGGTTTCACGACGAGGGCAAGCGTCCAGCGATGCTGGTTGTTCCCGGCGCAACCGCCGCCGACCGTATGGGGTGGTACCGCAAGTACCTGTCCGAGGAGTGGGTGTCATTCAGACCCGAGACGGTGGAGGACATCGTTAGCGAGGGCGCTCGGGACTGGGTGGACCAAACCATCCTCACGAACTTCACGAATCGCATCGCGCTCGCGAAAGTCCCCGAGGAGACTCGGCACGACCTTCCCCGATGGTTCCCGCCCGACGAAACATGGGAACTCGTATGGGCACTTGCCGCGGTCCCCACGTTTGTGGTCGAGGAACCTCTTCGCGGCCTCGTGGACCAGTCGCACTACCTCTTCCACGAGGTCTACCGGGTGCTGTGGGAGCTTCGGTTCCGCGTTACCGAGAACAAGGACTTCAAGCCCGCGCTCGAATTCTTCCAGGCCACAATGCGGTGGCTCACGGCGAGTCATCTCTCCACCACCGATCAGGCGATGTTGGAGGCTGCTGGCGTCACCCGTCGTATCAACTCGGAGCAGGAACGCTTCGATGTTCTCTGTTTCTTGATCACGCTCGCTGAGCACAACGCGATCCTCAACCGCTGCGTGTTCTGTTTCGACGGCCTGGAGCGCGCGATACGGCCCGAGAAGCGCCCCCTCCTTCGCGAGATGTCTCAGTTCCTCGCGACCATCGACAGGTGGATTCGGATGGCGCAGGCACCCATTGGTGTACTGATCGGGATGGACGCTTCTTCCCGCCAAATGGCGGCGCTCCAACGATTGAACGCGAAGCTGGCGGACGAGATCGAGGCGGGGCTTGCTTGGACCACATGACCCAATTCGCACGAGCGCTTCTGGAGAAAACAGCCGCCGCTCCGGCGATGTACGCCTCGACGAAAGAGGTGTTCATCATGCGGGTAGCCACCGTGCTCGAACTTCACGTGAAAGACTTCGACGTCGCGGCGTTCTACAAAAAGCACGTGGAGATGCGGGGCTCTGCTTACGTGGGGCTCAACGATGCTCCAGGTCTCGACTGGCCGCGCGCTCTCGTGGCGGACGCTCTCTCGATGCTCACGTGAGCCATGATCCAAATCGACCTTCAGCAAATCGCGGTTGCGGTCGAAGGGAATGGGGACCTCGACCATCTCATCACCGTTCGGACCCTTCAGACTGAGGGGTCTTCCTCACGGATCGTCCGGTACCCCGACGCGACGATTGAAGCGGTCAACGGTGGCGTCCTCGATGTGACGAGCGTTCACCGTCTCGGGCGAGAGGTGGAGATCGAGGAGACGATCCGCTCACGCCAAGGGACGAACGTGTCGCGGGAGTACGACGTCGACTTGCCCGGCATCTACGCGATGACGAGTGGACGTCGGGAGCTACGTCAGAGCCGAACGTTCTTTCTGGCGATCGAGTTCCTCAACAACGAGGAGATGCAGGTCACGGTGCTTCCCGGCTCTTTCCCCTGCCAGTGGATCGTCAACGACGACCTCCACAACGTGGGGATGGGCGAGACCTACAGGTTCGCGGTCCAGGTGACGCAACACGGAATGGCGACCGGCAAGGGGCAGGTCACCCGGATTCAAAGTGACCAAACCGGAGTGAAGTTCGCGAGATCCACGGCCTGGGAGAGGCTCCTAGAAGACGAAGACGGCGACTCGGTGTAGTTTATATCAGGATGCCCGTTTCCAAGGCCGTGCTGGAGGATCTGTTCGAGACGAAGTTGCCCCCCAAGGCAGCCGCGGAGGACATCAGCCTTCGAGACGAGAAGCTCGGGCTCGGATTCCCTGGAGAGCGTTTCGACCTCGCGTGCCCCGAGTGTGGGGCTGTCCTGAAGCTCCGAAACAGCAAGCACGGCTTGTTCTACGGTTGCGAGAAGTACCCCGCGTGCAAGGCGAGCCATGGCGCCTACGACGACGGAAGGCCGAAGGGGACTCCCGGCAACAAGGAGACGCGCAAGGCGCGCATCTACGCTCATCGCGTCTTCGACCGCTTGTGGAAGGCCAAGCAGGGCGAGAAACCGAAGATGACTCGCTCGGCGGCCTACGCCTGGCTGCGTAAGTCCATGAAGCTCTCCGAGAGCGAAGCGCACATCGGCAACATGTCGAAGGAGCAGTGCGAGAAGCTCGTCACGCTCATCCAGAAGAAGTATCCCGGCGTGCGCAACGCCTGGGACCGAGTTGGTGAGCCGCCTTTCTAACGGCATGAGACGAGTGCGACCTACTCCCTTCGACGACGCTTGGGCGGCGGGTGTCGTCGATGGTGATGGCTGTATTCTTCTCAAACGAGGCAAAGTCGATGGCCGGATGTACTACCGGCTTTGGGTCATCGTCGGGCAGTCGGGAGAGCGTATGCCACCGATGATCCAACGTCTGTTGGACCTCTATGGAGGGTAGCGTCTCGAAAATCCGTAAAGACGCACGGTCGAACCGCCAGCCGTCGCGGCAGTGGTACTTGGCTCACGGGCAAGCCGAAGCGTTTATTCGTCGCATCCTCCCGTTCCTCGTTCAAAAACTACCAGAAGCGCGGCTCGCCCTCGAATACCGAGAAAAAGCGATTGGACGTGGGAAAACTCACTTTCAGATCGTCTACTGGCGACGGATGAAGACATTCAAAAACTATCGAGACCCACGTCTCAAGGAAGAACTGTTCTGATGAACGACCCGAAGAACAAGACGGTGCTCGCTGATGGGACCGAGGTTCGCTTGAACGGCAAGCGCACGTGCCCCAACTGCGGTGACGAGAAGGACATGGGCGAGTTCGGCGCACGTCGGATGGAGCCGGGCGGCGTCATCACGAACCAGTCGTGGTGCAGCACGTGCCGGAACCCGCCTAAAACGGGAAGCTAGCGCCGGGCCCCTGATCGCGGTCGTCGTCCTCGATGAGTTCACCGAGGTCGTAGACAAGCACCCTATCCCAGGCGTTCTTGCGTTCGGCTCGGAGGCGACGATCGTCAGCCCGGCGTATGGCCTGAAGGCGCGCATCCACGGCCTCGACGATCTGAGCGCACTCTTCGATGGTTCGCCGGCGGAGGAACAGACCAGGGAGGTGGTACGACGCGGGGATCGTGTACTCCATGTCGTAGTCGTTCGACCATTTGTATTTGCCCGGCTTGGAGCGATGGGCGACGACGTGGGGGAGGTTCGCGAGGTGGACGATGGCTCGGATGTCTTCGTCGATGCTCGCGCACCCTTCTCGCTCATTCCACCAGTACCCCCAATCACCACAGCCGGACTTCCGCTTGGCGACCCTCTCGGCAAGCTGCGCGTCGCGGTACGCCGTCAGACGTTGGATGGCGGTCATGGCTCGCTTGCGGGCTTCGAGAAGCGCTGGTGAGCCCCTTGGCTTGCGAGGTGTGCCGTCGAGCCGGGCCCCGAGCGTTCCCTTGCACCCACTCCGCTGGCAACTGTAGTAGCGCCCGTGGCGGCCCTCCCTGAGCCACATCTGATTCGTCCCGCAGTCGGGGCACGTGGCTTGCGGGTCCGATTCAGCCTTCGTCGCCCACATTTGGCGGCGAACGACGTTCCTCCACTTCGTGCTCAGCTCACGCGGGGTCGTCATCCGGCCTCGGCGCTTTGTGCCCGCACTCGCGACACACGAGGGTCTTGATCGTGTGCTCGACCCCACACGCAGGGCAAACCTCGAAGCCGAAAGCCTCTCGCAATAGAGCGAGCTGGATGTTCGACTGCCTCATGCGTTCTTTCCACGCGGGGGAGTTCCAATCCTCCTCGAACTTCCAGTCGGGAGGGCGCTTCCAGCCAGGGTTGCGCTTCGGGTCGTCGGTCATGGACTGGATCGAAAGTCCGTCCCGAACAACTCCGCGCTGCTCCTGTCGGCCATGCTCAGACTCCTTGCGCGGGAACCGTCTTGATCTTCCACCAGCGAGGATACGGCTGGCTGACGATGTTGATCCACATCTGCTCGACGTCCTTCGGCTTCAGGCCCTTCGTGCCGCGCGCGGCGGCCACCTCGGGGTCAATCGAGATGCGGAGGATCGAAGCATCCCACCCGAAGGCACTTGCCGCACGTATGTATGGGGCGCAGTCGGCGATGACCTGGTTCGTGTTGTCCACGATGACCACACCATCGGGCCAGTCGCGAATATACCCGAGGAAATCCACGAAGCACTTGTCGTGCGCATCACCGATCGTCTTGGGGTCGTACTTGTACTCGCCCCACGTGGACTCGTCGCCGAGGATGTCCGCGGGCCGTCCGAGCGCGTAGAAGTAGTAGTCGGCGGAGACGATGGTGGCGTTCATGTCGGCTGCGCGGGCTTGCTCGACCATCCTCTTCGCGAGGGTGCTCTTGCCCGCTCCCGACACAGCCTGCATGACGACGACTTGCTTCATTCTGAGAGCCTCAGGGGCAGACGTTGACGAACACGGTAGCGGAGGCGTCAGCGGGCGCCAGCTTGCGGACGTCCGCGATGACCGCCTTGCGCGCCTCGGCGTAGGTCGAGGACGGGTAGAACTTGGGGCCCTCCCAAGTGGGGGCCTCGAACGCCCAGGAACCGCGGCCCTTGGGCTTCCGCCCGTGCGAGAACTCGAACTCGGAGGTGGTGAATTCGATCTTGATCATGACCGTACTAGGCCGTCTTGAGGGTCCGATCAACCGGGAAAGGTGCCGCCTCTCTCGGGGTACTATTCCGAGTGCCGGGAGCAGGGTCCTGTCTGCTGTCCCGACCGAGTCCGAGCGTGTCGTCGAGACCCGCTTCGTCACCGTGGGCTGGTTCGTCGTCAATCCCACCGGGTGCGTGGTGTAAGCGACCCGCAGGTCTCCCACGCCACAGATCATTTTGTCACGAGTTGCGCAGAAAGAGCCGAGGCGGCGCTTGGCCCACCTCAAGATCATACACCAGAGACGGCGGCGTCGAGCTTGTGCGCGAAGTCGCTAGGCCGGTCGTCCCAGTCGCATTCTGGGCCCTGCGCCCATTCGTGGACGGCCCGGCGAAGCTCCGGCGACGCGGCGGGCGACGTGACGATGAGACAGCGGCGGTTCGGGGTCGTCGGGGTGATGAGAAGCCAGCCGGTCTTGCAGTGGACGTAGAAATCCACCGGGCTCTGTTCCCACGCCTCTCCGGTCGCACACAGGACGGTCGCTGCGATGACGCTCATGCCCGTACTAGGTCTGGGTCGCACCCCGATCAACCGGAGTTTGCGGCCTACACGTGGGACAAGGCTCCGTCCACGATTCCATTGGGTCGTTCTCCATGCCGGGCGGGCCTCCGTTGATCCGACCATTCCCACGACAGGTCGGACAGTTCGGGTCGGGTCGGCATGTGGGGCAAGGGTCGAACCATACGTTCGGACTATCACCGCAATCTCCGAGGACGCGCCCCTCCCCATGACAGAGGGCGCAGCCGGGGTCACCACGGCCTTCCCGCGCCCCTGAGACGCCTCCGGCGGGGATTTGGACAGTGGTGGTCGCCGTGGTCGGGTTCGGGGGCCTGCGGGCGAGCCCGCGCGCGAGGTCCATGACTTGGTGCACGATGGACGTCAGGTTCATCCGCGCTCGCTCGGCGATGGCCTGTTCGTTCCCCCCACCTCCAACAGCCGCGAGTTGCGCGCGCTCGTGGCCAAGGTCAGCCCGTCCCATTCGAACGAGCATCGTCTCCATGATGGCGAGGTGTTGAAGGCGTTCCTCCATGCCCCGCCGTTTCAGGGCCATGCTGGTCCAGAACTCTTCGGCGGCGGCATCGGGCGTGTAGCCCTCGCCGTAGGTGACTTTCCCGTTCGGGTCGATCGAGACAATCTTCCGCCCATTCGAACTCGCGAGCGTGAACGTTCCAGGGTGGGGGAGGCCCAGTTCACGAATCAGGCGCTGTTCGATGGTCTCCGGCCTTGGGCCGAGAATGTCATCCCAGTGGGATGCGAGATCGTCGCTCATCTGTTCTTGCCCGGCTTTGGCTTCGGTATCGGGCGTTTCGGCTTGGACTCGGGTGGCGGGGGTGGCGGTGGTTCGGTCTTGATCATCGGGCATGAGTCGCCCTCCTCATCGTCATCTTTGAGGACGTGTTGCCACGCGGTCGGCAACGACTCGCGAGCTTTTTTGTCCTTGGTTTTGCGTGAACTTGCGTTGCGGTACACGACGCGCGGGGTGGACGCTCGCGAGACCATGGCTTCGAGGGTTTGACGTTCTTCGGGCGTGGAAGCGATGAGCTGAATGGGCAGGTGCCCGTCCCGAAGATGCTCCACCATTCCCGCAGCTTGCTCGTTCAACTGTCGTGCGATCTCCCTCAGCTCGGCCTCGGCCCGAGCGTTGGATTCTCGGAGGGCGTTTACCGCTTCGGCCTGGGACCGTTGGAGCGCCGCAGTCGTCTCCCGGATAGTTGCGGCGTCCATGTTGTTGAACACCTTGCGGATAACCACGCGAGCCGTCGCATAGGCGAGCAACCACAGGATGAGCGACGCGCCGAGGAGCGTGACTACGAACGTGGTCACGGAGGTCGTCACGGCGGGATGGTCAACGCACCATGCGAGACCCCGGTGCCACTCGGACACCACCCAGGCCCACACCTTGTGCCACTCGCCCGACATGATCTTTCCTACACCCTTATCGCCGGGACGGGTTCCTGCGTGTTTAAGTCGGAGGTTTGCCATGCGAGAGTTCTACGAAGCCTGTGACGCGGCGTGTGAATCCGATCATCGCGCCATCGCGATCCGTCGTCTTCGTGAGGCGCACGACATCATGCAGCCGATCATCGAGCAAGCCAAGAGCCGCCTTGAACTTCGACTCGTGGCCGATCTCGTGGAGTACCTCCGGTGGACAACTTCGTGGGTCATCTACAAGATCGACGAGTCCAAGGGAGAGTGGCCTGGGTTTGGCCCGCTCTCCCTGATGGCGTGGGGCACGACGTTCGTGTACCCACCGACGCCCAAGAAGGAGGGCGGGAGTCTTCGGTATCGATGGGGCGCGTGGCGCGAGTTGCCCGAGACCATGCTTCCGAACGTCGCCATGCGGACGGGATGGCCAAGCGACAGGCTTTGCGAGGAGACGATCGAGTTCGCTACTTGAGGTGGACCGAAATGTAGATCCAGCTCTTCTCGCCAGCAGAGTACCCGACGCGCTCGATTTTCTCTTTCCATGGTGCAAGAGCGGCGTCGACCGTCTTCTTGGCGCTCGTGATTTCAACCCGTACCATTTCGTCGTACTGAGACTCCCCTACGGAGTAGGCGCCCTCTTTGGGGAGGTCAGAGCGGTAGCTTGCCTCGATCTCCCTGTTGTCATGCGAAATGGTGGCACCCTCCAGATCGGAATAGCGGAGCCTTCCCATCGCGCTATCGAGGGCTCGCTTGATTTGTTCGGCGATGGCCTTGCGTCCATCGATGGCTTCACCCTCGCCCTTGAGACCCCGCCAACCTGAAGATTCTTCAGGAAGGCATCGGCGAAATCGCGCGCGGTGGCGGGCTTCGACTGACCGAACTGGCCGTAGATCATCGGGCCCACAGTCTTGCCCGTGTCCTCTTCGAGGATCAGCTTCGCACTTTGGGGCGGAGGCGGATCGGCTTTGCGATCGATGGTGAATACCATTTGGAAGACGACGGCTTTGAAGACGTTGCTCTGCCAGGGAGTGATGCGGAGATGGTCGGGGTTGACGAGCCGCTCTTCGATGAGTTTGGCCGCCGCCTTGGCCATCTTCTTCAGCGTCTCGGGCAGCACCTTTTTCGAGAGAGTCTCGATGATCTTGCCCGCGTCGGCTTCGTGCTTCTGAAACCGCTTGATCATGACCTCCGCATCGGACTTCGCACGCAGCGCGGTTTTGTCTTCAGGGAAGAACTTCAGGATCTCCTCGACGGACTTCGCGACTTGCTGCGCCGACTTCAACCCCTCCCGCGCCTTCTGAAGCGTTTGGAACTGGGTTTTGACCTCGGGGTCGATTTCAGCGGCGATCTTGTAGTGCATCCCGAAGGTCGTCTCGACCTCGTCGAGATTGATGTCGAGCTGCCTGAGTGCCGCCAACTCAGCGAGGGCGTTCTCGATCGAGGGTGTGGTCGCGTCGGCGAGCCGTTGCATGTAGCGTGTGGCGACCCTCTGGGCGAGATCCATACCCCCGTCACGGCACAAATAGGCTATTTCTTCGTCGGCGGGAGCGGGGTTGGAGGAGGCGGCGGAGTCGTATCGTCCTCCGGTTCGTCTGGATCGTCGTCTCCGCTGGGAGAAACCGCGAGGAGAACGCGCTGGGAGAGGCTTTGGAGCTTTTTGGCCGCCTCAATGACGACGCCGTCGAGCAGGCCGGCGCTTGTTTCTACGAGGATCACGTTCGAAACAGCGACACGAACGACCCACAGGTCTTCCCGGTCTGGGACGCCGTGGAGCGTAATCGTCGCCGCCGGGCTGATCAGCCGGGTAGCCTCGCAAAGCCGGCGAAGACGCTTCATGGGACACCTGTTGCCCTAATCCTTTGAACGATAGGGTGTTGAAGCGAGGGAGATCGACCCGTGGCCGTTTTCGTCTACATCCTCAGCGATCCGCGTTCTGGCGAGATTCGCTATGTCGGGATGACCCGTAAAACCATCGACGCACGGTTGCGTCGGCATCTTGTCTCTGAGTCCGATCAACGAAATGGACGCACATACCGGGCGCGGTGGGTACAGTCCCTGAAACGGCTCGGACTGAGACCCCACGTGGCTCTTGTGCAGGCGGTACCTGGGGATTCGGGCGGGGCCGCAGAACGATACTGGATCGCGTATTTCAGATCGGTCGGGTGCCCTTTGACGAATGGATCTGACGGCGGTGACGGATCTCGAGGATATGTGATGTCGGACGCGCACAGAAAAGCCGTGGGCCATGCGGCGACCGCGAAATGGCAGAAGTGGCGTGACGAGGGGCGTCGTATTTCGGACGAGACTCGAGAGCGTTTGAGGATCAAAGCACTCGGACGAAAAGCGTCAGACGAGGCCAAAGCCAAAATGAGGGGGCCTCGAAAACCTCTGACAACAGAGCATCGGGAGAAGATCCGTCTAGCCCTCATTGGACGGCCAAAATCACCCGAGCATCGCAAGAAGACCCTCAAACAGTATAAGGTG
>Ga0302320_10023567_pt1 | contig 12076 bp, 11 predicted proteins | sample Bog_T0_3_FD_202130 | JGI IMG/M metagenome (GOLD analysis project Ga0302320, IMG submission 202130) | Peat permafrost microbial communities from Stordalen Mire near Abisko, Sweden - Bog_T0_3 | ecosystem: Environmental > Terrestrial > Soil > Wetlands > Peat | place: Sweden: Abisko, Stordalen Mire...
GTCAATCCACACCCAACCGAAGATATGATGGTGATAGCCCGACAGATATTCAGAAATCCAGAATTGTGTGATGAGGTTGGCACGAGTCCGTGTCGAAAAATAATACTAAGCCCGGTGTCTACGTCGCTTGGAAACAGGTAACGTACCGCAGCGTGATCATGGCGCTGTTGGGAGTTTTGCTGATTTTTGGCGCGCTCATGCACGTCGCGTTCCCGAAATTCACAGACTCGACTGTGAAAGCCGCGGGAAAAATTTCCTCGGGTTTGCTCGAGAAAGTTGCGGGACTGGCTCCGCCTCTCAAAGGGACCTCGGCTCCGGTCGGCCAGCAAGCGCACTTCACGGCGCTCGATGGAACCATCCGGGTACGAAAAGGCACCGGCAATAGCTGGATCAACGCCGACTACAATGTGCCACTGGAAAAAGGCGACGTCGTGCAGACGGGCGCCGAAGGGATGGCCAAGATCGTTTTCAACGATGGGACGAACTACACTGTGAAACAGGATTCGCTGATCGTCATCGAAGAGAACTCCGCGAACGATCAGCAGCAGACAAACGTATCCGTAGCAGTGACGACCGGTACTGTGGATTTGACGACCGCGACTTATGTTCAGGGTTCGAAGTCGCAGGTGATTGTGGCGGGCGCAAAAGCTTCTCTCGCACCCGATTCGTCGGCGATGGTTCACAACAATCCCAAAGACAACGAGCACGAGATCCTAGTGAAGAAGGGCAGTGGCGACGTCGAGCGCAACGGAGAAGTCGCGCACCTGGCGAGTTGGGAAAAGGTGAGTTTTCAGAACGAATCGAAAACCATGGAACACGCCACCGAGATCGGTCCGCCGACGCCGATCACGCCCGGCAATATGATGCCGGTTTTCATCAACACGGGAGAAAAATCGAAGGAAGTGGAGTTTGCCTGGACTCCGATGGCAAATGCCGCCGGATACCGCCTGCGCATTTCTCACAATCCCTATTTCTCTTCGTTGCTGCTCGACCGTAAGATGGAAGCGCCGAGCGTGGTTGTGACTGGCCTGCCGGTGGGAGCCTACTATTGGTCGATCGAATCCTATGACGCGGCCGGCAAGGAGTCAGTAGAGAGCGAGAAGAATCGCTTCACCATCGTCGTCAAGGCCAAGGAGAAAATCGATCTGTCGCTCGATATGGACCCGCTGATCCAGCACGGGCACGTAATTGAGGTGACGGGAAAGACCGAGGCCGGCGCCCGTGTCATGGTCAACGGCAGGGAAGTGCCGCTCGTAAGCGATGATGGCACATTTCACTACTTCACTCCTCCTTTGCCGAACGGGGAAAACCTGATCACGGTTACCGCCCAGAATTCCAAGGGCGGAGTGAACACGCACCAGGAGAAGGTGGTAATTCAGTAGAGTGGCGTTCTACAGGAGGCTTTTTGGTACCCAGTGCCGAGATAACAACCGGTCCTGCTGAACAAAGTACAATATAAAGAAACGTGGAATAGAAGAAGCAAGGGGCGACTCACCAGGAAACCGGCTAAGTCCCAGGTTCCAGTGAGACGCAGTCCCAGAAGAGAGAAGTTTTGCTATGTCAAACAACGGTTTTCATAACGGATCATCCCGGTCGCACAATTTCCGCTCGCTGTTCAGCATGTTTTCGAGCGACCTCGCCATCGACTTGGGCACGGCCAACACGCTGGTGTATGCGCGTGGTAAAGGCATCGTGGTCAACGAACCCTCCATCGTTGCGCTGAACAAGAACACGAATGAAGTCGAGGCCGTCGGCAAAGAAGCGAAAGAGATGTTGGGACGAACCCCCGGCAACATCGTTGCCATCAAGCCGATGAAAGACGGCGTGATCGCCGACTTCAAAGTCACCGAGAAGATGCTGAATTACTTCATTCAGAAGGCGCACAACCGCAAGATGCTGGTGCATCCTCGGATCGTGATCGGCGTGCCTTCCGAAATCACCCAGGTCGAAAAGCGCGCGGTTATGGATTCCGCCTACCGCGCCAAGGCGAGTGAGGTACATCTCGTCGAGCAGGCGATGGTGGCCGCGATCGGCGCTGGCCTGCCCATCACGGAACCTAGCGGCAACATGGTCGTCGACATCGGCGGCGGTACCACAGATATCGCGGTGATCTCCCTGAGTGGCATCGTGTATTCGCGATCCGTCCGCATGGCCGGCAACCAAATGGATGAGGCCATCATGAACTACCTCAAGCGGAAATATAACTTGCTCGTCGGCGAGCGCACGGCTGAGCAGATCAAGATGGAAATCGGCTCCGCCTATCCTCTCGACAAACCACTCACCATGGAGATCAAAGGCCGCAACCTAATCGAAGGCGTCCCGAAGACCATCACGGTTGACGACAGCGAAATCCGCGAATCTTTGAGCGAGTGCGTTTCGACCATCATGAATGCGATTCGCGTCGCGCTGGAACGTACACCGCCCGAACTCTCTGCCGACATTAGCGATCGCGGTATTGTGCTGACCGGTGGCGGTGCGCTGATCAAGAATCTCGACAAGCGCATCCGTGAAGAAACGGGATTGCCTGTCTCCATTGCCGACGATCCGCTCTGCAGCGTTGTGCTCGGTACCGGCAAGATGCTCTCGGACTTCAAACTGCTGCGCAAGATTTCCATCGAGTAAATCTCCGCAAGCGAAATTACGAACCCAAGTTAGGGTATACGAGCGACGACGCTCTCAGGGATTAGGGTTCCCTGAGACCTGACAACTGAGACCTGAGACCTGCTGTTATGGACGTCCTCGGACGCTACCGCAATCTGATTGTGCTGGTTGGAGTGTTATTCGCCCAGATTCTTGGTTTGGCCGTACAGGTCAATGTCAAGCGGACGACTGACAGCGAACCGACCCGGCTGATCCGCGTTTGGGCCGTCGGCATGGTGACGCCGTTCGAGAAAGTGTTGGTCTGGACTCAAACCTCCACCTCCAATCTCTGGCACAATTACTTCTACTTGCGCGGCGTTCGCGCCGAGAATCGTAACCTGAAGGCGCAGATTGAACGCATGAGCCTCGAGCAGGTACGAATGAGCCAGGACGCCGACCAGGCGCGCCGTTTGCAGGCCTTGCTCTCCTTCAAAGAACAATTCATTTCGCAGACCATGGCGGCGCAAGTGATTGGCTCCAGCGGCAGCGAGCAGTCGCGGTCGATCTTCATCGACAAGGGCGATAAGAACGGAATCAAGACTGACATGGCAGTCATCACCGCCGACGGCGTGGTGGGCAAAGTGTTGCGCGTCTACCGCTCCACGGCGGAAGTGCTCTTGGTCAATGATCAGACCAGCGGCGTAGGGGCGATTCTCGACAAGACGCGGTTGCAAGGCATCCTGCGTGGCACTCCGGCTGGCGAAGTCGTCTTAGAAAAAGTGATGAGCGACGAGACCGTGCCTCCCGGAGAACAGGTTCTGACTAGCGGTGGCGACGGCATCTTTCCGAAAGGGTTGCTCGTGGGGACGGTCACCAAGATTTCGCCGGGGAGCGAACTCTTTCTTAATATTCACGTTCGCCCCGCCGCAGACCTGAGCAAGCTGGAAGAAGTGCTGGTAGTAACCAAGATCGACGAGCGTCAGGCCGAGCCGGATCAGACGGGGGCGGCCCGAGCGGTCGATATCTTGGCGGAGCGCCTACCCGGAGTTCCATCGAAACCCGAAACACCTGAGTCTGGGACCGTGCCAGGAAGCGGCGCTTCTGCGCCAAACGTTTCAAACCCCGCACCTGCCCTAGGCGCGCCAAAGCAGGCTACGGGAACTCCGAAGTCCCCCAGCGCCGATGGGTCGGCAATCAAGCCGAAAGCCGTTGTGCCGCAGGCTTCAGCCAGCAACACTGTCCCTCCCTCGAAGAAAACAACAACGCCCGCGCCTGCATCGGCTGGGTCGACGAGCGGTTCGACGCCGACTTCTGTCAAGTCTTCGGGAACTCCCAAGCCGGCGAAGCCCGCAACCGAGCCGAAAGCTCCACCCACAGTTGAGGATAGTCCACACTAACGTGGCCATCACTTACACATCGGGAGAGCAGGTTGAGGTTTATCGTTTCAGCATTCCTGCGACGCTGCTGATTCCTCTCGCGGCGGTGTTTTTACAAGCATGGGTACCGCTCCGGTTGCCCTTTTTCTCGATCTTCGATCTCCCCCTGCTGGTCACGATCGGATTCGCCACAGCACGAAGAAATCCACTCGCGGGCCTCGTCACCGGAGGATTGATCGGCATTCTGCAAGATGCGCTTACCTCGCAGCCCATTGGCCTATACGGAATCGCAAAAACGGTGGTCGGATTCGGTGCATCTTCGCTCGGAATCAAGTTAGACGTGGAGAATGCGGGCGCTCGCTTCTTACTGACGATTTTCTTCTTCGCGATACACGAGGTCATCCGTTTCACGATCGCGCGAGGCCTGGTCGGTTTGCACATAGCGTTGAGTTGGCCGCATGAACTCCTGTCGGGCATGGCGAATGCTGTCTTGGGCGTTCTGGTTTTCATGCTGCTCGATCGAGTCAAACAGCGGACCTAACCCCTACTATCGACAGCGGCATAATTTCATCCCAATACCATGACCGCATACGCCACAGTAGCCGCGGCCAGAGTTGCAATGAGGTTAACCGCCTGGTTGCCGATCCAACCGCGCCGTTGCACAGTTGCTCCCAGAAAACTGTCGAAGAGCATTCCGAAGAACCCTGCGCTCACCGCAATCCAGATCCGTGAACCAGGAAGCAGCCCGCCCGCCGCGGAAAGCAGCGCCAGCAAAAAACCGGCAGCACCTCCGGCAATACAACCGGTAGGTGTAATGCCACCGTCCGTGCCCGCCGGAACTCGCTGGCAAGTCGTGATCGATCGCGCGTCGACTCTTCCCACTTGGCCAATCTCACTCGCGACCGTGTCGATCGCCGCCTCCGCCAGGGCAGCCACCGACGCCACTAACCATGCTCGATTTCCTGTTGCACCGTAGAAAACCGAGCCGATCGAAGGCACGGCCAGATTGGCGAGCACTTGCCACGCGCTCCGTCCTTCCCTCCGTTCGGCGAGCCCGAGGGCTTGTTTTCGGGAGTATCCCAGCCGCGTGGAGAGCCAGGTCATCGCGAAAAGCGCCCCTAACGCCACAAAAGCGGCTGGGCCCGCTCCGACAAAAAGCAGGAAACAGGCAAGTCCCCCAGCCAGCGCTCCCGACGGGCTGACCCCCCGCAACACGCGAGCGAAGGCCGAGAAACCTAACGTCACCGCCGCCGCGATCGCCAATCGTTCCGGCGACGACGCCCAGAAATGTGCCGGCCAAGGGTTCATTGAAACCAGTTCCCGCGTGTCACGTTTCAGTAGATTCTTACGTAAAGCGACCGGTAACGCGTGAACTCAGCACTGATCGCCGGTGGCTGACAGCCGCTTCTGCCGATCCGCATTCGATAACACTATATTCGGTGCCTGCTACCTCAAGACCGCGCCATGTAGTGCTTGGCCTTTGGATTCGTCCCGTAATCTGGCACCGCAGCCTTACCCAGTTTAGGCTACACTTCTGTACGCTCGGCAGGGTTTGGGCATCTTAAATGCCGCCGAGTCGCGGATTCGTGGCTCGCAGCGAGTTCCGTCGCACTGGAAACTGACGAGGCTTTTCTCGTCGCCACTTTGGGGGGAAGCAATGGCAGCTTCTGTTTGGTCTGGGTACCTGACGTTCGGATTAATCTCGATGCCCGTGCGCTTGTTCTCGGGCGCGCGCAGCAGCGGCATTTCCTTCAACCAGTTGCACCGCACCGACCACCATCGGGTGAAGCAGCAGCTCATTTGCCCCGCCGACAATCAGGTGCTGGAGCGCAGCGATATCGTCAAGGGATTCGAATATCGCAAGGGTGAATACGTCATCATCGAACCGGAAGAGATCAAGAAGATCGAGCCGAAGACCGCCAAGACGATGGAGATTCTGGAGTTTGTGAAGTCGAGCGAGGTTGATCCCGTCTATTTCGAGTCGTCGTACTACATGATGCCCGAAGAAGCAGGACGCCGCCCCTATGCGCTGCTCACCAAGGCGCTGGAGGAGAGCGAGTACGTTGCCATCGCCAAACTCACCATGCACAACCGCGAATACACGGTCTTCTTGCGCCCCCACAAAGGCGGAATGATGCTCCACACGATGTACTACGCGGAAGAGGTGCGCGAGGTGGAATCCTTCGGAGCGCCGGATATCGAGATCAAAGAAGCCGAACTCAAAATCGCTCATCAGTTGATCGAGGCGCTGGCCGACGAGTGGGATCCGGAAAAATACCACGACACGTTTCAGGACAATCTGAAGAAGCTAATCGAGACGAAGCTGGAAGGCGGCGAAGTGCAGGAGGTCGAGCAACCAAAGAAACTCGCTCCAGTCGTCGATCTAATGGCGGCGCTTAAAGAAAGTCTGGCGCAGACCAAGAAGCCTGCCGCGTCCGAAAAGGTGACGGAGATGCCGGGCAAAGGGCAATCCAAAGCGCGTCGCGGACGAGGCTAAGCCGAGAATCGAGTCCCGAGTCCCGAGTTCGCGTCGACCTGAACCCGTCCCGTAAGTACACTTGTTGCCGTGTCTCTCGATAAGTTTCTCGCCCCTGCAACCATTCTCGCTTCGAAGTGCCTCTATAACAGCAGCGGGCTAAGTACGGTCCGATTTCCCCTCTAGGCCCGGTTCCCGATACAATGTCGGATTCCGCGTAAGATTAACTTTTCCATGGAGTTTGAATGAAGCGGTTTCTCTGGCTGGGCTTTGTGCTGTCCGTTTATCTCATCTGTACCGGTTGCGGCGAAACGTTTCGCCCGATCATCATCCCGAATCCTCCCACCTTCCCGAATCCGTCTGCGTCGAACAGCGTATTGACGGTCAACGATAACGGAGACTTCACCCAAGGCAGCGCCATGAGCATCGATGTCGCGGGCGATGCCGACATCAGCAATCACAATGTGGATATCCATCCCGTGCATGCTGTGCAGCAGACGGCCAGCGAAGTTTTGGTCGTAAACCAGGCGGTGAATGGCCTGAATATCGGAACGACAACCTGTTTGGTGGTCGAAACCCCTCCTCCGCCCCAGCCGCCCACCACTTACGACGTCTGTCCTTCCCTTTGGAAGCTGAGTTTCAACGGAGAAAGTATTAGCAGCACCAGTTCCGTCTCGCTGCCCATTTACGCGGGGGCGAACTTCGTCGCGTCGGCGCCTTCGGATTCGTTGGCGTATGTAGCGATGCCGACCTACCCCCCGGATCCCACTGTTCCCACGGCCATCCAGCCCTCGGTTCAGGTCGTCAACACCCTGAGCAACGTTCTAGGCCCTATTCTTCCTGTGGGAAGCAATCCTTACGCCTTGGCAGTCACTTTCGATAAGACAAAGCTGTACGTTGCGAATGAGGGAGACAGCACGATCAGCGGATTCGACACCAATAGTGGGAATCCTTCGTCGCGAACTGGTTCGCCGACGAGTACATCCTCGTCGCCGATCTGGTTGACGGCGCGCGCGGATAGCCAAGCCGTGTACGTACTAGAGAAAGACGGCCTGCTCGCCTGGTTGAATACCACATCGACCGCTGGTCCCGACATTTTCACGGAAACCTCAAATCCGGCCATCAGTATTCCGGGCGCAACCTTGATGGTGTACGACCCGAATAAGAACCGTCTCTATATTCCCGGTGAATCGCAGCTTGGCATTGTCGATGTTTCACAGTCTCCGCCACAGTACCTGTCCGGAGGATCTATCAAAGGACCTATTACGACCTGTCAGGTTTCCCAGACAAACTGCATCGCTACAGTGCTTCCAAGTTTGCGCGCTACTACCGATCCCTGCTATACCACCAGTCCACAAGCGTTGACGATAGTCGCTGCCGCTGCTCTACCCGACGGCAGTCAAGCCTATGTCGGGGCTTACTACGTGGATTCGGCCGACAATATCTGTCCTCAAGTGACCCCGATCGATGCGGTTAGTTTCGCGGTCGGAACTTCGATTGCCATTCCGGGGTTTCCCGACGCAACCAGTCCGACTCTTTCCGGAGGGGCGCAAAATCCCTACTATGTCCCGGCCTGCGTTAATGCGCGGTTTCGTTTCATGATGGCTGCGGGGGGCGACAGCAGTCGCACCTATCTGTCGAGTTGCGATGGAGGCGCCGTAAACATCGTCGACACCACCATCGAAAGTTATATCGAAGATTTACCAGCCCCAATCGGAGCGCGTGCGCCAATTCCGCCTAATCTACTGAATCCATCACAAAACCCGATCTTCTTGCTCGCTGGCCCGTAAAGCGGTCTTTATCTTAGCGCGTAAACGAAGTAGGAAACTGCAAGGCGGTCTAGAATCCCACGAACACGGGTTCGGGCTCGAGCCGAATCCCCCACGCCTCTTGCACGCGGCTCTGGATCTCATCTTTCAGCCGGACGATATCGCTCGCTTTTGCGCTTCCGAGATTCACCAGCGCCAGTGCGTGTTTGTGCGAAATCCCGGCTGCCCCAGCCGCATAGCCTTTCGCGAAGCCCGAATGTTCCACGAGCCACGCAGCCGATATTTTGCGTTGCGCGTCAAGTGCCGGGTAGCTTGGAATCTCAAGTGCTTTGGCTGCGGCTCGAGCCGCGAGATCGTTGAACTGCTCCTCGCCGAGCACGGGGTTCTTGAAGAACGATCCCGCGCTGCGAGAGTCTGCGTCTCCGGGAACGATCAGCATCCCTTTCGACCGCCGTATCGCGCGCACCGCCTCCCGCGTGTCACTCAGAGACGGTGCGACCTTCTTCTCGCCGGAAGCTTCGGGATGTAACTCTGCAAAATACTTCTGCAAATCGGCGTACTTCAAATTAGCAGGCCCTCCCCGCTTCAACCTGAAGTTCACCCGCAAAATGATGTAGCGGCCCCGCTCTGCGCTGTTGAAAACGCTTGATCGATAACGGAATCCGCACGCCGGTTTGGGTAATAAAACGATGCGATCTTGCGTCAAGTCGAACGCGCGCACCGATTCGATCGTGTCGGAGACCTCCTGCCCGTATGCCCCTACGTTCTGCACCGGTGTGCCTCCGACGCTTCCCGGAATCCCGCTCAGGCACTCGATTCCAGCGCAATTCTGCACTACTGCTTGCGCCACAAAGTCATCCCAGATGACGCCCGCACCCACGTTGAAAAGAACAGCGTTACTTTTGGCATCGGTTGTTTTCGAAATCGTGATCCCGCCGATCGTGATTTTAAGCACCAGTCCGGGCCATCCCGAGTCGGCCACTACCAGGTTGCTTCCCCCTCCGACTACAAACAGAGGCAGACTCCGGCTCTTCGCGAATTCCGCAACCTTACCCACCTCGTCTTCTCGCTTAATCTCGGCGAAGTAGCGTGCGGTCCCTCCGACTCCCAAAGTCGTCAGGGGCGCGAGCGGAACATTTTCTTGAATCGTCATAAGTCGGATTTGGCTCTATAGTTAACAGAGCATCTCACGTTCTGAGCAAGTAGAAGCGACCTGTGACCAAGTTTAGTAATTGAGGAGAGTCCATGTATCCAGAAATTATGGTGATCCCGATGCGCGAAGAGTTGACGCGTCTGGGAATCGAAGAATTACGCAGCGCGGCCGATGTCGACCGCTTTGTTCAGAAAGAATCCGGCACGACAATGTTGATCGTCAATTCCATTTGCGGATGTGCCGCCGGCCGTATGCGTCCCGCTGTCCGCCTCGCTCTCCAGAACGTCACCAAACCCGGCAAGATCGGGACCGTTTTCGCCGGCCAAGATCTGGAAGCGACTGCGCAGGCCCGCGCTCATTTCGTCGGATACCCGCCATCCTCGCCCTCCATCGCGATTCTGCACGACGGAAAAGTGATCTATATGATGCATCGCCATCAAATCGAAACCCGCGATGCCGCCGCTATCGCCGCCGACTTGAAAGCCGCTTTCGATCAGCACTGCGTTGCCACTGCCGTCGCGCGCAATTAAGATTTTTTGAAACCGTTGAACGCCGGGCGCCCTCGCCCGGCTGCTGCCCCTTGTGGTCCAATGCCCTTCCCGGAGTGATCCCCATTATTTCGATCTCGCTCGGTTGTCTCTTCCATCACAAATCGAGGTAAGCGTCATCACATCGCCGATCGGAGGAGTGGCGCATCATAACCGGAATTCCGCGGATCGACGGTCCCGTACAAATCGGGGTTTGAATATCCATTGGAACTATCACTGGCAGGGCGGAGATTGGCAATGTGGGAGTACTCAGATGACGCCAGAACAGCATCTACTCGAAGCCGCAAGCCACAATCAATTTGAATCGCTCACCGCTGCGCAGAAAGAGACACTTCAGCAAGCTGTCGCCAAGGTTGTCAGCATAGCGGCGGGAAAAGGCATCACGATCGAGGCGATGATTGAGTTGCTCCGCTCGGGCCTCACGGTTTCTGAACTCCTCACCTACCTGGCCACTCAGACGGGCAATGCCGTTTGACCATGTGCTGATCGAGGGCGACTTCTAAACGGTGTTTGTGCAGAAAGTGGATGTGGTTTGGCGGAGAAACAACTCAGACCACACCGACCATAATTCGGGGAATTGTTAAGTGTTTGGTTTTTGAGCGTTTGCCGCCGGGCCTGCGATTGGGTAATCTCTATCGATGCCTTCTCGTCAAGAAATCAACAGCTCTGGCACGGTGCTCCTCGCGAGGCCTCACCAGACACTTGCCTTTCCCGCTTCGATCCGCTCTCTTGCCTGCTGGGGAGCACTCGCGCTTGTCGCGGCCACGGTGGCACTTGCCCAGGATACGGCGACGCCCCAGCCGCCCCCTCCACCGGCCGCTGCCTCAACGGTACCGGCGCCCGATGCGGCACCTCCCACCAAGTTGGAGAAGGTGTCGGGTGCGGCCTTGTACAACCTCTTGCAGGAGAAGTCCATCGTCTTTCCCGACATCGCTTTGAATACGGAACGTCTTTCGCCGGGACAGAAATTTCAAATATTTGTTGATAACAGCATCTCGGTGCATACCGTCACCTGGGCGATGCTGGGCTCGGCCGTGGGGCAGGCCGACGATTCACCGACCGGCTTTGGCGAGGGCTGGGACGCGTATTCCAAGAGATTCGGCTCCTCCATGGGACGACAGGCATCGAGCGAGTTCTTTGGAACCTTCGTGCTCGCCTCCGCTCTCCATGAGGATCCGCGCTTTTACGCCGAGGTTAACCCGAAATTCATGCATGCTGTGAAGTATTCGGTGCAGCGCGTCTTTGTCACTCGCAACGATGACGGGCGCGACGTCATGAATTGGTCGGGGCTCGTTGGCCCAGCCATGGCCGAGGGCTTGGCCAATGTTTACTGGCCCGAACAGAATCGCACAGTCGGAGATACTTTCTTTCGCTATGGTTTGGATTTGGCTACGCGGGCTGGAGGCAACATGCTCCGCGAGTACTGGCCGGTGTTTTACGGCAAGATACGCCGTGCCCCTCGACCCAGCGGCGGCAACAATTAGCGTCCTGATGAAAATGGAGCGGCTTGTTCCGTCGGGATGCGCATCTAAATTAAAAACAGCAAATTAGGTACACTTGGACGGAACCTTACCGGAGTCATGCTTGAAACAGCGTCACTTCGCTGCGATGAATGCCCCACGAATTGGGAGATTGAGAATTGAGCACTCGGATACTTTTGTTTCTTGCGTTTTGCGGACTCATTACGGTGGCTTCGGCCCAGGATAAACCAAGTTTCAATCGTTTTACCTACAACGGAGGCATTGGTCTTGGCATCGGTAAGGACGATGTCGCGAGCTATGTTGGCAACTCCTTTAATGGCGTGGCCGGCGCCGGTTTCAACTTCAATCGCCTGTTCGGCGTCGATGCCGAATACATGTATTACGATCTCAACTTCCGGCCCAGCGTGAAGCAGTCCCAGAGCCTCACCGACCAGAGCGGGAATATGCAGTCCATCAGCCTGGATGGAATTGTCACTGTGCCGCGCCATTTTAGAAAATTGAGCGCCTACGGAATCTTCGGCGTTGGTTTCTATCGGCGCACCGTCTCTATTCCCAGCCGCACCATCGGGCCGGGCACCCTTTACCAACCCGCATGGCGATGGTGGGATGTTCAGCGCGATATCTTCAATTCACCTCTCCCCCAAACCATGTCCTCGAATACCAAGGATGCGGGCGGCTTCAACTTTGGTGGCG
>Ga0302320_10023568_pt1 | contig 12075 bp, 9 predicted proteins | sample Bog_T0_3_FD_202130 | JGI IMG/M metagenome (GOLD analysis project Ga0302320, IMG submission 202130) | Peat permafrost microbial communities from Stordalen Mire near Abisko, Sweden - Bog_T0_3 | ecosystem: Environmental > Terrestrial > Soil > Wetlands > Peat | place: Sweden: Abisko, Stordalen Mire...
GTGAATCCTTGCTCGAGGAGTACGTACCGACCACACAAAAACTCACGACCTTGCTCTCCACCAAGGTTAACTCGGTGGCGCTTGATGGCTCCGGGAATATTTACTTCGCTAACAGCGCAGGTAACTCCGTCAAGGAGTACTCACCGGTGACTAAAAACCTGGCCACCCTCGTTTCCACTGGCCTCAACAGCCCCGCAGGCGTCGCCGTGGACGCGGCGGGGAACGTTTACATTGCGGACAGCAACAACAACGCCATCAAGGAATACTCCCCGGTCACTCATGCTGTCACCACGATTGTCTCTTCGGGCCAGGACAATCCTCATGGCATTGGGGTCGATGGCGAGGGCAATGTTTATTTCGCCGAATATCTCGGCAACAATCTCCAGGAATACTCCCCGGCGACCAAAAGCCTTACCGTCATTCAAACCGTGGGCACGGTTGAGCCCGCCGGCGTGGCGGTCGACAACTCCGGAAACGTCTACGTCTCCGCTTCTGCCAAAAACGATCTCATAGAACTCAGTCGCGGATTGGTGAACACCGCGCCAGTCGCCGTTCCCGGACTCTCCGGCTCCGCCACCTTCCCCGGTTTTCTGCCGCCGACGGAAAACCTTACCGGCATCTTCCACCCCACAAGCAATGCCAGTTGGCTCTACGCCTCTGCCACCTCCGGCGGCGAACTTCAATACTCCTTCACCTCCAATTACGGGCCCGCCCGCACCGGCCAGATCACCGTCCTTGGCAAGCAAATCAATGTTACACAGGCCGCCACTTACTCCGTAACCCCAACCTCCGGCTCTAATGGCAATATCGGACCGGTGCTCGTCCAGAAGGGAATCGTCCTTGACGGCAGCGCCAATTTCGCAGCCGCACCCGCCGCCGGTTACACCGTCTATCAATGGCTCGTGAATGGCGCCGTCGCCCAGACAGGCGGCGCCTTCTTTGATCTTACCAACATCGACGCCAACGCCACCGTCGAGGTCACATTCATCGCCAAACCCGTTATTGCCGCCGGCATCCCGCCCCAGCCCGCCGAGACTTCCGCCCTGCTCACCGGCCTCGTCAATCCCAAGGGCATCGACACCTCCGCCTCCATTCAATACGGCCTCTCCACCACCTACGGCACCAGCACCGCCGTACAGGTCCTGGGCAGCGGCTCTACCGCGCTTCTCTATTCCGGCACGGCGACTGGCCTCACGCCCGCCACCGCCTACCACTATCAACTCGTCACCACCAGTAGCGCCGGCACCTTCTACGGCCCGGACCAGACCTTCACCACACGCCCCGTCAACCCCGTCTCCCACATCGTTGCCCTCCAGGGCCAAACCATCGCCGGCGCCGGCACAGGCAGTCTTGCCGGCATCCCATCCGGCTCGAAGTGGTTCAACTTCGGCCCGCCTGCCCTCGATAACAGCGGCAACATCGCCTTCCAGGCCCAATGGCAGACCGGCACCGCCACCGGCGGCCCCGGTATCTTCCTCAATACCAGCCTCCTCGCCCAGTTCGGCGGCACCGCCGCCGGCCTCACCGGCGTGACCTACGATACCTTCACCGACCCGGTCCTCGATTCCGGCAATGTCGCCTTCATCGCAACCCTCGCCGGGCCTACCATCAGTTCCACCAATGAGTCCGCTGTATTCAGCACCGCCGGCGGCAAAGGCATGACCCTCATCGCACGCCAGGGCGAGCTCGCCCCGGGCACCGCCGGCGCCGCGGTATTCCAATCCTTCACTTCCATCGCCGTCTCCGGTTCCAGCGTCGCCTTCCTCGCCCAATTGCAGGACGCCCCCGGTGCCACTTCCGTCACCAGCGCCAATGCCACCGCCCTTTACGTGGACGATCCCGCCTACGGCCTGCGGCTCTTCCTCCGCCAGGGCGCCGTCGTCAATAGCGAGGCCATCAAGACGCTCACCGCATTCCTCCCCGGCAATGGTTCCCCCGGCCAGGGCCGCGGCTGGCTGCTGAGTCCCGGCGGCTCTCCACAGGTCCTCGCCCAGGTCACCTTCACCGATAACACCCAAGCTCTTCTGAGCGCCAATCTCTATGGCGTGGTCACCGCCATTTCCCATACCGGCATCGCCGCTACCACCGGCGCGCCGCAGATCTTCGGCGCCGAATTCCAATCCTACGGCGTGCCCGCCGCCAATTCCATCGGCGGCAGCGCATTCCTCGCCACCCTCAAGACCGGCCCCGGGGGCATCATCGCCTCCGATGACGCCGGTATCTTCTCGTACAATACAAAGCTCGGCCGTTACGGCGCCGCCGCGCTCCTCAGCGGCTCGGCACCGGGTGGCGGCGTCTTCGCGCAATTCCAGGACACCGTCCTTGCCCCGGATTCCAGCGCCCTCGCCTTCCCCGCTACCCTCTCCGGACCCACCATCTCCGGCGCTGCCGCCTCCACTCTCTGGTGGGTCCCCGCCGGCGGCCTTCTCACCCCCCTCGCCCGCGGCGGCGTCCCCACCCTTCTCCAGCAGCAACCTCCCGGCGTCGCCTCCGGCGCGCAATGGACCGCCTTTAACTCCCTCGGCATCGCCGGCGGCTTTGGCGATGGCCCCGTCTTCTCCGCATCCCTCGCCCCCGGCGTCGGCGGCATCCCCGCTGGCGGCGCCTCCGGCGTGTGGGGGATCAGCTCCACCGGCGCTCTCAGCGAGCTGTTCCAGACCGGCACAGCCCTCCAGGGTAGAACCATCAAGAGCTTCACCTTCCTCACCGCCGTCACCGGCAGCCCCGGCGTCGCGCGCTGGCTCAACGACTCCGGCCAGTCCGTCTGGCTCGCCACCTTCATGGATGGCACCCAGGCCATCGTGGAAACCCAGTCCCCATAGTTCCACGTTCAACCCCTCAACCCCTGGGTGCGCCCCACCCACGCGCAAGCCCGCCCGCAGCGCTTCGCTCAGCGATGCGGGCGGGCGTATATCCGCCTAAGGACGGATCTGCCTCAGGCACGACTTGAACTTGATGAAGTCGATCATCGACCTTGAACCTGAACTAATCCCGCCCCCTCACCTCTCCAACCATCTCTCAAACTCCAGGTCCAGCGGTTCAAGCACCTGATCCGTGAACGAATCGACATCGATCAACCGCTCCCAGCGCGCATCTTCTTCGCAGGCGCCGGCCCTCTCCGTCGCCATGATGAAATCCTCCACCCATGGCAATCGCTCACCGTGTTTCAGCCGCAGATACTGTTTGCACAGCCCCGGGGCGCGCCGCGGCCCGCTTCTTTGAATCCCCCGGCCCCCTGGACCCAGGCTCCCCTGCGCATCCGCAAAATCTTCCTCCGGTAGAACCTCGCGCAGCAGCGCCAGGATCGCCGGCCGAAGCGTACAGCTCCCCCGCAGGAGCGAACCTGTGATCATGGGAACCATCGACGCGTTCATGTGCCCGGTGTTGTTTTCCCCAGCAGCCACACCCTGCAGCAGGCATCGCAGTAATCTGGCGGCTCGCAGCAGCGCTTCAGCGCTCCCGCGTCCGCATTGTGCACCTCCACCGGCGTGACCGGCCTCTGCGGGAATCGCGTGTGCATGGCGTGCGTTACCGTCGCGAACACAGGCTCGCACGGGTCCTTGCCCCGCGGCAGCATCCAGCCCTTCGGCACCTCCACCAGCGCTTTGAAATAAGTCGGCGGCGATCCCACCGCCAGCATCCTCACATCCACGGTCCAATGCTTCACCATTTCCTTCGAGTCCTCCCCATGGGCGGGTCGCGAGGCGTCGGCAGGCTGGGTTACGATAAAGGGCCCGCCGCAAATCGGGCATTGCACCTCCATCCCCAGGATCTCGTCGGAGCATTCGAGGTCCCGTTCACAATGCGGGCAGAGTAGATTGAAATTGGCCATATGATTATACATGTTTCCCAAGTCCTTCCTGGTTATTGAGTTTTTCCTTAATACTCATATGTTCCACTCCGTTCCCGCTGTGCCGCTTGCGGATTAAGCTCAGCCGGCTTGAAGAACTGGTTCCTGCCTGTGAAATAACGATTCGACGAACTGGAAATAAGGAATAACCGCATCAACGATGGGATCACGATCCGGGTAATGATAAACGGTTCCGCGTCCGGCAGCGGCGCAAAGAGTTGGAGCGGCATCACGCCCAGAAAATAAAGCGGGCGCGAAAAATTTGCTCCCTTCAGCATAAAGCCTCCGCAAATTCCGCAGGCCACCGCAAGCGCTACCACCAAGGCCAGCGAAGCAGGATCATTCCAGCCCGGGCCGCTTCTCGCCCCATACAGGGTCGGGGCCAGAACCGCGTGGATCAGGAGGGCTACCGCAATGCCGCTGACCGGTATCGGCCGGGGGTAGGTGCGGATTTGCATGGGTTCTCCTTGGGAGAACACCAATCGGTGAATCGGCATCCTCCTACAGGGGAAATATACGCATTGCTACGTATCCTTTGCAACTCTTTTTTCATATTTTGCGGGCTTTCCCGCCCCCCGTGCGCTACCGTTCCGCAGCGTCGAAAATGCATCCCTCCGCAGATCATTCGTCCGCCTTCCCTACGCGTCTTCTCGTCGCCGTCAGCGGCGGTGCCTCCGTCGCGCTCGGGCTCATGGTCGTCACCGGCTGGCTCCTCCACTCGGTCCATCTGATTCAATTGCAGCCCAAGTTCGCGCCCATGCAGTTCAATACCGCCCTCTGCCTCATCCTTTGCGGCGGCGCCCTCGTTTTATGGGTTTGGGGCCGCGGCATCCGCGCCATCCCCGTCATGGGTGGGTTGGTCGCCGCAATCAGTGGACTTACTTTGGTTGAGTACCTGTTTCATCTGAAGCTCGGTATCGATCAGTTGTTAATCCACTCTTACATCACTACCGAAACCTTGTTCCCCGGCAGGATGTCCCTCATTTCGTCCCTCTGCTTCCTGCTTTCCGGTATTGCGCTGCTATTACATGGTTTGCATGGACCCCTGCGCGCCGCCCCCCTGGCGGTCGGCGCCCTTTCCTCCATCGTGCTCAGCATCAGTCTCGTCGCGCTTCTCGGCTATGTCCTGGGATTGCCCGGAACCAACGGCTGGACACAGTTTACACGCATCCCAGTCTTTTCCGCCGCCGGTCTCTCGCTCCTTAGTGCGGGCCTCTTTCTCATCGCCTGGCACGCCGGTCTCCATCCCGGTGAATCCATCCCAGGGTGGCTCCCGTTGCCGCTGGCTCTTCTCGTCTTTACCGGTTCGCTCGTCCTCTACTTCGCCCTCGAGGGAAAACAGGAGCAGGATATCGCGCAGACCGTCAGGGCGGACGCCGAGGGTACGCGGACACAAATCCAGGTCCGCATGGAATCCCGCCTCCACTCCATCGCGCGCATGGCACGGGACTGGGAACTCTCCGGGCCTCCCACCCAGGCCGTTTGGGAGGCAAACGCCGCAGTTTACGTCCACGACATCCCCGATGTTCAGGCCCTCGAGTGGGTCGATGCCGGCCAGCATGTCCGCTGGATCGCCCCGCTCGCACATAACCAGGGCGAGCTCAACAATTCCTCCCTCGATCCGCGCCGTCAGGCCGCCATGCAACAGTCGGCGCTTGAGCGTCAGCCCGTCATCACCCGCATCGTCAGCCTCGCCGATGGCAGCCGCGGCTTCATCATCTACGCGCCCATCATCGTCCATGGCCAACCCGGCGGCTTCGTCGCCGGGATTTTCAAGGCCGAGACCTGTCTCCAGCGGTACCTCCCTCCCCCCGTCGCGCGCGGGGAGGCCATCGCCATTTCGGAGGACGGTATGCCCTTCTTTAAACGCGATTCCGGTGCGCCCCCAGTGCGCGGCGACCGGATCGTGGGACAGAAGATCGAACTCCACGGCGCCACCTGGGTTCTCCGGATGTGGCCGGGGCCCGCGCTTTCCGCGCGAATCGATTCCCCCCTTCCCAGCGTCGTCCTCTACGCCGGCGCAATGGGCGCGCTGCTTCTCGGCGCCGTCAGCTTCTACGCGCAACGCTCCACCCGCCAGGCCGCCGAAACCGCTCGCGCCAACACCGCCCTCCGGTACGCCCTCGACAAAGTGAAGACCCTCGAGGGGCTCCTCCCCATCTGCTCCTATTGCAAGCGGGTCCGCGACGATAACGGCTACTGGAGCCAGATCGACACCTACCTCCGCAAGCATATTGCAGCCTCCTTCAGCCACAGCTACTGCCCCGAGTGCGCCGTCAAGTTCTACGAGGAATGCGGCATCGACGTCCCCGACAAAGTCAAAGCCGAACTCGAAGCCCACAACTACGAATAATTTCGGCCTTATCCTGATTAGGCACACGGGTTATTGTAACCCAAGCGTTTCGTCCACTCCGCCCTCCGAAGCTTTAGCGTAGTCTCCTGAGAGATTAATTCGCTCACAAAGTCGTTGCCTGAATTGGCCCGAAAGACTGAGGTAGAGGAGGGGGTCGGCGGCGGTTTGGAGGACGGGCGCGCCCCCTGAAAATGTCTATTAGATGGCAATAAATTCGGTTTGTTCTTGACAAATGCTAAATAATATGCCAGTATATGAACCCTAATGAACATGCTACCGCCTCTCCCCTCTAAAAATGCCAATTACCGCATAACCGTCAGGGATATCCATACATCGTCAGCCATCAGCAGACGCTGTTTTCCAATCCCGCAGTCACGGACTTCGTTCTGCTGCCAAAATTCCCATCTTGCCGTTCCTCCAGACACCCCGGCGCCACAAACCCGCATGTCACATCGTCCACCGATGCAAATTCAAGTTATTCCTCCCATGCGACGCTTCCTCCTCCGATCAAGCCCAATCAAGCCCAATCAAGCCCAATCAAGCCCAATCAAGCCCAATCAAGCCCAATCAAGCCCAATCAAGGTCAATCAAGGCTAACACCCCATCGAATTTTCCCATCTGCGGAAATCTGCGGAAACGGCGTTGATCATTGACCCGCGGTCAAAAGGGAGTTCCGACCACCTGCGCTCGACCTAACGCACCCAGAAATCCGCGGCAAAAAAAAGCAGCACCCCTGCGGTTACGCCTTCCCCCCACCTCGCAACCCTCCTACCCTTCCCGCCCATGGCGAACGTAGTCTTTCTCTGGCACATGCATCAGCCGTACTACGTCAACCCGGTCACCCGCACCGCGATGATGCCATGGGTCCGCCTTCACGCCGTCAAGGGCTACCTCGACATGATCTCCATCATCGAGGATTACCCCTCTATCCGCGTCAATTTCAACCTGACACCCGTCCTCCTCCTCCAGGTCAAGGAACTCATCGACGGCGACATCACCGACCTCTGGTTCGAGTGGGCCCGCAAGCCTGCCGCCGATCTCAACGACGAGGAGAAACTCGCGATCCTCGAGAACTTCTTCAAGATCAACTGGGACAACCTCGTCAAGCCCTACCCGCGCTACTGGGAGCTCCTCCACAAGCGCGGCCTCACCTTTTACCGCGACGAGGTCCGGCGCGGCCTCAACTACTTCACCCAGCAGGAGATGCTCGATCTCCAGGTCTGGTTCAACCTGGCATGGTGCGGCTATACTGCGGACAAACTTTACCCCGAGCTCCCCAAGCTCCGCGCAAAGGGCCGCGACTTCACCGAGGCCGAGAAAACCCGCGTTCTCGATATCCACCTCGAGATCCTCCGCATCGTCCTGGAGCGCTACGCCGCCGCCGAGGCCAGGGGCCAGGCTGAGCTGACCACCACCCCCTTCTTCCACCCGATCCTCCCCCTTGTCTACGACTCCGCCTTCGCCGAGCGTTGCCTCCCGGGCCGCAAGTTTCCCCAGCGTTTCCATTGGCCCGAGGACGCCGCCGCGCAGCTCACCCTGGCCGTCGAGCAGCATGAGCGCCTCTTCGGCAAAAAGCCCCGCGGCCTCTGGCCCAGCGAAGGCTCGATCGCCCCGGAACTCATCCCGCTGATGGAGCGCGTCGGCATCCAGTACTTCTGCACCGACGAGGAAAACCTCTTCCACTCCCTCAAGCGCGATCCCGCCTACGTCGGCACACAGGTCGATCACCTCGAGCTCTTCCAGGGCTGGCGCATCAAGTACGACGGCGCCTCCGTCAACGCCGTCTTTCGCGAGCGTCCCCTCTCCGATTTCATCGGCTTCACAGCCGCCAAGAATGATCCCCAGGAGGCTGCCCGACATCTCCTCCATCACATGACCCACATCGCGAGCATGGTCCCGCACGAGACCGGCCTCATCCCGCTCATCCTCGATGGCGAGAACGCATGGGAAACCTTCCGCGATGGCGGCGAAGCCTTCCTCCGCGCCCTCTACTCCGGCATCGCCGCCGCCCCCGAGCAGCTCCACAGTTGCACCATCGAGGATTACTTCGCCCGTAACTCCCCAACCAAGGCCCTCACCACTCTCCACACCGGCTCCTGGATCTGCGGCAACTTCGACATCTGGATCGGCGAGGATGAGGAGAACCGCGCGTGGGACCTCCTCGGCCAGACCCGCTCCTTCCTCCAGCAGCAAATCGATTCCGGCCATCTCAAGCCCGACGAGAAGAAAAACGCCCTCCTCGAAATCTACGCCGCGGAGGGCTCCGACTGGTTCTGGTGGTACGGCCCCGATTTCTCCACGGAAAACGACGATCTCTTCGACGACCTCTTCCGCCAGCATCTCAAGAACGTTTACGCCATCTGCGGCGAGCCCGCCCCCGCCGTCCTCGAGGCCCCCATCACCCGCGCGAAGGCTGCCACCGTTTACAAGACGCCCGAGAGCCTCATCGAGCCTGAGATCGATGGCGTCCTCTCCTCCTACTTCGAGTGGATGGGCGCCGGCTTCTACCAGCCCGGCAGCGAACAGTCCGCCATGTACCGCTCCGAGCGCCTCCTGGACGGCATCTGGTTCGGCTTCGGAGTCGAGTCCCTCTATCTCCGCTTCGATTTCCTCAAGTGGGACGGCGCCTCCCTCAAGGTCGTATTCTACGAGCCCCGCGGCTTCATCCTCAAGGCCGGGCCCTTCGGCGCCGATGGCGCCAGTGAGTTCACCCTCACCACCCCCGGCGGCGTCGAATTGCGCCGCGCCTCCATCGCCGCGCGTGACATCGTCGAGTGGGAAGTGCCCCTCCTCGACCTCGCCCTCAAGCCCGGCTCTCCCGTCGCATTCCAGGTCCGGGTCATGGCCGGCGGGATCGAGACTGAAAAATATCCCGAGGCCGCGGCCATCCAGCTAAACGTCCCCGGCCCCGACTTCGCCGCGGCCAAGTGGATCGTTTAAGTTCCTTATAATCAAGGAGTTGGCGTAGGCCTTGAGCGCCCTTCGTTAACCTTCTTCTCGTTGACGACCTTCTTGTTCACCGCCGTTTTGTTCACGTTGGTCCTGTTCACGTTGGTACGGTTCACGTTCGTCTGATTCACATTCGTCCGGTTCACCGTTCGGTCGTTCACATTCACGTCATTCACATTCGTCCGGTTGATCGTCCGGTCATTTACATTCGTCCGGTTCACATCCACGGTGTTCACATCCTCATTCCGCCGGTCATAGCCGCGATATGGGGCTTCACCCTGGACATACACCGTCCCGTTCCAGTAATAGCCCGGCTCGGGATTGGGTCCGGGCCCGTAGCCATATTCAGGCCCAGGGGCTGGCCCGGAGGCACACGCAGAAACGAGAACGGCGGCAAAGGGAAGGAGGAGGAGTCGTAAGGCTTTCATAATGGTATTAACTGCTAAATCGAACTCTGCAAAGAGCTTGGCCCTGTCTGCGCGAAATCGCTTTCCTTTTTTTCAAACCAATGGGAACGGATTATGCAAAGGCAGTCCTCCATGCCGGACCTGCTCGCAAACCTTCGCCTTTTGGAATCGGCCGAAGGATACGCAACACTGGGCCTTTACATGCGATCCAACCAGGATCTCGAGCAGATGGACGCCGAAACCCGCCAGTGGCCCGAGGTCCTCGCCGTCAAGCTCGCCATTTTCAACGGCCTGCACCTTTGGGAGATGATGGAGATCGTCGCCGTCCAATTGCACGACTGCGCCCAGGGCAACCCCCGCTGGATCTCCATAGCCGAAACCGCCCGCCGCGAAACCCACGCCGCCCGCCGCCGCGAAAGCATCTTCGCCCGCCACACGTTTGTTTAGTTAGGCCGCCGTCTCAATCTTGTTCTTCTCGAAGTTCCCCGCATCCAGTTGCGCCTGGACCTCCTGCGGAACCTCAAATCCAAAGTCCTTGAACGTCTTTGCCGCGCACTCCGGGCAATACCCATGGCTCAGCGAGGCGTTCGTATGCTGATGGATGTACGTGTCGATCTGGCTCCAGTACCCCGTGTCGTCCCGCACCCGTTTGCAGCACGAGCAAATCGGCAGCAGCCCCTCCAGCGTCCTCACCTTGTCAAGTGCTGAACGCAACGCCGCATTCGCCAACGTTGTCTCCGCCGCTGTCCGCGAGTACCGCTGCGAAAAATAGCAGACCGCGCCCAGCAGGAGCGAGCAAAGTACCCCTGCGCAAAGCACCACCCCGGGCAGCGATGAATCCAACCGCGCCGCGAGCTCCGGCGTCGGCCACATTTTCAAATCCCACGTCGCCCCATGCAGTTCCACCCGATCGGATATCATCCAATCCGGTGGCGTTGAACCCGCATCCGTTTCACGCTTGTAAAACACCGCCCCTCCTTCGGAGAGCTCGATCGCTTCACCCGCCGCCACTGCCGGCGGCAGATAACGATCCAGGCACGGCTGCGCCACAAACACCGCAGCGACGAACCCGTCGGAATGTCCCTGAAACACAATGGGTGTATAGACCACAAATCCGAGTCCACCACGGAGGAGGGTAAGGATCCGGGTGATGACAGGCTGATGCTCGCGCTCGGCCTCGTCCACCGCCGCCTTGCGCCGCTCCTCGAGCGTGAGATCACGGTTCAACTTGGCCTCATTGCCAGCGAGCGGGACAATCCACCGCACCTTATGACCGGCGTCAATCCATTCCAATGCCTGCATGTCTGGAAAATCATGAACGTAATTCGCCGCATCATCTTCCCAGGACGCCTGGGTGGGTGGGCCCGAGAATTCCCACCGGCGCGCCATGCGCGTCAGCGATCGTATCCGCGCGTCCATCCGAACCGCAATCTGGTTGCGCACGCTCTCGGCGCCGGTCCTCACTGTCTGGGTTATCTGCTCGTTCTGCCTGGCATCCAATGCGAAGTAGAGCACGAGCGAGCCGGTAAAAATCCCAAGTGCCAACGGCACCGGCAGCCAGCGCGGTGTGCGCTCCCGAGGATGCAGGGCCATCTGCCACGCGATGATGAAAAGCGCCGTCCCGATGAGACCGAGCCCGGCGGCTGTATGCATCGCCACCCGTGTGAGCTGACCCCAGCCATACGTCCCCGGCAATCCGAACACGTACCCCAGGATCGCCACCAGGCTGATGCTGATAATGATGGAGGCGGCGCTGCCCACCACCGCCGCGCTCCATCGCGGAGCGCTTCGCAAGCCCAGAAGAACCAACCCGAGACCCGCGAGCGCGAAACACAATGCCGAGACCGGCGACATCCGGCCGACGTTTGAAGTCTGCGTCGTGATGTAACTGTGGAAAAATGCCTGATCGATCCGCAGATTGGCATGAAAGAGATACTCCGCGGCCGTCGTTAAACCGAAGGCAGCTACCAACCCGCCGAGAATGGGCATCGCCTGGGTAAGCCGATCCCACGCCCAAACCATCAGGGCCATCCCCGCCATTACGAAGCAGAGCGCCGTGTTGAATTGCATCGGCGGGAGGTCGGCGCGCACCTGGACCAGTGCCGGCAGATGGAGGTACCAGCCGGTTAGCACGACCAACCCGAGCGCGGCGCATGCGACGCCCAAAACGGCGATGGGAGCGCGAATTCGGGCGGAGGTACCCGCAGGACAGGGATGGCCGATCAATGTGTGCACTTGCACAATTGATACGAGCAAACTCGATGCCCCCTGCCGGGAAACAGCGTGAAACTGACTTTTATGTCTCACCGAGGACAGTGACCACGAGGCTGCGGTGATGCGGCGCGTGGCGATGCTCGAAGACAAAGATGCCCTGCCACGTGCCAAGTAGCATCCGGCCGCGGTCAATGGGGATGCTTTCGGAGGTGCGGGTCAGGACCATCCGGATGTGGCTCGGCATGTCGTCGGGACCCTCGGCGGTGTGGACGAAGTAGTCAGCGTCCTCCGGAACCAGGCGG
>Ga0302320_10023569_pt1 | contig 12075 bp, 6 predicted proteins | sample Bog_T0_3_FD_202130 | JGI IMG/M metagenome (GOLD analysis project Ga0302320, IMG submission 202130) | Peat permafrost microbial communities from Stordalen Mire near Abisko, Sweden - Bog_T0_3 | ecosystem: Environmental > Terrestrial > Soil > Wetlands > Peat | place: Sweden: Abisko, Stordalen Mire...
CCACCCATTTCACCAGATGGCGCCTGCTGCTCATCCTGCTCTCGACGGCGGGAATGGCGCTGCCTTTGCGCGCCGCCAACCCTGCCGCCAATCCCGCCACCGAGCTCGCCACTGCCGGCCCGCTGCCATCGGCGACGCCCGCGGGAAAGCTGCCTGGCAACGATCCGGCGCTCTTCGCGAGAAGCATCCCGACCAACACCGGGCCGGCGCTGGCCGGCGCTGCGCCGGACGCCGCCTCGACCAGTTTCGCGGTCAATTTGCTCAAGCGCCTTGTCAAACGCGGGATCCTTACCCAGGAGGACGCGGATGAATTGACCAAGGAAGCCCAGGCCGATGCCGCGACAGCCCGCGCGCAGTCCCAGGCCGATGCCGCGGCGGCATCCCAGGCCGTCGTTACCCAGGTCACCGAGAAAGCGGCCGAAATGACGCCGCCGGCCCCGACCGAGGACGAAGTGCGCGTGCCCTACGTGCCTGCGCTCGTAAAGCAGGAGATAACGGACGAGGTCAAGCATGACGTCCTCAAGCAGGCCCGCGACGAAAACTGGGCCAACCCGCGCACCTTGCCCGACTGGGTGAACCGCTGGCGTTTCACCGGGGATGTTCGCACCCGGTACGAAGGCGACTTTTACCCGAACACAAACGACAGCACGGGGGCCTTCCCGAATTTCAACGCGATCAACACCGGCGCTCCCTTCGACGTGGCCGGCACCGAGTTCTCGCCTCAATATGACGTAAACCAGGACCGCGAGCGTTTCCGCATACGCGCCCGCATCGGAGCAGAGGTGGACCTTGAAGATGGCTTCACTGCCGGCATCCGCCTGGGCAGCGGGCAGGATGATTCGCCCGTTACGGAAAACCAGAGCCTTGGCCTTGCCAACGGCGGCCAGGGAGGCGATTTCAGCAAGTACTCGATCTGGCTGGACCGCGCGTTTCTGAAATACCAGGTCGAGCAGGATAACGACCCGGACAAGTCGTTCACGGCCATCGTTGGGCGGATGGACAACCCGTTCTTCTCCACTACCCTGACCTGGGCGCGGGACCTCGGGTTCGACGGCATCACCCTTGAGGGGCGGTACACGGTGCTCACCGGTCTGACCCCGTTCCTCACCGCGGGCGCCTACCCGGTGTTCAATACCGACTTCAACTTTGCCTCGAATGAGCCCTCCAAATTTCAGAGCGAGGACAAATACCTGTTCGCCGCCCAATTGGGCTCGGACTGGACCATTAACAAGGACTTTAACGCAAAAGCGGCCGGAGCGCTCTACTACTTCGACAACGTCGAAGGGCACCTCTCCCAACCGTTTGTCCCGCTCACCACGGCCGACCAGGGCAATACTGACGACAGCCGGCCTGCTTTTGCCCAGAACGGAAATACCTACTTCCCCATCCGCGATATCGTTCCCGATGCTCTCAATAATTTCGGCACCATCGACCAGTTCCAGTACTACGGACTGGCCACGCCGTTCCACGAAGTCGATTTCACCGGGCAGTTGAACTATGACCACTTCGCTCCCATCCGCGTTTCGCTGATAGGGGAATTCGTGCAAAACTACGCCTTTGATTCCACGAAGGTCAGCGCGCTAGCCATCAACAACCGCGGCCCCAACAAACCGTCGGGCGCGCTGGGCAGCTACCTGGGCAGCAACTCGGGCTGGATCGTCACCTTGACCGTTGGCGATGCCGCGCTCCAGAAATTCGGCGATTGGAGCTTCGACATCGGTTACCGGTACGTCCAGAGCGACGCGGTGGTCGACGGCTTCAACGATTCGGACTTTGGCGCGCCCCTGTACGGAACCAACCTCAAGGGCTTCACCGTCGGAGCCAACCTCGCCCTCGGCAAGCAGGTCTGGCTCGGCCTTCACTGGATGAGCGCCGACAGCATCATCGGCCCTCCCTTCAAGAGCGATCTCGTCCAATTCGACATCAACGGAAAATTCTAATCCTATGAAACGCCATCTCTCCCTCCTCACCCTCGCGGCCGCCGCCCTCTTTGCCGGCGGTCTGGCCGTCCACGGCGACGATCAGGCCAACAGCCCCGAGGCCCGCCTGCGCGACGCCCTGCGCAACACACTGATGCAACTGCGCAAGGTGACCACCGACCGGGATAATCTCCAGGGCCAGGTCGACGATTTGAAGACCCAGGTGGACACCCTGACCAAACAGGCCGCCGATCTGACAAAGAAAGCCATCTCCGCCCAGGACGCCGACAACAAGACGATCACGGTTTTGAAAGGCCAGGTCTCCGATCAAGAGGGGTCCATCGCGAGCCTCCAGCACCAACTCGATCAATGGAAGGATGCCCAGCGCAAGGCCGTGGCGGTCGCCAACCAGACCGAGGCCAAGCGCGCAAAACTGGCCGACCTCTCCATCCATCTCCAGCGGATCGTGGACGACCAGAAGCGGAAAAATAACGAGATGTATAAAATCGGGATGGAAATTCTCGTGCGATACGAGAAATTCGGACTGGGTGAGGCCCTTACGGCAAAAGAGCCGTTCGTGGGAATCACCCGCACCAAGTTCGAAACCCTGGTTCAGGATTACGAAGACAAATTGACCGATCAAACGATCACCGGTAAAAAGACCGCCGATCAGAAACCAAAACAATAACCCATGTTCCATCCCTCCTCCACGGGCGCCCTCGCCGCCCGCCTTGCCCTGTGTCTCCTCCTCTGCACCGCTCCGCGCATGCGCGCCGCCGCGGACGCCGATGCCTCGATCATCGCCCGCGTGGGCAATACCGACGTGAGCGCCGATGAAATCCGCGCCGCCATCGAGGACCTCGACGCCAAGACCCAGGCCGCGGTCGCCAGCGACCCTGCCTCGCTGACCCAGGTGGTGCGGGCGCTGCTCACGCAACGCGTCGTGCTCAAGGAGGCGCTGGCCAACAAATGGGACCAGGACCCGTCGGTGACCGCCGCCGTTGCCCGTTTGCGCGACAGCGCCATCGTCCAGACTTTCCTGCAGTCCGTGGCGAAGCCGCCGGAGAGTTTCCCCTCGGACGCCGAAGTGCAGTCCGCATACGATGCGAACAAGGACAAATTGCTCGTGCCGCGCCAGTTTCAACTGGCTCAGATTTTCATAAGGAATCCGAAAGGCTCCGACGATGCCACGGCCGCCAAGGCGCAGGTGAAGCTCGATGCGGTGCGCAAGGCGCTGGCCAAGCACGATGCCGATTTCGCGGCCATTGCCACGGCCGAGAGCGACGATCCCCAGACCGCCACGAAGGGCGGATTACTGGGTTGGATCGCCGAAAACCGGATACAGCCGGAAATCCGCACGAAGCTTGGCTCGCTCTCCAAAGGGAGCGTGAGCAGCGCGGTCCAAATGGACGATGGCTGGCACTTCCTGAAGGTGCTCGATGTCAAGGATCCATACACGCCAACGCTCGCGGAGATTCGCCCGCAACTGGTCCAGCAGATGCGTGCCGAGCAGGCGCGGTTGAACAGCCAGAAATACATCGCCAAGCTGCTCGAGCAGACGCCGATCCAACTGAACGAACTGAACCTGTCGAAGGTGCTCAAGCAGCCGTAACTCGCGCAAGCGTTGTAGCCCTGGGCAGGTGGCCCAGGCGGGGGTAGGCGCCGCATCTATCAACTTGAGTTCTTCGATCACCTCCTGAGATCGGAAAGAAGCTGCGCGGAGAAATGGGATTTTATGTGTACCGGAATCCGGTGCGAGCGAGGCTGGCTGCGCAACCGGGTGGATTGGGCGTATCGCGGGGAGATTGTTCCGGATAGGGGTTTGTGAGCGGCGGGGCCAACCCCGCCCCTGGGCTACCGGCCCAGGATTACAACGCTGACGCGACGCCGAGCCGGCAAGGCTGATCGGGAGCGTGGGCCACGGTGAAGGCGGGGCGTCTTTGCCTGGCGTCGAGTTCCTTCATCTGCTGGTCAAAACATTCCGGGCAGATGCCGTGGGAGAATTGGGAGCCGGTGTGCTCCTGGATATAGGCTTCGAATTGTTGCCAATAGGCGCCGTCTTCGCGGATTTTTTTGCAGAAGGCGCAGATCGGCAGCAGCTCGCCCAGTTGGCGGATCTGGCGCGTGTAGCCGAGGATGCGCTCGGCCACGCGCAGGCGCATCCAGATCACTTCGCGGTCGAGCGGTTTTTGCAGGAAGTCGTCGATGCCGGCTTCCATGGCGGTGGCGAGGTTTTCGCGCCGGGCATGGTTTGCGGTGAGCAGGATGAAATAGGTGTAGTCGTGGTCGGCCCGTTCGCGAATGCGGCGGCAGAGCTGCAAGCCGTCGAGCTCGGGCATCATCCAATCACTGACGACGATCCGGGTCGGCTGTTCGAGAAACTGGCGCCACGCCGCGGCCCCGTCGGAAACGACGACTCCCTCGTGGCCCACCTGTTCGAGGGTCAGCCGCAGGATTTTGGCCGCGACGGGGTCATCTTCGGCAATGAGGATATTCATGGCAGATTCCGGTATTCGGCCAGCGCCGCTTCGACGCGCTCGAACTCGCGCCGGATTGAGTCGAGCAACTTGCCGGCCCGGGATATGCAATGGGGAGAGTCGTTGAAGGTTGGGGTGCGCGCAAGGGCATCGAGTTGCGCGCACAACTCCTGGAGCTGTTTCGCCCCGAAGTTCGAGCAACTGCCCATGAGGGTGTGGGCGGACTGGGCCAGCAGAGAGGGATCGCGGCCCGCGAGGGAGCCGGCGGCCTGTTCCAATATCCTGGGAGTGCTCTCGAGGAAGGTATCGATGAGGTCGGTGAGGATGTCGGTATCGCCATCGGTGGCCAGCTCGCGCAGCGCCTCGACGCTCTCGGCGGCGATTGCCGGCTCTTTGGCGGCGCGGTCCGGCCGCAGCCGCCTTAAAAGCGCGCCAAGCTCCTCGAAGCGCACCGGTTTGCTCAAGTAATCGTCCATGCCTGCGGCCAGACATTTTTCACGGTCGCCCTGGATGGCGTGGGCTGTCATGGCGACAATGTGGGTGTGCCGGGCCGGGCCTTCGATGGCGCGGAGGCGGATGGTTGCCTCGTAGCCGTCGAGTTCGGGCATCTGGCAATCCATCAGGACCAGGTCGTAATCCGCGGCTTCGAGAGCCTCGAGGGCCTCGCGGCCATTGCCGACGACGTGGGCGTGACAGCCGAGCTTGCGGACCTGGCTGACGGCCACCTTTTGATTCACGATGTTGTCTTCGGCTATTAGGACCCGCATGCCGCTGGAGCCTGTCTCGGAGTCGCCGGCGGGCTGCTTGAACCCGCCGGGAGCCGGAGAGTGGCCGGCGCCGATCACCTTAGTGAGAGACTCGAAGAGCTGCGCGTGTTTGACCGGCTTGGTGAGATAGGCGTCCAGGCCCGCCTCGTGCATGGCGCGCGCATCCTCGTGGCGGTCGAGCGAGGTCATCATGACCAGCCGGGTGCCGGCAATGAGGGGGTCGGCCTTGATGGCTTGGGCGAGCATCCAGCCATCCATGCCGACCATTTGCATATCGAGAATGGCGAGTGGGAAGGGATGGCCCTCGCGAGCCTCCCGGCGCAGGATGGCCAGCGCTTCGACGCCGCTCGCCGCCTGTTCGTTGGGCATGTGCCACTGGTTGAGTTGATGGCGGAGAATCTTCCGGTTGGTGGCGTTGTCGTCGACGATGAGCGTGCTCACTCCCTCGATACCGCCGGAGCGTTGGGCCGCGGGCGCGGCCATCGTGCCGGCCTGCTTCTCGAACCGCGCGGTGAACCAGAACGTCGAGCCTTTGCCCGGAACGCTCTCGACTCCGATCTCGCCATTCATCTGCCGGACCAGCCGCTTGGAGATGGCCAGCCCAAGGCCGGTGCCGCCGTATTTGCGAGTGGCCGAGCCATCGCCCTGGTAGAATGCCTGGAACAACTGGCTGCGCACTTCCGGGGTGACGCCGATGCCGGTGTCGGTGACGGAAAACCGGATACTGGCGTGAGAGGGCGTCTCCTCGTCGATCTCGGCCCGGACGACGACCTCGCCGCGGTCGGTGAATTTGACGGCGTTGCCGACGAGGTTGGTGAGCACCTGCCGGAGCCGGTGCGGATCGCCACGGAGCCTGGTGGGGACATCGGAATAGAGCAGCGAGGCCAGCTCGAGGCGCTTGCTCAGCGCGGTCTCGGCCAGGAGCTCGACCGAACCCTCGACTACGGCGCGCAGATCGAAGTCGATATGCTCGAACTGCATCATCCCGGCCTCGATCTTCGAGAAATCGAGGATGTCGTTGATAATCATCAGAAGGCTGTCGGCGCTGACGTGGATCGTCTCGGCAAAATCGCGCTGCTGCTCGGAAAGCTCGGTATCCAGAAGCAGTCCCACCATGCCGATGATTCCGTTCATCGGGGTGCGAATCTCGTGGCTCATATTTGCGAGGAATTCGCTCTTCATCCGGGCGGAATCGAGGGCGGCGTCGCGCGCTTTTTCCAGTTCGGCTTCCATTGTCTTGCGGATATGGATGTCGATGCAGGTCGTGCGGATGCCGTGGACGACGCCGTGGCGGTCCCGGATGAGCCGGTCCTGCATGAGGAAGGGGACCGTCGAGCCATCCTTGCACCGGAAGGTTCGCTCGTAGGGCGCGAGCGGCATCTCGCCGGCGATTTTCAGGGCGATGGCGTTTTGCGAGACGTTCTCGAGGATGAATTCCCAGATCGGCTTGCCGACCATCTCCTGGGCGGTGTAGCCGAGAGTGGTCAGTTCCGTGCGGTTTACACGGATGATTGCGCCATGTTCGTCGAGTTCGTGGTACGCGACGGGCGCGTCGTAGAAAAGGTCTTCGAAAATGGGGTCGGAGGCGCTGTCGGCGGACAGCAAAACTGGGCTGGCAGGGTACATCGCGAAGGTCCGAAAGCACGTCGCGTGCGAGGAGACCGGGGAAAAATCTTCATCCCGTCCACCCCGTCCAGTTCGTCTACTTCAAGCGTTAGCAGCCGCCGGTTGAACTGGGATATCATCGAGGGTGGCGCGGACTTTACCGCAAAGAATGGCGGGGTTGTATGGCTTGGGCAGGAGATCGTCCGCCGACTCGAGCATGCCCTCAGCGGCGGCTTTCTCTCCATGGAAGGCGGAGGTGAAGAGCGCCTTCATGCGGGGGTGCGAAGCGGCAAGCCACTCGGCAAGCTCCTTGCCGGTCATATCGGGCATCACCGCATCGGCAATCAGCAGGTCCACCGCGGCCAGCGGCCCGGCGATGCGGATGGCCTCGCGGCTGGCCGCCGCCCGGTGAACGGTGTAGCCTTGTTTCTCGAGCACCTGCGCGGCCAGGTCGCGCAGCGTGGGATCGGCTTCGACCAGGAGGATCGTCTCCGTCCCGCGGACGGGAGGCGAGGGAGGGAGGGCCGGCGGGACGAGAGCGTCCGCGGACTGCTCCTTGCGGAAGCGCGGCAGATAGACCTTGAATGTGGCGCCGCGGCCCAGCTCGCTGCGGAAGGCGATGTGGCCGCCGGTTTGCTTGACGATGCCGTGGCACATGGCAAGGCTCAGCCCCTTGCCTTCGCGCGGCGCCTTGGTGGTGAAATAGGGCTCGAAGAGATGCGGCTTGACGTGATCGGGAATTCCGCTGCCCGTGTCGGTGATCGAGATCAGCACGTAATCTCCGGGGCTCAGTTCCGGCTCGCGCGCGAGATCGGCTGCGTCCAGGGTCGAATCGGCGGTCTCAAGCGTCAACTTGCCGCCCGCGGGCATCGCGTCGCGGGCGTTGTGGGCGAGGCTGATGAGCACCTGCCTGAGCTGGCCGGCATCGGCCCGGGTCCAGGGGCTGCCGGCGTCGAGGGTGATGGACGCCTGGATGGAGTTGCCCAGCAATTCGCGCAGCTCGGGCTCGGCGGCGCCGATTACGGCATTCACGTCGAGCGCCTCGATCTTCAGCATTTGCTTGCGGCTGAAGGCGAGGATCTGATGGGTGAGAGTGGCGGCGCAGGTCGCGGATTTCTCGATTTCGCCGGCGCTTTCGAATGGCAGGCCGCCCGGGGGAACCACCTGCCGGATGAGGTCGGCATGGCCGATGATGGCTGTGAGCAGCGAGTTGAAATCGTGGGCGATGCCGCCGGCCAGCTTGCCCACCAGCTCCATCTTGCGCGCTTCGAGCAGGCGCCGGTGCTCCTCGCGCAGTTCGCGGGTGCGTTCGGCGACGAGGACCTCGAGTTCCTCGAGCTTCGCGCGGGCTTCGAGGGAGAGGCGCCATTTCTCAGTGAGGGCATCGGCAAACTGGAGGACTTCGACGGCGTCGAAGGGCTTCTTCAGGATGAGCATCCGATCGGTGCGCCCGAGCTTCCCGACGATCTGGCCCAGCGAATAATCCGAGTAGGCGGTGCAGATGACGACCTGGAGATCGGGATACTCGCTCCAGATGCGACTGATGGTCTCGATTCCGTCCCAGCCTGGCGGCATCCGCAGGTCGACGAAGGCCAGGGCATACGGGCGGTTTTCCGCGAGCGATTTCCGCACTTTCTCGAGGCCTTCCTCGCCCTGGAACGCGGAATCGATCTCGAACTCCTCCTCGCTAAGTTGCGAGCCGGTCTGGCCAAAAATCTCCGCGGCGGCGCTGGCCAGAGTGGCCTTGCCCGGCATGACGGGGTTCAGGATTTTCCGAAAATCCTGATGGATGGATTCATTGTCGTCGATGAGAAGGATGCGACGGTTTGGAGCGACGGTTTTAGCTGCCATGGTTGGATTTTGTGGATTGAAGAGGGAGTTCGAGGGTGAATGTGGCTCCGCGGCCGGGCCCGTCGCTATGAGCGAGCAGTGCGCCCCCGATCTCGCGGGCGGCCAGCGCGCTGCTGTGAAGGCCAAATCCGTGTCCGGTTTTGCGCGTAGTAAAGCCGTGGGAAAAGATGCGCGTCATGTTTTGCGGCGGGATGCCGACGCCGTTATCGATGACGGAAATGCGCGCGAAGCGCTCGTCTTTGGCGACGCGGACGGTGAGTTGCTTATCGGGCAGGCCGCCCTCGTCGCAGGCGTATTTCGCGTTGCGGATGAGGTTGACGAGGATTTGCATGACCTTGTGTTTGTCCACTTCAATGGTGGGGCGGACTTCAAACGCGCGAATCAGTTGCACGTCGTGCCTCGCGAGGGCGCCGGCGTTCATTCGCAGGCTGTCCTCGACCAGGTCGACGATCGGCACGGTCTGGCTCATCCCGGAGACGCTGGCGTAGCTCTGCTGCACGGCGACGATGTCCTTGATGTGCTCGACATCCTTGCGGAGTTGTTCGAGTTCCTTGAGGACGGCCGCCTGCTCGACGTCAAGCTGCGCGGCCAGTTGGGTGATGAAGCCGGGCAGCTTTTTGCCGATGGGATCCGACTCCAGGTATGCGCCGAGGTTCGCGCCGTTCTCGCGCAGCAAGCCGGCCACCTGGCCCAGGTGCGGCCCGCTCGATTGCCGGACCTGATCGGTAGCCAGGGTGGCGCTGATGTTTACGCTGTTGAGGACGTTGCCCACATTGTGGAGGACATTGGTCGCCACATCCGCCATCCCGACGTGACGCGAGCTCTCGAGCAACTCCTGGTGGGCCTTCTCGAGCTCCTGCTCGGCGTTTTTTTGTTCGGTCACGTCCAGAGAAAAACCGCGCACTCCCACCGATCCGTTGACCGGGTTGCGAATGATTGCCAGATGCGTCTCAACCCAGATGACGCGGTCGTCCTTGGTCACCCAGCGGTACGTCTCTATTCCTTCATTGCCGCCTTCGCCAGCATATCGCCTGGCGGCTCTCGCACTCACCCGATCTCTTTCCTCGGGATGCACGCGCGACAACCAGAAGTCCGGCGTCGATAGCCACTCCTGGGGCGTGTAGCCGTACATCTGTTCCACGTAGCGGTTCACAAAATTTTGCCCGGCGTCCACCGAGAAAAAATGCTCGAACACGGTTGCCGGGATGGTGTTGAGCAGGTCCGCAAACTTCTCGCGTTCGGCCGCCAGTTCGTCGCGAGCGCGTGTCAATTCTTCCCTGGTCTGCTCGCGCCGCTCCATCATCGTGTTGAACGCGATGGTCAAATCCCCGATCTCATCCTTGCGCGGCGCGGGCATTGGCGCATCGCTCCGGCCCGCCGCGAAGGCTGTCGCCGCTTTGGTGAGCTGCCGCAGCGGCCTGGCATTCGAGGTCCCGATGTAATAGGCGAGCCACGCGGCGATGACCGCGCTGGCCAGCGCGGCGAGCACCACCTGGCGGCTCGTCGCATTCGTGAGAGCCGTCATCTCATTATATAACTGCGTATATTCCAGCGTCACCACGCCCATCATCTGGCCGGACTGCGATCTCATCGGCGCCACGATCTGCCGGATGCCCGCCGGGTGAGCCCGGTCGCCTTCGATGTAGGTGCGGGGCTGCCCGTCGCGCAGCGTCCTGGCGATCGCACCCTCCGGATCCGGGGCGGGCGTGCCCACTTCAGCGGGATCCGCGTCCACCGCAATGGTTCCGTCCCGGCCCACGATTTGAAAATCGCTCCCCAGCGTCTGGTGCAGCCGGCTGATCACCTTTGCGGTGAAGGCGTGGGCCGGGTCCGAATCTGCCTCGAAGACGCACCCGAGCACATGCGCGACAGCCTCGGTCCCCTTGGTGGCGCCGAAATAGACGATGGAATACTGCCGGTTGACCGCAAAGCCGCCCACCAGGGCGACAAGGAAAGACATGCCCATCAACGTCCCCAGAAGCTTTTCTTTGATTCTCATAATTGATTGAGCTCATTGCCCTTTCCGGATTGCCCCGGATTGGGGTTGGTGGGGCGGTCGATCACCTCGCGCACTTTGCGCAGCAGGTTTGTCGGCGTGTAAGGCTTCGGGATGAAGTCGATGTCGGGATCGATCTCGCCTCCGCGTCCGCACTCCGTATAGCCGGAGGTAAAGAGAATTTTGACCTCGGGATTGCCCGCCTTGAGCCAATCGACCATCATCCGGCCGCTCATCTCCGGCATGACCATGTCGGTCAGCACCAGGTCGATCGCGCCGTTGCCCAGCTCGTGCACGATGGCCAGCGCTTCCATGCCGCTCGCGGCTTTCAACACCGTGTAGCCCTGCCTTTGCAGCACGATGGCCGTGAGCGCCAGCAGCCCCGTCTCGTCCTCGACCAGCAGCACCGTCTCGGTCCCGTGCGGCGGGGGGCCGGCGTCCTCGGCCTGTTTTTCCGTGGTGGCCGCCGACGCCAGACGCGGGAGATAAACCTTGAAGATGGCGCCGGCGCCCAGCTTGGTGTCGACGATAAGGTAACCACCCCAGTGGCGGACGATGCTCTGGCAAGTGGCGAGGCCGAGCCCGGTGCCCTGGCCGGGAGGTTTCGTGGTGAAGAAGGGCTCGAAGATTTTTGCTTTCACCTCCTCGGACATGCCCGTGCCGGTGTCCCTGACCGAAAGGACCACGTAGCGGCCTGGGGCCACGCCCGGGTGCTCCGGATCGGCCGCGTTTACGGTGGCATTGGCTGTCTCGATGGTGATGGTGCCGCCGGCGGGCATCGCGTCGCGCGCGTTGACGCTCAGGTTCATGAGCACCTGCTCGATCTGTCCCGGATCGGCCTCGGCCGCGCCCAACTCCGGCTCCGGGAGCGTGACCAGCTTGATGTTCTCGCCGATCAAACGGCGCAACATCGGATCGATGTTCACCACCACCTCGCTCAAATCCAGCGCCTGCGGCTGCGGCGTCTCGTTGCGGCTATGGAGCAGAAGCTGCCGCGTCAGCGCCGCCGCGCGTTCGGAGGTATGGAAGACGTGCGACGCCCGCTCGTGCTTCTGGGAGCCGGGGTCCATTCCATCCATGAGCATCTCCGTGTAGCCCATGATGATGGCCAGCATGTTGTTGAAATCGTGCGCGACGCCGCCGGCCAGGTGGCCGACCACCTCCATCTTCTGCGCCTGGATCAATTGCTGTTCGATTGCCTTGCGCGCCGTGTTGTCGCGCACGAAGGCCAGGAAGGATACGACCACGCCTTCCGCGTCGCGCATCGGCGCCGCGTTCATCTCGAGCCAGCGCCGCCCGCCGTGGCGGCCCGTGTTCTCGAACTCGATGCGGCTTTTCTCGCCGCGCCAGAGCGTCTCGAGGCAGGAGGCGAACGCCTCGCGATACTCCGAACGCACGAACTCTTCGAGCGGCGCGCCGGCCAGTTCCCCGATCGATTCGGCCTCGAACATCGCAAGGCC
>Ga0302320_10023571_pt1 | contig 12075 bp, 13 predicted proteins | sample Bog_T0_3_FD_202130 | JGI IMG/M metagenome (GOLD analysis project Ga0302320, IMG submission 202130) | Peat permafrost microbial communities from Stordalen Mire near Abisko, Sweden - Bog_T0_3 | ecosystem: Environmental > Terrestrial > Soil > Wetlands > Peat | place: Sweden: Abisko, Stordalen Mire...
CACTTTCCTTGAAAGCCGCCGTGATTTTCGGACCGAACCAATCGGCGGCCTTGGGCAGAATATGCATCGTGCCGAACAGATATACCCGCGCGGTGGGGCTATCGGCCCGCCACAACGCGGGCTCCGCACGCGCCGGAAACGCCAGCAACAGCACCGCGCAAAGTGCCGCCAAGCGACGCATCAGCCGCGCCCCAGTAGCAGGCCCAGTTGACCGCCCGCACCGGCGAGTTTCGCCGCGGCCTCGTCGTCATCCATGCCGGATATCAGCAATATCGCGAGCTTGGTTTTGCCGCCGGCCTGGGCCAGCGCATCGCGCGCCTGGGCTTCGGTAGCGCCGGTCAGGCCCTGCACCATACGCACGGCGCGGCGGCGCAATTTTTCGTTGCGCGCCACCATATCCACCATCTGGCCGCGCCAAACACGGCCCAGCAGCACCATGATTTGCGTGGACAACAAATTCAGCACAACTTTTTGCGCCGTGCCGGCCTTCAGCCGCGTGGAGCCGGCAATCGGCTCGGCGCCGGTTTCCACCAGAATAGCGTGGTCGCAGGCATCGAGCAGTGGCGCCGCGGGGCTGTTGGCAATACCGATCGTCAGCGCCCAGCGCGCGCGGCTTTGCGTGGCGCAGGCAAGCGCGTAGGGCGTGGCGCCACTGGCGGCCAGCACTATCACCACGTCGCAATCATTGATTTTCGCGGCCGTCACATCGAGCACCGCCTGATCGGCTCGATCCTCGGCATTTTCGACGGCTTTGGTCAGCGCCGCTTCGCCGCCGGCAATCATATAACGCAGCCGGTCCGGCGCCCAATCGAACGTGGGCGGCAATTCGCTGGCATCCAGCACGCCCAACCGCCCGGATGTGCCGGCACCGCAATAAATCAACCGCCCGCGCTGCCGCAGGCGGGATGCCGCAGATTCGGCCGCGGCGGAAATCGACGGCAGTGCCGGGCGCACCGCCGCCACCGCCGCCATTTGCGCTTCCCACAATGCGTTCAGCGATGTCAGCGTTGGCCACGCATCCAAACTCAGATAGCGCGGATCCGATGCCTCGGTGTGCGGCAGTGGTTCAGACATCAAGGTCGGCGACGTTATGCGCATTCGCCTGAATAAACTGGAACCGCAATTCCGGCTTGCGGCCCATCAGCGACTCCACCACGGTGGCCGTCGCCGCGCGATCTTCCTGCGCCGCCACCACCTTCAGCAGCACGCGCTTGGATGGATCCATCGTGGTTTCCTTGAGCGCCGCGGGCGGCATTTCGCCTAAACCTTTGAAGCGGCTGATATCCACCTTGGCGCCGGCCTTGAACGCATTCTTCAGCTTCTTGTCGCGATCTGCATCGTTCATGGCGTAAATCGATTTGGCGCCCTGCGTCAGCCGGTACAGCGGCGGTTGCGCCAAATAGATATGGCCGTGCCGAATCAGCTCCGGCAATTCGCGATAGAAAAACGTCATCAGCAGCGATGCGATATGCGCGCCGTCCACGTCGGCGTCCGTCATGATGATCACACGGCCATAGCGCAGCTTGGCGCGATCGAACCGGTCACCGGCGCCACAGCCCAGTGCCTCGATCAGATCCTTCAGCTCCTGATTCTGCCGCAGCTTTTCCGTGCTGGCGCTGGCCACGTTCAGAATCTTGCCGCGCAGCGGCAACACCGCCTGGGTTTCACGGTTGCGCGCCTGCTTGGCCGAACCGCCGGCGCTGTCACCTTCCACGAGGAAAATCTCGGTCTCGGCCGCGTTCTCGCGCGTGCAATCGGTCAGTTTGCCCGGCAGGCGCAGGCGCCGCGTGGCCGATTTGCGTGGCGTGTCCTTGGCTTCCTTGCGCCGCAGCCGCTCCTCGGCGCGTTCGATCACAAAGGCCAGCAGATTATCGGCCTGCGCCGGGTCCGCCCCCAGCCAGTGATCGAACCGGTCGCGCAACGCGGTTTCCACCAGGCGAGTGGCCTCGGGGCTGGTCAATTTTTCCTTGGTCTGGCCCTGGAATTGCGGATCGCGCAGGAACAGCGACAATTTGGCCGCCAGCGGCGCCAGCACGTCCTCGGCAATCACCGCCGTGGCCCGCTTGTTGTTCCGCTGCTCACCCCAGTTACGCAGCGATTTCAGCAGCGCGTTGCGGAAGCCGGTCTCGTGCGTGCCGCCCTGCGCCGTCGGCACGGTGTTGCAATAAGAATGTACGAACCCCTCGCCGGTCTCCAGCCACGCGCACGCCCATTCCACACGGCCGGCGCTGCGCCCATCGGCCGCATCGGGCAACGCTGCCTCATCGGCCCAGAATTCCGGAATCGCCCGCGCCGCATCGCCGATGTCAACCGCAAGACTATCCTTTAGCCCGCCCGGAAAATGCAGCACCGCCTCCGCCGGCGTCTCATCCCCCGCCTTGATCAGCGACGGCGCGCACGACCACCGAATTTCCACGCCGCGGAACAAATACGCCTTCGAGCGGCACAATTTGTACAGCCGCGCCGGGCTGAATTGCAGCGGCCCGAAAATCTGCGGATCGGGCTTGAAGCGGATCGACGTGCCGCGCCGGTTCTGCACCGCGCCCGCATTGACCAATTTCGTCGTTGGCTTGCCGCGCGCGAAACGCTGTTTGTACAGCGTGCGGTCGCGCGCCACCTCCACTTCCATCACCTCGGCCAGCGCGTTCACCACACTACTGCCCACGCCATGCAACCCGCCCGAGGTGGCATAGGATTTGCCGGAAAACTTGCCGCCCGAATGCAGCGTGGTCAAAATCACTTCCAAGGCGCTCAGCTTGGGAAATTTTGGATGCGGATCAACCGGGATGCCGCGGCCGTTATCCCGCACGGTCAGGAAATTACCGGCCTCCAACGCCATTTCGATGAAACTGGCGTGGCCCGCCACCGCCTCGTCCATCGAATTATCCAGGATCTCGGCGGCCAGATGATGCAGGGCGGCCTCGTCCGTGCCACCCACATACATGCCAGGCCGGCGCCGCACGGGCTCCAGCCCCTCCAGAACCTCAATGTCCTTGGCCGAGTAGGTCTCGCCGCCCTTGCCGCCGCCGCTGCCGAACAGATCGTTCATCCTGTGTTCCTGTAGCCCCCCCCAAACTAGCCAGCCGCCCTGGCGTGCCGCAAGGCGGGCTGGGGTAAGGCGGGCCAGGGGCGCGGCCCCTGGCCCGCATCCTACTGGATTCACACGGGAAGCACAGCCGGGCGCGGTGCCTGGCCAGTGGGGCAGGCTGGCCGGATCGGGGGGCCCTCCCCGGATGTGGTCGCCTGGAGTCGGCGTAAGGTAAGGAAGAATGTTCTTTTTTGAAAAAAAGAACCAAAAAACTTTTGCTATTGTTACGTTTGCTGCGGAAAAAATGCGCGACAGCGTGAGAAGGTTTCTTGCTGCTTTTTTTCAAAAAAGAAGCGCTTTCCTTCCTGGCCCTAGCCCGATTGGCTGGCACTCTCGCCCGCCGCGAGCTCAATCACCTCGGCGGTGATTTCCTCCTGACGCACCAGCCGTTGGCGCGCTTGCAGCGTCGCAAGCTGACGCTCAACGTGGTCGCGCGCGGCGGCCATTGCTTGCATGCGCGCCTCGTTCTCGGCCGCGAACGCATGCAACGCCGCGCGGCACAACTCCGCATGCATGTAGTCCGCGGTCAGCGCATGCATAAGGGTGACAGGGCCGATATTCAGCAGCGGGGTATTGACGCTTTTCGGTTGCGGGAAGGCCGCCCTATCGAAAGGAAACAACCGCACCCGCGTCACCGCGGTGCCGTGCCCCGGGATCCACAGGCTGAAAATCGCGTCGAGCCGGGAAATGGCGCCGGTGGCAATACGCACGTAAAGTGCACGGACAATTTGGTCGGCGAGATTTGGAATGCCCGGCGAATGTGACGGCATTGCCGCGTGCCAGCCCGGTACAACGCCGCGTTCCGCAATGGAACTGGCCCCCCTGCTGCCAATCAGGAACAATTCGCCTTTTGCCAGGTCCGCGCCGGCGGCGTCCAGCACGCGCTCGCTGAAAGCGCCGGCAAATCCCTGTTCGGCACAAAACAACACCAGCGCCAACCGGGAAGGTGCCGCATGGCCCGCGGGCTCACTGAGCGGGGCGAATGGCAGCACCTGCCCAACCGCAAGCGCGATCGTTGCGGCATAACCATCAACGGCGGCCAGCGCGCCACGCGCCTGCTGGGCGCGCGCCGCGGCAATGCCGCGCATCGCATTAACCACCGCGCCAAGCTGCCGGATGCCGTCGATCCGGGCGGTAATATCGGCCAGGCGATCGGTCACGGCGGCGCGGCAGGCGGGCCCGCTTTGGGGCCGGGCGGCGGCGGCGTTATACTGTGAACGTAGGCTTGCAGCGCCGCGGTCAGCGCCTTTCGCCCGGCATCGTCGAGTTGCCCAGTGGCCTGGATCGCCTGCACCTGTGCCGCCGCGTCTCGGTCCAGCGCCGCGCGCAACCCGTGGCGAAAAGCAGTCATTGCGTCGAGCGGCATCGTATCCAGCAGGCCGCCCTGCACCGCCAGAACCAGCGCCACCTCATCGGCCAGCCGCAACGGGGCGTGCTGCGGCTGATCCAGAATCGCCCGGATTTGCGCGCCACGCGTCAATTGCGCGCGCACACGCGTATCTTCCATGCCACCGAACCGGGTAAAACTTTCGAGCTCGAGAAACTGGGCATAATCCAGGCGCAAGGTCTGCGCCGCGTCCCGCAGCGCATGAGCCTGGGTTTTGCTGCCGACACGGCTGACGCTGGTGCCGACATCGACCGCCGGCTTCTGGCCCTGGTAGAACAGTTTTGAGTTTAATACGATCTGGCCGTCGGTAATCGAAATCAGGTTGGTTGGAATATAGGCGCTCAGATTGCCGGCATCGGTTTCGGCAATCGGCAGCGCGGTCAGTGAGCCGCCGCCCTTCGCCTTGGACATTTTGGCGGCGCGTTCCAGCAGCCTGGCATGCACGTAAAATACGTCGCCGGGATAGGCTTCGCGCCCCGGCGATTGCCGCGTTAACAGCGCGATTTCGCGATGCGTGGCGGCATGCTTGCTGAGATCGTCGAACACGATCAGCGCGTGCTGGCCGCGGTCGCGGAAATATTCCGCGATCGTTGTGCCGGCAAATGGCGCAATCCAGCGCAATCCAGGCGCCGTGGCCGATCCCGCTACAACGACAATCCAGCGATCGGGTGCCGCGCCGCCTTGTATCGCATCGATGGCGCGCCGCACGCTGGATGTTTTTTGTCCCACCGCGACATAAATGCAGATGATATCGCTGTCTTTTTGATTGATGATGGTATCGACAGCGATCGTGGTCTTGCCGATGGCGCGGTCGCCGATGATCAATTCACGCTGACCCCGCCCCAGCGCGAACAGCGCGTCGATCACCAAAAGACCTGTTTGCACCGGCTGGATCACCAGATCCCGGTCCACGATGGCGGGCGCCGCGCGTTCGATCGGTTCGTACGCGCCAGCGGTAATCGGCCCCTTGCCATCCAGCGGACGGCCCAGCGGATCCACCACGCGGCCCAGCAAACCGGGCCCCACCGACACGCGCACCACATCGCCGGTGGCGTGCACCGCATCGCCGGCTTGCACGCCATCCACATCGTCCAGCATCACGCAGCCGATGCTGTTGCGTTCCAGCACCTGCGCGAAGCCGTATTGGCCAGTGTGGAACCGCAGCCGTTCATTGAGCCGCACGCTGGGCAGGCCTGATACGGTAACGATACCGTCACCGACATGCTCCACCAGGCCAATCTGTTCCGCAACCGGCCCAACCGGCGCCGCCGCCACTGTCTTGCGAGCCTGGCTCAACCAAATCGGCGCCGCGGTTTCCGCATCACTGCTCATGCACCAACTCCGTCAGGATTTGGCCCAGATCGGCTTGCCAACTGTTTTTCACGACAAGATGCGGCGCACGCAGTTCCAGGCCGGCAATCAGGGCTGGATCGGCGGCAAAGGTGATTGCCGGTTGGCCACCAAAGGCCGTATCGATGGCGGTGCGCGCCTGTGCCTGTTCGCCCGCTTCCAACGCTGTTGCGCTAACGGCGGTCACGGCGGCACCGTTCGCCACCATTGCCTGCCGCGCCTGCTGCGGCAAGGCGCGCACCGAGGCGACAAGCGAATCCAGAAACGCCGCGCGCACCGCCGTGCCATCGAGACGCTTTGCCAGACGCTGCGCGATATCCACCGCAAGTTGGCTCGATGTATCGTGCCATACCTTGTCGGCCGCTGTTTTCTCCCGGGCGATTCTTGCCTGCGCCGCTTCCGCCACAGCGGTGGCTTCCTTGGTAGCTTCGGCCAGGCGGGCCGCGCGCGCCTGATCGGCGGCTTTGTGCGCATCCGCCATGATTGCGTCGCGCTCACTGGCAAACCCGGCGCGGGTTTTCGCCACGTCATCGACCGCGGAGGCGGCCTGGTCACGCTTGGCCTTCGCATCGGCCAGCGTGTGCTGCGTTACGGCGCGGCGCTCCTCGATCATGGCGGCAATTGGCGCCCAGAAGAACCGCTTGAGTAGCCAAACCAGGACGAGAACGTTGACCGTCTGGATGCCCAGTGTCCACCAATCGATTTTCATGGCGTCATTTCAGCAGCGGGTTGGCAAACAGCAGCAGCAGCGCGATCACCAGGCAATAGATCGCCATCGTTTCGATCATCGCCAGGCCCACGAACAGGGTGCGTGAAATGGTGCTGGCCGATTCAGGCTGGCGGGCGATCGCATCCATGGCGGCGGCCACTGCCCGCCCTTCGCCAAGCGCCGGCCCGATTGCCCCGAAGGATACCGCCATGGCGGCGGAAAATATGCTGCATACTGCTAACCAGTTCATGGCACGCTCCTCGCGTAGAAAGAATGTTCTTTTTTGACAGAAAACAACCAAGAAACTTTTACCAATTTAACGCGCGCCACCATCAAAAAGTTTTTTGCTTCTTTTTTCAAAAAAGAAGCGCTTAACTTCCCTTGCCGTCCCCAACCGTAACCCCAATAAACACCATCGCCAGAATCGCGAAAATATACGCCTGCACCGCGCCCGTCAGCAGCTCCAGCGCCATCAGCGGAATCGGGACCAGCAGCCCGGCCAGCGTCAGCACGATGCCGATCATGTAAACTCCGGCCATCACGTTGCCGAACAGGCGCACGAACATGGAGAATGTGCGGGTAATGCTCTCCACGAAGTTCAACGGAATCATCAGCGGGCTGGGCGATGCGAAACTCTTGAGATAGCCGCCAATGCCGCCGGCGCGGATGCCGAACCAGATCACCGCGGCAAATACGATAATGCCCAGCGCGGCATCCGTCTCAAGATGCGCGGTGGGTGGCTCCACACCGGGAATGAGCGTTGACCAGTTGGCCACGAAAATGAAAACGAACAGCGTGCCGATAAAGGCCCGGTACGGGGCGGGCGCCACCTGCATGGTATCGCGGATCTGGCCATCCACCGTATCGACAATGAGTTCGCACAGCGACTGGCCGGACGAGGGAACGATGGTAAGGCGGCGCGTGAGCCAGGCGCCGGATGCGGCCAGCAGCGCCATGATCACCCAGGTTTCCAATACCGCCTGGGTAATCGGCACAGGGCCGATATGCCAAAGCACGATACTGGCAAGCGGGGATTTCATGCTGTGGCCGCGCTGAAACGGCGCAGCATAATCGATCGCGCGATCAGCACGCCCAGGACGGTTGCCAGTAGCGGCGGCGCACCTTCCAGGCTGATCAAGGCCAATATAGCACCCAGGCCGGCGAACCGTGCCACCGCCAATCCGCCAATGGCCGAAATACGTCCACCGTGCGCGAATTGCTGCGCATTGCACCATACCAGATAAAAATAAACCCAACCCAGCGCCACGCCCGCCATGGCATGCGCGCCCAGATCGAGCGGAATTGCCCACGCCGGCAGGGTGGCGAATGCCGCGTGCGTCATGCGGCCAGCATCCATTTCCATGCCGACCAAAGACCCAGAGCGGCGCCCGCCATCAACAACGGCGCCGTCCAGAACAGGCCCGAATGGAAATGCGAGTCCAGCCATCGGCCGCTGAAAATACCCAGCAACATTGGCAGCACGATGATCCAGCCCAGCACGCCGATCTGACCGAGCCGCTTGGCCACCGAGGCGTCGCCATCCTCTTCCCAGCGCAAATACCGTGCCTTATGCAGCCGCACCCCACGCAGCAGCGGATCGCGTTCGAATGGGTCGTCCGGAGCTCCGATCATGTGAACTCCCCCACGCCGCCCGGGCCGGGCGGACGCAGATGGCTGACGATCTGGCGGATCGCATCGAGCTGCAAGCGGGTCGCCTGAAAATGTTCCGCCCGCTCGCTATCGATATCGGCGCGAAAGCGGTGCAGCACGGTCTGGTCCAGCGTCGCCAGGTCCGTGCCCAGCACGGCTTCCCGCGTGGCGATGGCGATTTCGGTGCCGCCGGTCACCGTCAGCAATCCGCCGCGCACCGCGCAATAGCGCCGTGCGTGATCCTGGTCCGTCCAGGTGACAACCGAAACCGGCAAAGCGGTCAGAAAATCGGCGTGTCCCGGTAATATGCCAAAACTGCCGGACTCGTCCTCGGCGCGCAACGCCAGCACGCTTTCATTATCGATCACCACATCGAGCGGCGTGACAATGCGCAGTTTCATGCCGCGTGCGCCGGTTGTTTGGCTTTGGCCTCTTTTGCACGTGCCTCATCGAGGTTGCCGACCATATAGAGCGAACTTTCGGCCCAGCTATCGGTTTCACCATCGAGAATCGCGCGGCAACCCTCCAGCGTGTCCGCGCGGCTGACGCTGCGGCCCGGCATGCCGGTAAACGCCTCGGTGACGACGAAAGGCTGGCTGAGGAAGCGCTGCAACCGGCGTGCGCGCGTGACGATCAGCCGGTCTTCCGTGCTGAGCTCCTCCACGCCAAGCAGCGAAATGATATCTTGCAGATCCTTGAGGTGCGCCAACGCCTCACGGCCACGTTCCGCCAGGCGGTAATGCGCCTCGCCCACCACGAGCGGATCGAGCAGCACCGAGGACGAAGCCAGCGGATCGATCGCCGGATAGAACGCCTCGGCCGCCAGCGCGCGCGACAGCATGATGATGCTGTCGATATGGCTGGCGATGGCGGTTACCGCCGGATCGGTGAAATCGTCGGCCGGCACATAGACGGCCTGAATTCCCGTTACCGCCGCGCCTTTCACTGAAGCGATGCGTTCTTCCACCAGCGCCACCTCGGTGGCCAGCGTGGGCTGGTAGCCAACGCGCGATGGCAGGCGGCCCAACAACGTGGAAAGCTCTGCGCCCGCCTGCACGAAACGGAACGCGTTATCCATCAACAGCAGCACATTCTGATGTTTTTCGTCGCGAAAATATTCGGCCACGGTCAACGCAGTCAGCGCCACCCGCCATCTGGCGCCGGGCGGCTCGTTCATTTGCCCGTACACCAGCACCGTGTGCTTCAACACGCCCGAACCTTCCATGTCGGTCAGCAATTCACGGCCCTCGCGGGACCGCTCGCCAACGCCGGCAAAAACCGAAATGCCGTTGTATTTTTCGACCATGGCGTGGATTAGTTCCATCACCAGCACGGTCTTGCCAACGCCGGCGCCGCCGAACATGGCGGCCTTGCCGCCTTGTGACAGGGGGGCAAACAGATCGATGACCTTGATGCCGGTCTCGAACAGCACGATCGTCGAAATCTCGTCACCGAGGGCCGGCGGCGGATGGTGAATACTGCGCCTTGGCACATCCGCGTGCAGCGGCGCGCCGCCGTCGCACATATTGCCGATAACATCGAGCAAGCGGCCCAATACGGCGTCGCCCACGGGCACCGTGATCGGCTCACCGGTCGCACGAACTTTGGTGCCGCGTGCCAACCCTGTATTGGCCTGCAACGCAATGCCGCGCACGGTCGCCTGATCGACGTGGCTGTGCACTTCCAAAAGCAACAGCTCCTGCCTGTCCCATTCGACGACCATGGCGGTGTTTATGGCCGGCAATCCGTCGCCGCTGAACGCCACGTCAACCACCGCGCCGCGCACCGACACTACCACGCCATACCTGTCATCCGGTTTCATGGTCGCTCCAGCAGTGGTGTCTCAATGCGCGGATTGAGCCGTCGGGATCTGCGATAGCGCGGCAAATCATTGATTTGCTACAGTTTCGGCCGCTGACGGAACTCTGTTGTGGCGCCGCGGATAGTGCGCGGACGGATGGTTGCCCCAGCGCGCGATGCCGCCGATTTTTTGCGCTATGGCTTCCGGTGACAGGATAAAATCTATGCATCCGCTTGCGATCGCCGATTCTGGCATGTCAGGTGCGCCGGCCGTATCCGGCTTCTGTGCAATGGTTATTCCGCCGACATCCTTAATGCCGCATAGCGCGGCGGCGCCATCGCCGTCATAGCCGGAAACGATAACGGCAATCAGTTGCCCGTCCCAGTTGCGGGTAAGCGATCGCAGGCAGACCGTGATCACATCCGGCCAGCCATGCGGCTTCGATATGGGCTTGAGATGGAACGCGCCGGCGCGCACGTGCAAATCGCGTTTCTCGGGAATTATGAAGACCGTATCTGGAACCACGCGGAGCCCATCGGTAATCAGCCGCACCGGCATGTCCGTGCACCGCGGCAAAATTTCATGCAGCCGCGTGGAGACGATGCGCAGGTGATTGACGATCACGATGGCGGCGTCGATATCGTTCGGCATATTGCGCAACAGGCGCATATACGCATCGAGGCCACCCGCCGAGCCGCCGACGCAGACGATCGGAAAATTCGCGGGTGCTTCGCCATGCGTGCTATGCGGCATGGCGAATTCCTGGCTGGCGATGGCGCGACGCGGCTGGCGCAATCATCGCCGGTACAGGCTTCGGCGGAGTGTGACCGTAGGGGTTTCGGGCCGGCCGGCGGCTTGCGGCAAACCTGCCGCGGCGGTATCCGGCGCGCGCGTTACGTTGGGCGCGCGTGAAGCTGCGACGTCGGATCGCACTGGCCGATCCGCGCACGATGCCGTTTCGCTGGCGGCTTCTTCCGATACAGAATTTTTGGTCATCGGGATTCTCCATATGGAATTGACCGCGAGTTTCAGCGCAACAACGCACGCCCACCGTGCCGCCGCCTGCCCCTTTGGCAAACGGGCCGACTGCCGCAATGTAGAAACGTTTGGGCCGGCATGGCAGCCTCGGAAAGTACTTATGGTGCGCGGCTTTAGGAAGAAACCGCCTCTTTTTGAAAAAAGATGCAAAAACTTCTTGCACGGCTTTCGCCGGCTAGTCCGCGACAGCCGTGTAAGAGTTTTTTGGTTCTTTTTTTCAAAAAAGAACCGCTTCGCTTGCGCTCACGCCGCGCTGCCCCATTTCCAGTTCAGGATTTGCGGCATGTCCTGACCGTGCTGATCAATGAAATGTTTGTGCTCGATCAGCCTGTCCCGCATCATCTGCTTCAGATAGTCGCCCTTGCCGCCCAGTTGCGGCGACCGGTCGATGACATCCTGCACCAGGTGGAACCGATCTATATCGTTCTGCACACGCATGTCGAACGGCGTCGTGATCGTGCCTTCTTCCTTATAGCCGCGCACATGCAGGTTGCGGTTGGTCCGGCGATAGGTCAGGCGGTGCACCAACGATGCATAACCGTGGAAGGCAAAAACGATATGCTTGTCGCGCGTGAACAACGCATCGTAGTCGATTTCGCTCAGGCCATGCGGATGCTCGCTGGCCGATTGCAGCCGCATGAGATCAACGACGTTGACCACGCGTATTTTCAGGTTGGGCAGATGCTCGCGCAGGATCGAGACCGCGGCGAGAACTTCCAGCGTGGGTGTATCGCCGCTGCTGGCCATCACCACGTCCGGCTCCCCGCCTTCGTCGTTGCTGGCCCATTGCCAGATGCCGATGCCCTGCGTGCAATGAACGCAGGCTTCCTCCATCGTCAGCCATTGCGGCAGCGGGTGTTTGCCGGCAACCACGACATTGACGTAGTTCAGGCTGCGCAGGCAATGGTCGAAGGTTGATAGCAGGCAGTTGGCATCGGGCGGCAGGTACACGCGAACAATGTCGGCTTTCTTGTTAATCACGTGGTCCAGAAATCCCGGATCCTGGTGCGTGAAACCGTTATGGTCCTGCTGCCACACATGCGACGCAAGCA